>Ga0070739_10001328_pt1 | contig 38076 bp, 36 predicted proteins | sample Coa_R1_7_FD_66445 | JGI IMG/M metagenome (GOLD analysis project Ga0070739, IMG submission 66445) | Surface soil microbial communities from Centralia Pennsylvania, which are recovering from an underground coalmine fire - Coalmine... | ecosystem: Environmental > Terrestrial > Soil > Unclassified ...
GGCGGCGTGAACAGCCCCGCCGACATGCCGAGCGCGCCGGCCGCGAGGCCTTCCTCGAGCAGCGCCTTCATCCGGTCGAGCTCGGCCGCGGTCGGGGCGCGGTCCTCCATGCCCATTACCATCAGCCGCAGCGTGTTGTGCCCAACCAGCATGCCGGCGTTGACCGCGACGGCGGGGAACGTGTCGAGATAGTCGGCGAAGGTGGTCTCGCGGAACGGCAGCCAGGGGGCGGAGCCGCTCAGATAATCCGCCAGCATCGGCGCCTTGCCCGGCAGCACCGGCGCGGTCGAAAAGCCGCAATGGCCGATGATCTCGGTCGTCACCCCCTGCCGCACCTTGCTCTCGGCCTTCGGGTTGATCGGCAGGGTGAAGTCGGAATGGGTCTTGATGTCGATGAAGCCGGGGGCAACCGCCAGCCCCTCGGCGTCGATCGTCTTTGCGGCCTCGCGCGGCAGCGACGGCGCGATCTTCGCGATGCGGCCGGCGGCGACCGCCACGTCGGCGCGCACCCCAGGCGCACCGCTGCCGTCGATGACCGTGCCGCCGCGGATCAGAATGTCCCACGCCATCGCCGCCGCCCCTCCTTGCCGGCCCCGTTCGGGAGTATTAGACGGCAGCCGTCGCCGCCGCAAAGGAAGCCTGCAATGAAGCTGTTCTACGCCTCCGGCTCCCCATACGCCCGGATCGCCCGCATCGTCCTGCGCGAGACCGGCCTCGACAGGACCGTCGAGGAGGTCGAGGTCACGTTGCGCGACCCGAACTCGGCACTGCTGCCGATCAACCCCGGCGGCAAGGTGCCGACCCTGCAGCTCGACGACGGCACTGTCCTCACCGAGAGCCTGCTGGTGCTGAGCTTCCTCGACACGCGGCACGGAGGCCGGCGATTGCTGCCGCTGGACGGCTCCGACGGCTGGCGCACCCTCGCCGGCCTCGGGCGCGCGATCGCGTTTCTCGACGGCATCAGCGTGTGGAACCGCGAGCTGCGCTTCGGCCAGAGCACGCAAGGCGTCATCGCCCTGGAAAAGGCGCGCGCCGAGCGCGCCGCCGACGCGCTGGAGCGGGACGTGGCCGCCGGCGCCTATGCTGGCGACATCGACGCGGCGCAGATCGTGCTCGGCGCCGCCCTCGACAATTGCTCGCGGCGGCACAAGGTGTGGCCGTGGCGGCCAGGCCGGCCGCATCTCGCCGCCCTTGCCGACCGGATGGCCGCACGCCCATCCTTCCAGGCGACGCTGCAGCCCGAACTGAACCTGTAGGCGGAGTGATTCGCCGCTGCCAGCAATGGATACGGTGCGGCGGGAGTAATTCGCGATCAAACCGGCGGTATGGGGGGAGCGTCGCCGCGCACGGCGCGGCGGCCATCTCTTATGCTGCAAACTGCTGAAGACAAACAGATTCTCCGGTTCTGGCGGAATCGGGACGCGGGCGGCACCCCTGCCGCCTTCGCCGGCAACTCTTGATCGGGACAAAAACCCGATCGCGCCGATGGTATCGGCTTAAGGTCCGGCGGTGCATTTCGGGCACTCCACTTGCCGATGACCGGTTTTGACTTAACCGCAAATCCATTCTTCCTGCTCAAGACGCACCCGCGCGCGAACCGGGAGGAACTGGCCGCCTCTCTCGAAGAGGCGGTGTCGGAGCCGGGAGCCGACGAAGCCGCCCTTACCGCCGCCTTTCACGCGCTGATGCTGCCGCTGCCCCGGCTGCAGGCGGAATTGGGTTGGCTTGGCGGCACGGTCTCGGCCGGCATGGCGGCGGCGCTGCTCGACGGCACCGCGCCGCAGAGCCTGTTCGCCGAGCTGTCGCCCCTGGCGACGGCGAATATTGCGGCGCATCTCTGCCGCCACGGCGACCCGGCGCACGAGCGCCGCGAGCTGGCCTTGTCGTGTCTCGTCGGCATGCAAGCGGCAATCGACCCCGCGGCGGTCGCCGCCGCCATCGACGCGGATCGCCGGGTTTCGGGCTTTCCGCGGATCGATTACGTCGCGGTGCACCGAGGTCTGGAGCCGCTGCGGGCGGCGCAGCGCGACAATGCCCGCGAGGCGCTGCAGGCACTGCCGCAGCCGGCCGTCGTGCTGGCGCGGCTGCTGCACGAGCACGGCGGCAGCGACGGCGCGGCAATGTTCCTCGGCGACCTCGTCGAGGCCTTCGACAACGCGATCTTCCCGGAACTGACCCGCCGTGCCGCCGCGGTCGAGGCGGCGTTGACAGAGCTCGCCCCAGATACGCCCCCGCTGGCGGACAACGGCACCGGAATCACGCGGAAGCTTTCGGAACTTGAAGCCGATCTGTCGGCTTGGGCCGAACTGGCGCGGCCGCGTCAGCTGGTGATGGCGGCGCATCTGCTCGACGAACCGCATTCCCTGGCGCTGGGCGCGACGCTGCGCGAGGCGGCGCTTCGGTTCGAAAGAAGTGGCCACCCGGCTACCGCCCTTGCGCTCGTTCGCCTCGGCCGTGAGGCCTGCAAGCCACTGCCCGGCTTTTCGCAAACGCTGTCGCGCGACGAGAGCCGACTTGCCGCTGCGCCCGGCGGCCTCGCCGCGGCGGTGGCGGTCGCGGATCCGCCGGCCATCGTTGAACCGGTCGCCGGGCGGCCATCCGTCGCACCGTTGCTGGCGGAGCGCCGCGTCCTGCCGAAGCGGCGCCCGAGCCTCTGGGTGCGGCTCACAGCGCTGTTGCAGGGTTGGCTTGGGCCGCACCCGCTCCTGCGGCTGGGCGTCTATGCCGGCGTCGCGGCCGCGGCTTTCCTGATCGTCGTGTTCGCCGCCAGCGCGCGGCCGCCGGCGCCGCCGGGACCACGCCCCGTACCGGGGACGACGGGGCTAAAGCAGATCCCGACCGAACTGACCTCGCCTCGCCAAGCCCGCGAACGCGGGTGTCAGAGAATTGTGGGCCAATGAACGATGCCGTGCGTCCTCAAGACAACCGCTTCGCGGTCTCCTCGGGATGAGGAAATTATTATATTCCTCAATACCTTGCCTCATGGTGAGGAGCACCCGGAGGGTGCGTCTCGAACCACGTACAGCACCAATGCAGCCCCTTTTCTGCTACCCGCTCGATTTCCTGACAGCCTCGAACGCGGGGGTCCAGGGCGGGCGACGACGGTTCAAGCTGACGGAGCCGGCCGGAAGGGTTCGACGGGAATGATGTCATTCGAGAACAGGAGCTGAGATGCACATCGGCATCGATCTCGGCACGACCAACAGCGCCGTCGCCGGCCAGTTCGAGTCGCAATTGCGGCTGTTCAAGACGGCCGACGGCGCCGATGTGCTGCCGTCGGCGATCTACATCGACCGGCGCGGCCACCGCCTCTACGGCCGCCGCGCCTATCAGCAGGCGGTCGCCGCGCCGGACGACGTCGCCCGCGGCTTCAAGCGGCTGATGGGCACCTCGACTCGCATCCCCTTCAAGTCGGCGGGGATCGCGCTGACTCCCGAAGAGTGCAGCGCCGAGATCCTGCGCATCCTGGCGAGCCAGACCACGGTCGAGTCCGGGGTCGCCGACCCCGAGGGCACCGTCATTACGGTGCCGGCGGCGTTCAACCAGATGCAGACCGAGGCGACGTTGCGGGCGGCGCGGCTCGCCGGCATTGAGCGCGTCGTCTTGCTGCAGGAGCCGATCGCAGCGGCGATGGCGGCGCTCTCGCGCAGCCGTGACCGCAACGGCCAGTTCGTCGTCTACGACCTCGGCGGCGGCACCTTCGACGTGGCACTGGTCCAGAGCATCGCCGGGACGATCAACATCGTCGCGCACGAAGGCATCAACATGCTTGGCGGCCAGGATTTCGACCGGCTGCTGCTGAACCGCCTGGTACGGCCGTGGCTCCTGGAGAAATTCGCGCTGCCGGTCGATTTCGACACGACCGCGAAGTATCGCCGCATTCTGCCCGCGGCGATGCTGCGCGCCGAAGAAGCCAAGATCGAGCTGTCCACCCGCGAGCAGGCCACCTTGCTCGTCACCGACGAGGAGATCGCTCTCGCCGACGAGGCCGGGCGCGGCATCTATATCGAGATCGACCTGAGCCGGAAGGATCTCGAAGCGCTCGTCGCACCGAGCCTGGAAGAGACAGTGGCGCTGACCCGTCGGGTCATCGCCGATAACGGCTATAGCCCTGCCGACATCGACCGCATCGTGTTCATCGGCGGTCCCTCCAAGATGCCGTGGGTGCGCGAGCGCGTGCCGCGGGAGCTGGGCATCAAGGCGGACCTCGCCACCGACCCGATGACGGCGGTGGCATTCGGCGCCGCGATCTACGCCGAGAGCCGCGACTGGAATTCGCCGACCACCGAGCGCAAGCCGTTGCGCGCGTCGGCGCAGCCGGCCGGTGACCTCGGCATCCGCTACGATTACCCGGCCCGCACCGCCGACGACCGCGCCCGCATCAGGGTTCGCGCCGGCGCCGCGGAAATCGGCGCCGGGTATACGATCCAAGCCGCCGCCGCGGACGGCTGGGTCTCGCCCCGCACCCCGTTGGGCGCGGCGCTGGAAGTGCCGATCAGAGACCTCGGCGCCAACACCTTCCAGATCGGCGTGTTCGATGCGGAAGGACAGCCGGTGCCGGCGGCAGCGCAGCCGATTACGATCCTGCGGACCCACGCCAGCGCCGCGGTCATCCCCGCAACGCAGGGCCTCGGGATCAAGGTGCGGGCGGGCACCGAGCGGCCACGCAACGTGCTCGAACCGCTGATTGCCAAGGGCGCCCCGCTTCCGCAATCCGGGTCGAAGCAGTTCCTCGCAGTGTACGGGATCGGCCCGCAGCTTCCCGGAAAGATCGAGCTCGAGATCTACCAGGACGAGGGCGCCGTCGAGCCGGAGCTGAACCTTTCGGTCGGTGCCTTCCGGATCAGCTACACGGACCTGCCGCCGGGAGTGACGCTGAAGGCCGCCGATCCGGTCATCTTCCACTGGCGCATGGACGACAGCGGCCTGCTCGATGCTTCGGTCGAGCTGCGCTCGATCGGCCAGCGCTTCACGAGCAAGCGCTTCTATGTGGACCAGAGCGGTCATCGCAGCTTCGCCGACGGCGAGGGCGAGCGCTTCGTCGCCAGCCTGATCGAGGCCGCGGCAAATCAGTTGCGCCGCGCCGCGCCAATCGTCGGCCGCACCGGCGCCGACGATGTTGCCGCCGTCGAGCGCTCGCTGGCCGAGCTGCGCGGCCGCCTCGCGATCGCCACCAGTCCCGACGAGCGCCGCGCCGTCGCCGAGCGGGCGCGGCGGCTGCGCCAGGCCGTGGCGCGGCTGTGCAGCCTGCCGGAGCACAAGGGCGCCGCGCTGGAGGACGACCTTTCGGAGCTCTACACGCTGTTCGCGGAGCACGTGCGCTGGCACGCCGACAGCCCCTATATCGAGCGCTTCGACAGCCTCGGCCGTGCCGCCCTCGCGGAACTGCGCCGGCGCACCGACCGCTCCCTGGAAGTCGCCGAGGGCCAGATCGACGAGATGGAACGGCTCTACCTCGGCTATCTCTGGGACCAGGCAGTCTTCGTCGAGTGGGCGTTCGACTATCTCGCGCCGCAGCGCCATCTCGCGCTCGACAAGGAGGCGTTCGACCGGCTGGCCGCCGCTGGACGCGAGGCTCGGGCCGCGGGTGATACCGACAAGCTTCGCTGCATCTGCTTCGACCTCTTCGCGGTCAAGCTCTCGACGGCGACGCGGCCTCGCGACCTCGGCCGCCTCGCCTCGATCCTGCGCAGCGCCTGAGCCGCCGCCGTGGCTTTAAGTCATTTGTTAACGATCTTCGCCCGATAGTTTCGGAAAGGCCGAGGGGGACGGCTGCCGGAGCGAGGCATGACCCGGACGAAGTGGATGCGATTGATCGTGCGCGACCTGTCGGACGTCGTCCGCTGGGCCAGCCGGCAGAACGCGCGCCAGATCGACGATTTCCGCTATCGCATCGTCAATGGGCACGAGAGCGTCTCGTTTCGCATGGTGCCGGCCTATCCGATACAGGTCGGGGCGCGCGACATCGTTGTCATCTGCCATGTCCGCCTCGGCGCCCGCCGCTATCTCGCGGAACGCGCCGCACGCCTGCTCCGGCGCGTCGGCTCGCGCTTCGGCGCCGCGGTGGCGCCGCCTGCCGCCCCGGTCATCGCCGCCAGCGCCGCGCGCAACGCCGAGATTCACCCCCTCCCTTGGGTCCGCAACACCTCGCCCTCGGCCTCGTAACCGCAGGCAGAACCAACAGCGGCTCGAGCGGAGTCGGACTCGAACTTGCTTTCTCGTTATCGCCCGGCTTGACCCGGCGATCTCGTGAGTCCCCGCAGATGGCCGGGACGAGCCGGACGAGCCCGGCCATGACGACTTGTGTGAAGAGAGACTTCGTCCGGACAGATACCGCTCTAAAAGAGGCCGCGTCGGAGCATTCCGAGGCCGGCGAGGGCGAGGAAGACGAGCACGGCGCCGCGGAAAATCGTCGGCGGGACCCATCTGCGCAGCCGGCGGCCGAGCGGCATGCCGATCTGGATCGGGACCACGGCCGCAGCCGAAATCAAGAAATCCGAGAGCGACATCGAGCCGCTGCCACCCAGGGCGAGCAGCAGCGCCATGTTCGCTCCGAACACGAGGATGGCGATGCGCTTGACGAAGCTGTCGGGGTCCAGACCGAGGCCGACGAGATAGGCCACCAGCGGCGGTCCGAACATCGCCGACATGCCGCCGAGCACCCCGGCGGCAAGACCCACCAGCGGCCCCGCCCAGACTTCCGTACCGCGGCGGATTCTGACCCGCGGCAGGCACAGCAGGGCCGCCGCCAGCAGGATGAAGCTGACGCCGATGACGACGTCGAGCCGGCGGCGGTCGATGCTGATCAGCAGGTGCACGCCGATGACTGTGCCGACGATGACCGCGGCCATGATCGGCCACAGGGCCTTCACCGCGGCTATCGTGCGGCCGCCCTCGAAGGCCTGTCCGACATTGCTCGCGGCCATCGGCACCGTCATGACGGCGACCGCGGCGGGCAATTCGACGAACTGGCTCAAGAGCGGCACCGCGATCAGCGGCAGCCCGATCCCGAGCAGGCCCTTGACCGTGCCGCTGAACAGCAGCACCGCCGCCAGCGTTGCGATGTCGGCGGCGCGGAGGGCAAAGAGGGCGTGCGTCAGCACCCCTAGGTCCGGACCGCGCGGGGCCGCGGCCTACTCCGCCGCCAGCGCCCCGCCGACCGCCTGGCGCCCGCCCCGCCCGACGCCGATGAACAGCACCATCACGGCGGCGACGACGCACAGCAGCCCCGACAGCATGAAGGCTTCGAGGTAGGTGCCGAACGAGATGCGCAAGAGGCCGCCGAGGTAGGCGGCAGCGGCGCCGCCAACCTGATGGATGACGCTGATCCATGCCACCATGATGCCGGCGCGCTCGCTGCCGACGACGCCGCTCAACAGCCGCACGGTCGGCGGCACGCTGGCGATCCAGTCCAGGCCGTAGAAGACGCTGAACAAGGTCAGGCCGTAGAACGACATGTCGAACGCAAACGGCAGATACAGCAGCGCGAGGCCGCGCAGCCCGTAATACATGAACAAGAGGAAACGGTTGTCCCAGCGGTCGCTGAGCCACCCGGACAGCGTCCCGCCGAGAAAGCTGAACACGCCGGCCGCCGCCAGAAGACCGGCGCCGGTAACCTCGGTCAGGCCGTGGTCGACGCAGGCCGGGATCAGGTGCGTGCCGATCAGCCCGTTGGTCGAGGCGCCGCACACGAAATAGCCGCCGGCGATGAGCCAGAAGTCGCGCGAGCGGGCGCCGTCGAAGAGGGCGCGGAAGGCGAGCGTGACCGGGTTGCCGATCGGAGCGTCGGCCGGCTTGCCGACCACGTCGCCGTAGGGCGCGAGGCCGAGGTCCTGCGGCCGGTCCCGCATCAACAGCACGAGCGGCGGCACGAAGGCGAGGGCGCTCGCCGCCAACGTAAACGACATCGCGCGCCAGCCGACGTGGGTCACGAGGCTCGCCAGGGTCGGCAGAAACACGAGCTGGCCCGCCGCGTTGGCGGCGGTCAGGATGCCGACGACGAGGCCCTGCCGCGCCTTGAACCAGCGCGCTGCGATATAGGCGGCGAGATAAGCGCCGATGACGCCGCAGCTCAACCCGATGACGACGCCCCACAGCAGAATCAGCTGCCAGGGCTCCCGCATCGACGGCGTCAGCGCCACCGCCGCGGCGGTCAGCGCCAGCGCGATGCTCATGACCCGGCGCACGCCGAAGCGGTCCATGACGGCGGCGGCGAACGGCCCGATCGCGCCGTAGAGCAGCAGGTTGACCCCGACGGCTAGCGAGATCGTCGCCCGCGACCAGTGGAACTCGTCCTCCAGCGGCACAATCAGCACGCCCGGCGCGGCGCGCACGCCGGCGGTGATCAGGATCACGACGAAGGTGATCCCGGCGACGATCCAGGCATAATGCAGCCGCGCGGCGGCGGTGCGGATCTGAGAAACGGTCAACGGGTTACTCCAACGGCTCGGTCGCCGCGATTTCGATGCCGAAACCGGCGAGACCGACATAGGTGCGCGAACGGGTTGCCAGCAGGCGGATCGACGAAATACCGAGGTCGCGGAGGATTTGGGCGCCGAGCCCGACCTCGCGCCACTCCTTGCTGCGCTCGATCTCGGATGCGGTGCCCTCACCCACCGGCAGCATCGGCACCCCCGCGACCCCGGCGCGGAGATAAACAAGGACACCCCGCCCCGCCGCCTTGAAATGTTCGATCGCCGCGTGGATCGGCTTGGCGCCGCCGAACACATCCTCGACGACGTTGGCGCGGTGCAGCCGGGTCGGCATGTCCCGCCCGTTGCCGATATTGCCGTAGACAAAGGCGTAGTGATGCACCTCGTCGAACGGTGTCACGTAGACGTAGCCGAGATAATCGCCCAGTTCGGAGTTGACCTTGAACTCTGTCACCCGCGTCACGAGCTTCTCGCGCGCCTGGCGGTAGGCGATGAGATCGGCGACCGAGATGCGCCGGAGCTTGTGCTTTTCGGCGAAACGGGCGACCTGCGGCCCGCGCATGACGGTACCGTCGTCGTTGACGAGTTCGCAAATTGCCGCCACCGGCTCCAGCCCGGCGAGTCGACACAGATCGACGGCCGCCTCGGTATGGCCGGAGCGCATTAAGACGCCGCCTTCCTTCGCGATCAGCGGAAAGATGTGGCCGGGCCGCACGAAATCGGCGCGCCCGGCATTGTTGTTGGCGAGGTTTCGAATCGTCGCGGTGCGGTCGTCGGCCGAGATGCCGGTCGTCGTGCCGTGGCGGTAATCGACCGAGATCGTGAAGGCGGTGCCGTGGATCGCGTCGCTGTCCGCGACCATCGGTGCGAGATGCAGCCGGCGGGCGGTGTCGCCGGTGATGGGCGCGCAGACGATGCCGCAGGTGTGGCGGATGATGAACGCCATCTTGTCCGGCGTCGCGTGCACCGCCGCAAGGATCAAGTCACCCTCGTTTTCGCGGTCGTTGTCGTCGGTGACGACGACGATTTCGCCGCGGCCGAAGGCTTCGATGGCATCGGGAACGTTCGATTGGGACAACGCGCACTAACTCCCGGCGATACCGTTGGCGGCGAGGAAGCCCGGATTGCCCTCGCGCAGCTTGGCAATGGTCAACTGCCATAAGATGGCGCGCGCCGCCCTTTCCCGCGACTCCGACGTTTCGAAAGCTCCCCTGCGCAGATCGAGCGCAAATCGCCGCAGCAACTCCCCTTCCTCTCCCTTATGAGAGGCAACGGGCTCTCCCTCTCCGCCCCCGGGGGCGGAGAGGGCCTTCTCCGGAGACTTGTAAAACCGCCGCAGCAGCGCCTCGATCGCGTCGGCCGGCGCCTCGCCTGCCGCGGCTTCGCGTGCGGCGATCGCCATGCAGGTGGCGACGAGGCGGGCCTTGAGGCGCGCCTCCTCGGGCAGCAGCGGCGCCAGCTCGTCCAGGAGCACATCGCGCGCCAGTGCGAGCAGCGCGGGTCCGGGAGGGAGGTCACGCATCTACCAAACTCGCTCTCCATCGAGCAATAGCAGCAGCTCCAGTTCGCATTCGCTGGCGCGGCGGCCGGTGACGGCGAGGTCAAGGCTGCGGGCGCCGCCGTTGATGACGCGGTCGCTCTGCTGCAGTGCGATGATCGCCCAGCGGACATTGGCGAATACCTCCCAGTAATGCACCCGCGCCGGGTCGATCGTGCGGCCCGATTCGGACTCGTAGCCGCGGTAGAACGGCGCGCGGTCGGTGATGCCGCCGGCCTCGCGGTCGAGCCGGCCGTGGCGCCAGCCCTTGCAGCAGAACCAGCCGATGTCCTCGTCGGGATCGCCCCAGCCGGCGAATTCCCAGTCGAGGATGCCGGTCAGCTCCGCGCCGTCGAGCAGGTAGTTGCCGGTACGGAAGTCGCGATGGCACAGCACCGGCGGCACCGGCGGCGGCACATGCGTCTCCAGCCACCGCAGCCCCCATTCGATGACCGGCCGCGGCACCGGGTACGCCTCGAGATAGGCGCGGAATTCGCCGATCCGCCGCAGCGGCCCCGCCGGTTCGGGAGCTGGCAGAAACGCGAGATCGCCCCGGGGTGGGCGTACGCGCTGGATGCGGGCGAGTTCGCGGCCCAGCCGGTCGGCGATCGCCGGCAACGCGGGGTCGAGCGCCGGGTTCCGCGCGATTTCGCGGCCGATCGCGCGCCCGGGCAACCGCCGCATCACAAAAAACGGTCCGCCGAAGACGCTCGCATCGGAACAGGCGAAGAGTGGTTCGGGGACGGCGGCCCCGGCCTCGTATACCGCCCGCAGCACCGCGAACTCCTCGAGCCGCCCGAGGCTCGACGGCACCCCGGTCGGTGCGTCGCGCCGCAGCACGAGCCGCTGCCCGCCGGCCAAGCGGCCGCCGCGAAACCGGGCGTCGAGAGCCCAGTTTTCCTGAATTGCGCCGCCGGCGAGAAGGGAAAGGCCGACGACTTCGACGGCAGCGGCGCCGCTCGCGCGCGCCAGAAAATGGCAGAGGCGGTCGGTCCGGTCGGCGGGTTGGAATGAATCGGCCGCGGCTCCGGCCATGGGAGCCGGCTCTATCGCGTCAGGGACAGAGTTCGAGCTCGGAGAAGAAGAAGGCGATCTCCCGCGCCGCGTTCTCGGGGGAATCCGAACCGTGCACGGAATTTGCCTCGATCGATTCGGCGAAGTCCTTGCGGATCGTCGCGGCGGCGGCCTTGGCCGGATCTGTGGCGCCCATGATGTCGCGGTTGCGCGCCACCGCGTTCTCTCCTTCCAGCACCTGCGCCACGACGGGGCCCGACGTCATGAACGTGACGAGACTGCCGTAGAAGGGCCGATCCTTGTGGACCTCATAGAACCGCTCCGCCTGCGCCGGCGTGAGCAAGAGCCGCTTTTGCGCGACGATCCGCAGCCCGGCGCGCTCGAAACGCTCGTTGATCGCGCCGGTCAAATTGCGCCGCGTCGCGTCCGGCTTGATGATCGACAACGTCCGTTCGACAGGCATGGGCGGCTCGCTTCGTGAACAGGCGCGCGGTTATATCGGCCCGCGCCGCCGCGATCAACGCACCACGCCGACCGTCTCCGGCACCGGCTGCTCTGGCGCCGCCTCGGCCTGCACCGGCGCGGACTTCACGTGGCGGTGCCACGCCTGGAACATCAGGATCGGCCATAACGCGTGGTCGCCTTGCCGCGCGCCGGACAGGTGCTCGCGCCAACGCCGGCGGATCGGCGGGACCTGCAGCAGGCCTGACTCGGCGAGCGCTCGTTCCGAGAGGAGATCATCGGCCCAGTCGCGCAATTCGCGACGCAGCCAGCTCCCCATCGGCACGGTGAACCCCATCTTCGGCCGGTCGACCAGCGCCGGCGGGACGTAGCGGTAGAGCACCTGACGCGGCAGCCACTTCGCCTGCTCGTCGCGCACCTTCATCGCCAGCGGCAGCGACCAGGCATATTCTACGACCCGCTTGTCGAGCAGCGGCACGCGAACTTCGAGACCGACCGCCATGCCAGTGCGGTCGGTCTTGGTGAGGATGCCTTCGGGCAGATACGTCTCGAAGTCGCGGAGCTGCATCCCCGCGATTCCCTCCCGGGATGCGGCCGGGCATCGGGTGTCGCGGGCGCCGTGCACCGGCGGATCAAGCCAGCGGGCGGTCAGCAGCGCGTATGCGTCCTCGCCCGCGAGCAGCCGCGCCAGCTTGCGCAGCCGGTCCGGCGGAAGGGTTGCAGCAAGCCGTCCCGGCAGCCAATCCGCGCGGGCGATTGTGTCCAGCGCCGCCGCCGCGCCGCGCCGCAGCGGCGCCGGGATGCCGCCAACGCGGCGCGCGACCTTCTCCGTCTCGAAATAGCGGGAATAGCCGGCGAAGAGCTCGTCGCCGCCGTCGCCGGCGAGCGCGACGGTCACCGCACTTCGAGCCAGCTGCGCCACGAGGAAGGTAGGGATGGCCGAGGCGTCGGCGAACGGCTCGTCGAAGAACTCGGCCAGGCGCGGGATGATGTCCCGCACGTGCTCCATGCCGATATAGAGCTCGGTGTGCTCGGTGCCGAGGTGCTCGGCCACCCGCGCCGCGTAGGGCGCCTCGTCGAAGTCGGCCTCACGAAAGCCGATCGTGAAGGTCTTGACGGGCCGTGTCGCGCGCCGCTGCATCAGCGCGACCAGCAGCGAGGAATCGAGACCGCCGGAGAGCAAGGCGCCCAGCGGAACATCGGCCACCATCTGCTTCTCGACGGCGTCGAGCAGCAGCGCTTCGAGCGCGTCGGCCGCTTCCCGATCGGACCGCAGGATCGAACCTTGCGTCGTCTCCGCCACGCTCGCGATGTCGAAGAACCGCTCCTCCCGCCGCGAGCCGTCGGCCGTGATCGTCAGCATCGTGCCGGCAGGTAGACGATAGACGCCGCGCCAAATCGTCCGCGGCGCCGGCATGAACGACAGACGGCAATAGGCCGCGAGCGCATCCGGATCGACCGTCAGCGCCTCCGGCCGCAGGCCGGCGCGGATCCCTTTGAGCTCGGAGGCGAACAGCAGGCGGCCGCCCGACTCGGTCCAGAACAGCGGCTTGACCCCGAGATGGTCGCGCGCCAGCACGAGCCGCCGGCGCCGCGCGTCCCATAATGCGAACGCGAAGATGCCGTTGGCGCGTTCGAGGGTGCGTTCGACGCCCCAGCGCCGGCAGGCGGCGAGCAATACCTCCGTATCCGAGGGGCCGCGAAAGCGGTCGCCCGCCGCCTCCAGCTCCGTACGCAGTTCGCGAAAATTGTAGAGTTCGCCGTTATAGGTCAGCACCATGCCGCCATCGGCGGAATGCATCGGCTGCGCCCCGGTCGGCGACGGGTCGATGACGACGAGGCGGCGGTGGCCAAGGGCGACGCCGGCATCCTCATCGCTCCAGAAGCCTTCGCCGTCCGGCCCGCGATGGCGCAGCGCCGCCGTCATCCGCTGCACATCGCGCCCGAGCGGCCGTCCCCCTCCGTAACGAAAGATGCCGGCGATGCCGCACATCGGCCGTCAGTCGGGCCGCCGCATCGGCGCGGCGTGCAGCGCTTCGGCGATGGCGAAATAGGCCGGCTTCGGCCGGTAATTCTGGTCGAAGGGGAGCGGCCGCGGCGGCAGCCCGTCGGTGCGGCGGAAGGCCGGCAGGTCGCCGCGCGTGACCCAGCTGTCGCCGTCGGTGAGCCCCCAGGTGATCGCGGCGATGACCGCCTGATGGGCGAGCGCGGCATCAAGATAGCGCTTGTACGTGGCGGCGACCTCGGCATCGCGCACGGCAATGTCGGAGGGGGCGCTGCGGTCGGCCACGTCCAGCTCGGTCAGGAGAATCTTGAGGCCGCGGCCCGCGATCTCGTCGAGAAAGGCGCCGAAGGCGCGGGGGTCGAAATGCGGCATCCAGCGCGTCTGAAGGTGGCTCTGAACGCCGATCGCGTCGATGGGGGTGCCGCGCTTCTTGAAGCCGTCGACTAGGCCGAGCAGGGTCGCGCGCTTTTCGGCGCTGTCCTCGATCTCGAATTCGACGCCGAACTCGTTGAGCACGAGCAGCGCGTGCGGATCGGCCTCGCGCGCCGCGGTAAAGGCGATGTCGAGGTATTCCGGGCCGATCTTGTCGAGGAACACGGTGCGGCGCAGCTTGTCCGGGCGGCCCGAATAGGTCTGGATCGCCTCGTTCACGACGTCCCACGACTGCATCTGGCCGGCGAAATGGCCGCACACCCGGCGGATATGATCGCGCAGCGCGCGGATCGCGGCGTCGCGGCCGGAGAGCGAGGCAAACCATTTCGGCGCCCGCTCGCCCCAGACCAGCGCATGGCCGCGGAACTTCTGCCCATGCGCTTTTGCCCAGCCGAGGGCGGCGTCGGGCAGCTTGAAGTCGTCGACGCCCTGCTCCGGCTCGACCGAATCCCAGTGCATCTCCAGCGCCGAGACGATGAGACGGCATTCGCGCGCCATCATCTCGGCATAGGCTGGGTTGTCGAACAGCGAGGTCTCGCGGATCCAGCTGCCGAACAGCAGTCCGCGTTCGGCGGCGATTGCGCCGAGCCCTTGTCCGCCCTCGGTGGCGGCTCGCGCCGGCGCCGCCGCCAGCATCGCGCTGCCGGCCGCCGCGCGCAGCAAGTCGCGACGGGTGACGTTCGGTGTCATGTCACTGCCCGGCTGCGGCAGCAACGGCGCCGTGGTCGCGTCGGCGGCCGTAAAGGCGCACGTGCAGGCGCGGGTGCCATACCACCTTGCCCAGCCCCATCGCCGCCCTCGCCAGCAGCGATATCCCATTCGGGCGGCCGCTCAGCCAGAACACAAACCCGGGCAAGCCGTAGCACACCGCCTGAGCCGCCCCGGTCAGCATGCGGTAGGCAAGCCGTCCCGGCTCGGGCGGCTCGGCGGCGGCATGGAGGTAGCTGGTCGTCTGGCCGCCGCGGAAGGCGCGCCGCAGCAGGTAGCGCGGCGTCACCCGGTCGGGCGGGATCGTCTCCCACAGCGGCGCCTCGGCGCACCACACGATCTTGCGGCCCGCCCGCGCCAGCCGGCCGAGGAAGATCGCGTCGCCGCCGCCGGTGATGCCAAAGGCGGGATCGAACGGCGCATCGCCGAGGCAGCAGCGCTCTCGCACCAGCAGCGTATTGCCGATGCCAGGCCACGCCGGGACCGGTGTTCCGGACGGGACGCGGGCGTCCCGGGTGAACAGCCGCAAGGCATATGCGGGTATCGCCTCCGCCGGCGCGGCAAAGCGCGGCAGAACGGGGCCGACGCTGATGTCGGCATTGGCCTCGCGGATGGTTTTGAGATGCGCCGCCAGCCAATCCGGACCGGCCTCCTCGTCGTCGTCGATGAACGCGACGTAGCGGCCGGCCGCGGCGGCGATGCCGGCGTTGCGAGCATAGGAAATGCCGGGCCGCGGCTCGTGGACGTAGCGCGGATTTGCACCTTCGGCGCGGCGCGCCTCGATGACCGGGTGGGCCGAACCCGCCGGGTCATTATCGACGACGATCGTCTCGAACCCGCCCTCGACTCCGCGCTGCCCCAGGCAGCATGCCACCGTTGCCGCCAACGATGCCGGCCGCCGGTAGGTAATGATGACGATGCTCGTTCCGATCATGTCCTTTGATTCTGACACAACCGGGTTAATCAGGCCTTCCGTTCCCAACCGCTCGCGGTCTGCTGCCAATAGGTCAGGGCGTGGCCGGCGTCGCGGGCGCGGCGCCAGCGATCGCGGGCGGCGGCGACGGCCGCCTCGTCGTTGCCGTCGAACAGGTCGGCGCAGCGTGCGAAATCGCCGATATCCTCGGCTTCGAGCCCCTCCGTCAGCACCAGCATCGTCGCGCCGTTGGGGTTGTCGTCGCGGTGCGTCAGCCAGATCGGCTGGTCGGCGCCGTTGCCGTCGCGCGCCGAGCCATGCGGCAGGAAACTCGCGTCGTCATAAGTCCACAACAGCGCGTTGAGATGCTCGACCCGTTCCGCCGACCCGGCGCGCACGAGAATGCGCAGCTTCTGCGCCAGCGCCCGCTCCAGCAGCCGCGGCAAGGCCCGCTCCAGGGGAGTGCTCAAGAGGTGGTAGAAGCCTACTTCGGTCACTCGGGTCAGCGGCTCTCATAACTATCGGCGACGAAGCGGTCGAGCAGGCGCACGCCGAACGCCGTCGCGCCCTTCGGTACGGTCGGCGCATCCTTCTTCGACCAGGCCACCCCGGCGATGTCGAGGTGCGCCCACGGCACGTCGTTGACAAAGCGCTTCAGGAACTGCGCTCCGATGACACTGCCGGCGGCGCGGCCGCCGCCGATGTTCTTCACGTCGGCGGCGTCGCTGTTGATGTCGCGGTCGTAGCCGTCGCCGAGCGGCATCCGCCATACCGGCTCGCCCACCGCCTTGCCCGCCGCGATGAGCCGCTCGGCCAGCTCGTCGTCGTTCGAAAACAGGCCGGCATTCTCGCCGCCGAGCGCGACGATGATCGCCCCGGTCAGGGTTGCGAGGTCGATCATCAGCCGCGGCTTGAAGCGGTCCTGGCAGTACCACAGCGCGTCGGCGAGCACGAGCCGGCCTTCGGCATCGGTGTTGATGACCTCGATCGTCTGCCCGGACAACGACTTGACGATGTCGCCCGGGCGCTGGGCGCTGCCCGAGGGCATGTTCTCGACGAGGCCGACGACGCCGACGGCGTTGACCCGCGCCTTGCGCGCCGCCAAGAGGCGCATGAGCCCGATCACGACCGCTGAGCCGGCCATGTCCCACTTCATCTCCTCCATGCCGGCGGCCGGCTTGATCGAGATGCCGCCGGTGTCGAAGGTCACGCCTTTGCCGATAAAAGCGAGCGGCTTTTCGCCGGCCGGGGCGCCGCGCCATTGCATGACCACGAGCCGCGGCGGCCGAACGCTGCCCTGCGCCACCCCGAGCAGCGCGTTCATGCCGAGCCGCCGCAGCGCCGCCTCGTCGAGGATCTCGACCTCGACACCGACCTCCGCCAAGCTCGCGGCCCGCTCCGCCAGGGTTTCGGGATAGATGACGTTGGGCGGCTCGCCGACGAGGTCGCGCGCAAAGAACACCGCCTCGGCGGCTTTGCCGAGCGGGTCGTAGGCCCGCTTCGCGCCCGCCGAATCGCTGCTCGTCACGACGATCCGTTGCAACGACGGTTTCTGCTCCGCCTTCTCCTTGGTGCGGTACTTGTCGAATCGGTAGGCCCGGAGCTGCGCACCGTAGGCAAGATTGGCGGCCGCCTCGCCAGCGGCGATCTTGCCCTCGGGTTCCACCGCGAAGGCGGCGTCCCGCTCCCCTGCGGCGTTGAGGTGCGCGACGAGCTTGCCCCCGAGATCCTGCAAGCTGCGGGCGTCGGCCGTCCCCGGCTTGCCGAGCCCGGCGAGCACGACCCGCGTCACCGACAGATTGGCGGGCGCGACGATCGGGAGCAGTTCGTCCTTCTTGCCCGTGAAGCGGCCGGCGCCGGCAAGGGCGCGCGAGATGGCGCCTCCCGAAAGCTCGTCGAGGCGGCGCGCGACGGCGGTCGGCGCCTTGTTCTCGAAAACCCCGACGACGACGGCGCCGGAGCCGATTTGGTCGGGTGCGGCGAAGCTGATCTGCATGCGGAATCCGGCGATGAGGAAGGGTCGGTCTGCGCGATAGCCCCTGCGGCCGGGCGAGTCAACGCCGCGAATTTGCCATTTAGACGGCTAGGCTCGGCGGCGCCGCCGCGCAAATTCTATGGTCCCGCCCGCAGCGCCCTCCTATGATCCGGCCGATGACGAGCATCACCCGCTACATCCTGTGGCAGTGCCTCGGTGTGATGGTCTTCGTCACCGCCGCGCTCAGCGCCGCGGTATGGCTGGCGCAATCGCTGCGGCTCATCGACCTCATCGTCAACCGCGGCATGTCGGTCGCGATCTTCATCTACCTGGCGCTGCTGATTCTGCCGCGGTTCCTCAACATCGTTCTGCCGATCGGCGTGTTCATCGCGGTCTTGTTCGTGTTCAACCGCCTCAGCGGCGAGAGCGAGCTCGTCGTCATGCGCGCCGCCGGGGTCAGCCCACTCGCCCTGGCAAAACCGGTCTTGATGCTTGCCGGCATCGCGTTCGTGCTGCTGATGAGCCTCTCGGCCTATTTCCTCCCAGCGTCGAACCGCGAGTTCAAGGACTTGGAGTTCGATATTCGCAACCGGTTCGTGTCGACGCTGATCCAGGAGGGGACGTTCACGACGATCTCGGACAAGCTGACGATCTATGTCGGCGGCCGCAACGCGCGCGGCGAAGTCCTCGGCCTTTTGATCAACGACGACCGCGATCCCCAGCGGCCGGTCACGATCATCGCCGAGCGGGGCGCTTTCGCCGAGGTCTCCGGCGGGTCGCGGCTGATCCTGGTCAACGGCAACCGTCAGCAATACGACTATCAGTCGAAGAAGATGTCGATGCTGACCTTCGACCGCTACACGCTCGATCTCGACACGCTGCGCGACGCGCCGGTCGTGCGCTTCCGCGAGGCGCCCGAGCGGTTCCTGACGGAACTGTTCTTCCCGCCGCCGACGGTCGACGGGCTGCTTCGGCGGACGTTCATGGCCGAAGGAAACCAGCGGATTGCGACGCCGCTCTCGGCCTTCACCTTCGCGATCCTGCCGCTCGCGTGCCTGCTGCCGGGGCAACTCAACCGCCGCGGCCAGCAGAAGCGCGTCCTCCTCGCGATTATCCTCGCCTTTGCCTTCCAGGCGCTCGACGTGGCGCTCAAGAACCTGACGATTCGCTATTCGGGGGCGATCCCGTTCCTGTATCTGACGACAATCCTGCCCTTCGTGATCGGCCTCGCCGTGATCCTGCACCGCGGCATCGGCTTCGGCCTGCGCCGACCTTTCCTGCCTGCCCACGCCCACTGAACCTGTTGGGGGGAACAGGGGCGGGCGATGAAGATCACAAAGACCCTCTCGGCCTATTTCGCGCGCCAGTTCTTCCTGTGGTTCTGCAGCGTCTTCGGAACCATGATCGTCATCACCTTCTTGCTCGACTACATCGAGCTGATCCGGCGCGGCGGCAGCCGGGTGCAGGCGACGCTGAGCCTGCTGCTCGAGATGGCTGCGCTCAAGCTGCCTCATACGGCGCAGGACGTGATGCCGTTCGCGGTGCTGTTCGGGACGATGCTGGCGTTCTGGCGCCTGACCCGCAGCAACGAGCTCGTCGTCGCCCGCGCCGCCGGGCTTTCGGTTTGGCAATTCCTGACCCCGCCCGTGCTGGTGACGGCGCTGATCGGCATCTTCGCCGTAACCGTGTTCAACCCCGTCGCATCGACGATGGAGGCGAGCTATCAGACCCTCGAATCGCGGATCCTGCGGCAGGGCACGGACCAGTTGTCGCTTTCCAACAGCGGCCTGTGGCTGCGGCAGAGCGACGAGCACGGCGGCCAGATCGTGATCCACGCGGACAAGCGCGGCGGCGAAACGCCGGCCTTCGATATGGTCTCGCTGTTCTTCTTCAACCGAGAGACGCATTTCGTCTCCCGCGTCGAGGCGCGCACGGCGCAGCTGCATAACGGCTACTGGCTGATCGAGGACGGCATGCGCTGGCAGCCGGGCGAGCAGCCGGCGCCCTTCGATTCGATCCGGATCGCGACCAAGCTGACGCCGCGCAAGATCGAGGAAAGCTTTGCCGCGCCGGACACGATGTCTTTCTGGGATCTGCCGGCGTTCATCGAACTGCTCGAACAGTCCGGCTTTTCCGCGCAGCGCCATCGCCTTTATTTCAACGTGCTGCTGGCCCGCCCCTTCCTGTTGTGCGCGATGGTGCTGGTGGCCGCGACATTCAGCCTGCGCATGCAGCGGCGCGGCGGCGTCACGTTGATGATTGTCGGCGGCGTCGTCAGCGGTTTCGGCCTCTATTTCCTTTCCGACATCGTCGTCGCGCTCGGGCTGTCGGGGCGGCTGCCCGTGCTCCTGGCCGCGTGGACCCCGACCGCGGTGAGCACGATCTTCGGCGCCTCGATGCTGCTGCATCTGGAAGACGGATGACGGCGCGCCGGCGGCAGCAGCGCTGGCGCGCGGCGAGCGGCAAGGGGCGGAGGCGCCGCCTCGTGCGCGCCGGTGCCGTCCTGCTGGCCGCCGCGCTCGGCCTGCCGCCGGTGCTGGGGCCGGCGCGCGCCCAGTTCAGCAGCCTCATCGACAGCGACCAGAAGCGCGACAAGAACGCGCCCATCGTGTTCCAGGCCGACGAGGTCCAGTACGACGACAAGCAGGCGCTGGTCGTCGCGAAGGGGCATGTCGAGATCTCGCAGAACGGGCAGATTCTGCTGGCCGACGTTGTGACCTACAACCAGCGGACGGATACGGTGACGGCCTCGGGCAACGTCAGCCTGCTGCAGCCCACCGGCGACATCATCTTCGCCGACTTCATCGAACTGCGCGATTCGATGAACAACGCCTTCGCGACCAACGTGCGCATCCTCTTGTCGGATCGCTCGCGGCTGGCCGCGAACGCGGCACGGCGGATCAACGGCAACCGGCTGGAGCTGACGCGGGCGGTCTACTCCGCCTGCGATCTGTGCAAGAGCGATCCGAGCGCGCCGCCGGCCTGGCAGCTCAAGGCGCGCGAGATGAGCGACGACAAAGACCTGAAGCTGATGGAGTTTCGCGACGCGACGATGGAAATCGACGGCTGGCCGATCTTCTACCTGCCGTACATGTCGCACCCCGACCCGTCGGTCAAACGCGCCAGCGGGTTCCTGCCGCCGACGATCGGCAGCTCATCGACGAACGGCGAGCATATCAGCATCCCCTATTTCCTGGTGCTCGGCCCGGACAAGGACCTGACCCTCGCGCCCCGTTTCACGACCTCCGCCGGCGAGCTGCTCGTCGGCGAATACCGCCAGCGCTTCGGCAACGGCGAGCTGCACGGCATCGGCAGCATCAACTACAGCAACGTCGGCTCCGGCAGCAATTCCGACACGGGCGACCGATGGCGCGGCCACGTTGATGCCGCCGGGGTCTGGGACCTCGACCAGACCTACCGCACGGGGTTCCAGCTGCAGCGGGTAAGCGACCAGACCTATCTGCAGCGCTTCGGCTTCGCCCAGCCTCTCTTCAACGCGATGACGACGCGCGCCTACCTCGAAGGGTTCGACCCGCGGGGCGCCACCGATGTCAACGCGTACCTGTTCCAGCCCATCGTCCCCGGCCTCAAGTCGAAATTCCAGCCCATCGTTCTGCCCGAGATCAACCGGACCTGGGAGAGTGAACCCGACGGGTTCGGCGGGCGCTGGACGCTCAACGGCAACCTCCTCGACATCGCGCGCGAGGAAGGGACGCAGACGCGGCGCGTCTCGCTCGGCACGGCCTGGAACAAGGTCTTCCGCGACGGGATCGGCGGTGAGTACAAGCTCTACGCCAGCGTTCGCGGCGACACGTATTCGGTCAACAATCTGAACCAGATCAGCAACCCGGACCTGCCCTCGGCGTATTTTTCGGTCAACGGCCTGTCCGCGGCCGAGCCGATCAGCCACAACTTCGTCACGGAACGCGCGTTCCCGCAGATCGGCTTGCAGTGGAGCTACCCTCTGATCCGGCGCGACGAGGAGTTCAGCGAGCTGATCGAGCCGATCGTCGCCACCTTCGACGGGCCGGCCGGCGGCAATCAACGCCGCATCCCGAACGAGGACAGCCTCGGCTACCAGTTCCGCGATACCGACCTGTTCCGCCCCGACCGCCTGCCGGGGTACGACGTGCTCGACACGGGACAGCGGGTCGATTACGGCCTCAAGGGAGGCCTCTACGCCAAGGACGGCGGCAGCTACAGCTTTCTGATCGGGCAGAGCGCGCGGGCCCAGTCGAACGCGTTCATGCCGGCCGGCTCCGGCGCGGAACACCAGATCTCGGACGTGGTCGGCCGCGTGACCTTATCGCCGAGCTCCTATCTCGACCTGATCTACCGCTTCCGCCTCGACAAGGCGACGCTCAGCAACCGCACGCAGGAGATCGGCTTCACGGTCGGGCCGTCCAACTTGCGGCTCAGCGGCACCTACCTTCTGATCCCGGCGGAGCAGCCAAGCCAGGTTATCACGGTGCCCGGCAGCGGCACCACGATCCTCTACGGCAAGCGCGAGCAGCTCACGATCAGCGGCACCGCGATGCTGACCCGCTACTGGTCGTTGATTGCTTCCGAGACGATCAACCTGACGAACTCGCAGGACATCGTGAATGGGATCGCGACGCCGCAGGCCAGCAGCACCAGCCTGACCGCCAATCTCAGCGCGATCTACCAGGACGAATGCATGGCCTTCATCGCCTCGGTGACCCAGTCCGGGATCCGCAATGGCGACGTGACCCCCGGCTATTCCGTCCTGTTCAGCGTTGTGTTCAAGAACCTCGGCGAGTTCGGCGGCAACCTCTTCACCGTCGCCGGGACCAACGGGTGACGCGGCCCCGCGACTCGCGGCCGGCGCCGGTGTAAGCTCGCAATGTTTTTGCCCAGGGTCCGTTGCGCATGAAGTCCTTGCGTTACCTGTTTCTGCTCGCGGCCGGCCTCGCCGCCATCTGCGCCGTCGCGGTGGTTCAGCCGGCGGATTCGCGCACCAAGCGCCAGAGCGCTCCGGCGGATCGCGGCGCGCCGGCCTCTCCGGGGGTCGTCGGCGAGGTGCGCATCGCCGCCGTCGTCAATGACGAGGTCATTTCGGTCCTCGACCTCGTCTCGCGCATGAAGATGGTGATGGTCTCGTCGAACCTGCCGGACACGCCCGAAACGCGGCAGCGCCTCGCCGCCCAGGTCCTGCGCGCCATCGTCGATGAAAAGCTGCAGATGCAGGAGGCGCGGCGCCAGAACATCAGCGCCACCGACGAGGAGATCAAGAAGGCGGAAGCGCAGATCGAGCAGCAGAACAACATGCAGCCGGGGCAGCTCGACGCGTTTTTGCGGGCGCGCGGCATCGACAAGAGCGCGCTCGTCGATCAGCTGACTGCCTCGATCGTGTGGTCGAAGCTGGTGCGGCGCCTCGCAGCGCAGAGCAACGAGGTTTCCGATGAGGAGATCGACGACGCGCTCAAGCGCCTCAAGGAGCACCAGAACGAACCGCAGAGCCGGGTCGCGGAGATTTTTCTCGCCGTCGATAATCCCTCCCAGGACGAGGAAGTCCGCAAGCTCGCGGAGAAGCTGACCAACCAGATGCGCCACGGGGCTCGCTTTTCGGCCGTCGCGCAGCAATTCTCGCAGTCGGCCACCGCCGCGGTGGGCGGCGACATCGGCTGGATCAGGCCCGACCAGCTGAGCCCAGCGCTCGGCAAGGCCGTCGCGGCGCTGCGGCCGGGCGAATTGTCGCCGCCGATCCGCACCGGCGGCGGCTACTACCTGATGCTCGTGCTCGACCGCCGCACCGGCAATTCCGGCAGCGGGCCGACTGAGGAGACGCTGGACATCGTGCAGGTCGTCTTTCCGCTGCCGCCCAATGCCAGCGATGCGATGAAGCGCGCCGCCCTGGCGCAGGCGGAACAGGTGCGCGGCGAAGCCAAGAGCTGCCCGCAGATGCTGAAGATCGGCAAGGAGAGAGCGCCGCAGCTGTCGAGCGAGGGCCACATCAAGGTCAGCGAAATCTCGCCGCAGATGCGCAAGTTCGTGCAGAGCCTCGAAGTCGGGCAGCCGTCGAAGCCGATCCTGCAGCGCAACGGTGTCGGCGTGCTGATGGTGTGCGGCAAGACGGCGCCGCAGGCGGCAAAGGAACTGACCCGCGAGGACGTAGCTGAAATGCTGCTGCGCCAGCGGCTCGACGGCCTCGCCCGCCGGTATATGCGGGACTTGCGCCGGGCTGCGTTCGTCGACGTTCGGGTCGCCGGATGACGCTCCCGCTCGCCTTGACAATGGGCGAGCCGGCGGGAATCGGAGGCGAGATCGCGCTCAAGGCCTGGCTGCGCCGCGCGGAGCGCGTTCCGCGGTTCTACCTGATCGACCACCCCGACCGGCTCGCCACGCTAGCCCGCGAGCTTGGGTGGCAAATCCCAATTCAATCCATTGAGGCCCCGGAACAGGCCGCCGCGGTCTTTCCGCGGGCGCTGCCCGTGCTTTCCGTCGGCGGCGCGCCGCGGGCGCGCGCCGGCGAGCCTGACGCGGCGGATGCCCCGCTGGTGTTGACGGCGATCGAGACGGCGGTGTGCGATGTCAGGAACGGCCGCGCGGCCGCCGTCGTGACCAACCCGATCAACAAGGAAGCCCTGTACCGCGCCGGCTTCCGGCATCCGGGCCATACGGAATATCTCGCCGAGCTGGCCGGCATTGCCGGCGCGCTGGTCATGATGCTGGCGTCGCCCGAACTGCGGGTCGTGCCGGTGACGATCCACCTGCCGTTGCGCGAGGCGGTGGCGAGGCTCTCGACCAAAGCCATCGTGCACGCCGCGAAAGTTACCCACGCCTCGCTGCGCCGCGATTTCGGGCTTGCCGCGCCGGTGCTGGCCGTCGCCGGCCTCAACCCGCACGCCGGCGAAGGCGGTGATCTCGGGCGGGAAGACCTCGACATCGTGGCGCCCGCCGTCGCCGCGCTTCGCGCCGACGGCATCGACGCGCGTGGCCCGCTAGCCGCCGACACGATGTTCCACCCCGCGGCCCGGCGCGGCTACGATGCCGCCTTGTGCATGTACCACGACCAGGCGCTGATCCCGATCAAGACGGTCGCTTTCGACGATGCCGTCAACGTGACCCTCGGCCTGCCGTTCGTGCGCACCTCCCCCGATCACGGCACCGCGTTCGACATCGCCGGCAAGGGCGTCGCACGAGAGCACAGTCTCGTCGCGGCGCTCCGCCTCGCCGCCGAAATGGCGGCGCGCCGCGCCGCCGCCTGAGTTCTTATCGTCGAGTGTCCGGCGCGCGCCCGCCGCCGCTGCGCGAGGTGATCGCCCGCTACGGCCTCTCCGCGCACAAGGGGCTCGGCCAGCATTTCCTGCTCGACCGCAACTTGACCGACCGCATCGCCCGCGCCGCCGGGCCCCTCGACGCCTGCGACGTGATCGAAATCGGACCGGGACCTGGCGGGCTGACTCGATCGCTGTTGGAGGCCGGAGCGCATCGGGTCGTCGCGATCGAGCGCGACGAGCGCTGCCTCGCCGCACTCGCCGACCTCGCGGACATCTACCCGCACCGCCTCGACGTCGTTTCCGGCGACGCGCTCACCGTCGACCTCGCCTCCCTAAGTCGGCCGCCTCGCAAGATCGTCGCCAATCTGCCCTACAACATCGCGACGGCGCTGCTGCTCGGCTGGCTCGATCGCATCGGCGAGTACGAGAGCCTCGTCCTGATGTTTCAGCGCGAGGTCTCGGAGCGCCTCGTCGCGGCGCCGCGAACCAAGGCCTACGGCCGCCTCTCGGTGCTCGTACAGTGGCTGTGCGACGTGCGGCTCCTGTTCGACGTGCCGCCGCGCGCCTTCGTCCCGCCGCCCAAGGTGACATCGACCGTCGTCGCGCTGACGCCGCGCCCGCATCCCTTGGCGTTGGCGCGCAAGGAAGTGCTGGAGCGGGTCACCGCCGCCGCTTTCGGCCAACGGCGCAAGATGCTGCGCGCGAGCCTCAAATCGCTGGGCGTCGCGAGCGAACCGCTCCTGACCCGCGCCGGCGTATCGCCGTCCGCCAGGGCAGAGGAGCTGTCGATTTACGAATTCTGCGCTCTCGCCAACGCATTATGTTTGATTGACTTGCCGGGTCGGTCCAGGGTCGTCGAGCGATGAAAAAGCAGATCATAACGATTGCGGGATCTCCCGGATCCGGCAAATCTTCGACCGCCAAGGCGATCGCCGCCTCCCTCGGATTCCAACATTTTTCCTCGGGGGACATATTTCGCAAAATAGCGATGGAGCGGGGAGAGTCGATAGAAGCAATGAATATTACTGCCGAGGCGCAGCGCGATATCGATCTGAAAGTCGACGAACTTCTTCAAGAAATCTATCGCGACGGCGACCGGCTCGTCATCGATTCGCGCATGGCATGGCACTGGATGCCGTCGTCATTCAAAGTGTTTCTCATGCTCGATCCGGATACCGCGGCGCGACGCATCTTCGGGGACGTGCAAAGCACCGGGCGAGTGAGCGAAGACGCGGCGTCGGTTGCAGAAGTGCGTCAGAGCATCGACCGCCGCTTTGCGAGCGAACAACGGCGCTATGCGGCGCTCTACAGCGTCAATCCTACCGATCCGCTGAATTTCGACATCGTGGTCAACACCAAGCACAACGATTTGCCGACCGTGACCGCCATCGTCGCAGCCGCCTACCGCGCCTGGTCTGCCGCGTTAAAACAGCGGCAGTAGCATTCGGCCCGTCATGCCCGGACTTGATCCGGGCATCTCTTCGGCTGGATTCCGCAAATCGAGCCAGCGGCAGCATCAGATGGCCGGGTCGACGCCCGTTCATGACGAGGAGGGAGGTCATCGGCCTTCCGTCGGCATAACGTCCAACCTTATTCGAGGTTTTGCACCTGCTCGCGAAATTGCTCGATCGCGAGCTTGAGCGACAGGCCGATGCGGGTGAGGTCGATATCGGCCGATTTGGAGCACAGTGTATTGGCCTCGCGGTTCAGCTCCTGACAGAGAAAGTCGAGCTGACGCCCGACCGGTTCGTCCTTGCCGAGCAGTTCTCCGGCCTGTTCGAGATGAGCGGCGAGTCGGTCGAGCTCTTCGCGCACATCGGCGCGGGTGGCGAGCAACGCGAGTTCCTGCGCGATCCGCTCCTCCGGCAGCGGCGGGACGACTCCGGTGAGCGCGGCGAGGCTCTCGTCGAGGCGCTGGCGAATGGCCTGCGGCTGCACCGCCGCCGAGGCCGCGGCGGCGTCCACCAGACCCCGCAGCTCGGCGAGTTGTCCGCGCAACGTCTCGACCAGCCGCGCGCCCTCGCCGGCCCGCGCCTCGGCCAGCCGATCGAGCGCGGTCAGGCTCCCGCGAAGCACCGCCTCCTGACGCGCCGCCAACACCGCTTCGGGTTCGTCCTCGACGATCTCCACGACGCCGCGCAGCGCCAGCAGCCCATCGAGACGCGGCGGCGCGGCCTCGACCTCCGACGTGAGTTCGTTCGCCAGCGCCAGCAATTTGCCGAGCATGTCGCGGTTGACGCGGATCGACGGCGCGGCGGTGCGCGAGACGGTGAGCGTCGCAGCGATATTGCCTCGGCGAAAACGGGCGGCCGCCTCGCTCCGCAGCCGCGGCTCGATCACATCGAAGCCCGGCGGCAGCCGCAGCCGCACGTCGAGCGAGCGCCCGTTGACGCTCTTCATCTCCCACGCCCAGGAGACCTCGCACTCGTCGCCTTCGCTCCGGGCAAACCCGGTCATGCTTGCTACGCCCACCGCCGCTCCGACAGGTTTTTTGCTGATCGGGCGGTTATAGCCGCGGGCCTCGGCCTCAACAACGACAGGCGCATCTAATCCGGCCGCTCTGCCCCCGCTCGTGCCGGCGAGACCGGCATTGGCGGCTATCGCGGGCAGGGATGGCCGGTGCCGGGGCCGCAGCGCTTGATGTGGACGGCCTGCGCCAAGGGCTTGGGCCGCGCCCGTGCCGGCGCAGGAGCGGACGGGGCGGGTTGGGCCGGGGGCGGCGCGGGTTCGGGCGGCGCGACGGCGGCGGGCGGGGCCGCCGCGTCGGCTTCGGCCGGTACGCCGTGCCGGTATTGCGCAACGTTTCGGTTGTGCTCGGCAAGGGTGCGGGCGAAGAGATGGCCGCCCTTGCCGTCGGCCACGAAATAGAGCTCGTCGCTGCGTTCCGGCCGCACCGCCGCGCGCAACGCCGCCTTGCCCGGGTTCGCGATCGGCCCCGGCGGCAGCCCCGGGAACAGATACGTGTTGTACGGCGAGTTGAACGCGAGGTCGGCGTGGGTCAACGGGCGGTCAAGCTTCGTCGTGCCGCCCTGGCTCAGCGCGTAAATGACGGTCGGATCCGACTGCAGCTTCATGCCGAGGCGCAGGCGGTTCAGGAAGACCGCGGCGATCCGCGCGCGCTCGTCCTCGTGCGCCGCCTCCTTTTCGATGAGGGAGGCAAGAATGAGCGCTTGTTTCGGGGCGGTGAGGGGCAGGTCGGCGCGGCGTTCGCCCCAGGCTTCCGCGAGCGCTCGCTCCATCGCGTGGCGCATTCGCTCGAGCACGTCCTTGCGCTGGTCGCCGTAGCTGTAGAGATAGGTCTCGGGCAGGAGGTCGCCTTCCGGCGGCACCGGGCCAGGATCGCCTTCGAGAATGGGCACCGCCCGCACCAGCGCCACGACCTCGGCACTGGTCAGGCCCTCCGGAATCGTCAGCTTGTGCTTGACAGTCCTGCCGCTCGCCAAGATATCCATGACCTGCGTGGCAGGCGCGGCGGCGGGAATTTCGTATTCGCCTGCCTTGAGGTCGGCGCCGCGTCCGGAGAGCTTGGCGCCGAGCTCGAAGGTCCAGGCCTCGCGGATGACGCCCTCTTTCGCCAGCAGCTTGGCGATGGCGTCGATATGGCTATGCGGCGGGATCACCACCGTCTTCGCCGCAGGCAGCGGCCCCGGCGCGTCGAGTTCGGCATAGACCCAATGGCCGCCGACGAACGCCGCGCCGGCGACAAGCGCAACCGTGATGAAGCTCCACGCGAGAAGCCTGAAGAAGCCCGTCATCGATGTGCGCCGGCTCTCGCCGCGGCCTGGCGGCCCCGGCTAGGCCGGCAGCGCGCTGAAGACCAGCGACGCGTTGGTGCCGCCGAACCCGAACGAGTTGGTCAGCACGTACGACACATTGCGCTCTTTCGCCCGCTTCGGGACGAGGTCGATATCGCAAGACGGTGAGGGATCGTCGAGGTTCAAGGTCGGCGGCACCACGTTGTCGCGCAGCGCCAGGATCGAGAAGATCGCTTCGACGCTGCCGGCCGCCCCCAGCAGGTGGCCGATTGCCGATTTCGTCGACGACATCGAGAGCTTGTAGGCGTGGTCGCCGAACAGCCGCTTGACCGCGCCGAGCTCAATCTCGTCGCCGAGCGGCGTCGAGGTGCCGTGCGCATTGATGTAGTCGATCTTGTCCGGCGACAGCCGCGCGCGCTGCAGCGCGTTGCGCATCGAGCGGTAGGCCCCGTTGCCGTCCTCGGCCGGCGCCGTCAGGTGGAACGCGTCGCCGGACATGCCGTAACCGATGACCTCGGCGTAGATCTTAGCGCCGCGCTTCTGGGCGTGCTCCAGCTCTTCGAGCACCAGGATGCCCGCTCCCTCGCCCATCACGAAGCCGTCGCGGCCCTGGTCCCACGGCCGTGACGCGCGCGGCGGATCGTCGTTGTAACCGGTCGAAAGCGCCCGGGCCGCGGAGAAGCCGGCAAGTCCGAGGCGGCAGATCGCCGCCTCGGCGCCGCCGCACACCATGACGTCGGCGTCGTCCCACATGATGACGCGCGCGGCGTCGCCGATCGCGTGCGCGCCGCTGGAGCAGGCGGTCACGACGGCATGGTTGGGACCGCGGAAGCCGTAGCGGATCGAGACGTTGCCGGAGGCGAGGTTGATGAGGTTGGCAGGAATGAAGAAGGGCGAGATGCGCCGCGGCCCCTTCTCGGCGAGGGTGAGCGCCCCTTCGGTGATGCCGGGCAGGCCGCCGATGCCGGAGCCGATCATGACGCCGGTGCGCTCGCGCTCCTCGTCGCCGGCGGGAACCCAACCGGAATCCTCGACCGCCTGGACCGCGGCGCCGATCGCGAAGACGATGAACTCGTCCATGCGCCGCTGGTCCTTCGGCGGCACCCAGTCGTCGGCGTTGAACAGGCCGGACCTGCGGTCGCCGCGCGGCACCTGCGCCGCGATGCGCGCCGGCAGGTCGGACACATCGAAAGATTGGATTGCGCGGACGCCGGATTCGCCCGCGATCAGCCGGCTCCAGTTGTTTTCGAGACCGATGCCGAGGGGCGTCACGAGCCCCATGCCGGTGACGACGACGCGCCTCATCGCGCCGGCCCGACCGCCGCGGTGCCTGAACCTTGCGCTTGCAGGCGCGCGACCTCCATCAGCAGTGCCGCCGTCTCAGCTGTGCGACTCGATAAAGCTGACCGCATCCTTGACGGTCACGATCTTTTCCGCGGCGTCGTCGGGAATCTCGCAGCCGAACTCTTCCTCGAAGGCCATGACCAGCTCGACCGTATCGAGACTGTCGGCTCCGAGATCGTCGATGAAGCTGGCGTTTTCCGTCACCTTTGATTCGTCGACTCCGAGATGCTCGACGACAATCTTTTTCACCCGCTCGGCGACGTCACTCATCCGTTTGTCCTCGTTGCATTGCTGGGAAGTCTATGCGACAGCACGCGCAGGGAACCAAGGTTCGGGCTCGACGGTACCGGAAGCCATAACGAGGCCGCAAAACCGCAGGCGCGGGGTCACATATCACGAATTCGACGGGCGTGCCAGTTTGCCCGCGCGCGGAACAAAACCGGTCCATCATGGCATCGCCATGCCTCCGTTCACGTGCAGCGTCTGTCCCGTGACATACGCTGCCTCGGCGCTGGTGAGGTATGCGACGGCCGCGGCAACATCGTCGGGATTGCCGACCCGGCCCATCGGAATGGCCGTGGCGATGCGGCGCTTATGCTCCTCGTCGAGCCGCTCCGTCATCGCCGTGGCGATGAAACCGGGAGCGACGCAGTTGACCGTGACGCCGCGCGAGGCGACTTCCGCGGCGATGGATTTGGTCATGCCGATGAGTCCGGCCTTGGATGCGGCGTAATTCGCTTGCCCCGCATTGCCGGTGACGCCGACGATCGAGGTGATGTTGACGATGCGGCCGTGCCGGCGGCGCACCATGCCGCGCAACGCGGCCCGCGTCAGGCGAAACGAGGCGCTCAGGTTCAGCGCCAACACCGCTTCCCAATCCTCGTCGCGCAGCCGCAGGGCCAGCGAATCGCGGGCAAAGCCGGCATTGTTGACAAGGATGTCGAGATGCGACATCTGCGATTCGGCGGTCTTTATCAGACCGTCGGCGGCCGCGGCATCGGAGAGGTCCGCGGCGGCCACGTGCACCCGCGCGCCCAGCTCCTCGGCAAGCGCCGCAAGTGCCGCCGCGCGGGTTCCCGACAGCATGATCTCGGCCCCTTGGCGGTGCAGCAGCCGTGCGATGGCACCGCCGATACCGCCGGAGGCGCCGGTCACCAGCGCCGTCTGACCCGTCAGATCGAACATCGCGGTCCCGCGGAAATCGCCCTTAAAGCCGCCGCATCAGCGCTTCGACCTCCGCGGGCGCCCCGACCGACGAGGCCGCGATGTCGCGGTCGATTCGCTTCACGAGGCCGGCCAGGACGCGTCCGCTCCCGATTTCAACGACCTCTTCGACTTCATTGCGGGCAAAATACTCGACCGTCTCGCGCCAGCGGACCATGGCCGTGACCTGCTCGACGAGCAGGCGGGCGACCTCCTCGGGATCGCTGGTCGGCTCCGCCGTGACGTTGGAAACGAGCGGCACCAGCGGCGGCCGGATCTCGGTTTCGCCGAGCGCCTCCGCCATGACCGCGGCGGCCGGGGCTAGCAGCGGACAATGAAACGGCGCGCTGACCGGCAGCATGATCGACCGGCGGGAGCCGCGCTCGGCGGCGAGCGCGACGGCGCGCTCGACGGCGCCGCGATGGCCGCTGACCACGATCTGGCCCGGCGCGTTGTCGTTGGCAACCGCACATACGAGATCGCCGCGCCCAGCCTCCTCGGCGACCTGGCGGGCGGCGTCGAGCTCGATGCCGAGAAGCGCGGCCATCGCCCCCTCCCCCACCGGCACCGCCTGCTGCATCGCCTGGCCGCGCCGGCGCAGCAGCCGTGCCGCATCCGCCACCGTGAGGGCGCGCGAGGCGGCGAGCGCGGAGTACTCGCCGAGCGAATGCCCTGCGACATAGGCGAGGTGCTTGCCGCACTCGAGCCCGCCTTCGCTCTCCAGCACCCGGATCACCGCCAGGCTCGCCGCCATCAGCGCCGGCTGGGCGTTTTCCGTCAGGATCAGCTCGCTCTCCGGCCCTTCGAACATCAACCGCGACAGGCGCTGCGACAGCGCCTCGTCGACTTCCTCGAAGAGATAGCGGGCGACGGAGAAGGCGGCGGCAAGCTCCCGCCCCATCCCCGGCGCCTGCGAACCTTGCCCCGGAAATACAAAGGCCCGTTTCATCGCGAGCACGCCCTCCCCGCCGGTGCCGCGCCCGTGGTCATACCGTCGTGATCTCCGGTGTCAAGAACGCGCTCATCGACAAAACCGCAGGTCGTCACGCTCCTGCTCGTAGTCCGACATCGCCTGATGCAGCACGTTGTCGGGCGGCAACGCAGTCAACGCCTGCTGGATCTTCTTCAAGGTTGCGTCGTCGTAGGCTATGGGCTTTGGACATTTCGAGGCGGTCTGGCAGGCGCCAAGGCAGAGACATGCGGCCAGCACCGCCGGCCAGACTTTCAACCCCATATGCCGTTCATCCCCCGTTTCGGCCACCATGATCGGTCGCCGCGCCGGGATCAAGATGCATTGGCGCCGCTCCTGCCGCCGATCAGGGTCTTGACGTCTCCGATCAGCTCGCCGACCCAGATAGCAGTCGCGACCGGATCGCCGGCCGGCTGGTTGGCGCAGGCGGCGTCGCCGTAGCTCTCGATGGCCGAGATCTTGGCGAGCGCAGCCTGCGGCAGCAGCCCGAACGAAGCCGCGGCATCGGCCACTGCCCGCCCCTTCTTGTATTCTGCGCACGCCTTGTCGATGACGCGGTCGGTGGCGGCCACGAGCTGCCCGGCCTCGGCGGCGGCCGTCACCGCGCTGCCGGCAATCGCGGCAGTGCCGGCGGCGCCGCAAGCCGAGAGCGCGAGCGAGGCCGCGACCACGAGCGCCAGCACGGGCGCCATCGAGCCGCCCCCCGTAGGAGGACCGCCGGACTTGCTTTCCGGCGCGAGAACGGCGGCAAGGCCGGCCACGGCGACGCACAGCTGCACGATCGCCTGCATCGTGCCGTCGCTCGGCGTGACGCCGAACGCAGCCAAGATCATGCCGAGGCCGGCATAGCTGGAAGGTTCTTTCAGGCGCGCGAGCAAAAAGCCGAGCAAATTCATTGCGGGTCTCCTTTGACAGCAAAAAGGCCGCATGCCGCGGCCCCGGAACCTCAGTGGACGAGTGGAGGGATTAGGGCGCGGGGCCGAGCGTCGCGGCATCTTCGTCGCGGCCGCGGAAGTAGCGGTCGATGTCGAGGCGCAGCTGCGGCTTGTTGCCCGCCAGTTCCAGCACGCCGTGCAGGTTGCGCTTCACGTCCGCCGTCGGGTCGAACCCGTGCCGCACCAGGATCGCCCACCGTTCGACATAGCGGCGCCCAGCCTTCGGGCCATGCCAGGCGTGCTCGATCGTGCCGGGGACGTAGCCGATGTTACGGGCGATATGGTGCACAGCCCGCTCCTGCCACACCAGGAGCGGCGCCAGATAGGCGGGCGAGATGCCGGCGGGGACGCTCTCCCGCACCCGCCCGACCAGCGCCAGCGCCATGTGATGGTCCCCGGCGCCGAGCGCGGCGGTCTCGACGAGGCCGCCGAGGAAGTCGAGCGCCTGCCGCCGCGCCGCCCAGGCGTAGCCGGGATGGGCAAAGGCGTAACCGGCGCCGCCGCGCGGCACGATCGGCCGGCCCTCGTGCCACAAGCGGCAGAACGAGCGGTGCACCGCGAGATGATCGTCGTCCGGACCAAGGTCGTAGCAGTCCGACCAGGGCTGCACGATGTCGTATTGCTGCAACGCATGCACCGTCTCGGTAGCCCACTCCTCCTTCCGGAAGCGCACGTCGGCGTCGATCCAGGCGGCGTAGCGCCAGTCATCGGGCAGGCGCGCCAGCGCCAGGTTGATCAGGTTCTCCTTGTTCCACAGCAGCGTCTGCGCGCGGACGCGCACGCGGTTGATGCGCGGGTCGTCGCCCAACTCGTACGGCCGCTCGCCGTAGGCGCATTCGATCGTCGTCAGCCGCACGCCGCTGTCGAGCATATGCCGCTCGAAGGCGTCGAAGAGTCGGCGCCGGCTCGCCCAGCGGATGGGGTTGGCATAGACGGCGACGACGTCGAGCAGCTCCGCGCGCATCCTGTCTCCTTCATACGAAAAACGCCGCCGGAGGCGGCCGCGGGTTCGGTGGCTTTTTGATGAGATATCCTGATCGCGAGGTTCGTGAGGCTTCACCCGGCTATCGTTATCGTCATGCCGGCCCACGTGTCCGGCCGAAGTCCGGCCCGAGGATAAACTCCAGCCCGCATCCACTTCTCCAACAACCGAGCGGCTGATGGGGGGGCCCCGGCCTGCGCCGGGAGACGAGAGCGGAGTATGGGTAATCGGCGAAACCTACGGATCGGGACCAACAGTCACCGGCCCCACCAGGCGGCGAGCGCCTCCAGCGAGGCGAAGGAGGCGCGGGACTGATCGACGCGGCCGAGGCCGGCCACCGGGTCGCCGCGATTGGCCGTGCCGTCGGTGTCCTGCCACAGCCGCAGCACGCCGCCATGCGCCGGCGGCGTCGTGCCGGGAGCGGCGAATCCTCTCGGCAACCGCGGGACCCGACCATACGCCGGCAGCCACAGGTCGCAGCGGTCGAGGACCGGGTTCGGCAACCCGGTGCCGCTTCCGTCCGGGCCGTAGGCTCCCATGTAGAGCACCGGCCAACGGCCGAGCCGGCGGCAGATCGCGGCGGCGACCTCCGCCGCGGCCGCCACGGTCGCGCTCGCTCCCATCGGGTTGGCTTCGAGGTCGAGCGCGAGCAGCCGGCCTGCAAGATTGCCGGCAAAGGCATCATCGACGATGTCGAGCAGGTGGTCGGCCTGCGCCGCCGGATCGCTCGCGTTCAGGAACAGATAGGCGCCGAGCAGCGGAATCTCGGCACCGGCGGCGTTGCGGAGATGATCTCGGAACGCCGGATCGCGCTCCCGCGCCCCCTGCCCCGCCTTCGCGATGAGGCCGACGATGCCGGCGGTCTTGGCCTTCGTCCAATCCATCCGCCCCGGCGGCTGCCATCGCGACACATCCACGACAGGCCGCGCGATGAGGCTTGTCATGAGTTCCTCCTCTTTCTGGTCATCGCCGGGGGCGAATGACGCGTCTGAAGGGTCAGTGCCGGTCCTGCTTCTGGACGAGGGCGGTCTTGAGGTCGGCGATCGCTTGCGCGATGTGTTCGAGGCTGAGCCGCGTCTCGGCTTCGAAGGCGCGCTCCTCCTGGCGGCGCTCGTCGAGGGCGCGCTCGACGATCGTCAGCCGCGCCTCGTGGCCGGCGAGGCCGACGCGGAACTCGGCGCGGTCGCTGTCGAGGTCGGCGCGCAAGGTCAGGTAGCCGCCGAAAATGCCGCCGGCCATCGAGCCGACCAGCACCAGCGCCTGAACGATGTGCCCAAGCTCGATCCGGGGAACGAAGTGAGGCATCAGCATCGCGCTTCGCCGGTCACGTCACCACCCATTGATTGCCGCCGACATAGACCGCTTCGAGATATCCGTAGGCGGCGGTGAGGGCGATCGACGGCTGGCCGTCGAGCGTCTGCCCGCTCGCCGCGGCGACCGTCAGCGCATACGTCCCGCCCGGGGTCAGCAGGTACTTGAAGCCGTGCGTCTCGCCCACCCGCGGCGCGGACGGCAGCGTGAAGGTGACGGCGGCGGGTGTCGTCGGCGCCCAGGCGATCAGGTCGTCGGTGAGGCTGACCGCCTGCGCGCCGGTGGCGGTGACGATGCGCACGTTGCGGCGCGGGCGCACGACCCAGCCGCCGGGCGTGCTGCCGTCCTGCGCCGAAAGACTCCAGTCGTCGGTGTTGAGGACGAGTTCGCCCGCGGGGCCGGTATAGGCGGCGACCTGCGCGGTCGTGCCGCGCGCCCATTGCACCTGCGTGTGTGACATTCCGCCTCCGTCAGGAAAGCGTGCCGAGGACGATGTCGAGGCTGGCCGCGATGCTCACCGGCGCGAGGTCGGCCGCCGCGATCGTGGTGGTGCCGGCGATGCCCCAGTCCTGCGCGCCGCCGGCGGCTAGCGCCGCCAAAAGCGGGTTGGCGAGCGGATTGGTGCCGGCGCCGGTGGTCGTGTAGGTGTAGGCGGCGACGCCGGCGATGTCCTGCAGCGCCTGCCCGAAAATGTTGAACGCCGGCAGCTTTACGTAAAACGTCTGCGGCACGAGGTTGCTCGGAAACGGATACTTGAACACAGAGCCGTTGAGGCGGGCGAAGGCCGCGCCGGCGGCGTGGCCGGTGATCGGCGTGCCGTAGGCGCCGCGGATAATCGTCGTGCCGAGGTCGTAACGGTAGGGCGCGGTCAAGGTCGCGGTCTCGTAGGCGATCAGCTCGCCGTCGAGCCAGCACAACGTCAGCAGATTCTCGGCATCCGCGAGCGTGCCCGACAGGAGCTGCCCGCCGCTCTGCGTCAGATCGAGCGAAAGCGTATCGCCGGTGTCGGGCGAGGGGTGCGCCGGGAACGGCGCGGTTGCGACGCCGGTGACGCAGCCGCGGTAGATCGTGCCGGCGAGGCCATACGTACTGCCGTCGAGCGACACCCAGACCTGGCAGCCACCCCAGTTCGCGCCGCCCGACGCCGCAATCCATGCCTCGTTGACGCCGTTGGTCAGCCCGGGCGGCGGCTCGAAGATGACCGGCGGATTGGTGGCGCCGGGCGCGACGAGCCAGTTGCTCAGCGTCGCCTGCCATGCCTGGCGCGGGTGCGCAACCGCGGTGCCGACGCCGATCGGCTGGATCGGGGGCAGCGGCATTACGGCATCAGCCCCGATATCTCTTCAGCCTCGATCGTCAGTTCGCCGGTATCGTTCTCCTCGATGCCGGTGATCCGAACCGGCGCCGCGGCGAGTCCGAGCGCGGTGTCGGTGACGAGCACGATGTCCATCGGCTCCAGGAGGCAGTATTTCCAGCCGAGCTGGAAACGGTAGGTGTTGCGGACGTACTGGCGCCGCTGGAGCAGCAGTTGCGCCGCGGTCGCCGCCACCGCCTGCTGACACACACCGTGCGCCTCGACCGACGCCTCCATGCGCAGGCCGAACTGGTCGATCGCCGCCTGGTCGAACACGGCGACCACGGCAAAGCCGTAGTAATTGGCGCGGTCGCTGAACTCCAACGACAGCCAGTTGGTCGCGTCGGCCGGATTGACGCGAGTAGCGATGACGGGATCCTCGCTTGCGGCGGCGGCGCTGCCGCGCCCGGCACCGGCAGCGCTCTCCCACGGGATGAAGTCGTCGTCGGTGAGGCTGTAAACGGGGACCAGATTCGGGGTCCAGGTCACGCCGCCGGCCGACAGCGGAGCGTCGCCGTACGGCACTATCTTCAGCAGGTTGCCGGACCACACGACGGCGCCGTTGGTGACGGAGGCGAGGTCCGCGAGGTAGCGGCCGGCGTCCTGCTGGCTGCCGAGCACCGGCGACAATTCCAGCCCCGCAGCAAGGCAGTAGCGGCGGTAGTCGGAGAGGTCGGCGATATTGGCGGCCGGAAAACCGGCGCCGTAGCGTGAATTGGTCAATAGATCGACGGCGATGTCGGCGGGGTTCGCATCATGCGGGAAAGCCGCGTCGGCGCCGGCGAACGCGCCGATCACCTCGAAACCGAAATTGGGCAGCGCCGGTGCGCTGCCGAGCTCCAACGGGGTGCCGGTGACATAAGCGGTGCCGGAATAACCGAGCACCGGCGCGTTCGGGTCGCTCGACACAAAGACCGGGTCGGGCGCCTGGCCATCCGTGCCGGTATAGAGCGACAGGCCGGCGTCGCTAAACGGTTCGACGCCCTGGGACGCCCATACCGTTCCGATACCTGCGATCGGCCCTTGGCAGATGCCGAACGCGACATCGACCGTGTATTGCGGGTTGTCGCCCTTGCCCTTGCCGCCGCTGGCGCCGCCGCCCTTCCCGCCCTTGCCGCCGCCGCCCGGGGTCAGGCCGAAATATTCGATCAGGTTCGGCGACACCCGTGCGGTGCCGTAGACGATCGGGATGACGGCGCCCAGTTCGCTCGTCTGGTAGCGGAGGCTCTGGACATTGGAGCTCGCCGCCGCATTGGTCAGCCCGCCCATGCCACTCCTCTTTAGGGAAGACGTATCGCTCCCTCTCCGCCCCCGGGGGTGGAGAGGGTTTGTTACGGAAACGGATCGAAGAACTTGACCGGGCGGCCGCGCAGCGGCGGCTGGTTTGCGTCGCCGTAGACGACGCCGGTGCGCGCGAAGGCGTGGATGACGCGCGGCCAGTCGAGCACGATGGCGCCGTGCGCGAAGGCGCGGCCGAAGCGGAAGACCGCCACGTCGCCCGGC
>Ga0070739_10001329_pt1 | contig 38072 bp, 52 predicted proteins | sample Coa_R1_7_FD_66445 | JGI IMG/M metagenome (GOLD analysis project Ga0070739, IMG submission 66445) | Surface soil microbial communities from Centralia Pennsylvania, which are recovering from an underground coalmine fire - Coalmine... | ecosystem: Environmental > Terrestrial > Soil > Unclassified ...
CTTAGACCAGGGGCAAGCCGGAGACAATGTCGGGGTGCTATTAAGAGGTACTAAGAAAGAAGAGGTCGAGCGTGGCATGGTATTGGCCAAACCGGGCAGCATCACCCCGCACACCCACTTCAAAGCCGAAGCGTACATCCTCACCAAAGAGGAAGGAGGCCGACACACCCCCTTCTTCAACGGATATCGGCCCCAGTTCTATCTTCGCACCACCGACGTCACCGGGGTGGTGAAGCTGCCGGAAGGGGTGGAGATGATCATGCCGGGGGACAACGTCACCATGGAAGTAGAGCTGATCATGCCGATCGCTATGCAGGAAGGACTGCGATTCGCCATCCGAGAGGGCGGCCGCACCGTCGGCGCAGGCGTCATTACTAAAATTATTAAGTAAGAGAGTTCGATCGTACAGTAAAGCGAGCGACTGGCTTTGCCAGCGCGAGCGCCGGGCGTGGGGCATCGGAGCATCCTGCGAAGCAGGAGCGCACGGGCCCCACATAGAAATAAAGGGAAAAGCGTGAATCAGAAAATTCGAATTCGGTTAAAAGCGTACGACTATCGTGTTCTTGATCAGTCGGTGGGTGAGATTGTCGACACGGTGAAGCGAACCGGCGCAAAAGTCGCCGGTCCCATTCCTTTGCCGACCAAGATCAATAAATACACGGTGCTCCGGTCGCCGCATGTTGATAAGAAGTCCAGGGAGCAGTTTGAAATTCGAACGCACAAGCGCCTCATCGATATCTTAGAGCCGACGCCGGAGACGGTCGATGCGCTGATGAAGCTGAACCTCTCGGCGGGTGTAAACGTGGAGATCAAGCTCTAAGCCGGTCGGCTCAATAAAGAATAGGTGAGAGAGATGGTAGACGGATTAATCGGTTATAAACTCGGAATGACGCAGGTCTACTCGGACGAGGGAAAACTCGTTCCGGTCACGGTGCTTGAGGTCGGTCCTTGCAAGGTCGTCCAGATCAAGACCGTCGAACGAGAGGGCTATCCGGCGGCGCAGCTTTCTTTTGATGAGGTGAAAGAGCACCGCGTCACCCTTCCATTGCGGGGACATTTCAAGCGGGCGAATGTCGCCCCGGCGCGGGTGCTGCGGGAGTTTCGGGGAGACCTCAACGGGATTAGCGTCGGGCAGGTCATCACGGCGGAGATTTTCCAAAAAGGGGAGTTCGTGACCGTAACCGGCACTTCCAAGGGGAAGGGCTTTCAAGGGGTCGTGAAACGGTTTCACTTTGCGGGAGGTCCGGCGACGCACGGTTCGATGTTCCATCGGCGCCCCGGATCGATCGGGGCGAGCTCTTTTCCTTCCCGCGTCTGGAAGAATAAGGGAATGCCGGGGCACATGGGAAGCGAGCGGGTAACCGCGGAAGGCCTGGAGGTGATTGAGGTCCGTCCCGAAGAGAATCTTGTCTTTGTAAAAGGGTCGGTTCCTGGGAGCCCGGAAGGGTTGGTGCTGATCCACAAGGCGAAGCGCGGCAAGGTGAAAAAGCAGGCTGAAGCAGCGGCGAAGAAGTAGATCAATTTGAGGGGAACATGCCTGAAGTAGAAGTAAGAAATATTCAGAATGAAAAGACCGGGACGATGACACTGGACGAGCCGATCTTCGGCGCGGAGGTGTCGAAGGGGCTTCTCCATGAGGTCGTCCTCATGCAGCAGGCGGCGATGCGTCAGGGAACGGCCTCGACGAAGACGAAGGGTTTCGTCAGCGGCGGCGGAAAGAAGCCGTGGAAGCAGAAGGGAACCGGACGCGCCCGCGCCGGATCGAATCGCTCTCCTCTCTGGAGAGGGGGTGGAACCATCTTCGGTCCGATGCCCCGTTCATATCAATATGACATTCCGAAGAAGAAGTCGCGAAAGGCGCTCTTTGCGGCCCTCTCCTCAAAAGTGCAAGAGGGAAAGCTGGTTATTCTGGAAGATCTTGAGATCGCCGAGCCGAAGACAAAGACGATGGCGAACTTGCTTGCGCGACTCGGCTTGGATGGGAAGGTCCTCTTGGTTGCTTCTCAGATCAAAGAGAACCTTGATCGGGCGGCCCGCAATCTTCCCCGGGTGAAGATGTTGGAAGTTCGGCAATTGAACGTTTATGATCTCCTGCTGGCGGATACGGTCGTGATCACGCGCCGGGATGTCGCGAGGCTGGTAGAAGTGTGGGGAAACCATGAATCGGCATGATATTATCCTCCGTCCTGTTTTGACGGAAAAGAGCACGCAGCTGCGGGAAGCGCAGAACAAATATTGTTTTGTGGTCCAGCCGAAGGCAAATAAGAGCGAGGTGAAACGGGCGGTTGAAGAGACGCTGAATGTGAAGGTGGAGAACGTCCGGATCGTGAATGTCCTCGGAAAAGAAAAACGACTGGGCCGGTTTTCCGGAAAGCGGTCTGATTGGAAGAAGGCGATCGTTACCCTGAAAGAGGGGGAGAAGTTAACGCTGTTTGAAGGCTAAGAGCAGGATGGGTGATCGTGAATCGCCCTTTACGCTGAGAGGTTCGTGAATCATGGCAGTGAAAACATATAAACCGACATCACCGGGTCGCCGTTCCGCAATGGGGTTGACCTTTGACGAGATCACGAAGACCGAACCGGAGAAGCGTCTGGTGAAGTCGCTTCCTCCCTCCGGGGGAAGGAATCATCGCGGCAAGATTACGGTGCGCCATCGCGGCGGCGGGCACAAGCGGGCCTATCGGGTGATCGATTTCAAGCGGGATAAGTTCGGAATTCCCGCGAAGGTCACGGCGATCGAATACGATCCGAACCGATCGGCCCGAATCGCGCTCCTGACCTATGCGGACGGGGAGAAGCGCTATATGATCGCTCCCGATCAGTTGAAGGTCGGAGATCAGGTCATGTCGGGGCCGACCGCCGAGATCCGGACCGGAAATGCGCTCCCGTTGGCCAACATCCCGGTCGGGAGTATGATCCACAATATTGAGTTGAAGAAGGGCAAGGGGGGCCAGTTGGCCCGAAGCGCCGGCGTTTCGGCGCAGCTCATGGCAAAGGAGAATGACTGGGTCCAGATCCGCTTGGGATCGGGTGAGGTTCGTCTCGTTCACGCCGAGTGCATGGCGACGATCGGCCAGGTGGGGAATATCGATCATGAAAATTATTCCCTCGGAAAAGCGGGAAGAAGCCGATGGCTCGGCTGGCGTCCGACCGTCCGCGGGGTGGCGATGAATCCGGTCGATCATCCGCACGGCGGAGGAGAAGGGAAATCGGGCCAAGGAAACCCGCATCCGGTCTCCCCATGGGGCCAGTTGACGAAGGGATATAAAACGCGTCGAAGAAAAGACACCGATGCGTTCATTATTAAAAGACGTAAATAATTAAGCAGAAGGTCATCGATGCCGAGATCAGTAAAGAAGGGGCCGTTCGTCGACACGCATCTGGCTGAGAAAATCGCCAAGATGAACGAATCGAATGATAAGAAAATTCTCAAAACGTGGTCGCGGCGATCGACCATCGTTCCGGAGATGATCGGACATACTCTCGCTGTCCACAACGGCAAAAAGTTTATTCCGGTTTACATCACGGAGAACATGGTCGGCCATAAGCTGGGAGAGTTTGCGGCGACCCGGTTCTTCAAAGGACATGGCGCTGCGAAGACCGAGAAGGCGACAGCGTTAAAGTAGGTCGGGTTCTCCCGGCGATCGGTACAGTGAGGAGTGGAGTTTAAATGGAAGCGAAAGCCGTTTTGCGGTTTGTCCGAGTGGCGCCCCGAAAGGCGAGGTTGGTGGTCGATCTAATCCGAGGAAAGCGGGCCGCGGAAGCGCTCACGATCCTGAAGTTTACGCCGAGGCACGCCGCCAGGGTGATTGAGAAAGTTTTAAAATCGGCCGTCGCCAATGCCTCTCAGAAAGAGATGGGAGATGTCGATGATCTCTGGGTTTCCAGAGCGCTCGTCGACGGCGGACCGGTCATGAAGCGAATGCAGCCGAGGGCGATGGGACGGGCCAATATCATCCGAAAGCGGACGAGCCATATTACATTGTTCTTGTCCGTTGTCGAGGTTGCGCCCAAGAAGGCGAAGCCGACGAAGGCCGCGCCGGCTCCTGCGGTCGAGAAGACGGCCGAGACCGAAGCCAAGAAGCCGAGGGCGCGAAAGGCAAAAGGCGCCGCGGAAGAAAAGGGGGAGAGTAAAGCGAAAAAGCCGAAAGCCCCCGAGGCCGCAGCGAAAAAGAAGGAGGGGGAGGGTGAATCCTCCTCTTCCGAGAAGGAGCAATAATGGGGCAGAAAGTTCATCCAATCGGATTTCGATTAGGTTATATCAAAACATGGAGCTCGCGTTGGTATGCCGAGAAGGATTATGCCAAGCTGCTCCATGAAGATCTGAAGGTCCGGAAGATCGTCAAGAAGAAGCTCTACCATGCAGGGGTTGCAAAGGTTGAGATCGAGCGATCCGGAAATCAGATCAAGATCACGATTCACACCGCCCGGCCCGGAATCATCATCGGGAGAAAAGGGGCCGAGGTCGACAAGCTGAAGGTCGAGCTCGAGGCGATGACGAAGAAGCAGGTCTACATCAATATCAAGGAGATCAAAAAACCGGAGCTCGACGCCCAGTTGGTCGCCGAGAATATCGCGATGCAGCTCGAAAAGCGGGTCGCTTATCGTCGCGCCATGAAGAAGGCGGTCGCCTCCTCGCTTCGCCTGGGCGCCCTGGGGATCAAAGTCTACTGCGCCGGGCGGTTGGCGGGGGCCGAGATCGCGCGGACCGAGTGGTATCGGGAGGGGCGGGTTCCGTTGCATACGCTTCGGGCCGATATCGATTTCGGTTTGGCGGAAGCGGCGACGACGATGGGCCAGATCGGCGTGAAGGTCTGGATTTATCGAGGCGAGATTCTTCCGGAGACGCAGAAAGAGCGAGAGCTGGCTGCTGCAAGAGGTGAGAGGAGATAATGCTGTCCCCCAAGAAAGTAAAATACCGCAAGCGGATGAAGGGTCGGATGACCGGTAAGGCGTATCGCGGCTCCGACCTGAGTTTCGGCGAGTTCGGTCTCAAGGCGTTGGAGCCGGGCTGGATCACTGCAAGGCAGATCGAGGCGGCGCGTATCGCGATGACCCGTTTCGTGAAGCGGGGAGGGAAAATCTGGATCCGCATCTTCCCCGACAAGCCGATTACCAAGAAGCCGGCCGAAACACGTATGGGAAAGGGAAAAGGGGCCCCCGAGTATTGGGTGGCGGTGGTTAAACCGGGACGGATTATCTATGAGATGGACGGTGTGACCCCCGACGTGGCGAAGGAGGCCTTCCGGTTGGCCGCTTACAAACTTCCGATTGCGACGCAGTTCGTCTCTCGGGGGGAGGAGTAAGAGATGGCGGATGCCAAAGAGTTCAAGGATCTGACGGTGGAAGAGCTTTCCGAAAAAGAAAAAGAGCTAAGGAAAGAGCTCTTCAACCTCCGTTTTCAAGCGGTTTCAGGGCATGTCGAGAATCCGAATCGGATGAAGAGTATCAAGCGGGATATCGCGCGGATTCTGACCTTTTCTCAAATGAAGAAGAAAGAGGCGGTGACGGGAGCCGCTTCGAAATAAGGATTGATCGCGGTGAATGACAATAAGAACATGTTGAAGAAGAGAAAAGAATATGTGGGGCAGGTGGTCAGCGACAAGATGGATAAAACCGTCGTCGTCGCGATCGACCGGATGGTGCAAGATCCGCGTTATAAGAAATTTTTAAAGAGAACCAACAAGCTTAAAGCGCACGATGAGAAGAACGAGGCGCGTGTCGGCGATCGGGTGAAGCTCATTGAGACGCGCCCCCTCAGCCGAGAGAAGCGATGGGTCGTCATCGAGGTGCTGGAGCGGGCGAAAGAAATTTAGGGATCAACGATTCATTTTAACGGAAGCGGGTGCTTAGCATGGTACAAATTTACACAATGCTCGATGTTGCGGATAATTCCGGCGCCAAAAAGGTGATGTGTTTTCACGTCAAAGGGGGCTCGAAGAAGCGGTATGCGCGCCTGGGGGATATCATCGTTGCCACTGTGAAAGAAGCGATTCCTCAGGGGAGCGTGAAAAAAGGGGATGTGGTGCGGGCGGTCGTGGTCCGGACAACGAAAGAGGAGCGCAGGGATGACGGCTCCTATATCAAGTTCGATCGGAACGCGGCGGTTTTGATCAACGCGCAGGGAGAGCCGATCGGAACGCGTATCTTCGGTCCGGTCGCGAGAGAGCTGCGCTGGAAAAAATTTACGAAGATTATTTCGCTTGCGCCGGAAGTCTTATAAGGATCTGAATGATGAGAGAAACCACGTTGCTGAGGACCAAGATTAGAAAAGGCGACCATGTTCGCGTGATCGCGGGCAAGGAAAAAGGGAAAGAGGGGAAGGTGTTGCATGTCCTCCCCGACAAGGGGGCGATTATCATTGAGAAGCTCAACCTCCTCAAGAAGCACACCCGCCCGAATCAGACGAATCCGAAGGGGGGAATCATCGAGCGGGAGGGGAAGATCGCCCTCTCGAATGTGATGATTGTCTGCGCCAATTGCAATAAAGCGAGGCGCATCGGAAGCAAAACGCTGGCCGACGGCAAAAAAATGAGAGTCTGCAAAGCCTGCGGCGAGGTACTGGATAAAAGGGCATAATTCCTGTCCGAATCGTGCGGGTGAGAGCGAAGGCGAGTCACGCATCAGCGATGAAGAAGAACGGATAAGAGATCATGAAAACAACCAAAATTGCGACAGTCAGAGAGCGATACCAGCAAGAAGTCATCCCCGCGATGATGAAGGAGTTTGGGTATAAAAATATCATGCAGGTTCCCAAGATCGAGAAGATCGTAGTGAACGTCGGAATGGGAGAGGCGATCTCCAACGTCAAGTTGCTCGATGCGGCGGTGAAGGAGTTGGGGCAAATCACCGGACAGAAGCCGGTGGTGACGAAGGCGAAGAAGTCGATCGCCGGGTTCAAACTCCGGGAAGGGATGCCGATCGGCGCCAAGGTGACCCTTCGGCGGGAGAGGATGTATGAGTTTCTGGACCGTCTTCTCTATGCCGCGCTTCCCCGAATCCGCGACTTCAGAGGGATCTCCTTCAAAGCGTTCGACGGGAAGGGAAACTATACCTTGGGAGTCAAAGAGCAGTTGATCTTTCCGGAAATCAACTATGACGAAGTGGCCGCCATTCATGGGATGGATATCACCATCGTGACCACGGCCAAAAACGATACCGAGGGAAGAGCGCTGCTGCGGAACTTCGGGTTCCCCTTCCGCAAGCCGAGTGAAGCGAAGTAAGTTTGATCGGAATTAAAAAATAAAGGCGCGGATCAGGTTTTGCCTGTCCGCCTGTACCCGATAGGGTGAGCCCCACAAATGATAGAGGTCAACATTGGCTAAAAAGTCTTTAATTGCAAAAGCCCAAAGGACGCCCAAATTTAAGGTGAGAAAGTATCATCGCTGCGCCATTTGCGGTCGGGTGCGCGGTTACATCGGAAAGTTTAACATGTGCCGTATCTGCTTTCGCCTGTTGAGTCTAAAGGGAGAGATTCCTGGGGTCATCAAATCGAGTTGGTAGATCGGAGCGCCTTCATCGTAAATCGATCGAGGCCCGATCAAGGGAGTAATTGGAGTCGAGAATGACAGATCCTATTGCAGATATGCTGACCAGAATCAGAAACGCGAAGATGCGCAAACATGAGGTGGTCGATATTCCTCTTTCCAAGCTCAAGCTGGAACTCGCGCGCATCTTGAAGGAAGAAGGATTCATTCGAAATTATCGCGTGGTCGGCGAATCGGTGAAAAAGAATTTGAGAATTTATCTCAAATATATCGATAACGAAGAACCGGTGATCAGCGATCTTCAGCGGGTGAGCAAGCCCGGCAGACGGGTTTATGTCGGAAAAGATCAGATTCCCTCGGTCAAGGGGGGAATCGGGGTCGCGATTCTCTCCACCTCAAAGGGTCTCATGACCGATCAGAAGTCGCGTGAGGCGAAGGTCGGGGGAGAGGTCCTCTGTTACATCTGGTAAGTTTTTAATTTAGGTTGAAGCGAGCGACTGGCTCTGCCAGCGCGGGGCGTGGGGGCATCGTATGAGGTCACCCCAAAAAGCGGGCTTTTTGGGGGCCCCGACGAATCACCCGTAGAAAAAGTAAATTGGGGTCCCCAACGGGCCTGACCGTTGGGGCAAATTGGAGGACCTTCTCTTTTTCTTTGCCGCACGGGCCCCACATATGGATAAATAAAAAAGGTTGAAATTATGTCGAGAGTCGGTTTAAAAAAAATTGTGGTTCCCAACGGGGTGAATATTAAGATTAATCCCGATTCGGTCCAGGTAAAAGGCCCGAAGGGCGAAAGTCAGCGCCCGCTTCGGCCGGAGGTCAAGGTTGCGGTGCAGGGAAATGAGGTGACGGTCTCCCGCTCCTCCGACGATCGATTCGTCCGATCCCTTCATGGTTTGACCCGAAACGAGATTCAAAATATGATCCAGGGGGTCACCCAAGGCTTTGAGAAGATCCTCGAGATCAACGGGGTCGGCTATCGGGCGGCGGTTCAGGGGAGAACGTTGGTTTTAAACCTGGGTTACTCGCATCCGATCAATTTCGAGCTTCCGAAGGGAATCGACGCAACCGTAGAAAAGCAGACCACGGTAACGATCAAGGGAGTGGATCGGTATTTGGTGGGACAGGTGGCGGCCAATATCCGCGCGTTGAGGGAGCCAGAGCCTTACAAGGGAAAAGGGATTAAGTATCGAGACGAGCGGATCATCCGCAAAGAAGGAAAGACCGGTAAATAAATAGGGGCCGGGTGACGGGTGCCGGGGGTCGGCTAAGGGTCTTAAAAATCTTTGCTGAATCCAACCTCCGCTCCCTGACCCCCGCTTTTAAGGGGTTGGTGATGGCGTTATCTTCGAAAGAAAAAGTTCTCGCGAGAGAGAGAAGACACAAACGGGTTCGAAACAAAATCATGGGGACGCCGGAGCGGCCGCGCCTCTCTGTTTATCGAAGTCTCAATCATATCTATGCTCAAATTATTGATGATCTCTCCGGAAAGACGCTGGTGGCGGCGTCAACCCTGACAAAGGCAGCCAAGGGGAAGAGGGAAAAATCGTCCGGCGGGAACCTGGAAGGGGCGAAGCATGTCGGCGCAAAATTAGCCGCCCTCGCAAAAGAGAAGAATATCAGCAAAGTGGTTTTCGATCGCGGGGGATATATCTATCACGGACGTGTGAAAGCCCTTGCGGATGCAGCGAGAGAAGGCGGGCTTGTTTTCTAAATGACGTAAGGCGTGAGGCGTAAGGCGTAAGGGGTCAAGGCAAAGAATTTAAGCTTTTACCCTTCACGCCTCACGCCTTACGAGAATTTGTTCCGGTTTTGCCGGACAAGGGAGGCAGTACTTGGCAAAGATCAATGCAGACGAGCTGACATTAAAAGACAAGGTGGTGTTCATTAACCGCGTGGCGAAGGTGGTGAAGGGGGGAAAGCGATTCTCCTTCTCCGCCGTGGTGGTGGTGGGAGACGGCCAGGGACATGTCGGGGTCGGCAAGGGAAAAGCGGCGGAGGTGCCCGAAGCGATTCGAAAGGCCATTGAAAACGGAAAGAAAAATCTGGTGCGCGTTCCGTTGAAGGAATCGACGATTCCGTTTGAAGTCATCGGACACTATGGGGCCGAAGAGGTTCTGCTCAAGCCGGCGGCCGATGGAACCGGGATCATCGCGGGGGGGCCGGTCCGGGCCGTTATGGAGATGGTCGGGATTTCAAATATTCTTTGCAAGTCGCTCGGAAGCGGAAACCCGCTCAATGTGGTGAAGGCGACGCTGGAAGGTTTTTCGAAACTGAAAGATCCCGAAGAGATCGTAAAGAGGAGGCAGGCAGCCCTCGCGCTGTCGGAGAGATAGAATGGCAAAGACCCAAAGTTCAAGTACGGGTACAAAACAGTTAGCGATCACGCTGGTGCGAAGCTTCATCGGGCGGCCCGGCAAACACAAGAGGGTGGTGGCGGGACTCGGCCTGCGGAAGATGAACCAAACCGTGATCCGTCAGGACACCCCTCAGACCAGAGGGATGATCAATAAAATTTCACATCTGTTGGAGGTGAAGGAAATCTCGTGAAGATATCAGATCTGGCACCCACCCCCGGGGCGAAGAAGAAAGAAAAGCGGATCGGACGTGGACCGGGTTCGGGGCACGGGAAGACGGCGACCAAGGGGCATAAAGGTCAAGCGGCCCGTTCGGGCGGAACGAAGCACCCCGGTTTTGAGGGGGGACAGCAGCCGTTGATCCGCCGTGTTCCGAAGCGCGGGTTTAAAAATATTTTCCGAAAAGAGTACGCCGTCGTCAACCTGAGCCGACTCGATCAGTTCCCCGCCGACACCGTGATCAACCCCGAATTTTTGCACCAGACCGGCATCATCAAGAAGTCCTCTGAGAATGTGAAGGTGTTGGGGTCGGGGGCATTGACCAAGCCGTTGGTGATCTCGGCGCATAAGTTCAGCGAAGAGGCCCTTAAAAAGATTCAGGCGGCCGGTGGACGGGCCGAGGTTCTCTCATAGGAGCGTCGATTGTTAGAAAGATTCATCACCAGCGTTCAAAATATTCTTAAAATCGCGGAGCTTCGGCAGCGGATTATCTTCACTGCGCTGATGCTCGTCGTTTACCGAATCGGATCGCACATCCCGACCCCCGGCATTAACAATGAGGCGCTCAGTAAATTCTTAACCGAGCGGGGGGGCGCATTGATGGGCTTTCTCGATATCTTCTCGGGGGGAGGACTTTCCCGGCTCACTGTTTTCGCGCTCGGAATTATGCCGTATATTTCGGCGTCGATCATCTTGCAGCTGTTGACCGTGGTGATTCCGACCCTCTCCAAGCTGGCCAAAGAGGGGGAGCGGGGTCGGAAAAAAATCATTCAATACACCCGGCTCGGAACGATCGGAATCGGACTGGTCCAGGCGCTCGGCATTGCAATTGGTTTGGAAGGGATGAACCAGGGGGCTTTTGTTCAGAACCCCGGTTGGAGTTTCCGGCTGATGACGATGATCACCATCACTGCCGGAACGGCTTTCCTGATGTGGTTGGGGGAGCAGATTACGGAACGGGGAATCGGGAACGGAATTTCGCTCATTATCTTCGCCGGGATCGTCGCCCGGATGCCGGCGGCGGTGGTCAACACCTATGAGCTCTTTCAGGCCGGTCAGGTCAGCCTCTTCCTTATCCTCTTCCTGATCGTTTTGATGGTTGCGGTGATTGTTGCGATTGTTTTCTTGGAGAGCGGCCGGCGGAAAATCCCGGTTCAATACGCCAAGCGGGTTGTCGGCCGAAGGGTCTACGGCGGGCAGAGCACCCATATTCCGCTTAAAATCAACACGGCCGGTGTAATTCCGCCGATTTTTGCTTCCTCGATTATTGCTTTTCCGGCGACCATCGCCGGGTTTATTACCGTCCCCTGGGTGCAGGCAATCGGAAGAAATTTAGCGCCGGGAACCGTTTTTCATACGGTTCTTTATGGGCTGCTGATTATCTTCTTCGCCTTCTTCTATACGGCGGTGGTGTTGAACCCGGTCGACATGGCCGACAATATGAAAAAGTACGGCGGCTTCATTCCGGGGATTCGTCCCGGACAGCGGACATCCGATTATATTTATCGTGTCCTCACCCGGATTACCTTTGCCGGTGCGATTTATCTGGCGCTGGTGGCGATTGTTCCGGAAATTTTAATTTATCGGTTCAATGTCCCTTTTTCCTTCGGAGGAACCTCTCTTCTGATTGTGATCGGCGTCGGTCTCGATACGGCTCAGCAGATTGAAACCCATATGCTCACCCGGAACTACGAGGGTTTTATGAAGAAGGGGAAGCTGAAGGGTCGGGGATTCTGAGGGGATCGTTATTCGTTAAGAGTTATTCGTTCATCGTAAAGAAAAGGGGAGTTGGCTCTCTGCTTTGGGTTTTCATGTTTGGCGAATAGCGGTTCACGTTTGACGTTTTAAGGAATCTAACAATGCGGTTGATCTTCCTCGGTCCGCCGGGGGTTGGAAAAGGGACACAGGCGGCGCTCCTATCGGAGCAGTATCAAATTCCCCATATCGCCACCGGAGACATTTTAAGAGCCGCCATGGCGAATAAAACACCGGTGGGCCTGGAGGCGAAGTCATACATCGATGCCGGCAAGCTTGTTCCCGACGATGTCATTATCAATATTGTCCGCGAGCGGCTGAAAGAATCGGATACAAAGTCGGGATATATCCTCGATGGTTTTCCGAGAACGATCAAGCAGGCCGAGGCGCTTGCAAAGACCCTGGAGCAGAGCGGAGAGAAGATCGACCGGGTCCTTTATTTCGAGTTGGCGGAAGAAGAGCTGGTCAAACGGATTGCCGGCCGACGAAGCTGTCCCGCGTGCCAGAAGATCTATCACACGATTTTTAATCCTCCCCCGCAGGAAGGGATCTGCACATGCGGAACGGCTTTGATTCAGAGGAAGGATGATCGTCCTGAGACGGTGAAAGAGCGACTGACCGTTTATCGAACGGAGACGGCGCCGCTCATTCAATATTATAAAGAGCAGGGGCTTTTATCCCAGATTGATGCCGACAGTCGGGTTGATGAGGTAACGAGGCGAGTTCAAGACGCGGTTTTCCAGAAATCATCCTGATGGGTCGCTCAGGGGCATCCGGTTGACCCAGAGGGAAGAAAATGATTATTTTAAAGTCTAAAGAAGAGGTTGCCAAGATCGCGAAGGCCTCCCGGATTGTTGCGGAATCGCTCGAAGCGGTGAAAACCTATTTGAAACCGGGAATGACGACAAAAGAGATCGACAAATTTGTCGAAAAGCAGATTCGAGAGCGGGGGGGGGTTCCCGCGTTTAAAGGCTATCGCAATTATCCAGCGACGATTTGTATTTCCGTCAATGAAGAAGTGGTCCATGGAATTCCTTCCGACAGGGTGATCAAAGAGGGAGATATTGTCGGATTGGACCTCGGCGCCATTTATGACGGCTTTTATGGTGATTCTGCGGTGACGGTGGCGGTCGGAGAGATTTCGCCCGAGGCGCAGCGGTTGATTCAGGTCACCCAAGAGTCGCTCTACGCAGGAATTGAGCAGGCGCGGGAGGGAAGTCGCTTATCGGATATTTCGCATGCGGTCCAGGCCCATGTCGAGAAGGCCGGTTTTTCCGTCGTGACCGATTTTGTCGGCCATGGAATCGGACGCGCCTTGCATGAGGAGCCCCAGGTTCCGAATTTTGGTCCTCCGGGTCGAGGACCGAGATTGCGGGAGGGGATGGTTTTGGCGATTGAGCCGATGGTCAACATGGGCAAACCGGCTGTCCGGGTTCTGGACGATCACTGGACGGCGGTTACGGTGGACGGGAGTCTCTCCGCCCATTTTGAGCATACCATTGCGATCACGAAAGAAGGACCGGTCATCCTGAGTCAATTGTAGGCGGGATCTCCGATCAATTTTTTATTATTTTAGAGATTATTCGATTGGGAAAAGATCATATGGCGAAAGAGGATGTCATCGAGGTGCAAGGGACGATTATTGAAACCTTGCCGAACGCCATGTTTCGAGTTGAGCTTGAAAATGGCCATCGCGTCCTCGCCCATATCTCCGGAAAAATGAGAATGCATTATATTAAAATTCTTCCGGGAGATAAGGTCACGTTGGAACTCTCCCCCTATGATCTGACCCGCGGGCGGATCACGTACCGCTTTAGCAAATAAGGAGTTTTATCATGAAGGTTCGGTCATCGGTCAAGGCGATCTGCGCCAAATGCAAAATTATTAAAAGGAAAGGGGTGATCCGCGTCATTTGCGAGAATCCCCGCCACAAACAGCGGCAAGGCTGAGTAATTAACGAGGAGATTTCATGGCTAGAATTGCAGGCGTTGATTTGCCGAGAGAGAAAAGAGTCGAGATCGGTCTCACCTACATCTATGGGATCGGCCGGGCTACCTCGCAAAAACTTTTGAAAGAGACAAACGTCAATCCGGACACCCGCGTGAAGGATCTGAAAGAAGATGAGGTGGTCCGGCTTCGTGAGGCGATCGAGCGCGGCTTGCGGGTGGAAGGAGATCTCCGCCGCGAAGTCTCGATGAGCATCAAGCGTCTGATGGATATCGGTTGTTACCGAGGTCTTCGCCATCGCCGCGGACTTCCTGTTCGAGGGCAGCGGACGCGGACCAATGCGAGGACCCGGAAGGGCCGTAAGAAGCAGACGGTCGGAGCCAAGCGGAAAGAGACGAAGGGTTAATTTAATCAGCGAAAGGGTTATCGATGGTCGCAAAGAAAGGCGCGAAGAAAAAGGAAAAGCGGAATGTTCAAACCGGGGTGGCTCATATTCAGGCCTCATTCAACAATACTCTGGTGACCATTACCGATATGGCGGGCAATGTGATTGTTTGGGCCAGCGCGGGAAGCCAGGGATTTAAGGGATCGCGGAAGAGCACTCCCTTCGCAGCCCAAAGAGCCGCCGAAATCGCCGCGAAGAAGGCGATGGAAAACGGGATGAAACAGGTCGATGTCTATGTGAAGGGCCCCGGCTCCGGTCGCGAATCGGCCATTCGGGCGTTGCAGGTGGCAGGATTAAAGATCAATCTGATCAAAGATGTCACCCCGATTCCGCACAACGGCTGCCGTCCGCCCAAAAGGCGAAGAGTCTAGAGAGATCGTTATTCGTGAATCGTTAAACGTTAAACGCCAGGACACGAATAACGAATCGCTATTAATGAATAACGAAACAAGAGGAGGAAAGTGCTTGGCTAGATATGTCGGTCCAGTATGTCGGCTTTGTCGAAGGGAAGGGACCAAGTTATTTTTAAAGGGAACCCGGTGTTTTTCTGAGAAGTGCGCGGTGGATCGGCGGAGTTATCCCCCCGGCCAACATGGGCAGGCCCGACCGCGCGCTTCCGAATACAGCGCACAGCTGCGGGAAAAACAGAAGCTCAAACGGATTTATGGCCTTCTGGAGCGTCAGTTCAGGCAATACTTCTTCAAGGCGGAACGGAAAAAGGGGATTACCGGCGAGAACTTATTAAAGCTCCTGGAATCAAGACTGGATAACGTGATCTATCGCCTTGGGCTGGTCTCCTCGCGGAAACAGGGCCGTATGTTGATCCGGCAGAATCACTTCATGGTCAACGGGAGAACGGTGAACATTCCCTCCTATCTGGTGAGTCTGAATGATACGATTGAAGTCAAAGAGGGGAGCCGCGGCCTGATTGCGATCCAGAGTGCGGTGGAAGGGGTCGGCGCGCGGGGCGTTCCTTCTTGGTTGGAGTTCGATAAGAATCAGATGAAGGGGGTGGTAAAATCACAACCGAGCAAGGAAGAGATCGCACTTCCAGTCAATGAGCAGCTGGTTGTTGAACTATACTCCAGATAAAAAAGAGATTGAGCAATCCGGTCAATGTGCCGGTCGCTCCCACTCAAAACGGGTGAGGATCTTATGATTATTAGAACAAAAGATTTTCAGATACCAAAAAAACTTGAAGTCGAAAAAGAGACCCTGACGAAGACCTATGGGAAATTCTACGCGGAGCCGTTCGAGCGAGGGTTCGGAAGCACCATCGGCAATTCGCTCCGGCGCGTTCTCCTCTCTTCCATCGCGGGGGCGGCGGTCACCTCCATCAAGATCGAGGGAGTTTTGCACGAATTCTCGACGATCCCCGGCGTCAAAGAAGATGTGACTGACATTATCTTGAATGTGAAGAATCTTCGACTCAAGCTCCACACCGATAAGCCGAAAGTGATTCACATTAAGAAAAAGGGGGCCGGCGAGGTTCTGGCGAAGGACATCATTCACGATGCCGATGTTGAGATCCTGACCCCCGACCTTCATATCGCCACCTTGGACAAAGACGGCAATCTCGATATGGAAATGGTCGTCAAGATGGGCCGCGGTTATGTTCCTTCGGAGCGAAATAAGGAAGAGGGGATGCCGATCGGGGTGATTCCGATCGATGCGATTTTCTCCCCGATTCGCAAGGTCAACTTCACCGTCGAGAATGCCCGCGTCGGACGGGTGACCGACTATGACAAGCTCGTCATCGAGATCTGGACTGATGGCGGTGTCAAGCCGGATGATGTTCTCGGTTTTGCCGCCAAGATTTTAAAGGATCACCTCACGATCTTCATCAATTTTGAAGAGCTGGAGCAGCCGGTTGAGCAGCAGAGAGACGAGGAGAAGGAGTTCAACAAGAATCTTCTCCGGAGCGTTCATGAGCTGGAGCTCTCCGTCCGCGCCGCCAACTGTCTTAAAAATGCGAATATTCGCACCATCGCCGATCTGGTTCAGCGAAGCGAATCGGAGATGCTCAAGACGAAGAATTTCGGACGGAAGTCGTTGAACGAGATCAAAGAAATTCTCTCGGAGATGGGACTCTCCCTCGGAATGAAGTTGGACGGGCACTCGACCGAAGCCGCTCAAAAAGAAGGATAATTCATCTCACCGATTCGAACATCAGAAAGGAAATAAGATGCGCCATCGCAAGGCAGGTCGTCCTTTGGGAAGAAACACCTCTCATCGAAGAGCGCTGTTTCGTAATCTTGTCACTTCGTTTATCCGTCACGAGCGGATCGAAACCACGGAGGCAAAGGCCAAAGAGCTTCGCGCCATCGCAGACAAAATGATCACGCTCGGAAAAAGAGGAGATCTCCACGCAAGAAGGATGGCGGCCGCCTATATTCTGGATAAAGAGGTCGTCTCCTTTCTCTTTTCCGATGTCGCCCCACGTTTTCAAAATAAGAACGGCGGCTACACCCGTCTGATCAAGACGCGGGTGCGACACGGAGACGGCGCGCCGATGGTCATCCTTGAGTTGACTGAAGCGAAGAAAGTCGAGAAAGCCGCCAAGAAGGAACGGAAGCAGAAGAAAGAAAAAGAGGCCGGCACGGAGGAAACAACCTCGGCGCCCGCCTCTGAGTAACTTTAAGTTCGATTTTGTCGATTACTTTTTGACCTCTTCTTTGACAGGTGCGGCCTCCGCGGTAGCGGGGGCCGCGGTCAGTTTTGCATCCAGCGCGCTCAAGATCATATCCTCCGAGATTCCTACCTTTTCTGCGCTTGTGTTCGGATCGGTCTCGACCCACGCTCTTTTTGTGTCATCATGAACTTCGAATTTGCGCTGGACCTGCACCTTGACGACCCGAGGCTTGCTGGCTAAGACTTTTGCCTCTTCCTCCAGTTTCCTCGCCGCTTCGGCTGCCTCTTTACCTTCCTTTTCGGACTGCTTCGCTTCCTCTAGCAAGGTCTTCGCTTCATCTCCGCTCTTTCCCTTCGCTTCTTCCGATTTGGTCTTCGCTTCATCGAGCAGGAATTTGGCCTCATCCGCTTTTTTCTTCGCTTCCTTCGCTTTGGAGCTGGCCTGTTCCGATACCAAAATCGTATAGCTATCTCGGAAATCGAGCTCTTTCACCACCGGCTTGGCGGAAAAGATTTTAAAGTAGCGGAAAACGGGGGTCGTGATTTTCCCGGACTCTTTATCGGCAGACATTTTACCGTGCGGATGTTCCGAGAGTCCCTTTTCCGTCAGAACCTCCACCAACTTATCCCAAACCTGGTCATAGGGCAAAGAGTAGACTCTTTCTGTCGGTCCTTTCGGAGCGGCCGGCTTTGCCGCATCCTGGGCATGGGCGGCTTGAACGAACAGCGGGAGAACAAAAAACAGGAACGCTAGGAAGGTGCTTATTCTTTTTCTCATCCTTTCCTCCGGGCGATTTGGCAGTAGTGATATTACTAGCTTTTTTAATGTCTCGTGTCAAGAGAAATCGATGAATGGGAGAAGACGGAAATACCTCATGTTTTTAGAAAGCGCAGGCCTCTTGACCGTCGTTTGCATTTCAATCCGGTATGTCAACGGACCCCGCTTCAGCTTCATCCGCGTTCTGATCAGCGGCTCTGATCCGGAGGTTTCTCGTCACTTTGCGCGTGGACCTCGCAGAGAAGCACGACAAGCGGACATTTGCTTTACTCGCATTTTCTTTTATGTTATATTTAGTCCGTGCTTACTCTACGGACACAGCCCAAGCAACTCTTGCTTATACTCATCATGACCTTCCTCCTTTTTTTGTCTTTTATGCTGATCTCTGGTTTAAAGAAAAGAAATTTGCTCGTCGACATAAAAGATGTCGGCGGAAAAGCGGATGTGAAGATTGGCCAGTTCTCGGTTGTCCAATCACACGAAGGGGTCAAAAGTTGGGAATTGGTCGCGGATCGGGCGGAGATCTTTGAGAAAGACCAAAGGGCGCTGCTTGAAAAAGTGACCGTCGTGATGCAGACGCCGCAGGGGGTTCAACTCTCGGTGGAAGGGGACTCCGGTTCGGTTGATACGGAGAAAAAAGATTTTTACATTGAGAAGAAAGAGGGTCCCCTGACGGTCCAACTGAGCAACGGTTACATGATTAAGACGCCTGCATTATCTTGGCACAACGATCAGAGGCTCATGATTTCTAAAGGACCCGCGCATATTACCGGCCCCCAGGTCGAGATTGACGGAAACGAATTACGCTTTGCGCCGGATAACCAAGAGGTAACCGTCTCGGGTCATGTTCAGGCGCTGGTTCGTTAAAAATAATCTTCTTGTCCTTCTGGTCGCCGCGTTTCTCGGATACGGCACTCTCGCTGTCGCCGAAGAGGTTGCTGAAAAGGGACCGGCAACAAGCAATCCGCACGAGCCCATCTCGATCACTTCCAATAAAATGACAATGAAAAGTTTGGAAAACAAAATCATTTTTGAAGGAGCCGTCTATATTAAAAAAGGGGATTTGATCATTCAATCCGATCGCGCCGATGTGTTTATGTCGGATCGGAATAGCGGCGGTTCGTCGAAAGCCCCGTCGATGTTTCTCAATCAGTCGGCCAACGGAGATCGTGAGGTTTCACGGATTGAGACCATCGGAAATGTCAATATTCAACAGGGCGAGAAGCATGCGAAGGGCCAAAAGGGGGTCTACGATCAGAAGGAAGACACCATTGTATTGACCGGAGATCCCGAGGTATGGGAGCCGGACTACCGCGTGAAGGGGAGAATCATTACCCTTTTTATTTCAGAGAATCGGAGTCTGGTGGAGGGGAGTCAGACGGTGCTTCATTCCGGGGCGAAAGATTTGAATCTTGGAAATAATCGGAAATAGTTTTATCTTAGATTAAGAGAAATGCTCGAAGCGACAGGACTGGAAAAAACATATCAAGGCCGTAAGGTGGTGCGAAATGTCAATGTCCGCGTCGCGCCCGGTGAGATCGTCGGCCTACTCGGTCCGAACGGCGCCGGCAAAACGACCACCTTTTATATGATCGTCGGTCTGACCCCTCCCGACCATGGAGATATTTTTCTCAACGGAGATCGGATCACCGGGATGCCGATGTATCTTCGCGCCCGCAAGGGGCTCAGTTATCTTCCCCAGGAGGCGTCGATTTTCCGAAAGCTGACGGTGGAAGAGAATATTATGGCGATTCTCGAAACGCTCGATCTCACCTCCGCCGAGCGCCAGTCGCGGCTGCAATCGCTTTTAAGCGAGCTGAACATTTCCCATTTGGCGAAGAACAAAGCCTATACCCTCTCCGGAGGAGAGCGTCGGCGCCTTGAGATCACGCGGGCCTTGGTGATCTCGCCGCAGTTTATCCTTTTGGATGAGCCGTTCGCCGGAATCGATCCGATCGTGGTGGTCGATATCCAAAAAATTATTTTTCAATTAAAGAAGCGTGGGATCGGGGTTTTAATTACCGATCACAATGTTCAAGAGACGCTCGAAATTACGGACCGATCTTATATCATCTATGAAGGGCAGATCCTGATCTCCGGGACCTCTTCTGAGATTGCCAACAGCCCCCAGGCGAGAGAGATTTATCTGGGGGAGCGCTTCCATTGGCAGGATCGTAATGCGACATCTCTTCAATCGTAACGTAGGTCTATAGAGGTTCGGATATGTCTTGGTCAGAGAGTGGGATGCGAGCCAGACTCGATCTGAAGATGACGCAGAAGCTGATCATGACCCCTCAGCTGCAGCAGGCCATCAAGCTTCTTCAACTTTCAAGACTCGAGTTGACCCAAACGATTAATCAAGAGATGTTGGAGAATCCACTCCTCGAAGATACCGCGGCCGATTCTTCCGAGGAAGATCCAGCATCGGCCACACTCGACGGAGAGGGAGAAAAAAGAGAGGAGGAATCGTCGTCCGAAGGCTCCGATGAACTCGATCTCAAGTGGGAAGACTACTACATGGATGACGATCGAGACGAGGGAGGGAATTACTCGGCGGCCTCCTCGGAGGAGCGGCCGTCGTATGAGCAGACCCTCACGAAAGCGGCCTCCCTGGTCGATCATCTTCTTTGGCAGTTGGGACTCTCCTCCGTAACCGAAAAGGAGAAGGAGATCGGGACGGCCATCATCGGCAATATCGACGACAACGGGTATCTCGGGACGTCGATCGAAGAGATCGCTCAGTCCCTTTCGATCCCAATCGAATCGGTCGAAAAGGTGCTCAAGATTATCCAAGGTTTTGATCCGACCGGCGTCGGCGCCCGAGATCTCAAAGAATGTCTTCTGATCCAGACGGCCCAGTTGGGTTTATCCGGCTCGCTGGTCGATGCCATCATCAAAGATCATTTGGAAGACTTGGAGAAAAAACGCTATCAGAACATTGCCAAGTGTTGCAATGTGACCCTTCAAGAGGTTTTGCAGGCTGCCAAGGTCATCGAGCATCTGGAGCCGAAGCCGGGCCGGCCTTTCTCTTCGGCGGAAAACCTTCACATCATTCCGGATGTCTTTGTGGTGAAATCGGAAGGGAAGTATGTCGTTTTGTTGAATGACGACGGCCTTCCCAAATTGAAGATCAGCCCATTCTACCGTAGCCTTCTTCGCTCGAAAGAGACCGTTGCAGAGACGACGAAGACCTATCTTGAAGAAAAATTTCGATCGGCGCTTTGGCTCGTCCGGAGTATCGAGCAGAGGAATCGAACCATTCAGTTGGTGGCCGAGAGCATTGTGAATTTTCAATATGAGTTTATGGAAAAGGGGATCAGCTATTTGAAACCGCTGATCCTCAAGCAGGTGGCCGACGACATCTCGATGCACGAATCGACCGTAAGCCGTGTGACGACCAACAAGTACATGTATACGCCGCAGGGAATTTTTGAATTAAAATTCTTTTTCAACAGCAGCCTTCCTCGGGTTGGGAACGGCGCGGAAAGTCTCTCCTCCATCGCCGTTCGAGAGATGATCCGGAAGATGGTATCGGAAGAAGATCCGGTCCATCCCCTGAAGGATCAAGAGATTGTGGAACGCTTGAAACAAAATGATGTCGATATTGCAAGACGAACGGTGACGAAATATCGGGCCTGGCTGAACATCCCCCCTGCGAGTCGCCGGAAGCGGCCGTTTTAGATTCCTGTGAACATTTCATTTGTCCCGAACAGCGGCAAGGAGGATCAATGGAAGTGGTAATCACTGGAAGACAGATGGAGATCACCCCCGCTTTAAAGGAGTACATTGAAGGGCGCGCGCGGAAGATTGAAAAGTATACCTCCAAAGCGACGCAGGTCGCCTTTACGCTGAAAGTGGAGAAGTACCGTCACATCGCGGAGGTGTTGGTTCGGGCGAACGGATTTCTTCTGCAAGCCGAAGAAGAGACCGATGAGATGTACGCCTCGGTCGATCAGGCGATGAACAAAATCGAAAGGCAGTTCAAGAAATATAAAGAAAAGCTGTCCAATCATCGGGTCCGGCAGGAGGAGATCGCCGAGGAGCCCGAGCCCGAGGCGCCGCTCCCGACGATCCGAAAGAGAAAGGTCTTTCCGGTGAAGCCGATGCAGGTTGAAGAAGCGGCGCTCCAAATGGAATTGCTCGGCAAAGACTTCTTCCTGTTCGGCAATCACGAGAATCATCGCATCAATGTTCTGTATAAAAGGAAAGATGGAACACTCGGGCTGATTGAGCCCATTTATTAACATGAGCTCCTTTTAAGCGCTGTTGATTTTGCGGCGTCTCTTCTTATGTCTGGCGTAAAAAATGTCCGTCTGGTCGTGATCAGCGGTCTATCCGGCTCCGGGAAGAGTTACGTCATCAAATACTTCGAGGACCTCGGTTTTTTTTGCATCGATAATCTTCCCCCTCCGCTTCTTCCGAAATTTGTAGAACTCTGCAACCAGTCGCGAAGCCATATCACCAAAGCGGCGCTCGGCATTGATATCCGCGAGCGGGATTTCCTCGGACATTTTCTGAATATTTTTGATCAACTGAAGGAGGAGGGATATCAAATGGAACTCCTCTTCCTTGAAGCGAGCGATGAGGTTCTGGTGCGGCGGTTTTCAGAGACGCGCCGTCCCCACCCGCTGGCCCGAGATGGTTCGGTGATCGATGGAATCCGGCTGGAGCGGGAGAAACTGAGCGATCTGCGAAAGCGGGCCGATAAGATTCTCGACACCTCGAACTATCATGTGCACCAGCTCAAAGAGGTGATCACCCAATACTATCTGGAAAAGGGGCAGAACCATCATTTAAATATCTCGCTGATCTCATTCGGCTATAAATTCGGCATTCCGTATGACTTGGATCTTCTCTTTGATGTCCGTTTTCTGAGCAATCCCAATTTCGAAAGGGATTTAAAGCCGCTCACCGGAGAGCATCCCCGGGTTCAGGGCTACATTACCTCTCAGCCGGACGCAAAAAAATTTTTAGAAAAGCTCTACGACTTGCTCGATTTTCTTGTTCCGCTCTATGAGAAGGAGGGGAAGAGCTATTTGACGATCGGGATCGGCTGCACCGGGGGAAGACACCGCTCCGTCACCGTGGTCAATTTATTACGGGAGCATCTTCAGGGGAAGGGGCTGCAGGTCCATTGGCGGCATCGAGATTTAGGACAACCGGGGTAAGCGATGCCGAGCTTTGTGGTGGCGATTTCGGGGGCGAGCGGGGCTGTTTATGGGGTGCGGCTTCTTGAGTATTTATTAAAGGAGAAATACCGGGTCTACCTGACCCTCACCCACGAGGCGCGATTCATTATTCGGGACGAGCTCGGATTGGAGTGGGGAGCCCACTTTTCTGAGACGGCCGAAATTCTAAAAAAGAGGTACGCCGATTTTGATCTGGTTTACTGCGATGAAAAAGAGATGACGGCGCCGATCGCCAGCGGATCGGTGCCTACTCAGGGGATGATCGTCGCCCCCTGTTCAATGAAAACCTTGGCGGCGATCGCGCATGGTTTCTCTTCGAATTTAATTGAGCGGGCGGCCGATGTGACGCTGAAAGAGAAGCGCCCGCTCCTTCTTATCCCTCGGGAGACGCCGCTCAGCCCGGTGCACCTTCGAAATATGCTGACCCTTTCGGAAATGGGGGCGACCCTCATTCCGGCGATGCCGGCGTTCTATCATCATCCCCGCTCGATCGAGGACATGATCGACTTTATCGTGGGACGTGTTCTCGACAGCCTGAAGATCGAAAACCGAATATATCAACGGTGGAAGGAATCATGAATCGGAATTTTTTCTGGAAGCTTTTTCCGGCGCTGATCCCGGTGTTGCTCTTCCTCTCCTGTGAATCGACCCCCGAAGTGGCCCCGCACTCGGATTGGGCGGATGTAACCCTTCAGGCGGTCGGGGTGGGACCGATTGAAGGAGAGTGGTCTCTCTCCGAACGGATGCAAGCGGTGCAGCGCGCCAAGGTCGATGCGTATAATAAACTTGAATCCCAGATTATGCAGCTGCAGACCGATTCGAAGAAAAAGGTCTCTGACTTGGCCGCGAAAGACGAGCAAATTTCAAAGAAGATCGCTTCTTTTGTGAAGGGCGCCAAGATCGTTCGGACCGAGAATAAAGAGAACGGCGTCGAGCTCTTCACGGAGCTCTACTTGGGAGAGAACTTCAAAGCGACCATCGGTCTTGCGGAAAAGAAAATGAAACCGATTCCTCCAAAAGAGAATCGAGGCAACGACCTACCTCGATATTAATCAGGGGATGAGGTGTGGCTGATCGGAAACCGCTCTTTTTACCTCGCCTCGATATAGAACGGCTCCAACCCGAAACCCTCCTCTTTCTCGCGGAGGATCCTTCGACCGATGGATCCCTCCTCGACTTGATGGCGAAATACTTCCTCACCACCGAATCGCTCATTCAGAAAATCTTTCATCATCGAAATGTCCTGGAAACCACGCTGAATTACATCCGGATGTTCGGAGACTACTCACAGGCGTCGTGGCTGACGGCGCGGCAGAAGAACGGTGAGGCGGCCGCGGAGCCGGAGCCCAAGGCGCAAAATTTATTTCAACATGTTCAGCAGATGCGGGTTTCCGAGAAGATTCAACTCGCGCTCAAGGGAAACAAAGAGGCCCGCGCCCTTCTTTTGAAAGATTCGAACAAGCAGGTTGTTCTCGCTGTCCTCGGCAGTCCCCGAATTACGGAGCAAGAGGTGGAGGCGATCGCGCAATCAAAAAGTGTGTCCGAGGAGATCCTGCGGGTGATCGCGAACAATCGGAGCTGGATGAAGAATTACGGCGTTGTCGTCGGTCTTGTGAACAATCCCAAAACGCCGGTGGGACTCTCCCTCGGTTTGATCAAAAACCTGAAAGCAAAAGATCTGAGCAATCTCGCGCGGAATAAAGGCGTTCCGGAAGTGATCCGAACCTCCGCGGCCAGGATGCTACAGACAAAGCGTTCGGGGCAATAACGGATCGATCCGCTCCGGATCCCTTACAGAGATTTTCTTCTTTTTTTGTCGGCGCTCCCTTTCCCCCTTCAAAAAAATCAACTTTTGATCTAAAATCTCCACCTTCCTTGACAAACGTCAAATACTAAGTATACTTACTATCGTCAAATTGCACGGCGGGATATTTGAGGACCTGGCGAATGGCTCAAAAGGATAATGGGGTATATAAAACGAAGGATATCTGCGCGCTCTTTGATATTTCAAAAGCAACCCTGTTCCGCTGGGAAAGCGAAGGATTGATTTCCGACGTCGGACGGGACTGGAGAAACTGGCGGCTTTACTCCGATCAGAACATCAAAGAGATAAAAAAAATCATCTCTCGCCGTTCCGGTCATTCCGGCAAACCAAGCTCTTCCAAAAGAGGTTAATGTGCCGATTTCGATGGGATTCTCTCTCCCCTTCTCCCGTAAAAAAGAGTTGATTGGCCTCGATATCGGTTCCGGCGCAATCAAGCTGGTCCAATTAAAAGAGACCAGCAGGGGATATCAACTTCAAAAGTTTGGCGTCAAACCGCTCGATTCAGAGCTTATTGTGGATGGAACCGTCATGGATGCGGGACGCGTCGTCTCCGTCATCAAAGAGCTTTTGGAGGAGCAGGCGGTCAAAATAAAGGATGTCGCCGTTTCGGTCTCTGGCCACTCCGTCATCGTCAAGAAGATCAGTCTCCCCGTCATGACAGAGGAGGAATTGGAGGAGTCGATCAAGTGGGAGGCCGAGCAGTATATTCCGTTCGACATCAACGACGTCAACATTGATTTCCATATTCTCGGAATGCCGGATAATCAGGAATCAAAAGAGCAGATGTCGGTCCTGTTGGTGGCGGTGAAAAAAGATAAATTGACCGAGTATACTACCCTGGTCACGGAGGCCGGACTCAATCCGGTGATCGTCGATGTCGACGCATTCACCCTCGAGAACATGTTCTGTGTGAACTATGACCTGAGGGAGGGAGAGATCGTCGCCCTGGTGAATATCGGCGCGAGTGTGATGAACATTAATATTCTGAAGGGGGGGACCTTCACCTTTACGCGGGATATTTCCATCGGAGGGAACCGCTACAACGAAGCGATCCAAAGAGAATTTAACATCAGCTATGAACAGGCGGAGAAAGCGAAGCGGAACGAGCCGGTCGAAGGGGTCGACCCGCAAGCCCTCTCCAATATCATTAATAACCTGAATGCGGAGATTACTTCCGAAGTCATTCGGTCTTTTGATTACTTCAAGACGACATCGACCAATGAAAATATCGACCGCATCTTGCTCAGCGGCGGCGCCTCCAAGTTGCCTGATCTTCTGACCCAGCTTGCGGAGAAATCGGGCGTTCCGGTCGAAATGGTGAATCCGTTTAAAAAGGTCGATATTCCGAAAAAATTATTCGACCCGGAATACATCCAGGAAATGGGGCCGTTGGCCGCGGTCGGAATGGGTTTGGCGATTCGGAAAATCGGGGATCGATGACGGATGATTAAGATCAATTTACTTCCATCACAGAAAGCGAAAAAAGGAAAAAAGAAGCTGGAGATCCAATCGCAGTTGATCCTGGCTTCGATCGTATTATCGGTCCTCTTCCTTGTGCTCGGATACATCTGGGTTCTCCTCAGCGAGAAAGTCGATAACCTCACCGCCGAAAAAACAAAACTGACCACGGAATTGGCGGTCTTAAAGGCCAAGGTGAAGGAAGTCGAAAATTATGAAAAGGATAAGAAAGCGGTCGAGGAGAAAATCAAAATCATCGAGCAGCTTCGAAAAAAACAGTCCGTTCCCGTTCTCCTTCTCGATCAGATCAGTCGAAGTCTCCCGGATAAGGTTTGGTTGGTCAGTCTCACCGAGCAGAACGGGGTGATTGATTTGGAGGGGAAGGCAACGACCAACAGCGAGATTGTCGATTTCATCAACAATCTAAAAAAATCTCCCCTCTTCAAAGATGTTCAGATTCTGGAGTCACGACAGAATCTGGAGGGAAGCATTTCGATCTATACATTCAAGCTGAAATGGTCTCTTGCATAGAATAAGAAAGGAAGGCCGGGCAAGATTATGGCAGCGATTCTGGAAAAGCTGAAGAACTTAACCAACACGCAAAAGTTTGTCTCTCTTGTCCTGATCATTGTCATCGTTTCGGGCGCGTTTGTCTGGTTTGTCTTCATTCCAAAAAGCGGCGATATCTCCGCCCTCAATTCGGATATTGCAAGTTTGAGCAATGACATTAACATCCATCGGACCAAGGTGAAACGTTTAGATGAACTGATCAAAGAGAATCGAGAGCTTCAGCGCAAATTGACCGAATTGAAGGAGCAGCTTCCTCCCGAAGCGGAAGTGGAAATTCTTTTAAAACAGGTCTCCGAACTGGGAGCAAGAACCGGACTTGATTTTAAGTTGTGGCGGCCGGCGGGGAAGAATCCCAATGCATCGGGTCTGTATGTCGAGATCCCGGTCAATGTGGAGGTGGCCGGGGGATATCATGCGCTCGGCGTTTTCTTCGACAAGATCAGCAAGCTCCCTCGAATTGTGAATGTTTCGAACATCAAAATGGGCAACCCCAAAACAGAACAGAATCGACTCTTGATCCAGACCAGTTTTTCGGCCACCGCCTTTGCCTCTGTAGAGGGGGGAGCCCCGGTCCAGGAGGCTTCCACGCAGGCGACTCCCAAAAAGGGGGGAGCGCCATGATGAAGAGACGAGCCTCTTTCGAGGGGGGCCTGCTGCTCCTTGTCGTGCTCTTGTTCGGCTGTGGAGAGACGGCGCCGCCGGTGGCTTCGAAACCGGCGCCGTTGAAAGCGCAGACCGCCGTGCCGAAGGCCGCGCCGGAAGAGAAGACCTCCCCGGCGCCTCCGGGCAAACAGGAAGATCCCGCTCCTCTCTTCCAATACAATCCCGAAGGGAGACGAGATCCTTTTAAATCGATTATCGTTGCCACCGCAAAGCGAAACATGTCGGAGAACCTCCCTCCTCTGCAAAGGAAGGAGCTTTCCGAGATGAAACTGATCGGTATCGTTTGGGGGGGCTTTGGGTACGGCGCCGTCATTCAGACATCCGACGGCAAGGGATATCCTGTCCGCAAAGGAACACGGATCGGAACGAATAATGGCGTGATCAGCCAAATTACAAATAAAGAATTGGTGGTTGAAGAAAAATACCTGGACATCTTTGGTGAGACGAAGATACGGAATATCGTGATGGAACTTCATCCCCAAAAGGAGGGGCTAGAATGATCGGGCTGAGGAACAGATTTATTATATCGCTTTTATTCCTGATACTCACTCAATCCTGCTCTCCGAAGACCTCTCAGGTGATGACGCAGCCTTCTTCATCTCCGAACGAAATTGTCGATATCCGCGTGGCTCAAGCAAATGAAAAGACCCAATTGGTGGTGGAAGGACAGCAGCCGATGATTTACACGACCTTCCATTTGACCAATCCTTATCGATTGATTGTCGATATGGCCGGGGTCAGCCTTGGCAAGTTCACGAATAAAATCGATGTCAATCAAGGGGCGATCCATTCGGTGCTCCCCGTTCCCGGAGAGGGAAATCAGGTCGGGCGTCTTGAAATTCAGATGGAGGAGTCGGCCGAGGCGAATGTGCGGACCGAGGGAACCAACCTGATTGTAGAGGTGGCGAATCCGGCGGCGAAAGTCGCGGAGCAAACGGAGCCGAAACCGGTCGATCCGGCGACAACCGAAGAGCCGAAACCGATCCTTTCGCCGCCGGTGAAGGAGGAGAAAAATCTCCTCCCTGCGAAGGTGATCAAGACGATCCGGTTTGATCGGAAAGAGGATCTGCAACTGGTCATTACCTCCGATGGACAGCTTTCACCGAATGTGTTCCTTCTCGATCCGAAGCGCCTTGTCATCGACCTTCCCAAAGTGAAGATGGCGTCGAAAGCGAAGAGCATCCCCGTGAAAGATCGCGTCGTCAAGCAAGCCCGTATCGGGGTTCATTCGGACAAAGTCCGATTGGTTCTTGACCTGAACGCGCCGGTCGCTTATTCGCTCCAGCAGAGTGGAAATCAGCTGTATGTCCATTTAAAGGAGGCTTCGGTTGCAACATCCCCTTCGAAGAAGACGGCTCCTCCCGCGCCGTCTGCGGAGGGGGGAGCTCCCGTTCTTCCGGCGGCCGTCGTTCCTCCGCCAATCCCCATTCCGGATGCACCCTCTCCAAATGTTGAAGCGGCCTCTCCGGTCGAGCCGTCTGCGCCTGTCACTGAGAAGAGCTCCGGAGAAGAGATGAAGCCATCTATTGCAATGCCTGATCCCGTGCCGACGATGGTCGCGAAGGCGGAAGGAAAGGCCTCGATTCCTCCGGCTCCGCCAAAGTCAGAGCCGATCGCCGAGCCGGCGGCCGAGAATGTCGAGGTCCTCCCTGAGAGGGGGGAGGCTTCGGAGGAGCATGAGAAGCCGGGAAAAAGCGTCGAGGCGGTCACCCCACCGAAATATGTCGGGAGAAGAATCTCCCTCGATTTCCAGGATGCCGACATTGCAAATGTGATCCGGTTGATCGCGGACGTGAGCAATTTGAATATCGTTCTCGGAGAGGATATTAAGGGGAAAGTCACCCTCAAGCTGATTAATGTTCCCTGGGATCAGGCGCTCGAGATCATACTGAAAATGAATAATCTCGGTCAGATCCGGGAAGGGAATATCATCCGGATCGCTACGTTGACCAATATCGCTCGGCAACAGGACGAAGAGGCGAAAGCCAAAGAGACCAAAGTCAAGGCGGAGGATCTCCTCACCCGAATCATCTATGTCAATTACGGCAAGGCAAGTGATCTGGTCGTGCCGATTAAGAATCTTCTTTCCACGCGGGGAGAAATCACCACCGATGCGAGGACGAATGCCATCATTGTAAAAGATATCGAAAAAAATATTGAGGAAGTTGCCCGGCTGCTCAAGAACATTGATACACCGACCCCTCAGGTGGTGATCGAGGCGCGCATCGTTCAGGTTGCGCCGACGTTCAACCGGAGTTTGGGGATTCAGTGGGGGGTCAGCACGCAGAAAGTGAGCGGCGCGAATACCTTCGGGCTTGCCGGATCGGGCACCTCCTCGAGTGGAGGAGGATCGAGTGGAGGATCTTCCGGCGGGTCCTCGGGGGGAGGGGCCCAGTTTGGTGTCCTGACCCCGGACTTTCTGGTCAACCTGCCGGCCGCTTCGAATTTCGGCGGCCTCGGGTTTACCTTCGGCCGGCTCACCTCCAATCCGATCAACCTCGATCTTCGCCTCTCCGCCGGTGAATCACAGGGGTTAACGCGGGTCATCTCAACGCCGAAAGTCTCTGTCCTGAACAATCAAGAGGCGAAAATTGAGCAGGGTGAATCGATCCCCTTCGCAACGACCTCTGCGCAAGGAACACAGACGACCTTCGTTGATGCGAATTTAACCCTTCTGGTGACCCCGCATATCTCTCCGGACGGAGGGATTATTATGAAGATCAAGGTGACGAAGAACGCCCCTGGAGAGACGCGGCAAGGCGCCTCCGGACCGAGCATCCTCAAGAAAGAGGCGACCACCAATGTGCTCGTCAAAGATGGAGAGACGACGGTCATCGGCGGGATTTATGAGGTCACCAAGGTCGATTCGATCAGCGGCATTCCTTATCTGATGGATATCCCGGTTCTCGGATGGTTCTTCAAGACGGCGACCAAACGGGAGGATACCTCTGAGCTTCTCGTCTTTCTGACGCCGAAGATCGTGAAATAGTCTTGATCTTGATGATTTAGATCGGTAAGTTGTACGGCATGAAGAATATTGTGTTGCTCGGATTCATGGGAACCGGGAAGAGTGCCGTCGGGAGGAGACTTGCAGCCGAGTTCCATTATCAGCTTGTCGATACCGATCAGGTCATCGAGGAGAAAACCCAAAAGCGGATCGCCGAAATCTTTGCGGAGCAGGGAGAAGCGGCGTTTCGGCGGCTGGAGTCGGAGGTGGTCGTGGAATTGGCGGGGCGAACCGGATGTGTGATCTCCACCGGCGGGGGAATTGTTTTAAATCCGAAGAACCTCGATCTGCTGGGAGCCAATGGGATTCTAGTTCTCCTTCGATCGCGGCCGGAGGTCATCTTTAAACGGGTTCAAAAGCGGGCGGGCCAGCGACCCCTTTTACAAAAGCCCGATCCATTGTCGGAGATCAAGCGGCTCCTCGCCGAGCGGGAGCCGTTCTATCAACGGGCCGATATCACACTGGATACCTCCGATATGAAATTGGAGGATGTTGTTCAACAGATTAAAAGAAAGGTGTTGGAGATTGAAGGTCGAAAAAGTTCGTCTTAGTTTGGGCGCAAATAGTTATGACGTTATGATCGGCAACGGGATCAGAAATCGGCTCGGTCCCTATCTTCGGGCGCTCTCGTTGGGAGAGAAAGTGGCGGTGGTCACCAACCCTGCGATCGATCGGCTTTATGGTGCGGACGTCCGGAGAAGCCTTCAGACGGCGCGCTTTGTTCCGAAGATGATCCATGTTCGGGATGGGGAGCGGTATAAAAATCTGGCCGAGGTCGAGCGGATCTACGATCAGTTGATTCTTCATCGATTCGAGCGCAAATCGACCCTGGTGGCGCTCGGGGGAGGGGTGATCGGGGATATGGCCGGGTTTGCGGCGGCCACTTTCCTCCGCGGCATTCCTTTCATTCAAGTTCCGACCACCGTCGTCGCGCAGGTGGATGCCAGCATCGGCGGGAAAACCGGGGTCGATCATCCCCGCGGGAAGAATTTGATCGGCGCTTTTCATCAGCCGAAGCTCGTTTGCGTCGATCCGACCGTGCTGGCCAGTTTGCCCCGGCGGGAGTTCATCGCCGGATTGGCCGAAGTGGTCAAGTACGGGATGATCTTGGACGCCGGCTTTTTCAAATATCTCGAACGGAACGCCTCGGCGATCCTGGCGATGGATTCCGAAAAACTGTTCCATTGCATCAAAAAGTCGGCGGCGCTGAAGGCCAAGGTCGTCTCAGCCGATGAACGGGAGTCGGGGCTGCGAAAAATATTAAATTACGGCCACACCCTGGGACATGCGATCGAGACATTGACCGGCTATCGAAAATACAAGCATGGGGAGGCCGTGGCGATCGGGATGGCTTCAGCCGCGAAGCTCGCATACTTCCTCGGGATGACAGAATTGCGGTTGGTTCAGCGGCAGATCACCCTGCTTAGGGCATTCAATCTTCCGACAGAGTTGCCGAAATTAGACCCTGGCAGTATACTGGAAGTGATGGAGCGCGATAAAAAAGTGGCCGGCGGAGAAATCTTTTTTATCTTACCCGAAAAGATCGGATCGGTTCAGATCGCTCCGGTCGACAAGAAAGTGTTGAAGGCTTTCTTAAGCGCGTAAACGGCCTGGCCTGTTTTATCTTCCGTGGGAGAAACTTGGCATCCCGCTTGAGAGTAAAGAAGAAGTGGAGTCAACCATGAAGGATCACTCAATGAGAAAACAATCGGCTTCGGTCCTCCTGCTCTTGATGATTTTATCTCTTTCGGCGTGTGGCGACTCACGCGCCCCATTCGACGCTACGATTACAGGGCCGGCAGACACCACCTTCACTATAAATCCTTCCGACAGTAGGGGGCAGATTGTTAGAGCGCTCGATTTTCAGGTAAGAGACAAAACCGGAACGACGGCACTGCCCGGTGTGGAGGTGGAGTTTTTTGCAGGCGGGGGGGGCATCCTGACCGATTTAGACGGGAACCCGCTGAATACCACCGATCCGACTTATTTCAAAACAAAAACAGACGACGTTGGACTCGCCCGGGTATCTTTCGCCATCACCCTTCCCAATTGTGCTTCTGGAGCAGACGCGACCGTGAACGGAACCGTGAACGCCGCTGCGGGTGGTGCCGGTAAACAGTGGACGGGAACGTTTACTGTGAAGCAATGCTAAGAACAAAGAGGACCCCATGAGAAAATTATTCTATCCCGTCTTAACTTCTCTTCTCTTTCTTGTTTATCTGAGTGAGGGCGGCTGTTCCAGCTCTTCTGTTTCGGACTTCAATCCAAAAAATTCTTTTGCTACAAACATCGGGGGCAGCGCTTCTGCAGGCGCAAATCCTCCGGCCTCCCTGGTTGTGGCGATCACCCCCTCCAGTGGGTTGAGCGCTTTGGGAACCGCAACAGTTTCAGTCACGGTAAAAGACAGCACAGGGGCAGCCGTTGCCGACGGAACGACGGTTAGTTTTTCAGTGAGTAGTAGCACACTCGGCTCCATTACGCCCTCGGCAACCACGGTCTCCGGCGTTGCGACTGCGACCTTTACAGCGAACAACTTTGCCGGAACAGAGGGCGTCACCGTGAAGTCGGGCCAGATCAGCGCGTCGGCTTCCATCACCATCCTAGGGGCCGATGTGGGGAGTATTCAGTTCGTCTCCGCCACCCCGAATGTGATCGGGTTGAAAGGCTCCGGGCAGCAAGAAAGCTCGGTCATTACATTCGCCGTGAACGACGTGAATGGCCAACCGGTGTCGGACGGAACGAGCGTGACCTTTACTCTGTCCGGTCCTCAAGGAGGGGAAGTATTAAACCCGCTCACCGCATCGACCAGCGGTGGCGTTGCGAAAACGACCCTCAATAGCGGAACGGTCGCCGGACCGGTTCGGGTAGGTGCGAGCACTGTTGTGAAGGGGGTGACAATTTCCACCTCATCGACCGGGGTTTCCATCGGGGGCGGCGTTCCGTCTTACTCTCATTTTTCGTTTGTGACGACGCAGCATAACCTCGCCGGATTGTCCTACGTGAATCTGAAGGCAACGCTCTCTACCTTTCTTGCCGACCGCTTCGGAAATTTCAATGTTCTTCAGGGGACGTCGATTTCTTTTTATTCTGAGGCAGGAGCGGTCGACCGAAGTAATATAACCGATGCGACGGGGACGACCTCTGTCACCTTCCGAACACAAGATCCGATCCCGCTCAATCCTGTCTCAACTCAGTTGGATCCTGCGCTTTTTCCTCCAGCGACGTGGACAGCTTTATCCGGAACCGGGAATCCGCTTGACGGTATTGGAACTGTGATTGCCGTGACCCGCGGAGAGGAGTGTTTTATTGATAATAATGGAAATGGCGTCTATGATGTGGGAGTAGACACCTTTCCACCCGCTTGTGATCTGGGAGAGCCCTATATTGATTCTAATAATAATGGTCAACACGATGCCGGAGAGTTTTTTGTCGATGCCAATCATAATGGCGTCTATGACGGTCCGAATTCCACATGGGACTCTGATATTATGATCTGGAAAGAGCTTCCGATGACATTTACCGGCGGCCCGGTTCAGATTCTTGCTAATGGAAACGGTTTTAAGATTCCACTCGGCACCAGCCATAATTTTAGTGTCTGTGTCGCGGATATAAATGCCAACTCATTGATGGCTGGCAGCACTATTGATATTTCAGCCGACCAGGGGACATTGACGAACGGAGGGACCTATACGTTGTCAGATATTATATATGGTCCGACCTGTATTGACTTTACCCTTTCCAGTACCACTGCGCCAGCAAATCCCACTCCCCCGTTTAATCCTGCTAATATTACTATTACGGTCACTTGGATTGTCCCCGGTTTTAATAATGTGGTTGCGACAAGGGTCATATCGGGTACCCTTCAGTAGGAGGGTAATGAAGTCATTGCTGTTGGAATAGAAGGGGTATTGGTGGGTGGGGAACCCCCTCTGTGGTGCAACTCACTTAATTTTGATCATTATCTCATTCGGTAATAGACTTTTTGCTTTCCTCGAATAAACTTTCCCTTTAATTTTAATTTCTCCTTTGTTATACTTCCACTCTTTAGAATTTGAGTGGAAGAGGAGAAGTTGAAAGCGCTGCTTCGTAAGATTACCTGGAAAACCATTCCCGTATACATCCTCCTGGTCATCCTCATCTACTATGCTCAGCCGCGGCTGATTTCTTTTGTGGTCGGGCTTCCGTTCATCTTGTCCGGTGAGTTGCTGCGGCTTTGGGCGGCGGGGCATTTGAGCAAGAACCGGGAGGTGACCACCACCGGTCCGTATGCTTATGTGAAGAATCCGCTTTACCTTGGAACCTTTCTCATCATGGTTGGCTTTTGCCTGCTGGCGAGTCAATGGATTATCTTGGGGATCGGTCTGGTTGGCTTTTTTTCCTATTATGTTCCTTTCAAAAAGAAGGCGGAGTCAAACCGGTTGCGTCAGATCTTCGGCTCCTCCTGGGATGAGTATGACCGGAGCGTTCCCGATTACATTCCACGGCTGACGCCTTATGAGAAACGAGGGCAGCACCCGTGGGAGTGGTCTCGGGTTGTATCGAACAGCGAGCACGAAACAGCCGTTGTGACGGTGTTGGGAATTCTGATACTATCGATTCGATTCTTTCTTTAAGGAGATTTAGATCGAACTCCGGCGCTCTACATTCCGTCAATATGTGCAGAAGACCCTCCGGGAAGGATATCCCTGGAAGCCGGACGTTTATCTTTTAGAGATCGATGGAAAACAAATTATTGTCAAAGATTATGCCGCGAAGCCGTTTGTCTTCCGTTTTTTTGTCGGGGCGCTTTCAAACCGACGGGAGTCGCTGATCTACAAAAAGCTGCAAGGGTTGCGGGGCATTCCGGAGTATCTCGGCTTGATCGACCGATATGCGATCGCCGTCGGCTACATTCCCGGCCGAAATGCGTTTCAGCTCGAACCGGGAGAGTTGACCCCCCGATTCTTTGATCGACTTCGAGCATTGATCAATTCCATCCATGAGCGGGGAATTGTTCTCTGCGATCTTCGGAATATCAAGAATGTCCTTGTCGGAGATGATGGCGAGCCTTATCTGATCGACTTCGCGACCGCCTTTCAACGAGGGGGCCGATTTAATTTTTTAAAGAATGGACTCTTTCGTCTTTTTTATCAGGACGATCTTTTAGGAATTGCAAAGTTAAAACGAAACCGCGCGCCGCACCTATTGACGCAAGACGAAGAGCTCGCTTTGGAGAAGGGGGTTTTTCTCCAAAGGGAGGCGATTTTTCTAAAGCAATCGGGGCGGACGTTGCTTCGCAAACTGTTTGGTTATCGAAAGATGGAACCCCCGCGCCGGAAGCGGCCGGGAATTTATGATCCAAAGGCATAATCATCACGATGAATATGAAGAGGAATTTTGATGGGAAAAATAAAAAGAGCAATACTCAGTGTTTATGATAAAGAAGGAATTGTCGAATTTGCCCAGGGGCTTCATGCCTTCGGCGTGGAGATCCTCTCGACGGGCGGCACCTACAAGCTCCTGAAAGAGAAGGGAATCAAAGTCAAAGAGGTCTCCGAGCATACCGGCTTTCCGGAAATGTTGGACGGCCGGGTGAAGACCCTTCATCCCAAGATTCATGGCGGCATTCTCGGACGGCGGGATGATCCGAAGCATCTGGAGCAGATGAAGTCGCAGGGAATAGAGCCGATCGATCTGGTGGCGGTCAATCTTTATCCATTCAAGGCCACCATTTCCAAGCCGAACGTCACGCTGGAAGAGGCGATTGAGAACATCGATATCGGCGGGCCGACGATGCTCCGCTCCGCGGCCAAGAACTATCGCGATGTCGCCGTGATCATTGACCCGAAAGATTACGGACCGATCCTGGACGAAATGAAGCGTTTGGGGGGAGAAATCTCCGAATCGAAGCGATATGATCTTGCCAAAAAGGTCTTCTTCACCACCTCCGACTATGATCGGACGATCTTCTCCTATCTCGATGGGCGGGAAGGGAAGACGGATCGCTTCCCGGATCATCTGATTCTCCAATTCCAAAAAGTCCAGTCGCTCCGATACGGCGAGAACCCCCATCAGCAAGCGGCGTTCTACCGAGAGCCGCAGTTGACGCCGGGAGGGGTGGCCGCCGCGAAGCAGATCTGGGGCAAGGAGATGTCGTACAACAATTTCCTCGACACCCACTCCGCCTTCGAGTTGGTCAAAGAGTTCAATGAGCCGGCCGCCGTCATTATTAAACACAACAACCCTTGCGGCGTGGCCACCGGCGCGACGCTGTTAGAAGCCTACAAGAAGGCCAAGGCGACCGATCCGGTCTCGGCCTTCGGCGGGGTCGCCGCATTTAATCGATCCCTTGATGTAGAGACCGCTCAAGAAATTACCACCACATTTATGGAAGTGATCATCGCCCCGACCATTGAGCCGGCGGCCGTTCCGATCTTTCAAAAGAAGAAGGACCTGCGCGTTCTGGAGGCGGGGATCGGATCGGTCGGCGCATCGAATGCCGGTCGACTCGATTTTAGGCGGGTCGGCGGCGGGTTGTTGGTCCAAGATCATGACAGCGCGATGATTCACGATCCGAAAGAACTGAAGATTGTCAGCCGTCGCCCGCCGACTCCGGAAGAGCTCGAGGCCCTTCTCTTTGCCTGGAAGGTCTGCAAGCATGTGAAGTCGAACGCCATTATCTTCGCGCGTCCCGGACAAACGGTCGGGATCGGGGCGGGGCAGATGAGCCGGGTCGATTCGGTCAAGATTGCAACGATGAAGGCGCAAATGCCGCTCCCCGGTTGCGTGATGGCTTCGGATGCTTTTTTCCCATTCCGAGACGGGATTGACGCGGCGGCGCAGGTCGGCATCACGGCGGTCATTCAGCCGGGTGGGTCGATCCGAGATCAGGAGATCATCCAAGCGGTCGACGAGCACAATATGACAATGGTCCTCACCGGCATCCGGCATTTCAAACACTGAAGAGAATATCGCTAAGCGTAAACTGTTAATCGTTAATTGTAAAAGAGAGGTGAATGTAATTCTTTTCACGTTTAACGATTAATGTTTAACGAATAACGACATGAAGATTTTAGTCATCGGAGGCGGAGGGCGTGAGCACGCCCTGGTCTGGAAGATCGCGCAGAGCCGGCGTGTCCGCAAGCTCTACTGTGCTCCCGGAAATCCGGGGATCGCATCGCTGGCCGAAGTTGTTCCGATTGCCGTCGATCAGATTGAAGCGCTCTTGTCTTTTGCCAAGGAGAAGGGGATCGACCTGACGGTGGTCGGTCCGGAGCTCCCCCTCTCCTTGGGAATCGTCGATCGATTCGAGTCGGAAGGGCTGCGGATATTCGGTCCGCATCGCGCCGCGGCGGAGATCGAGACGAGCAAAGTCTTCTCCAAGACACTGATGCAGAAGTATCAGATCCCGACCGCCGATGCGGAGGTGGTGACGCTCGACCAGGCCGGGGAGATGGTGATGGATCTTCCGATGCCGATCGTCCTCAAGGTGGAAGGGTTGGCCGCCGGCAAAGGGGTGGTGATCGCCCAGAATCCGAAGGAAGCCAAGGAGGGGCTCGACGGATTTCGCTCGATGGGAGAGGCGGCCAAGCGGATCATCTTGGAGCGATTTCTGGAAGGGGTTGAAGCGACTTTCTTCGTGATCACCGACGGGACGGTGGCGCTGCCGCTCGCCTCCGCGCAAGACCACAAACGGATCTTCGAAGGAGACCGCGGTCCCAACACCGGCGGAATGGGGGCGATCTCTCCGACGCCGCGGATC
>Ga0070739_10001335_pt1 | contig 37977 bp, 25 predicted proteins | sample Coa_R1_7_FD_66445 | JGI IMG/M metagenome (GOLD analysis project Ga0070739, IMG submission 66445) | Surface soil microbial communities from Centralia Pennsylvania, which are recovering from an underground coalmine fire - Coalmine... | ecosystem: Environmental > Terrestrial > Soil > Unclassified ...
CGCGGCGGGAGGAGGCTCCACGGGCCGGAGCGAGGCGAACGCGGCCTCGAGATGCCGGCCCGACGCGCCCAGATCCCCCTCTTCCGCGGCCACGCGAGCCAGCGTTTCACCAGCCAGGGCTTTCAACGCCGGGTCGGCCGTGGTCCGCGCGGCATCGTCAAAGCGAATCGCTTCGGTTTTGGCCTGATCCAGGCGGCCCAGCTCCAGCAGCGCCGCCGCGAGCCCGTACTGCGCCACGATTTTCCAGTACCATTGCAGGAAAAACTTCGGATGCGTCGCGCGGTTGCGCACGTGGAGAAAGTTCTCGACGGCCGGCTTCGGGCGTCCGGTCTGCACATCCACGAACGAACTGGTGAGAAGGGCCATGGTGCCCACCTGACCCAACGGTTGTCTGTCGGACACCTTCAGCAGACCCAGCGCGAGTTTTTTCGCGTTCTCCAAGTCCATCGCTTGCAGGGTTAGCCACGCGCGGACGGCACGGAAAACTCCCGCCCATGGCTGATTGCCGTTTTTTACGGCCATGTCGATTGCGCTCTGCGTGACGGCCCGCAGCTCGCCCCACCGGCCGAGGTGCAACAGCGCCAGCGTCTTCGAAGAAAGAGCCGACAGATGTACAACCAGACTGTTGGTCTCGATCGACTTGGGTATCCCCGCATCCGCCGTCCTCAGCGCCTCTTCGTACTCGCCCTGCATGGACTGGACGTGGGCGTACAGAATTTCGTAATAGGCCGGCAGATCGAGACCCTTCAGCCGGGTGATGGTATCCCGTGCCTCGGCGCAGATGCGCGAGTCGGCTTCGTTCCAGCCGTTATTCACCACCCGCCAGCACGCGGCGAGCATCCGGGCGCACGCATGCAGCAACGGATCGGTGTGCGTCGCGGCGATCGCCTCGGCTCTTTCGCAGGCCGTTACGCAGCCATCGGGATCGAGGAACGCCAGCGGCCGGGCGAGCCGGGTCAGAGCATCAATCTGAGCGGCTTTCATGCCATGCCCGCTTGCCAGTTCGGCGGCCCGCCGGTCGGCTTCGGCGGATTCGTGCATTTCGCCCATGGCATAGTAAGCGTCGCTCAGCTTTTCGAGGACGGAAATCTCCAATGCGCGTGCCGGTTCTTCGGGAGCGCGCCCCAGGAGATCGAGCGCGTGCGTAAGCGACTGCACTGCGTCGCGATGGGCGAAGCGGCGGCCCGCATTCTCCGCGCTTAGCAGCAGGTAGCGTGCGGCCCGCGCCGGATCGCGCCCGTATTCGAAATGCAAGGCCAGCTCGGAGGCGGCATCGCCGGCCGTCGCGGCCAAGCCGGGCAGGTTTTCCATTTTGGCTGCAAGCTTATGGTGGTAGCCAGCCCGCACGGCCGGCGCGAGCTGCCGGTACAATGCTTCGCGATAAAGCGAATGCCGGAATTCGTACGGCGCCGAGACATGGGATCCCGCCGCCGGGGGGGCGCTGCCAGCCTGGATGAATTGCTGCCGTTTGGCCAGCGTCTCGCAGGTCTGCTCGATCGCGCCGATACTCAGCTCAAGCATGCAGGAAATGGACCATGCAGAAAACCGCTGGCCGGCGACGCTGCCGCATTGCAGCACGAGCTGTTCCCGCGGACCGATCTGCTCGATCTGAAGCTCCAGCATCTGGTGCAGCGTATCGGGCACACCCAGATCCACCGATTCGAGCGGAGCGGCCAGCTTCCAGCGGCCCTGATCCTGCCGCAGCAGGCGGCGCTTGGTTAATTCCTTCAGGATCGCCGCGACGAACATGGGATTGCCTCCGGAATGGCGCTGCACCATCCCGGCGAACTCTGGCGGAAGATTCGCGTCAGGGAATTCAGTCTGTAAATACTTTTCGACTCCGGAAACGGTCAGACCCTGAAGAGCGATTTCGTGGCACAGCGAGTGAATCAGCAGATCCTGTTTCAACACCTTTAAGGGGCTCTTGGAAAGCAGCACCTCGACGGTGCGGTAGGTTCCGATCAAAAGGAGTTTCGCGGGGCCGCGACGCCGCGCCAAGGCCGAAATCAGATCCAGCGTAGAGTGATCGGCCCAGTGAAGGTCTTCGAGAATCAGGAGCAAGGGCTTCTCCGCGGTCAGAACCTCGAACGCCTCCGAGATTTCGCGCAACATCCGCTCGCGAGTGGCCCCCAGGATCTCCCGCCGGATTGCATCCTGTTCCCCAGCCTTGATCAAACCCGGGAACTGAATCAGCCAGGTGGGGGCCTGCCGCGACAGAACCCGGACGACGGGTTCACCCGCGGGGCCGTTTAACAATTTGCCAAAGGCCTGGAGGACGGGATAATAAGCCTCCTTTCCGCCGAAGCCCTCCACGCACTGCCCGCGAGCCACCAGGACACCCGTTTCCGCCGCCGGGCGGCGTTCGAAGGCGTCCACGAGCGTCGTTTTGCCGATACCCGCTTCGCCCGTGATGAAGCAGACCTGGCGCTGGCCGCGCAAGGCTTTCGCGAAACAATCGCGCAAGTCAGCGATCTGTTCCTCCCGGCCGATGGGCGCGCTCGGATCGCCGCCATGGCTGGCGCTTGTTTCTAGAGGCGATTCGAGCGTCACAACCGGGGCCAGAAACTCATAGCCACGCTTGGGGTAGGTCGCGATGAAGCGGGGCTGCCGGGCCGGATCGCCCAAGGTCTTGCGTAGTTCCAGGATGTAAGTTCGCAAGACCTCGGGCTGCACGTAGGTCTCGGGCCAGAGGGCTTCCAGCAGTTCTTCCTGTGTGACCAGGCGGCGGGGACGGTCTACCAGATACTGCAAAACGGCAAAAGGCTTCGGGGCCAATGCGATGCGGCGGTCGTCGCGCCACAGGCATTGGTTGGTGGGGTCCAACCTGAACCCGGCGAAAACCTTCATTGCAACACCTTCGGCATCGACGTCCTTCGATTATAGCCGTGTATTCCGCCGCAAAGTTAAGGACAGGCTGGCGCTTGCTGGTCAAGACGGGTCTGTTGACGGCAAAGGCAGCGGCCCGCGGGACAGCTCGGGTCGCCGGGGAGAAAGCCGGTTCTCCACGATAATTTCACGGAGACTTCACACGAAACAGGTGGGAGATCGCCTATTCTGTGACGGTAGGCAGGGCAAAAGAGACAGAGGGAAAAGCCAACTGCAAACCGGGGCCCTCATCGGAGGACTCGCCGCCACACGGAGGGTGGCGGCGAGAGATGACGGCCCGGGTTGCTGATTGCGGGCAGGTTACGGCCGGCAGAATTGGGAGCGGTCAACCCTTTCGCAGCATCCGCCGCAGGATGCCGCCACGTCGGCGAGAACGAACGAACCGGCGCACCAGCGGTGCGGCGAAAGCACGTTTTGCCGTCGAGCCGGATCGGTTTACCGTAAGCGGACTTCACCGTCGCCGTGGAAGTGACGGAATCATAGATTCGCCGCAGAATTTCCTCAAGGTTCGTGCCCGTTCTCGGGGCACGCCAACTGCCATCCTCTGCCCGCTTGCACCGGACGTAAGCGGCCGCTGCGTTCACTGAGTGCGCTTGAAGGTGATTTCCCTGGGGCCTTTGCCGCGTCCGCCGGCTGCCTCCACGGTGAGCTTCAATTCGTCTCCGGAAAGCGTACCCTTGTAGTTTTGCTCGAATTTATTGCCATTAAACTCGCGCACTACTTTGAACATCACGTCGTTGCCGTGCAGCATGCCTTCCGAGATCTCCACCGCACCTCCGCGCCCGCCTTCCATGGTTCCGGTCAGCTTGTCACCGCTGGATCTGAGCACGAGGGTTTGGGTTTGCGTGCCGCCCCGTCCCTCAACCTCGGCCGTCCATTTGCCATCGATGTTGGCGCCGAAGGCCGCCAGGCTGGTGATTGCCAGCAAAGCGGCCAGCAGTGCAAAATGTCTTGTCATAGTAGTGTTTCCTCCCAGGAGGTGAAAATAACGCCAATCTCCAAGATGGCGATTTCCGGCATTCGGTTTACACTCCGCGGCGGGATTGGCCGGTATATGCTGGGTAATCGGCATGAGATCCAACCTTGACAGCCTCCTGAACGAGATTCAGGAATACCTCCAAACGCGGGATATCGTTATTTTTCAGAGTTTTCCGCGGTCCGGAGAGCCCGGGACATCGGTCTATTGGGATACGGAACGCCACCCCGACTTTCGCGAGTTTCTGGGCGCGGCCGAGGCCGCGGGCGTCCGCATGGTGACGCTATATTCGCGTGAACTGGAAGAGGACCTGATAGAAGATGCCCTGGAGCAACTGACCGGCGCAGCTATCGATCGCGACGAACGCAGATCCATGGAATCCCGGCTAAAGGAGATTCGCGGCTACGCCGGTTTTACCTGCCAGATCGAACTATCTTTCGATCTCGCGGCCCGAACTTATGTCTTCGATTTGCGGACCGATTGGTTCGACGACTTCAATGACCTTGTCGACCGGATTGAGGACTCGTACGACGACGAGGACGAAGGCGAGACGCCGATGAGCGGCGGCGGCTATTTCTCCCGGAACTGATCCTCCGTGAAATGGGCCATCACGCGAGCGAAGGCTGCGGGCGCCGTGCGCCTGATCGCTGAGCTGCGCGATTGCGGGATCGCGTTGACGGCGCCGGCCGCGCGCGTCATGTGGGCGCGAGGCTACCGGGAGCCGGAGCAAGCCCGGAGGTTCTTCGAGCCGCGCCTGTCTGACTTGCACGATCCTTTCCTGCTGGCCGGTATGGAGGCGGCGGTTTCGAGGCTGCGGCTGGCCATCGAGCGTCAGGAATCGATCCTGCTCTATGGCGATTACGACGTGGATGGCACCAGTTCCATTGTCATTCTCAAAAAAGGGATTGAACTCGCGGGAGGACGCGCGACGTTCCACGTGCCACACCGTCTGCGCGACGGCTACGGCATGCGGAGCGAGGTCGTCGAGGAGGCGGCGGCCTCCGGCGTATCTCTCATCGTCAGTGTCGATACCGGGATTCGGGCCAATGCTGTGGTACGGCATGCCTCGGCCCTGGGAATCGACGTGATCGTCACGGATCATCACCTGCCGGAACAGGAGCTGCCTCCGGCTCAGGCGGTATTAAATCCGAACCGGCCGGACTGCCCGTATCCGGAAAAGAATCTCTGTGGAGCCGGGGTCGCCTTTAAGCTGGTGGACGCCCTGCTGGCGCGCTCCGGCTGGACGGGGGTACGCCGGGAGCGGCTGCTGGATTCTCTTCTGAAACTGGTGGCCATCGCCACGGTCGCGGATGTGGTGCCGCTTACGGGCGAAAACCGGGTGATCGTGAAGCGCGGCCTGGATGGCCTGGGCTTCGTGAAAAATGCTGGTTTGCGCGCCCTGCTGGACGTTTCGGGATTTGCGGAAGGCAAAACGCCGAACGCGGCTCAGGTGGCGTTCCGCATCGCTCCGCGCATGAACGCCGCCGGGCGCATGGCCAGCGCTACCGGCGTGATCGAGATGTTTCTGACCGAAGATGCCGCGCGCGCCAGGGAACTGGCGGCTCACCTGCACGAACTGAATCAGGACCGGCAGCAGACGGAAGCGGAAATTGCGCGCGCGATTTTCGAGCGGTGCGTCGAGCAGCCCGTGGGGGATCGCGATGCCGCGCTGGTGTTCGCGGGCGAAGGCTGGCACCGGGGCGTGGTCGGCATCGTGGCGAGCCGCGTGGTGGAGCGTTTCCACCGTCCGGCCTTTGTGCTCGGAGTGGAGAACGGCATGGCGCAGGGCTCGGGGCGGAGTATCCCGGCATTTCACCTGCTCCAGGCGCTGGAGAGCATGCCGGAACTGTTCACCAAGTTCGGCGGTCACAAGCAGGCCGCCGGCGTGACGCTGCCGGCCGATCGCGTAGAGGAATTTCGCGAACGCCTGCGAGCCTATGCCGCCGATCGCCTGACCCCGGCGGATTTCGAGCGAGAGTTGTGCATCGATGCCGAGATCTCAATGGCCGAAATCAACGACCAGAGCGTCGCAGACGTGCTGCGGCTCGCGCCGTTCGGTTACGGGAATCCCTCGCCGGTGTTCGCGCTCCGCAATGTGGAAATTCCTGTTCCTCCGGATGTGCGCCAGGAAAAGCACCTGTTCGCCAGGCTGCGCAGCGCCGAGGGCCGGATTCTGCGGGTGAAGGCCTGGAACTTTGCCGCGCGGGCGAGTGAGCTTACCGCGGGAACTCGCGTCGATGTGGCGATCGAATTCGAGGACGATCCGTACTCGGCCGAGCGCGGCTATGCGCCGTGGTGCTCGACGCTCAAGGACGTACGCCCCGCGGGCGCCGGTGTTTCCGCCGGGCAGGACTAGAACGAAGACTCACCGAAGCGAAGCGGCAACGATCTGCGCGATGTCCAGGAGTTCGGGAGGCTTGTCGGCGATTGCCGGCAGCGCGTCGCGAAACATGGTGTTGCAGAAGGGGCAGGCCGCGGCAACCACTTCGGCTCCGGTGGCGACCAGTTCCTTCGCGCGGTGATGGCTGATGCGCTCGCCGCTTTCTTCGCCGAGAAAGGCGAGCCCTCCGCCGGCTCCGCAGCAGAAACTGCGCTCGCGGCTTCGCGCCGGATCGATCGCCGTGCCGCAGCGCGCCAGCACTTGGCGGGGAGCGTCATAAACGTTGCGATACCGGCCAAGGTAGCAAGGATCGTGATACACGATTTTCCGGGCGTTTGTTTCCGGCAGCGAGGCCTGGTGGCGCGCCAGAAACTCGGTATGATGTTCGACCGGCGGCGCTTGTCCGTACTCTTTCCAATCGACGCCGATGGTGCGGACGCAATGGGGGCAGATTGAGACGATCCTGCGCGGCTTGGCCTGCGCCAAAGTTTCGAGATTCTGCTCGGCGAGCTGCTGGAACAGAAAGTCGTTGCCGAGCCGCCGGGCGGGGTCGCCGGTGCAGCGCTCTTTGTGCAGCACTCCGTATGTCGTTCCGAGGTGATGCATCACGCGCGCGAACGCGGCGATGATCTCGCGCCCGCCGGGATCGTACGCGCCCATGCAGCCCAGCCAGAGGCAGTATTCCTGGGTGCCGTCGAAGATGGGGAAGGCGTGCTTCTGAATAAACTTGTCGCGCTCGGCGGAGCTGAAACCGAGCGCGTTTCCGTTGCGCTCCAAGGCAAGAAACAGCTTCGTGCCGTATTCGTCTTCCCATTTGCCGGTGTTCACCGCGCCCCGGCGCAGGCCGACGATCAGGGGCGGATGCTCGATGCCCACGGGGCATTGAAATTCGCACGCGCCGCAGGTGGTGCATTGAAACGCGGCCTCTTGCGGGATGTGCGTGCCCAGGATGGGCTGGTCGCCGGAGGGCCCGAATTCGTTGAGATAGCCGCGCAGGCCCAGCGCGATTTTCTTGGGGTCAAGAAGCTTGCCTGTGTTGGTGGCGGGGCAGTGCTGGGAGCATCTTCCGCATTCCACGCACGAATACGCTTGCAGGGCCGCGATTCGCGTAATGTCCTTGCCGGTATCGAGGCCGAAGTCTTCATCGCCGGCCAGCGGAGGAATTTGCGCAAACTGTCCTCGCGAGAGAAATATCGTCACCGGACTCAGCACCAGGTGCAGGTGCTTGGTATGGGGAATCAGCGGCAGAAAAACCAGCAGGACGGCGGTGTGCAGCCACCAGACCGCCTTTGCCGCCGAGGTGTTCTCCGCCATCCGGAACGCCGCCAGATAGGTGGCCATCAGCGCGAAGATCAGCCACGCGATGACGCCCGATTCGTAGGATAGGGGCCCGAGCCAGACGGGGCGCACGAAGAACCGCCGCACGAAGAGCCCCAGGATGGCGATGGAAACCAGAATCGCGAAGATCGCGGCGAACCAGAAATACGCCAGTCCGAATCCGGTTTCGCGCGAAAGAAACGGCGCGCCGTAGGCAGCCGCCACGTGATTCAGCGTCACCAGAGAGAACGCGCAGAACCCCCAGAACACGAACGCGTGCGCCAAGCCGGGGAGCGGCCGCTCGCGAATCACCTTGCTTTGCAGCAGAACCTCGGCGAAGAAATTGCGAATTCGTTTGCCGATCGGATGAACCTCGAATCCGGGGTCCGGCCGGGCGCTGAGGATTCGGCGGACCACGGGGCCGAAGCGGCGCCCGAAAAGAAATACCGAAGCGAGTAGCAGGAGGCTGAGCAGGAGCCGCTCGGAGAGGGAAAAATCCATCGTTGTTCCAACAGCAATGTAGCATGAAGGTTTCGGAACGTTGCGCCGTTAGAATGTATTGAGGAGAATCCCGCCGCGCACCGGCCATCCGCTGTGGTGCGCGAGGTGGAATGACAAATGCGACATCTGGTTTCGGGGGCCGCCGGCTTTATCGGTTCCCATCTCTGCGACCGCTTATTGGCGGACGGCAACGAAGTGGTGGCCCTGGATAACTTCATCACCGGATCGCGCAGGAATCTGGAGCATCTCTCGAGTCATGCGCGGTTTCAATGCGTGGAATGCGACGTCTCCGCGCCCTTTGATGTGGAGGGGAGGTTTGACGCGGTCTGGCATCTGGCCTCGCTGGCAAGTCCGAAACATTATCTGGCGCACCCGATTGAAACGCTGGAGTCCGGCTCCGCCGGAACGAAGAGCATGTTGGAAATCGCGCGGCGCGATGACGCCCGGTTTCTGCTGTCGTCCACGTCGGAGACGTACGGCGATCCGCTGGAACATCCGCAATCGGAGACTTATTGGGGCCACGTGAATCCAGTTGGTCCGCGCTCCTGCTACGACGAGAGCAAGCGATACGCCGAGGCGCTCACCATGGCCTACCATCGCGTTCACGGCGTGCGGACAAACATCGCGCGGATCTTCAATACCTATGGGCCGCGCATGAGCCTGGACGACGGCCGCGTGGTGCCCGCTTTTCTGGATCAGGCGCTTCGAGGGCAACCTCTGACGGTATTTGGGGACGGTTCGCAGACCCGCAGCTTCTGCTATGTCTCTGACATGGTGGAGGGACTTATCCGTCTGGGCGCTTCCGAGGAACGATATCCCGTGAATTTGGGCAATCCGGTGGAACTGACGATTCTCGAATTCGCGGAACGCATTCGACGGCTCACGGGAACCAAGGCGGAACTGTGCTTCAAGCCGCTGCCCTCGGACGATCCCCAGAGACGGCGGCCCGATATCTCCAAGGCGAAGCGAATACTCGGGTGGGAGCCGGCGGTGCAACTGGAAGAAGGGCTGAAGCTCACAATCGAATACTTCCGCAGCCTCGCGCCCCAGCCAGCCAGCGCGTGATCGCGGGCTACTGATCTGCGTTTGCGGCAGCCCGCATCTCACCTTAATTTTGTAAACGGCTACACCCGCCCAGAACAAATTGTGTAAAAGCTCACCTCATCGTCGAGATGAGGGCAAGGTGCCCCGTTTGCAGATGGATTCCTGGCGGCTTCGCGGGCTTTTCATCGATAGCCGCTTGCTTTCGGCACACTCGCCGGACTCTTGCGTGCACCGCGGTTCCTGAGGCCATCGCGGCGGCCGCATAAGCGGCACCGGCTTAAGCGATGAGGGATTTGCGGGGCTTGTTTCCGAAAGGCAGAACGCGCATCAGAGCAGCGCCTGAACGTGCGCCGCGGCGGCGGAAGCCAGACCGGTCAGGTTGTAGCCGCCTTCCAGCACAGAGACCAGCCGCCCGCCCGAATATTTGTCTGCGACTTCGCGCATCAGCGTGGTCAGTTCCGCGAAATCGGCATCGGAGAGCGTGAAGCGGCCGAGAGGATCGCCCTCGCGGGAATCGAAGCCCGAGGAGAGAATCACCAGATCGGGTTTGAAGCCATCGGCTGCCGGCATGAGCTTCTTTCGGAACGCGGGGAGGATCTCCTCGCGGCCCGATCCGGCAGGAAACGGACAATTCATGATGCAATTTTTCCCCTTGCCCTCGCCGGTTTCAACGGCAGCGCCGGTTCCCGGATACCACGGCGATTGATGCGTGCTGAAGAAAAACACGGAGCCGTCGGTGTAGAAAATATCTTGGGTGCCGTTGCCGTGATGCACGTCCCAATCGGCGATCAGTACCCGCCCGATGCCATGGCGGCGCTGCGCATACCGCGCGGCGATCGCGACATTATTAAACACGCAGAAGCCCATGCCCTGCGCCGGCCGTGCGTGGTGGCCGGGCGGCCGGACCACGCAGAAGGCGTTCGCGGCCTTCCGTTCGACAACCGCATCCACGGCGTTGAGCACTCCGCCGGCGGCTTTCAAGGCGACCTCGTAAGAGCGTGGGCTGACATTGGTGTCTCCGGTGCTCAGCTCGCGTTCTCCGGCGGCGATCTCCCGTTTCACGGTTTGGATGTAAGCGCGAGTGTGGCACAGAGCGATTTCGTCTTCGTCCGCTGCGCGTGCGGAAAGATGCGCGAGCCTTCTGCGTAGCCCGGCGGACTCAAGCGCCTGCATCACGGCGTCGAAACGGGCGGGACGTTCCGGATGGCCGGGGCCGGTGTCGTGTTCCTTGTAGACGGGGTCGGCCAGCAGGGCCGTGGCCGGTGGGGAAGCCGCGGAAGCGTCGGTCATGACAACAGCGCCTAGGGACCATTGAACCAGTTCGCGGCGCGTCATGCTTTCAAATGATGACGCGCTGGTCGCCTTCGCGGCGGGTTACGCGTTCGCGGTCGAGGAATTCGAGCAAAGGGATCGCGTATTTGCGGGAGATGCCGGTCCAGTCCTTGAACTCGGCTACTGTGAACCGCGCACCTTTTCGCGCGGCCAGCGTCTGGCGCAAGGTCTCGATCGCGGATGCATGGTACACGAGTTCCTCGCTGACGCGGATCAGCTTGCGGTTCTTGAGAAGAATGTGCAGGAGTGCGCGGGCGCGCGCGGATTCGATGCCGGATTTTGCCAGAGCCTCGGAAACGGGCGGTACGGCGAGCCCCGCCGCCGAAAAGATGCCGTCGAGCCGGGCGGCGGCCTGCTCCTCATCCTGCTTGAGCGCGACGCGGTGCGAGGCCAGGCGCACCACCTCGCCATCCGCGGCGATATCCTTGGCGCGGGCGAGCAGGGCGTCGAGAAGAAATCCCGGCGCGCCCGGAAACTCGGTGGAGCGAAGATCTTCTTTCGGCCAGCCTGGCTGAAGCGGGTTCTTGCGGTGATACTCCGCCAGGAGCGTGCGCAGCCGCTCGAGCCTTTCTTCGATCCAGGATTTTGTCAGCAGCCAGTCGTGAGGCTCGTTGAAATAGGCACAACCAGCGGGAACAGCGGCTGCGCGGAGCTCCGAGGCGAGGTATCCCGTGCGCGCGACCAGGTCCGCGGCGCTCATTCCATGCGCGGACTCGGCGACGAGCAGAGCGATGCGCCCCGCCGGCGTGGCCTGCTCCAATTTCGCCAGCCGAGCGGCAAGATCGCCGCGGCGGATCCGGGCGGGCGCCGCAATATCGAGCACCACTCCGCCCCCAATCGTGACCACGGGCGAGAACATCCGGATAATGAACCGGTCCCCGGGCAACAACAGCAAGGGATCGCGGAGCCGGAACCGGACGTGCGCCGTCGAGCCAGGCCGGACCGGATCGAGCGAATCGATCAGCCGGGCTTCGGCCTCCACCTCCGCCGTGCCGGCATGGAAGTGGACAGGGGCGCGGTGCTTCAGCGGGTGCGCGCTGGCCAGCAATTCGAGTGAGCAATCGATTTGCGTGGTAGCGCGGAAAAGGCCGGGAGGCGCCAGCGTCATCCCCCGGCGCACCTCCGAAGAATCTACGCCGGAAAGGTTGACTGCGGTGCGTTCGCCGGCGAAGGCCCGCTCTACCGGGGAGCCGTGAACTTGCAGGCCGCGCACGCGAACACGCCTGCCCGCGGGGTATAGCTCCAGCTCGTCTTGAAGCCCGAGGCAACCTGAAGTCAGGGTTCCAGTCACGACGGCGCCGTGGCCGCGCATCGAAAAGCTGCGATCGATGGGCAGCCGGGCATGCCGGGAGGAGTCTTTTACGGGCGCAAGCCGGGCCGCGCGATCCAGAGCGGCGCGAAGGCGGTCCAGCCCCGCGCCCGTAGCCGCGCTGACCGGTACGATCTCGGCCTTTTCGAGAAACGATCCGGCGACAAACTCTTCGGCTTCCAGGCGGGCCAGGTCGAGCAGGTCGGATTCGACGAGATCGGCCTTGGTGAGCGCGATGACGCCGCCGCGGATTTCGAGCAGGCGGCAGATTTCGAAATGCTCGCGAGTCTGAGGCTTGATCGATTCGTCGGCGGCGATCACCAGCAGGGCTAAATCGATCCCCGAGGCTCCGGCCAGCATGTTGCGGACGAAGCGCTCATGCCCGGGCACGTCTACAAATCCCACGCGCAGATCCGGGCTCAGGTCGAGGTGCGCGAAACCGAGGTCAATCGAAATGCCGCGCCGTTTTTCTTCCTCCAGGCGGTCCGTATCGATGCCGGTGAGGGCTCGAACCAGCGAGGTTTTGCCGTGATCGATATGCCCCGCCGTGCCGACGATAACGTGCCGCATTCCGACCACGATTTTACCCGGCGTTCCGGACGGTGTTACTGGCCGGTCCCGGCGATCTGAATCGTTACCGAAGCATGCGAGATTTCGCTCGTGGTGATCGTCACTGCGCCGCTTACGGGTCCCACGGCCGAAGGCGTGAAACGAATCGTCACGGTCTGGGTTGCGCCGGGTCCGACACTCGGAACGTTGTTCACCGGGGCAAACACTGCCTGATCGGAGTGAATGCCGTAGATGCCGAGCTGCGTCTGCCCGATGTTGGTAATCGCCAGCACGAGATCGGCGCTCTGCCCCACAGTGACCGTTCCGAAATCCAGCCGCATCGGGTTGTAAAAGCCCGCCGCGCCGGCGGTGTAGCGCGTGCCGTTCCATGCGTTGAAAACGGGAGAGCCGACCTGCTGGAAGGTGCCGGTAAAGCTCTGTCCGTCGGGCGCGAGATTAAAGGAAAACGTGCCGATCGCGCCCTGATTGTCCTGGTAATTGCCAAGCAGCGCCACGCCCAGGGCGTTGGAGCCGAGCGAGCCGCTGAGCATTCCCGTGGCCCCGGTTCCATAAGTGCCGTTCGCGTTCGCTCCATCCATCACCAGGGCCATGAATTCCTGGCTGGTGTTCCACAGCCCGGTGAAATCGCCGCCGAGGTGAAAGGCGGGACAGACGCCGGAGCCGGTTACGCCGAGAATGTAACCGCCTTCGAAATCGTTGCGCACTCCGCCGGTGACTGGGTAGACGTCGGTAATGGGGAATCCGAGGAATCCGCCGGTGCCGCCGGAGGCGTTCAGCGAGGAAACGGCGCAGCCGTGAACTTCGTGCGCCTGTCCGGCGAAGCGCCCGTTGCGAATCCAATAAATCGCGCCATGGGTGAAGGTCGCCGAGCGGCCGGTGGTGCCGGTGGCCGATTTCGGCGCTTCGATTTCATTCGCCGTAGGGCAGCCCAAAATCCCGTTCTGCGCTCCCAGGGCGGTCCACTTGGCATAAATGTCGGGGCCGAGCGTGAAGCCGCAGGCCAGCGGTACGAAGGGTATGCCGGTACCGGAGAGCGGAATCGCCGTGGTGGCCGCGAGCGGATCGTTGCTGGAGATCGTGAGCGTGCCGCCGGCTGCTCCCAGGGCGGTGGGCGCGAATGTGACGTTGACCGTGACCGATGCGCCGGGATCCACCGTGAACGCGGAGGAGGGCGCAATACTAAAACCGGCGCTGGCGGCAATGGAGGCGACGTTCAGCGTCGCATTGCCCTCGTTAGTCACCGTGACAATGAGACTCGCGGATTGGCCCACGGTGACATTTCCGAACGCGAGCGCGTTCGGCGCGACACTGATCTGGGCTTGGCCGGGCAGCACGCCCACGCCTTCCAGCGCCAGGCTCAAGGGCGACAAGGGATCGTTGCTGGCAATGCTCAGCGATCCTCGCGCGGCTCCGGTGGTAAGGGGCTCGAAGCGAACCGTGACGTTCTGCGTGCCGCCGGGGGCGACATCGAATGGCGTCTTGGGAGAGAGGACGGTAAAGCCGATTCCGAACTCGCGCAGCGCGGCAACGGTGAGGGTTGCGGCGCCGCGGTTCGAGACCTCCACCGCCAGATCCTTTGTCTGGCCCGTCGCGACGCTGCCGAAATCCAGGATGTTGGGGGAAACGCTGATTGCGGTCCCTCCGGAAATGTTGCCTTTCACGGCAAGATTCACCGGGGCGCTGGAATCTCCGGGGAACTGAATCACAAGGGGGAGGTTGCCGGAGGGCAGGCTGTCCGGCAGGGTGATGTTAAACTGCGCCAGCCCCACCGATCCAGGCGTTAAGCCGGCGAACTGAACCTTCGCCGCCGATCCTCCCACGGTGATCGAAGGCGTATCCACGGCGGCGGCGGCCGGCACCGGCGCGCCCGCGCCTGTGCTTGCGGGGCGATTCAGTTTGCCGATGCCGGTGGCGTAAATCACCAACGGCTCGCCGGGAACGGCCGGTGAGGAGGCGGAGACGAGAGTGTTGTCCGCGCCATGCGCGATGATCGGGTCGGAGGTGGCGCTGTTGGTGAAGACTCCCACGGCATAATCAGCCAGGGTCACGGAAATGGAGTTCGAGGCGGCTCCCCCGGAGGTCACCACCACGGCGGCGGAAGATCCGCTCACCTCGAAAGGCACCTGAAAATCGATCTGATTCGCGCTAACGAAGACCAGCGGTGCCGGGATGCCGCCGACCGTCACACTCACACCGGCCAGAGAAAGTGGCAGCGGCAGCGAGTCTGCCTGGGCGCCGGCGCCCGCCGCGAAGTTCGCGCCGAAAATTGCTCCCAGGCTGCCGCGGGCCAGTTTTGCGGTGTAGCTGGCTGCGTTGACCACGCCTCCGGAGTTAATCTGAGGCGCGCCGAGGGCGGCCGCCGCGGTGAGGCTTTGGACAGACCAGAACCAGAATTGTACGGAACGGCGCATGACAGCTCTCCTCCGGCAGACAAAACAAATGTTTAAGCGGCGAACTTTAGGCTGAGTTCTTAGAGTACCGCAGGAGGGGCGCCTGTTCAGGAAGGGCTGATTTCTTGCGTTAGCATGATGGTTTCATGACCTCGAACAGCGTGCTCGAGCTGCGGCGCGTGTCCAAGCGCTTCGCCTCTCACGCGGCGGTAAGCGAAGTCTCTTTCTCCGTGCCGCGGGGCGCTTTCTTTTCCTTGCTCGGCCCGTCCGGATGCGGTAAAACCACCACGCTGCGGCTGGTGGCGGGATTTGAAGCGCCGGACGCGGGCGAAATCTGGCTGAACGGGTCGCGCATCGACACGCTGCCGCCCTATCGGCGCAACGTCAACACGGTCTTTCAGAATTACGCCCTGTTTCCGCACCTGACGGTGAGTGGCAATGTGGAATTCGGGTTGCGCCGCAAGTCCGCAAAGAACGGCATCGCGCAGCGGGTGGAAGCGGTTCTCGAGCAGGTCCGGATGGCGGATAAAAAATCCCGCACGCCCGCGCAGCTTTCCGGCGGCGAGCGGCAGCGCGTCGCCTTGGCGCGATCACTGGTGCTGGAACCCGATGTGTTATTGCTGGACGAGCCTCTCTCCGCGCTCGATCCCCAGTTGCGGAAGCAGGTCCGCGCCGAGCTCAAGGATTTGCAGAGGCGCGTCGGCGTGACGTTTCTGTTTGTCACCCACGACCAGGAGGAGGCTCTCTCGCTGTCCGATTCGATCGCCGTGATGAACGGCGGCCGGATTCAGCAGATCGGCACGCCGGAAGAAGTCTACCGGCGGCCGGCGACGCGCTTCGTGGCTTCGTTCCTCGGCGCGATGAACTGGATCGATGGGATCGGCTTGCGTCCCGAGGCGCTGAGAGTTTCGCGGGAGCGCGAAAACGGATCTCACAGCGCGGTTGTCACCGGGACGACATTTCTCGGGCCCACGATGTACCTCGAAACCCGGCTGGAAAACGGCGAGTACTGCACGGCTCAGATCGCAGCCGACGCGGCGTTCCGCCCGGGCGAGTGCGTGCATCTGTCCTGGAGCGCGGCGGACGAACTGCGGCTGCCGGAATGAAGCGCGTCCGAACCTGGTTTCTGGCGCCTTCGGCGCTGGTGCTGTTCGTTACGCTGGGCGCGCCGCTGGCGATCGTCTGCGTTTACAGCGTGCTGACTCGCGGCGCTTATGGCGGCGTCGAAACGCCGTTCACGCTCGAAAACTACACGCGGCTGTGGGACCCGGTGTACGGGTTGATCCTCTGGCGCTCGCTGTGGATCGCGGCGCTTGCCACCGCGCTGTGCCTGGCGCTCGGGTTTCCGCTGGCGCTCTTTATCGCCCGCAGCGGCTCGCGCAAGAACCTGTATCTCAGCCTGGTGATTCTGCCGTTCTGGACCAGTTTCCTGATCCGGCTCTACGCCTGGATGTTTCTGCTGCGCGACACCGGACTCGTCAACACGGCTCTCCAGGCTGTGGGTCTGATTCGCGAACCTTTGCCGATGCTGTACAACGATGGCGCGGTGATTCTCGGGCTGGTGTACGGGTTTCTGCCGTTCATGGTGCTGCCGCTCTACGCCACTCTGGAGCGCCTGGATCCGAACTTGATCGAAGCCGCGGCGGACCTCGGCGCGCGCCCGCTGGAGACGCTCTGGCGCGTGATCCTGCCGCTGTCGGCGCCGGGCATTCGTGCGGGCGCGATTCTGGTTTTTGTGCCGTGCCTGGGCACGTATCTCACCTCCGACCTGCTGGGCGGCAGTAAAACGATCCTGATCGGCAACCTGGTGCAGAACCAGTTCACCGCGGCTCGCGACTGGCCTTTCGGAGCCGCGGCCTCGCTGGCGTTGATGGCGGTGGCGATGGCGCTGCTGTTTGCGGCGCGGCGCGCGGAAGAGGACCTGCTATGAAGCGCGGGCTCGCGGTTTACGCTGTGGCCGCCTATGCCTTCCTGCACGCGCCGCTGCTGATCCTGGCGGTGTTCAGCCTCAACGCCTCGCGATTCACCGTGTGGCAGGGATTCTCGCTGCGCTGGTACGCCGCGCTCGCGCAAGACCGGGAACTGATCGAATCGGCGCTGAACAGCCTGATCATCGCGGCGGTTTCGGCGGCGCTCGCGACGGTGATCGGGACCATGGCCGCCTACGCCTTGTGGAAGCGCGGCTCGGCCTGGATTTCGGGGGCCTTGTATCTGTCGCTGGTGACGCCCGAGATCATCACCGGCGTCTCCCTGCTTGCCTTTTTTCAGTGGGTGTTTCGATATTTGAATCTGCGGCTCGGGATGCACACGGTGATCCTGGCGCACGTGGGCTTTTCGCTGGCCTACGTGGTCGTGGTGATTCTGGCGCGATTGCGGACCTTCGATCCCGCGCTCGAAGAAGCCGCGATGGATTTGGGCGCGACCGAGTTGGGCGCATTTCGCTCGGTCACGATCCCTTATCTGGCGCCCGCGATCGCGGCGGCGGCGATGCTGGCCTTCACCGTTTCGATCGACGATTATGTGATCACCAGCCTGGTGGCGGGCGTCGATTCGCAAACCTTGCCGATGGCCATCTACGCGCTGGCCCGCCGCGGGGTGAATCCGGTGCTGAATGCGGTCTCGACGATGATCGTGGTAGGGCTCGGGGCGCTGGTGCTGGTGTCGGAGAGGCTGCGGTCGTCATGAATCGCCGCAAATTTCTTGCCGGAACCGCGGCGGCCGCCGTAGCCTGCTCGCAAGGCCCGCGACTGAACGTCTACAACTGGTCCGACTACGTCGCGCCCGAAACGATCCCCGGCTTCGAGCGCGAAACCGGCATCCGCGTCCGCTACGGCACCTATGAGAGCGTTCCGGAAATGCTGGCGAAGGTCATGAGCGGCAATTCCGGCTGGGACGTGGTGTTTCCCTCGGCCGAATATATCCAGCCGATGCGCGACATGGGGCTGCTGGCTCCTTTGCGCCTGGAATGGCTGCCGCATATTACGGCGCTCGATCCCGCTTTTCGCCGGCCGCCGTGGGATCCGGAATTGCAATGGAGCATCCCGTATATGTGGGGCGTTACCGGCATCGTTTATCAAAAAAGCCTGGAGCGGATTTTGGGAGCGGCGCCGGCCGCCTGGCGGGATCTGTGGAACCCGCGCCTGGCGGGCGGCATCACCATGCTGGACGATCCGCCGGAAGTGCTGGGGGCGTGCCTCCAGATGCTGGGGTATTCCCTCAATTCGTCGAATCCCGAGGAGCTGCGGAAGGCCCAGCGCGAGGCGATCGCACAAAAGAAGCTTCTGCGTGCCTACCTGAACGCCGAGGTGCGCGATCAACTGGTGGCGGGCGATGTCTTGGCCGCGCAAGCTTGGGCCGTCACCGCCGCGCAGGCCATCCAGGCCGCGCCCGGCCGGCTGGCCTTTGCCTTCCCGGCGGAGGGCTTCGCGCGCTTCGCGGACACCATGGCGATCCTGCGCGAAAGCCGGCGGCAGCAGGCCGCGCACCGGTTCATCGACTATCTGCTGCGGCCCGAAGTATCGGCGAAAATCGTAATGGCTGTGCAGACGGCAACCGCGAACGGCGCGGCGCATGCGCTGCTGCCGCCGGCATTGCGGGACAACCCGGTGCTGTATCCGCCGCCCGGGACCCTGGCGCGCGGCGAGTGGTTCCAGCCGCAATCGGCGGCTTCGCAGCGGCTGCGGGACCGGCTGTGGACGGAGATCAAGAGCGCCTGAAGAAAAGGAGGCAATCTTATGGCGAGCGATCAGGCCTTGCGCGAACACGTTCTGTATCTGCTGCGGGGCGGGGGCGCGCACGTGGACTTCGAAACCGCGGTCAAAGGGCTGCCGGTGGAATTGCGCGGAAAACGGCCGCGCGGCGGGGCTCATTCCCCCTGGGAAATTCTGGAGCATATGCGGCTGGCGCAATGGGACATTCTGGAATTCAGCCGGGACGCCAAACACGAATCGCCCAAGTGGCCCGAAGGCTACTGGCCGGAAAAACCCGCGCCGCTGAACGCGAACGCGTGGGCGCGCTCGCTCAAAGCGTTCCGGTCGGATCTTCAGGCCATGTGCGATCTGGTCGCTGCGGATTCAACGGACCTTTTCGCGAAAATCCCGCACGGGACCGGCCAGACCATTCTCCGCGAGGCGCTGCTGGTGGCCGATCACAACGCCTATCATCTGGGGGAATTCATGCTGGTGCGCCGGTTATTGGGTGCGTGGGGAAGCTGATCGCTCCGGACTCGCTACAATGGTTGATTTGGCAGGCGCACGCAGGCGGCCGTATTGCGCGCGCACAAACGAATGAGTAATGTAATTGTCCTCGGCGCACAATGGGGCGACGAAGGTAAAGGGAAAGTTGTCGATCTGTTATCGGAACGCTTCGATATTGTTGCGCGCTATCAGGGCGGGCATAATGCCGGCCATACCGTTTTTATCGGCGATAAAAAGTTCGTTCTCAAGCTGATTCCCAGCGGGATCCTGCGCGAGGGCGTGATGGCCGTGATCGGCAACGGCGTGGTGGTGGACCTCGCGGCGCTGCTGGAGGAGATGACGGCTCTCGAGTCCATGGGTCTGAACGTCCGGCGCCATTTGAGAATCAGCAATCGCGCCCACGTCATTTTCCCGTTTCACCGGCTGGTCGAAAAAATGTCGGAGGCGCGGGAAAACCGCATTCCCATCGGGACCACGGCGCGCGGCATCGGCCCGTGTTACGAGGACAAGACCGGGCGGCGCGGAATCCGCATTGCGGATCTGTTCGATTCCGAGAGCTTCCGGGCGCTGTACGACACGCTGGCGGAGGATAAGCGCACTCTCGCGGAAACGTTCCACCTGAACGAGCCGATCGACTACGCCGCCATCCGCCAGCAAACCGAAGAATACGCCGGGCGCATCCGTCCCCTGGTGTGCGATACTGCGGCGCTGCTGCACAACGCAATCGCCCAGGGTAAGCGAGTGCTGTTCGAGGGCGCGCAGGGCACCATGCTCGATATCGATCACGGCACGTATCCCTTCGTGACCTCCTCCAGCGCGGCGGCGGGCGGCGCGTCTACGGGCACGGGAGTGGCACCCACGAAGATTGACGGCGTGATCGGCGTCTCCAAGGCGTATATCACGCGGGTGGGCTCGGGACCGTTTCCCACCGAAAGCAAGGACGGCGGCGGCGAACTGCTTCGCCGGGAAGGCAACGAGTTTGGCGCGGTCACGGGCCGCCCCCGGCGCTGCGGCTGGTTTGACGTTCCTCTGCTGGCCTACACCGCCATGGTGAACGGATTCGACACGCTCATGATCACCAAGCTGGACGTGATGGACCAGCTTGCGGAGATCCCCGTGTGCGTTCGCTACCGGCTGCACGGCTCCGATATCTGCGAAATGCCGGCAACCTACCGGGCGCTGGAGGCGGTGGAGCCGGTCTACGAAAAACTGCCCGGCTGGCAGACCTCCACGCGTGGAATCACGCGGTATGAGTCACTGCCGGAACGGGCCCGGGCGTATTTGCGGTTTCTGGAAGAACGCACCGGGGTCGAAATCGGCGGAATTTCCACCGGACCTGAGCGAAATGAAACGATTATTCGCGCCGGATCGCGCCTCCAGCAGTTGCTGGGATGAAACTTCATTCACGGTTTGCCCCGTAACCCCTTTGTTCCTGGCCGCATCCTGAACCTTTGAGCGGTATGGCGCTTATATTGCGACAAAAACAAAGAGGCAAACTATATGAAGCAGCGAATTCTGGGGGTGGCCACTGCGGCTATGTTAGCCGCCTCGTTCGCGCTCGCGGACGATGACGATCCGCCTGGCCGCGCGGCGCGGCTGAGCTACATCAGCGGGACCGTTTCTTTCCAGCCCGGAAGCGTGGAGGACTGGGTGCCGGCGACGCTGAATCGCCCGATGACCACCGGCGACCGGCTATGGACCGAAGCAGGGGCGCGCGCCGAGGTGCACCTGGGTACAGCCGCGATTCGTTTGAATGGCCGCACTAATTTCACATTTCTGAACCTGGATGACCGGATCACCCAGATCCAGGTTTCCGTGGGCACTGTCAGTGTCCGTTTGCGCCGCCTCGACGAAGACGAAAGCTTCGAGATCGATACACCGCAACTGGCCATGACGCTGCTGCGTGCCGGCGAGTATCGAGTCGACGTGAACGAACAGGGCGACACCACCATCGTCGGGGTCCGCGGCGGGGATGCGCAGGTCAGCAGCGGCTCCCAGGCCATCACGCTGCACGCGCGGGATCAGTTGCGCGCCATGGGAACGGATGCTCCTGTGTTGGATACCCGGATGATTCCGCCGGCGGACCCCTTCGATAACTGGTGCCAGGAGCGCGACCGGCGGGAAGATATGTCGGAATCCGGGCGGCATATGTCGCGTGACATCCCCGGCTATTGGGATCTGGACGGCGCCGGCGTGTGGACCGAGTATCCGGACTACGGCTGGGTATGGCGTCCCCGGGTGGTGATCGCCGATTGGGCCCCGTATCGCTTCGGCCACTGGGCCTGGATTGCGCCGTGGGGTTGGACGTGGGTGGATGATGCTCCCTGGGGCTATGCGCCGTTCCATTACGGGCGTTGGGTGTTTGCCGGAGGAGGCTGGGTGTGGGTCCCTGGCCCGAGCGTGCCGCGGCCTGTTTTCGCGCCGGCGCTGGTGGCCTGGGTGGGAGGCGCAACTTGGGGAGTCAGTATCGGAATCGGCGTCGGGCCGGCCGTGGGCTGGTTTCCGCTCGGCCCGCGAGAAGTTTGGGTCCCGGCGTTTCACTGTAGCCCGGTTTACCTTGAGCGCGTGAACGTCACCAACACCGTGATCGTGAATCGCACGGTGATCCATAACATCAACGTCACGAATATCAATTACGTAAATCGTAACGCGCCGAACGCGGTCACCGCAGTTCCCCAGAGCGCGATGGCCACGGGACGCCCGGTCAGGACGGTCGCCGTACGGGTTCCGCCCGAGGCGGTTTCGCGTGCGCAGGTTCAAACCATGGCGGCGGTGGCGCCGGAGCGAACGGCGGTGCTGGGAGCCAGAGTGCAGGCCTCCGCGGCTCCGCCGGCGGCGGTCGTGAACCGTCAGGTCGTAGTGCGGCAGGCGCCTCCTTCGCCTCCGCCTTCGTTTGCACAGCAGCGCGAAGCCCTGCGCCAGAATCCTGGCCAGCCGATTCCCCGTAGTGCCGTTTCGCAACTGCCGCCCGCCCCGGCTCGCGGGGGAGGGCAGGGATCGGCGCAGCGGCCTAGCTTCCGCCGGGTGGGTCCGCCCGCGGAAGCCCCCAGTGCGCCATCCGGTGTGCAACCCCAGATCGTTCGTCCTTCGGGCCAGCCGCCCCAGCAGCAACCCCCGAGCCGCCAGCCGGAGTTCCGGCGGGAACCGGCGGAGGCGGCGCCACCGGGCCGCGGGCCGCAGCCGCAGATCCGGCGGGAGCCTCCGGTGCAGCGCGAGCCGCAGATTCAACGCCAGCCGCCGCCGCAGCGCCAGCCAGAAGTGCAGCGCCCGGCGCCAGCCCAGCGCGAACCGCAGGTCCAGCGCGAACCCCAGCGTCAGGGCCGCGGGAGTTCCAGCGGCGGTCAGCCGCCGCCCAGGGGTCGCGAACGTGAGGACGGCAAGGGCCGCTCCGAGCGCTAACTCGGGCAAGGATAGGGAAGCGGCGACCATGAGCCAGAAGCTCTTGGCCGCAGCAGGGCAAGGAAGAGGGAGAGGCTCCGGAGCCGGAGAGCCGCGGAGTTCGGTGGGCCTCTGTCCGGTTTTCCAGGCAGAGGCTCCGTTCCGTCCGATACAATTGCTGGTTTGAGCCAGCCTTCCACCGGCGCCCATACGGAAACCGGCTTCGTTCGCGGACTCGGCCTGTTCGACTCGACCACCATCGTGATCGGGTCCATGATCGGTTCGGGGATATTCATCGTCTCGGCGGACATGGCGCGGCTCATCAACAGCCCCGGCTGGCTGCTCATGGCATGGGTGCTGACGGGCCTGCTCACGATCGCGGCGTCGCTCTCTTATGGCGAGCTCGCGGCCATGCTCCCGCATGCCGGCGGCGTCTACGTGTTTCTGCGGGAAGCCTACTCGCCGCTGTGGGCCTTCCTCTACGGCTGGACGCTGTTCACCGTGATTCAAACCGGCACCATCGCGGCGGTGGCGGTGGCGTTCGCGCGATTTCTGGGCTTGCTGGCGCCCCCTATCTCGGAAAGCCGCTATCTCATCCCTCCGATTCACCTTTCTTCCGGGTATGCGCTGTCGCTTTCGACGGCGCAACTCATGGCGATCGCTGTCATCGCGCTGTTGAGCTGGACAAACTCCCGTGGCCTGCACTACGGCAAGATCGTGCAGAACATCTTCACCTCGGCCAAGGTCGCTGCGCTGGCGGGGCTAATTCTCGTGGGCATCCTGTTTGGGGCGAACGCCAGTGCGGTTCACGCGAATTTCACCAACCCTTTTCGGCTGGGGGCCTTCGATGCCTCCCTGGGCGTGCCCGCCGCCAGCCTGTTTGGGCTGATCGTGGCGATTTGCGTCGCGCAATCGGGGTCGATGTTCTCCGCCGATGCATGGCATGACGTGACCTTCATCGCCGCTGAAGTGCGCGATCCGCGCCGCAACCTCCCGCGGGCCATGGCGATCGGCACCGCGTGCGTCATCGGCGTTTATCTGCTCGCCAACGTGGCCTATCTGGTCGTCCTGCCGCTCAACGAGATCCAGCACGCGCGCTCGGACCGCGTCGCCACCGCCGTGCTGGAGCGCGTGTTTCCGGGCTACGGCCCCGCGCTCATGGCGATCGCCATCATGATCTCGACCTTCGGTTGCACCAACGGCCTGCTGCTGGCGGGCGCGCGGGCCTATTACGCCATGGCCAAGGACCGTCTGTTTTTCCCGCGGGCCTCGGCGCTCAACCGCGCGCATGTCCCCGGCTGGTCGCTCCTGGTGCAAGGCATCTGGGCTTCGCTGCTGGTTCTGCCCCGTACCTATGACGCGGCCACGGGCCAATACGGCAACCTCTATAGCAACCTGTTGGATTATGTGATCTCGGCGGCGCTGCTGTTCTATATCCTGACCATCGCGGCGGTGTTCCGGCTGCGCAACAAGCTGCCCGGCGCGGAGCGGTCCTATAAGGTGATCGGCTATCCGTGGGTGCCGGCGTTCTATATTCTGGGCGCGGGCGTGGTGCTGGCGATTCTTGCCGCCTACCGATCAGCGACCACCTGGCCGGGGTTTGTGATCGTGCTGGCCGGCGCAGCCGTGTACGCGGCCGTGGGCCGCACCCGGTAGATCGTTCCGATTCCCGCGCGGAAGACCGGCTGCAGATCGGGATTCGCCGCCAGTTGCCGCTCCATCGCGGAAGCGTCGTCCTCGCTCATATCGCGGCGAAGATCGGCGGTGGTGTAGTAGACGTATTGCGCGCCCTGCTCGCGGGCGTAGGCGGCCAGGTTCCGGTACAACTCCACCGCTCCCTCGTGGTCGTCGGCGTACCAGATCGACGGCGGGATGGTCCTGCGAATCGCAGCGCGCCCCGTGTGGAGATAGAACACGGGATCGTCGTAGGCGATCACCGTTGCGTCCGCCGGAAGATTTGCTCGAATCCAGGCGTAGGCAGCCGTGCGGTCCGAATTTTGCGCGCGGGCTCGTGCCGCCGAATCATTCAGGTAAATGCCGGTCACGTAGGCTTGAACTGCCAGAGAAGCGGCCAGCGCCAGCGCGGCCGCCGCGGCCATGATCGCTCCCGCCACTCGCTGCGAACGGTCTTTGTGGCGCCGCACCGCGCGCAGCATCGCCGCGAAATGTTCCATTTCCGTGAGCAGGCCAGCGATCGCGAGCGGAAACAGCGGAATCACAAAGCGCTCATTGGGCGGGAAATGCCAGATCACCAGCAGAAAGGCGCTGCCTGCGGCGAACAGCGCGTAGTGCACCGCCCGGCCCGCGCGCGCCATGCGAACCACGCCCGCAATCATCGCCACCGCCAGCACCTGCGCCAGAATCTTCACGAATAATGAGTCCGCGATCTTGGGCAGCACCATCGATCCCAGGCCCCACAGCAGCGCGTCGAGATTCTTCCACAGCACCAGGTGCAGGTTGTTCCAATGGACGATGTACAACTCGTACTTGACGTAGTCGGTGTAGTAGATCCAGGCTGGATCCGCGGTGGGGATCTGGTGCAGTCGAGCCCACAGCAGCCAGGCCGCGACGAACGGCGCCATGCATCCGGCGAAGACCGCCGCGGCGCGAGGCTTGCGCCGCATCCCCAGATACAGCGCGCCCGAGCCCAGCAGGACGATGCCTGCCGAGCGCGTCAAATACGCCGCCCCGCTCAGCGCCCCTGCCGCCGCGGCCCAGGCGGCCGACGCTTCGGATTCGGCCGCGCGCTGGGCCACCAACAGGACACCGGTCAGCAGGGCGGTGAACCATAATTCCGAAAACAGCGTGGCGCTGAAGAGCACGTTATACGGATTCGCCGCGGTCAGCAGCAACAGGATCCAGCAGCGCGCGCCGGAAATCCCGATGCTTGGGTAATATCGCGCCAGCAGAATGAGAAGGACCGGCATCGCCAGCCAGGACAAAAATGCGGCGAGCGGCAGATTCCCGGGGAAACTCGGGTGGATGCGCCATGCGATCGAGAGCAGCAGGGGATAGAGCGGCGGGTATTTGGTTTGCGCCGGCTGTCCAGGCAGGCTCTCGATGCGATAGTGGCCTCCGGCGAGCGATTTCGCGGACGCGTAGAAAACGCTGTCATCGTGGCGTTCGCCGAATTGCGGCAAGTCGGCATTGCGCCACAGGAAAGCAGCCGAAGGAATCAGCAGCGCGCCAAACGACGCCGCAAGAAGGAAGATTCGCCCGGGCTTATTCAATGGCCTGGACCGGCGGGGCGGCGATGGCGGAGCCTGCCGCCGGCGTGCGAGCTGGGGGCGCGGGCCGAGGCCGGTCCCATATCACTCGCGCGGCGCGATACCCTCCGGCGCGATAGCTCAAAACCAGCCAGATCATCTGGACTCCGAGGACGAAGGCCTTCCACAGATCGCCGGTGACAGAGGAAACGCCCACGCGGCTGCGGTAGTTCACAGGGATTTCGACGAAGGGGATGCGGTGTGCGATCACTTCCATCAATAACTGCGGGCCGAAATGCGAACCGCCGATGGTGAGGTGCGGGCGAATGCGCTCGAGCGCCGCACGGCGGAACAGGCGGTAGGTGCAGCCCATATCGGTGAGAATCGTGGTGCCGAACAACAATTCAGTCATCTTCGCCACAGCCCAGTTGCCCCACCGCAGGAAGCGGCCCATATTGGCGCCGGTCCAGATAAACTCGCGGCTGGTGCGCGTACCGAAGACCACCGGGACGTCGTCGGAGTAAGCCAGCATCTTCAGCAGGTCGTGACCACTGAAAGTTCCGTCCGGTTCCGCCAGAACCACCAGGTCCGCGGTGCAATGGTCGATGCCGCACAGCAGCGCGTGTCCGTAGCCTTGTTTGGTCTCGAAGATTTCGCGGGCGCCGGTGCCGGCGATCTCCTCAGAGGTGCCCGGCGCGGCGTTGTTGTTGACCACAATCACCTCGTCGGCGAGGCCGGTGCTCAAGAAATCGAGCGTGGCTTCGCGAATCGAGTCTTTCTCGTTATACGTCGGAAAAATAACCGCGACCGTCTGCCCGCGCCACATAGCTCCGCTTGGGCATCTATCGGCGGAAGCCGGCCCGAGCGTTAGAGCTCGGCTACGGCCAGGAATTGGCCCGCCAGCGGCCGCCATGGCAGCGAAAGATACAGGCGGACCAGCCACTCGGCGGTCGGGAGCGAGGATTTCAGGGTGAACGGCGTAAACCGGGCCTCCACATGCACGATGCGGAAGCGGTTCGCGCGCAGGAAATCCTGGAAGCTCACATGAGTAAAAGCGGTTTTGTGCGTGTAATCGTCGAAGTAGCGGCGGGGCTCCAGCCGGAAGTTAGGCTGCACGGCGATCAGGCGCCCTCCGGGGCGTAGCACGCGCCGTGCCTCTGCCAGAATCGAAGCGCCTTCTTCGATGGTGAAGTGCTCGAAAAAATTCGAGGCGAAGACCGTTGCCAAAGACGAGTCCGGGATGGGCCAGGGCTCGAGCGCGGATTGAAATAGCGGCCGCACGCCCGCGTCCCAGTACTGTTGCAGCGCGGGGTTCTGCTCCAGCGCCCACCGGTCGCGAGCCCGAATGGCTCGCGTGAATTCGCCATAGCCCGCGCCGAGGTCGAGCAAGCCGGCATCCTCGCGGACCCAGCGTTGGAGATAGCGCGCCAAGGCTCGCCAAACCGCCGCGCGGCGCGGGTCGTGGAAGAACCGGACGTCGTGATACGCCTGGATCTGGCTCCCTTGCAGCGAGCTTTTCAATTCGACGCTCCCAAGGCGGGCTGATAGACGAAGGTCTCGAACCCCTCCACGCCCACCCGCGCTGCCTCGCGATAGCGCTTCCGCACGGCTTGGAGGAGCGCGGGAGGCAGCGTGCCAATTTCCAGGTCCGTCACGTTCTCGCCCGCAAACACATCCTGGCCGAGAATCACTGTGGAAAACGCGCCGCGTTCAAGGTCGCGGCGCACCGGTTCGGGATCCACCTTGCCCGCAGACACAAGAAGAGTATAGATCAGGGGCTCCACGTCCAGCCGCCCGCGCAGCCGCACCATGGCATTGTAGTCCGTCGAGAGAACCAAGCCGCCTTGCGGCGCGACGTAGGGCTGCAGCCCCTCGACCTGGGCGCTGTGCAGCTTATCCATGGCGGCGCGAAACAGGGCCGTATTCATTGCCACGCGGCAACCGACAGCGACATGCACCGCGGCGGCCAGCAGCAGAAGCGTAACCCAGTTCTTGCTGCCCGCGAAATATAACTCAAAAAAACGCAATCGCGACAGCGCGATGGCGGCGCAAACGGCGAGCAGCGCGGTGGTCTCGATCTGGTAATTTGTGTCCGAGCCGATTTTAGGCGCCGTCGCCAGGAACATCGCGCCGGCCAGCGCGAGATAAACCAGCGGCGCGGACGCCGGTCCGCGGAGCATGTTGCGGGCGCCTGCGGCCGCCAGGACCAGCAGCCCTCCAGTTGCGCCGCCCATCTGGATCAGGTGTCCCGAAAGCTTCGCGGCGCTCATCGGATTCATGTTGGCGAACACGGTGTCGGCCAGGAACCTCCCGCCGAGCGCGGCGTTGATCGACAACGCTCCGGCCAACACGATTCCGGCCCAAGCCGCGCCGAACAGCAGGCCTTTCTTCCCGCTTCGCAGGCACAGCAACAGAAAAATTGCCGCGGGAGCCGCCAGCGCGGTCTGCTTGGTGAACGTTGCGAGCACCGCCAGAGCAGTGGCGACCGCCAATTTCCCTTCGCCCAGCACGCGGTGACGCGAATAGAAGTAAAACGCGCCCAGCGACAACGCATACGCGAGCGTGTCCACCTGCTCGATCGATCCCCAGTTCAGCAGAACAGGGCTCACGGCCGCGAACAATCGCGCGCACCAGGCCGCGTAGCGATCCTGGGTATACAGGAACACGAGCTTTCCGCACAGCACAATCATGCCGAGCAGTGCGGTGAAGCTGATGAGCCGCCCTCCTAGGGGCGCGGGCACCCCGATGCGGATCAGGCCCGCTTCCAGCAGGTAGAACACAGGCATGTAGGCACATACCGTGTAGGGATAGCGGTTCAGGTCGTAGTAGAGAGTGCCGTCGTGCGCCAGCATCAGGCTCTGCGCCGCGACCACCGACTCGGGCGGAGCCAGTTCGTTCCTGGCCCACAGCATGGTAGCGAAGTAGCACGACGCCGCCAGGATCGTGAGAACGGATGCGACCACGAGTCCCCGGCGAAAATTGGATTCGATGCGGCCGGAAGACGCCGCAGGGCGGCCGGCCAGAGTGGTGACGGGCATCCTCTGGCTATCTATCGGCGCAAAATTCGCCCGGGATTAACCCGATGGCGGAAGGCTGTGCGAATCGAACACACCAGCGGCTCTGAGAGCCGCCCAACGGTTTTGAAGACCGTGCAGGACACCAGCCCCAATAGCCTTCCGATCTTTCTACATTGCCATAGTTCAGCGGGAAGCCTGATGGCGCTGCGGGAGCGGGCCGGCTTCGGCGAGCGCGGTGTAAGGTTCCAGCTTCACATCGTCGTCTCGGGGTCCCAGCTCGAGGCGCCATAGTTTGCGGCCGCCAAACTCGTCCAGCAGCTCGCGGTCTTTCTCGACGCCCTTATCGTGCGCGAATACGATGGGCGATTCCTGCAAGCGCGCGCCATTATAGACCCACTCGCGCTCATAGCTCCACTGCGGGTTGTAATGGACGAACACCAGGTGCCGGCCGCCCTGGGCCTCCAGTTGGCGGATGACCGGTTCCCGCTCGCGTGTGCTCTTCGACAGGAATCCCGTGTAGTCCAGCGCCAGCGGCACGAACGCCAGCAGCACGGCTCCGAGAAACATCGGCCCGCGCCATCGCGAAGCCGCCATGCGATACCACACGCTTCGCCCGGCTGCAACAATCAGGATCAGCTCGGCGGCCGTGAACGGAGCGCTGTAGTGCGCCAGGGGTTTCAACTCTGCGAATAGCGCGACCATTCCCGCGAAGAACAGCGGCGCGAGCCATTTCTTCCGGTTGCGAAGCCGCGTCCAAGGCAGAGCGAACAGGAGCAGCCCGAACAACAAGAATTGCTGATACACCGAGCCGAGCAGAAAGAAAGTGAGCTGCATGGCGATCAGGCGAGGCGTGCTCATGTTACGCGTCCGGTGATATTCATCCAGCTCGTCGTTGTATAGCCGGCTCAAGTGGTCATTGCTGTACACGATTTTCCGCTCCCGCGAGGCGGGCAGAATCAGCAGAACAGTAGCTTGTTCGTACTGGCGGCTGTGAACGAAATAGGGCAGTTCGGCGGGGTTTCCCGTGATGCGCCAGTTGTACCAGGCGCCCAGCGCCGCCGCTACCAGCAGCATCGTGATATTGGGTAACGCCACGGCGCGAAGGAACCGCGTCTTGTCGTGGAACCGTGCGAAGAGGCAGGTCAAAAGAATCAGTGCGGTAAAACAGAACACCGCTCCTTCGTAGGGACGCGTTGCGTATAAGAGGGCCGCGCCGGGCGCCAGGGCCCAGCTCGCCGGGCGCAGCCGGCCTCGAACCAGACGGCCGATCGCCCCAGTGATGAACGCTCCCCCGCAGGCCGCCACCGCTCCGCCCCAATAGGTGTTCAGCCAGTAATGCGGAAGGAAGACCAGGAAGCACAGCATGCCGGCTAGCAGGCTCCACTGCGGCGGCAGCCAAGCATCGGCGGCCCAGCAGAATAGGAAAATCATCAGGCCGCCGCTCAACAGGACGCCCCAATACGGATTCCCGAGCTTCTGGCCCAGCGCCAGGACCAACCCCTGCCCGGGGTGGTACTTGGATGCGTAAAAAGGACGAACCAGAATATGCGGTGACTCGAAAAATTCGCCGTGCGCGAGGGCCGGATTCGCGAGCGCTCCGTGCGCGAAAGTGTCTGCCGCCAGAAGATAGCTGTATTCGTCTTCGATGATCGGCACGGGAACGGGCACCAAGGCGAGCATCGCCAGGCGGACCACGATCACGCCGATCGCCAGCCCGGCCCACCACAGCTTTCTTCGCGCCGTGAACCGGCGCAGGCGCACGGGCATGCGGAACTCGCGCGCGACTCGATGGCTTGGGTTCACTTCTTCTTTATCGGTTCGCGGCATCCGATCCCGTAGTCCCGTCGGATCTGTCATCGGGTTGTAAAAAAATTGGCGGATGGCCGGGTGGCGGCGGCGCCCGTTGACAGGGGTCTGGACCATGGTATGCTGTTCAGGCTCAGGTGCCGCCTCAGACTGTATTTCCACAGATTTGCATCGCGCTGGGCTTCGACGAGGTCGAGGCGCTGCTCGAGCATGCCCGCGCTGAATACGAGGCCGGGGAACGTTTCCTGGAATTTCGCCTGGACTATCTCGCCTCGCCCGAGCGCGGCGTTCAGGCCATCCGTAAATTTCTCATGCGCCAAAGCGAATGCATGATCCTCGCGACGTGCCGGCGACGCCAGAATCAGGGACGCTTTCATGGCAGCGTCGAGGAGCAGATCCGGATACTGGAAGCGGCTCGCGAAGCCGGAGCCAAAGCGGTTGACGTGGAAATCGAGAGCGCGGAGAATTCCTCGGAGCGGCTGGCCCGGCTGCGTTCGAGCGGCTATTTGCTGATTTCGTATCACAACTATGGAGGAACGCCTCCGCGGCTGGACACCATCCTGCGGCGGATGGCTCGAATCCCGGCGGACGGTTACAAAGTGGTGACCACTGCCCGAAAACCCTCCGATAACTATCGGGTTTTGACGCTGGCGCGCGCTTATCCGAAGATCCCGACCGTGCTGCTGGCGATGGGCGAAACAGGGTTTCCCACGCGTGTGCTTTCGCCGGCATTCGGAGGGCTCTACACTTACGCCGCGCCGAACGCGGCGGAGGGCACGGCGTCTGGGCAGATTTGCGCGCGGCAGCTCCGGAATCTGTACCGCATCGGGAAATTTTCACGCGACGCGCGCATTTATGGCGTGATCGCCGATCCGGTGCGGCATTCGATCTCGCCGGTGGTGCACAATCGCGCGTTTCAGGCTCGCCGCGCCGACGCAGTCTATCTTCCGTTCCTAGTCACGCCCGGACAGCTTAAGGATTTTATGCTGTTTGCCGGCAAAATGCCGCTCACCGGCTTCAGCGTCACAATTCCTCACAAGCAGAAAATCCTGCGTTATTTGGACAGTGTAGATCCACTTGCCCGCCGCATCGGCGCGGTGAATACCGTGTGGCGCAAGGCGGGGAAGTGGCGCGGAACGAATACGGATGCCGCGGGGGTGATCGTTCCGCTCGAAAAATATGTTCGGGTCGCCAAGAGCACGGTGCTGGTGGTCGGCAACGGCGGCGCCGCCCGCGGGGCCGCATTCGCTCTGGCTGACTCGGGCGCGAAGCTGGCGATCACCGGCCGCAATCTTGACCGTGTGCGTGCCCTGGCCGCAGCCTGCGATGCCGAGCCGCTCTCACGAGAGCAGGCCGAAGCCCGTACCTTCGACGTCCTCATTCACGCCACGCCTCTGGGCATGGCGCCCCGGCTCCACGAATGTTTCTTCAACGGGCGGATTCCGGCCAAGCTGGTGTTCGATCTCGTTTATAACCCGATGGAGACGGCGCTGCTGCGCCGGGCAAAGGATCAGGGCGCGACGGTGGTCCACGGCCTCGAAATGTTCCTCGAACAGGCGGCGCGGCAATTCGAAATCTGGACCGGCGAGCATGCGCCCCGGAGCGTGATGGAGCGCGGGGCGCTGGAGGCGTTGGCCGCGCGAACCGTGAGCGCCGCGCGCGGCTAACCGGTCAGTTCGACGTCCGCTTGCGGACCAGTTTCAGGATTTCCTCTTCCACCTGCTCGGGGGAAAGATGGCTGGTGTCAAGGTACTCGGCGTCCGGCGCCTGCGTCAGAGGCGAGTCGGCGCGGGTGCGGTCGCGGGCGTCCCGCTGCTCGAGATCCCGCGCGATCTGGTCTCCGGAGACACCCATTTCGGCGGCCCGGCGGCGGGCCCGCTCGCGGGGATCGGCGTCGAGAAAAATTTTGACTTGGGCTTCGGGAAAGACGACGGTTCCAATGTCGCGGCCCTCCATTACCGAGGAACGCGTCGAGGCGATGCGGCGTTGTTCCTGTCGCATGGCCCGCCGCACGCCGCCGAAGGCGGCGACTTGGGAGGCCGCTTGGGCCACCTCGGGCTCGCGGATGGCTGACGTAACGTCCTGGCCATTCAACAAGATGGAACCGTCCGAGAACTCGATTTGCGCCTGCCGGGCGAGCTGCTCCAGGCGGTGCGCGTCATCCAGTGGGATTCCCGCCCGCAAGGCCCACAGCGCGATAGCCCGGTACATCGCGCCGGTATCGATATACAGATAACCCAGGCGGCGGGCAACCGAGCGCGCGACCGTGCTTTTCCCCGCAGCGGCGGGCCCGTCAATGGCCACAATCACGATCTTTTTCATCAGGGGTGAACAACGCTTACGCCGGACGGCGGTTCAATGACCTGTCCAATAAGCCAGTATGGCACGAATCCAGGCCTTCGCCAAATCGCTATGCCGTTGAAGACCTGCGGGTTAGGAGGCAATTTTGAAGCGGTTGTAGAATTCGGCGCGGAGCAGGGAGTTCCGTAACCTGAGGGGTACCGGAAACGCCATCGCAAGAGGGATTTACCCCCTGCCATTGTGCAAATGCAAGACGGATGGCGGGGAAGTATACTAAGCACACACGTGACTGTCTTAACACGCATTCAAAGAGGTTGTTTTTGGCGGCGGTCCCCGATTCTGACCGGCGCAATCCTGGCGGGAGCGATCGCTCTCGGTGCTTTGGTTGGCTGCGGCTCAACTTCAGTGGACGCCGTTGGGGGGGATGGTGGGGGGAAGGGGAAAGGTAAGGGTAGGGGTGGCGGGGGCGGGGGCGCGGTCCCCGTTGTGGTTGCCACCGCAATCCAGAAAGACGTGCCCATTGATATTCAGGTGGTCGGGACCGTGGAAGCGTACACGACGATCAGTGTGAAGTCGCTGATTGCCGGACAGATCACGGGAATTTTTTTCCAGGAAGGCGACGTCGTCAAGAAAGACCAGAAGCTGTTTACCATCGATGCGCGGCCGTACGAGGCCCAGCTTTCCCAGGCTGAGGCGAACTTGGCTCGCAGCAAGGCCGGCCTGGCGCAGGCCGAGGCTCAGGTGCAGCGGGATCGCGCCAGCCAGAAATATGCGCAGGAGACCGCCGAGCGCACCGCCAAACTGGTCGCCGAAGGGATTCTTTCGAAGGACCAGGGTGACCAGACGCGGTCCAACGCGGACGCGCTCGGGCGGGCGGTCGAGGCCGACCTGGCGGCCGTGGAAAGCGCGAAGGCGCAGATCCTGGCGGATCAGGCCAGCATCGATAACCTTAAAGTTCAGCTCAGCTATACGACCATTTATTCTCCGATCAACGGCCGCACCGGAAACGTTTCCGTAAAGGTCGGCAACATCGTGGCGCCGAATACGGTGGAGGTTGTCACGATTAACCAGGTGCAGCCGATTTATGTGACGTTCTCGGTACCCGAGGCCCGGCTGGGGGACATCCGCCGGTACATGGCGGGCGGGCCGCTGCCGGTGCTGGCCCGGACCCAGGACGGCACCGACACGGTCGAGCAGGGCCGGTTGACGTTCATCGACAACACGGTGGACACCGCGACGGGCACGGTGAAGTTGAAGGGCACCTTTGAGAACAGAGACTTGAAGCTGTGGCCCGGGCAGTTCCTGAATGTGACACTGCGGCTCACCACGCAGCCGAACGCGATCACCGTTCCGAATCAGGCCGTGCAGAATGGCCAGGACGGCCAGTTCATTTACGTTGTCAAGGACGATCAGACGGTGGAGGCCCGGCCGGTCACCACCGGCGTGCGCATCGACCAAGACTTGGTGATCCTGAGCGGGATCCGGGCCGGCGATACGGTCGTGACCGAGGGCCAGTTGCGTCTGCAACCCGGCAGCCGTGTGCAGACCGGAGAAGGCCGGCGCGGAGGGCGCGGCGGAGATTCGGGCGGCCGTAGAGGGTCTTCCTAAGGCCGGATCTGCCATGAACCTCTCGGAGATCTTCATCCGGCGGCCCATCGCCACCAGCCTTCTGATGGCGGCGATCGCGCTGTTCGGCGTAGTGGCTTACCGGACGCTGCCGGTAAGCGATCTCCCCACGGTGGATTTTCCTACGCTGAACGTGCAGGCGAACCTGCCGGGCGCCGATCCGGCCACGATGGCGTCGTCGGTGGCGACGGTGCTGGAGAGGCAGTTCACGACGATCGCCGGGCTGGACTCGATGACCTCCAGCAGTTCGACCGGCTACACGCAGATCACGCTGCAATTCGCGCTGGACCGCGATATCGACAGCGCGGCGGTGGATGTACAGACGGCGATCTCCGAAGTGATGCCGCTGCTGCCGGCGGGCATGCCGGCTCCGCCGTCGTTCCGCAAGCAGAATCCGTCGGAGTCGCCCATCATGCAGTTGACGCTGACCTCGCCTACGCTGCCGATGAGCAAGCTGGACGATTACGCGGAAACCGTGGTGATGCCGCGGCTGTCGATGATCAACGGCGTCGCGCAGGTGAACGTGCAGGGCCAGCAGAAATACGCGGTCCGCGTGCAAGTCGACCCGGATAAGCTGGTAGCCAAGCGCATCGGCCTGAATGAAGTCGATACCGCGATCCGGAATGCGAATCCGAACCAGCCTACCGGCAGCTTGTTCGGTCCCAAGCAGACTTACACCATCACGACCAACGCCGAGTTGAAGAATGCCGATCAGTTCTCCAATATCATCGTCTCGTGGCGCAACGGGGCGCCGGTGCGGCTGGGCGAGGTGGCCGATGTCATCGATAGCGTGCAGGACACGCGCCAGGCCGGCTGGATGTACACGGCGGATTCCCAGCAGCGGGCCATTCGCCTGGAGGTCCTGCGGCAGCCGGGCGCCAACACGATCCAGGTCACCGACGCGATCCGCTCGGTACTGCCGGGACTGAATGCGCAACTGCCGCCGTCGGCGACCATGCGCGTGCGGTTCGACCGTTCCAAGAACATTCGCGAAGCGTTCAGCGATATCCAGCGAACCATGCTGTTCACTCTGATCCTGGTGATCGGCGTGATCTTTATCTTCCTGCGCAACGCCTCGGCGACCATCATCCCCAGCATGGCGCTGCCGTTTGCGATTCTGGGCACCTTCGCCATGATGGCCGTGTTGCACTACAGCCTGGACAACCTTTCCCTGATGGCGCTGGTGCTTTCAATCGGGTTTGTGGTGGACGACGCCATCGTGATGCTGGAAAACATCATCCGGCACATCGAGCATGGCGAGAAGCCCTTGGAAGCGGCGCTGAAGGGCTCGAAGGAGATCGGCTTCACGATCATTTCGATGACCATCTCTCTGGCGGCGGTGTTCATTCCGGTGCTGTTCATGGGCGGTCTTCTGGGGCGGCTGTTCCGTGAATTTGCGGTCACCATCACCACGGCCATTCTGATCTCGGGCCTTGTTTCGGTGACGCTGACCCCGATGTTGTGCAGCCGCTTCCTGCGCGTGAGGGCGCCGGGAACCGAGCCCTGGTGGTCCCGCGGAGCCGAGTGGTGCTTCCAGAGGCTGCTGCGCGGCTACGCCTGGAGCCTGCGGGGAGTGATCCAGCACCGGCCGGCGATGGCCGCGGTCTTCTTTGTGGTGCTGGGGCTGACGATTTACATGTTCAATAAGGTCCCCAAAGGATTCATCCCGGATGTGGACCAGGACAGCCTTCAGTTGAACTTGCAAGCCGCGCAAGGAACTTCGTTCTACAAGATGGTGGAGTATCAGGCTAAAGTCGCTGAGATCCTGCGGAAGGATCCGAACATCGACATTTTCCTGGCCAACATCGGCAACAGCAACTACAACCAGATGCAAATTACGCTGAAGCCGCGCAAGGAGCGCCCGCTTTCGGCCCAGCAACTGGTCGATAAGCTGCGGCCGAAGATCTCCAACTTTCCTGGCTTTAAAGTGTTCATCAATATGCCCCAGGCGATTCGCGTGGGCGGCTGGCGGCAGGGCGGCGGGAACTATCAGTTCACGCTCCAGGCGTTCGATACAGAGGAACTGTACCGGCAGGCCGAAATCCTGGAACGCGAGATCGCCAAGCTCCCGGAAGTGAACGACGTTTCGACCGACCTTCAGATGAAGAATCCCCTGATGTCGGTGAATATCGACCGCGAGCGGGCGGCGCTCTACGGGCTGAACGCGCGGCAGATCGAGAACGCGTTATATAGCGCCTACGGCCCGCAGCTTACCAGCAACATCTATACTCCGGCGGCCCAATACCAGGTGCTCGAGGAGATGAAGCCCAAATACCAGGAGTGGACCGAGTACCTCTCGAAGATCTATTTCAAAGCCGGCAACGGACAACTGGTCCCCCTGGATTCTCTGGCCAAGGTGGTTCCGAGCGTGGGGCCTCAGAGCATCGCGCATTCGGGGCAGCTTCCTTCGGTGACGCTATCCTTCAACGTGAAGACCGGCGTTTCGCTGGGCACCGCGGTGGATAAGGTCGGCGAACTGGCCAAGCGGGTTTTACCGCCGAACGTCACCGGGAGTTTTTCGGGCAACGCGCAAATGTTCCAGGACTCGCTCAAGAACCTGACCCTGCTGCTGGTAGTGGCGATTGGGGTCGTCTACATCGTGCTGGGCGTGCTGTATGAGAGCTACATTCACCCGCTGACGATTCTCTCGGGCCTGCCTTCGGCGGGCGCCGGCGCGCTGCTAACGCTGATCGTGTTCCATAACGAGCTGAACGTATACTCGTTCGTGGGGCTGGTGATGCTGATCGGCATCGTGAAGAAGAACGCGATCATGCAGATTGACTTCGCGCTGGAGGCCGAGCGAAAGCATGGCAAGTCGCCTGCGGAGGGAATTTACGAAGGCTGCGTGATCCGCTTCCGGCCGATCATGATGACAACCATGGCGGCGATGCTGGGCGCGGTGCCGATGGCGCTCGGCTATGGCGCGGGCGGCGAGGCGCGGCGCCCGCTGGGCTTGGCGGTGGTCGGCGGGCTGATGGTGTCGCAGTTGATGACGCTCTATCTGACACCAGTGGTCTACACTTACATGTCGGGGATCCTGACCTGGTGGAGGAGCCGCAAGCGCGCGGTGAGCGAATTGGAGGTTCCCGCCATGGAGTTCGGCGACTAATGGGGTTCAGACGTAGTGGCGGCGCTTCGTAGCCCGTTCCGAGCCAGACATCTCCCATGAATTTTTCCGAGCCATTCATAAAACGGCCGATCGCCACCAGCCTGCTGATGGGCGCGATTGCCCTGTTCGGAACGGTCGCCTACCGGCAGCTTCCGGTCAGCGATCTTCCCAACGTCGATTTCCCGACGCTGAGTGTGTACGCCGGGCTGCCCGGCGGCGATCCGGGGACGATGGCGTCGGCGGTCGCGAGTCCGCTCGAGCGCCAGTTCACCACGATTGCGGGCCTCGACGAGATGACCTCGTCGAGCAGCACCGGCAGCGCGTACCTGACGCTGCAGTTCGACGTCGATCGCGCGATCGACAGCGCGGCCGTCGACGTGCAGACGGCCATCGCGGAAGTGATGCCGCTGCTGCCGGCCGGCATGCCCTCGCCGCCCTCCTTCTGGAAGTACAACCCGGCCGACGCGCCGGTCATGTTCCTGGGGCTCACCTCGAACGCGATCACGCTCGCCAGGCTCGACGACTACGCGGAGAACGTGCTCGCGCCGCGAATCTCGATGGTGAACGGCGTCTCGCGCGTCCAGGTGTGGGGGACCGCGAAGTACGCCGTCAGGGTCCAGGTCGATCCCGACC
>Ga0070739_10001337_pt1 | contig 37869 bp, 32 predicted proteins | sample Coa_R1_7_FD_66445 | JGI IMG/M metagenome (GOLD analysis project Ga0070739, IMG submission 66445) | Surface soil microbial communities from Centralia Pennsylvania, which are recovering from an underground coalmine fire - Coalmine... | ecosystem: Environmental > Terrestrial > Soil > Unclassified ...
TAGCCGTTCGGATTTGCGTAGTCGCCCCAGCCGTTGAAATGTACCGTAACGTGCAGCGGCTGCGAGCCGTCACCGACGAAGTGTCCCCACACGCCGAGATCGCGCACGATGAGCTGCTGTTCGACCGCCTCATCGCAGCGCGCTCCCGCGTAGTCGTCGGCGCGCCAATTCGCAAAGTCTTTGCGCAGCTGCTGCCAGCCATCCAAGATCGCGTAAGGCAGATAGCCTTGTTTATACTCGTCCGTTCCCTTTGCGCGAAGTGCCGTATCGTATGCCTCGCGGTCTTTCGGCAACTCGCGAAGCGATACGGCGCCGGCTATGGTTCCGTCATCGAGCAGATTGACATAATGCCCGGTGTCGTTATCCTCATCCCACGAGGCGCCCGCATCCTTCAGATCGTCCATCTCCGCTCCGAGGAAACCAACCTCGAACGCATTCGGTCCGCTCGTAACGAACGCCGGTACCTTTCCGGCCATTTGGGCAACCGCGATCTCATTGATTGTCGTGTGACCTTTCGTTCCCCACGCAGAGGCGGGCGCGCCGCAGGCAAGAACCGCCGCAGCAAGTAGCACTGAAATACGTTTCACTCCGTGAAGAACTCCGTTAATTCGTCGAGGTGAGAAATACGCGCCGCCGGCGGCAACGCGTTCAGAATAATCGCGCCGTAGCGCGAAGAAGCCGCGCGGCCGTCGAGCAGCGCAACCAGACCCCGATCGTTCTTGCTGCGAATGAGGCGTCCGAAGCCCTGTTTCAGCCGCACGATCGCCGAAGGAATCATGTAGCGATCGAAACCATTTTGTCCGCGCGCTTCGATCGACTCAATCCGCGCTTGAACCAGCGGATCGCCAGGCGATGGAAACGGAAGGCGGTCGATGATCACGCACGACAGCTGATCGCCGACGACGTCGATCCCTTCCCAGAACGTCCCGGTCGCGAACAGCACCGCGTTCGGCGTCGAGCGAAACCATTCGAGTAAATGCGTCCGCGGGAGTTCGCCTTGCAGGCGGATCGGAAACGGCACGCGTTCGCGCACCAGTCCATACACCTCGCGCAGCCGCGCGTACGAGGTGAAAAGAACGAACGCGCGTCCCCGGCTGCGATCCAAACACTCTTCAACCAGCGGCGCCGCGCGCCGCGCGAAATCGACAGCCTTCGGATTGAGCGCCGGCGGCGCAACGTAGAGCCGCGCCTGCGTGGGATAATCGAACGGCGATGGCGCGATCAGTTCTTGCGCCTCGGTCACGCCCAGCGAGCGTTTGAGGAAATCGAACGCGCCTCGCTCCACGCTGCCGCCGTTGGCGATCGTCGCGCTGGTCAGCACGACGCTCGGTGTGCGCTCGAAGAGCGCGGCGCGCAAGAAATCCGCAACGTCGAACGGCGCGCTGTTCACCTGATAGCGCGCATCGCTTTCATTGCGCTCGACCCAGGCGATCGCCGTGTCCGCCGGCGACTGTGCGCGATCGATCGTCGCTTGATGCGCGAGAATGGATCGCAGGGCGAGGTCCCGCCGGCGCTCGGCTTCCGCATCGTTCTGCGGCCGCTTCTTCAGCGCATCGTGCCAGTTTGCATAAAGCCAGTTTTCCAGTTTGAAGAGCGTCTCGCGCAGCGATTCCATCGCCGGCGACGCTTCTTCGTTTGCGTGCAACGGATAACGGTCGCCCGGAACGCGCGCCAGCGCAGACTCCAAACCGCGAATCCCGCGTTCAAAATCGCTGTCGAAGTGCCCGGGCAACGTATAGGAACGGTGCAGTCTGCGCAGCATGCGTCCGACTGTCGCGCGCGAGAGCGTTGCGGTTAGCGCGGCCGTTGCCCAGCGCTCGCACTGGTGCGCTTCGTCGAGAATGGCAAAATCGTACGGCGGCAAAAGGCCGCCGCCCATCGCGAGATCCAGAAAAAACAACGCATGGTTGACCACGACGACGTCCGCGAACTTCGCCTCATCGCGCTTGCGAAAGAAAAAACAGTCGCGAAAATGTTCGCAAAATTCGCCGACGCAATCGTCGGCGTCGGCGTCGAGCTGCTCCCATTCGTCGCCGGGCGGCAAAAACGGCAGCTCTGCGCGATCGCCGGTTTGCGTTCGCGCGCCCCACTCCCACAGCTTCTGCATCGAGCGCGATGAGGCCAACAGCCGTTCGGCGCGCATGCGCTCGAGCTTCTGCTTGCACAGGTAATGATTGCGCCCTTTGAGCAGCGTGATTCGCGCCGGAATAGCCAGCGCGCGGCAGACTAGTGGAATGTCTTTTTGAAAAAGCTGCTCTTGCAGCGCGATCGTGCCGGTAGAAAGAACGACTTTTTTTCCGCTGCGCAGCGCCGGAACCAGGTACGCCAGCGATTTGCCGACGCCCGTTCCCGCCTCGACAATCGTGTGCATCCCTTCGAGAAAGCCGCGCTCGATGAGCTGCGCCATCTGCACTTGTCCGGGACGCGCCTCGAAGCCCGCGAGCGTACGCTCTATGGGGCCGCCCGGCGCAAAGACGTCGTCAATAGCGCTGTTGGTCATCGGGCATCTCGAGGTGCGAATCGTACTGCGCACCGCTCTGCGTATCGTACACCGGCGTGTACACAGGTTTGGGCGGATAGAAAATCACGTATGTGAAGAGGAAGCCCGCGATAAGTCCGCCGACGTGCGCCTGCCAAGAGATCCCGGGGAACGTAAAACTAAAGATCAGGTTCAAGACCAGAATGCCGATGTTGGAGCGCACCAAATCGGTTCCCCGGCTGCCGAGTTTGATCCCGATGGCAAACAGCGCGCCGAAGAGCCCAAAGATCGCACCGCTCGCTCCCAGCGTTGGAACGTTGGGCGCGGAGAAGAACACGATCGTCAATCCGGAAACGATCAGCGACACAAAATACACGAGCAGCATGCGCCACGATCCCAGCACCACCTCGATGAACCGCCCCAGCCAATAGAGCGAAAGCATGTTCAAGCCGATGTGCGCAAGGCCGCCGTGCAGAAATCCCGCCGTAATGATCCGCCACCATTCGTGATTCTCGAGCACGAGCTGCGGAATAAGCACGCCGTCGCGAATCAGCGCTGCATCGCTGCGCAGCGCTCCGGTGTAGATCTCCCAAATGTACGCCAGAACGTTGATGACGATGAGCGCGCGAGTGATCACGCGCTAACCAATACCATTCGCGCCAATTCGAGCGAAATCGCGTGTTTGCGTTTCTCCACTTCGACCGTCATCGGGCCGCCAAGCGGCGCTTTTGCATGCACCCGAACCGCCGCTCCGGGACGCAGTCCAACCTCGCCAAGGTAACGCAGCATCTCGGGCACTTCTTGCGTTACGCCCTGCACGACCGCTTCGCTGCCGATGTCCACTTGCGCGAGCGGCACGCCGCTGCGCTGCGGATCGCTCAGATCTTTCGGCGGAATCGGCAAACCGTGTGGGCACACCTTCGGATCGCCGAGTATGGCGATGAGGCGCTGTTCGACATTTTCGGAAATCGCGTGCTCGAGCATGCACGCTTCTTGCTGCACTTCATCCCACGGCATGCCCAGCACGTCCGTCAAAAGCCGTTCCGCCAGACGATGCCGCCGCACCACGCGTACCGCAACTTCCAGTCCTTTTCGCGTGAGCGTAACCTCGCCGCGCGCGACATGCTCCAAATAGCCTTCAGCAGCGAGTTTTTTCAGCATGCCGGAGACCGAGGCCGGCGCGACGCCCAGTTCCGACGCGAGTCCGGACGTGCTCACTCCGGGGCCTTCCCGCTCCAAACGGTAGACGGCCTCGAGATACTCTTCGGTCGATTCTGCGAAGTGACTATGCCCCGACATTGCTGACGTAAGGTTCGAGGCGCGAGTGCAGGGCGGCCTTCCCCGCCGCGTCCTCGAAGCTTGCGTCGATGGCGCTGGAAATGAACCGCAGCAGCGCTTCACGCCCGGCCAGTTGCTCCACGTAAGCGTACTCTTGCGTTACGCTGGTGCGGAACAGGGCGGGATCGTCGGCATCGATGGTAACGACGCAGCCGGCGGCGTCGAGATCGACGAGCGGATGCGGCTGCTCGCGCGTCGCGCAACCGGTGAGCATGTTGGAGGTCGGGCAAATTTCCAGTGCAATGCGACGCTCCGCGAGCATCTGCACGACATCGCGATCTTCCAACGCCCGGACTCCGTGTCCGATGCGCTCGGCACCCAGCACGTCCACGGCAGCGCGCACGCTCTGCGCGCCCGCCGCTTCGCCGGCGTGTGCAACGCCGTGCAATCCTTGAGCGCGCGCAAACGCGTACACCTCCGCAAACAGCTCGGCGGGATAGCGCGCTTCATCGCCTCCCAGGCCGATGCCGATGACGCCCAAATCCTGTAAATCCGCTGCGAGCTGCGCGGTACGCATGCCGCTTTCCGTACCGAAATTGCGCGTCACGTCGGCGATGAGCGCAACTTTCATACGATCGCGCACCGCGTCGAACGCATCGCGCATTTCTCGTACGCATGCGCGCACGTCGATCTCCGGATGAAAAAACTGCCATACCGACGGAGAAATGAACAGTTCCGCATACACGACGTTTTGCGCAAGTGCATCGTCAACGTACTCCGCTGCGAGCCGGCCGTAATCCGCGGGCTCAGCAAGCGAGCGGCTTACCGCTGCGAACGTCATAAGGAACTGCTGAAAGGTCGCAAAGTCGTACAGGCTCTCAGCGTCGTCGGCCGTCAGATCGGCGACCGGAAGGACCTCCCCTCCGCGCGGATTATACGTGAGCGCAACTCCGTGACGCTTCGCGAGGTCTAGAAACGTGGCTGCGCGCAGCGTCCCCTCCAGATGACAGTGCAACTGAATTTTGGGAACCTCGCGCAGGAAAGTCTCAGTCACCATCACGTATAACACCGTTCGGCCGGCGCGGGGTGGAGCAGTCCGGTAGCTCGTCGGGCTCATAACCCGAAGGTCGCGAGTTCAAATCTCGCCCCCGCAACCAAGTGAAGGTCTCTCGCATTGACGAGGGACCTTCTTCATTTCTCACGTGAGGTATCGAACGACCCGTGTCATCGTGAGGTATCGAACGAGAAGTGTCATCGTGAGGTATCGAACGAGAAGTGTCATCGTGAGGTATCGAACGACCAGTGTCATCGTGAGGTATCGAACGACCCGTGTCATCGTGAGGTATCGAACGAGAAGTGTCATCGTGAGGTATCGAACGACAAGTGTGATCGTGAGGTATCGAACGACGCGTGTCATCGTGAGGTATCGAACGACCCCGAGCTTGTCGAGGGGACCACGAACCAGCCATGTGATCGGTATCGCAACAGCATCGAACGACTTCCTGCTCGACCACCAGCGCAACAACCACTCCGGGCGTTCCCTGGCGAACTTCGTCCCGGCGGCTTCCGCTACTATGGCAAGCGAGCTGCTTCTAAAGGCGGGAATAAAGGTGTTTACGCGGATGAAGTCGAGCGGATGCGCCAAGTCGTCCAAAAATGCCCGCGCGACAGGGCAATTTTCATGCTGATCCTCGACACCGGCATACGTGCATCAGAATTGTGTAACTTGCGGCCGGACGATTTACGTTGGGACCGCAAAGAGTTGATTATCCGCCCGCAGATCGCGAAGAACCGTTCATTCCGCATCCTACCGCTTTTCGGTTGCGTGAAGGCATTACGAAAGTATCGAGCACTGCGGCGCGAAACTGCGCGATGCGACTGACTATTGCTAGGATTCTATCATACGCCCGTCGTTAGCACAGACAGCATTCGGGGCAACATAGACAAGGATCGTATTCTCCGACAGCGGCCTAACGAGAAACGTACTGTTCCTCCTCGTCAAAAAGTGGGACAACTCGCGCGCATATCGGAATCGCGATGTAGCCCTCATACGTTCCGGCACTATTTCGCCACTCAGTACCTACGTAACGGCGGCAATATCTTATCGTTGCATAAAATCTTGGGGAATTCGCGGCTCGACATACCGAGAGGTATTTGTCGTACGCGCAGTCGGACGTGAAGCCCGAGCATGAGCAGTTTAGCCCTGCGTGCAGCGTCGATGCCTGGAAGGGCCGCGCGCAGCAGTGTCGCGCACTATACGGCATCGCTTCTCCAAGCCGCATACATCTCTGCAAGCGGCGCGAGCTACGGCGCGGAGAACACTTACCGCAAGATCAAACGCTGGACGAGCGGAGCGAAGCGTAGTCGAGGTAGGCGTGAGTACCGCAGGGCACACAAACTGCCAATGGCACGCAGCGTGCCTTGCGAACGTAACAATTTTTTGATCTCTCGCGCGAGCCAGACATCTCGGAAGACTGGACGACTCCGGTCAACACTGCGGCAGCCCGTCTCGGCGCTACCGTGTACCGGCGTTCGAAGTCAGCCGTGCGCAAAGCATCGTCGGCGACGACTATGCGGATTATTTATATCCGTACGACTACAGCCCGTATTTCGCGCGATCGTAAGAGAACATGCTCGTAGCAGATGCTCCGCCGGCATACGTCTCAACAGCGGTCGCTTATCCGGATGGAGCTGTTGCGGAAGCGCGCGCGGAATGCGGCGTACTGGATCTCTGCGCAACGATAACGCTCGCTCCCCCGCATCAGGCATGTGCTCAATTTCAAAACACCCATTTTACTCTTCATGCAGTTCGCACCGCCAAAATGAGATTTTGCGAAGAGGCGCTCAGCGAAAACCGCCGAGCGTCTCGGGAGGAACGCCAAAAAAAACGAAAGCCACCGTACGACAACGGGTCAGCGCGGGGCGCCGTCGTACGTACTGCTTATGGCACGCACCAGCCTAAAGATAACGCCGCTCACTCCGGCGATTGGCGCCGTCATCGAAGGCATCGATCTGCGACGCCCCCTCTCCGAGAACGATATCGCGGAGATCGGCGCGGCCCTTGACGACCGTCTCGTTATTTTCTTTGAAAACCAGCCGCTCACGCCGGTACAGCAGCGCGATTTTGCAGCGCGTTTCGGACCGCTCTACCTTCATCCGTTCTATCCGGGTCACGAACAGGCTCGGGAAATTATGGTCTTGGAACACGACGCGACGCGGCGCGCCAATGCCGATCGCTGGCATAACGACGTCACCTATCTCGCGAGGCCGCCGAAGGCCGCGGTACTTTGTACGGAAGACATACCGCCCCTGGGCGGCGATACGCTGTGGGCGAACATGTATCTGGCATACGAAACGCTCTCCGACCCGATGAAGGACTTCGTTGGCCGGCTGCGTGCGGTTCACTCGTTCGCTAAGAACTTCACTCCCGAGCGCTTTGCGGCGCTTGGCATGGACGATCGGCGCGACGCGATGTATGCGCAGCATCCGCCGGTTTCACATCCAGTGGCCCGAACAAATACTTCGACGGGACGGAAAGCGCTATTCATCAATCAAGACTTCACGTCGCACATCGAGGGATTATCGCAACGCGAAAGCGAGACGTTGCTGCGCTTTCTATTCGAGCACATGACTGCGCCGGAGTTTCAGGTTCGTTGGCGATGGAGCGCCGGAACTGTGGCAATGTGGGACAATCGCTGGACGCAACACTGCGCGCTCGCCGACTACTTTCCCGCACACCGGCTTGTTCGACGCGCGACGATCATCGGCGAAGTACCGGTCTGAAGGTCGTGCTAAAGTTGTCACAAGCCCGGAAGTCCGGAGGTGCAGTATGACGACGTGGGATTACGACTTAGCATTTACCATGCAGCAGCAATTGCAGACCGAATGGTGCTGGGCCGCTACGTCAACGAGCGTTTCCCTATTTTACGATCCGGTCAACAGCCCGTGGACCCAGTGCACGGTCGTCAATGCGGAACAATCTCAAACGACGTGCTGTCAAAATGGCGCGAGCGCCGCGTGTAATGTGTCGTGGTATTTGGACAAGGCGCTAACGCGCACGAAAAACCTGAACTACTACGTAAGCAACAGCCTTTCGATTAGCGACCTAGACCTAGAACTATCCAACGGGCGGCCTATGGGCGCCAGAATTGGATGGGCCGGCGGCGGAGGGCATTTTAACGTGCTCGCCGGCGCCTCAACAACGGACAGCCGCGTACACGTGCACGACCCGATCTACGGTGACCTCGACTACGACTACAATTCGTATTGCACGAAATACCAGGGCAGCGGTACGTGGACGCATTCGTACTACACCCAGACATTCAAAAAACCCGCCGTCGGGCTGCATAACCTTGCTCGTGCAACTGCTTTTGGGAGCGCGAAAGCAAGAGTTGCGTGCGCCGCAACCTAAGGTCACCGGCGTGAACGTTTCCCTTCCAGTGTTCATGGAACGTCTTGACGATTTGGCGGGCGGCAAGGGACTCTCTGCGGCGCAAGAGTCAGGCCGTTGGAATATTGTTGTTGGTGAATCCGGCGACGTCTATGCCGAAGATACCGAACCCGGGTCAACGGTCATAAGAAGCGTTAGCCGCGGCCCGCTAGTAGCGGAAACGTTACGTCTCATAGACGAAGTTGGCCGACAGAAGCTTTCGAAAAACATGCAGCACGAGACGCGCGTATTACAAATACCGGGTATTTACGTCTTTGCGCTTTGGCTCAAAGCGCCGCAGGACGATGACGATCTGTTGCTCCCGATGAGACCTGCGCCAACGGCACTGCGCGCCGGCATTCCATACAGGCGTTCAGATTTCGAAGCAATCGTCAAACCTATGGCGCAGGCTCGGCTGCGCTTCGACGAACGTCCGCCTTCATAGTTGCGGTAAGGCGAACTATCGTTCTACCTCATCGCTGCACAACGCGAATCGGAACGGTAACGATGTTCGGTACCGTTGCATCCGGCCAGAACTGCAATTCCAGATCGCCGGTTTCGTGTGGCACGAATGTGAAATCGCGCGTCTCTCCGATTGTGATGAACTGAACCGCCGATTCCGGGGCACGGTGCTTCGGCGAAACGTAGGCGCCGTCGACCTGCAGCGGCTTCCATTCCAGCGTGCGACTTGCCGCACTGAGCGATACGATGGCGTTGGTCCAGAACGTCGACATGTTGATGAACCGCAGGCGCTGGAGCACTCCAACGCGACACGTTATGGCCGGCGGCGTGGACGTGCCATTTACAAAGATCTTCAGCACATCGGACCACGCGTGGGTTGTCGTAATCGTAAACACATGGTCCGAGCTTGCATCGTATGTCGCGCCCGGCTCAAGGACGATGAGCGGCCCGGCAAGACCGCCGCGAAGCTGCCACACATCGTCCATATGCGTATGATAAATGAATGTACCGGCGCGGGGCGGCGTGATCACCGCCTCAAATGTTTGCCGCGGATCGATCATCGGCGCGCGGCGGCTTCCATACCCGCTGTATCCGGACACACCGTCGTAGTAGCTGTCCGCAAGTTCCACGCCGTGCCAGTGCACCGCGGTCGGCTCGTTCAGCAAATTCGTCACGTCGACCGCTGTGGTCACGCCGCGCGTCAGTATAAGCGGCGGTCCGATTGCGTCGCGCTCTTCGATAGCCGGCTCATCGGGGATAACATAGCGAAACGATGGAGCATCTGCGCGATCGTCTGGCCCGGCCTGAACCTCCAGTTTAATGCGTCGCGCGATCAGCGGGGGATCGGGCGATTGCGCTTCGTTCGACGGGCGAACGGCAAACCCAAGAATTAACCCACCCATACCCGAGTGACGAACGTAATCGTTTTCGTACTCCTCGTCGGTTATGGTGCTTTTGCCGCGCAGCATCGCTTCGATGGGCATGTGCCCGATAATGTGATAGGCGAGATGACAGTGGAACAACCAATTTCCGGGGCGATCCGCCCGCCACGTCATCGTAAAGGTGCTTCCGGGCTCCACGAGCTCCGTCACTTCGGGGTCGGGATTGTCGGAAAGGTTGTCGGCGATTCCGTTCCCTCGAGAATCGACTTTGAAGTAAAACCCGTGCAAATGCAGCGGATGGCTCCCGATACTGGCGTTTATCCAACGCCAATGTACCGTCGCGTTCTGCGCGTACGAGAGGCGCTCGGTGTGCGGCCACGCACGCCCGTTGATGACATCCAATTCGTAGTTGAAGTTCGGCCCGCCGTTTTTGTCGCGAACGTTGATCCATTGACCGATTACGAAAACGCGGTCGCTGCCGGCTTGTGCGTCCGGCGGGTCGACGATAAATGCGCCGCTGAGTTGCGAATCCGCGCCAAAGCGATTAGCAATCGGCTGACTTGCGGTTGTCGCCCAATAGAAGTACGTGCCTGGAGCGCCTGCGCGAAATCGAATAACTTGCGTCTTCCCGAATGGGATGCGGATCGCGCTATCGCGACGTGCCGGCCGGTTCACCATTCCGTGCATCGTCAATACAGTGCCGCGAATCGCGTTATGGACGCTTGCGACGATCTCGGTGCCGCGCCGGACGCGAATAAGCGGGCCCGGAATTTGCGGCGCTTTGCCGGCTTCCGCAAAAGATTGGATCGGTATGCCGGCACCGCCGTTGCCGTCCGGATGCCAAATGGCTTGTAGAGCGTTGAGCGACACGTGCAACTGCGAGCCGCGGGTGATGCCGGCGGCGATGCGATTATCGTTCGCCTGAACGGCAAGGCTGAGCAAAATCGCGAGCATGTGAACGCACATATGCAGCGCCTTTCAATAAGGCACACCCGCAGGTAAAAGACCGTACATCAGGAGTGTACCGAGTCGTCGTACCTGGACGTAGGCCAGGATGGCCTAGTACTTGTTCGGAGCGGCGTACGTTGCATGATAAGTTCTCTCGAAAAGTCCCAATGCGTTAGGCCATTTGGGTCACATCTTTAATATGCTTTAATAACGAGCCGAATGCGATGGTTCGGACCCGTGCCCGGCGAAGCCGGGCTGTCCTCATGCGTGTGTGAGCTCTTAGGAGGAACTATGACCACGACGACGGGCACGACAACGGCTTCTGACACCGCCGTTCGACCGCTGCGCATCAATGATGTAGCGCCCGATTTCACCGCCGAAACGACGCAAGGCACCATCAATTTTCACGAGTGGATCGGCGACGGCTGGGCGGTTCTGTTTTCACATCCCAAAGATTTCACTCCGGTGTGTACCACCGAACTCGGTTACATGGCCGGCCTCGAGCCCGAATTCGCCAAGAGAAACGCGAAAATTATTGGCCTAAGCGTCGATCCGGTCGACGATCACGGCAGATGGGCTGCAGATATCGAAGAAACGCAAGGACATAAAGTCAACTACCCGCTCATCGGCGATCCCGACTTAAAGGTCGCAAAACTTTACGGCATGCTTCCGGCGGAAGCGGGTGATACGTCGCAGGGCCGCACGCCCGCGGACAACGCAACGGTGCGCAACGTCTTCGTCATCGGCCCGGATAAGAAGATCAAATTGATGCTCGTGTATCCAATGAGCACCGGGCGCAATTTCGATGAAGTGTTGCGCGTTCTGGATTCGTTGCAGCTGACGGCAAAGCATCAAGTCTCCACACCGGTAAACTGGAAGCCGGGTGAGGACGTTATCATCAGCGGCACTGTGAACGACGAACAAGCACGGCAGAAATATCCGGACGGATGGAAAGCACCCAAGCCATACCTGCGTATTGTGCCGCAGCCGAAGTAAGCGCGACGCTCGGACGACTAAAGCAAAGGCCCCTACGCAAGTAGGGGCCTTCTGCGTAGGCACTCGGCCAAGAAGTACGTCCGGCCGTTTTTTGCTACTGACAATGGGTACGTTGCTACGGCTATGAACGCAACGCTGATGCACCTCCGGAACGACGGCCTTCCAATGCTAAAGAACACGTGGGCGAACTTCCAGCGGCATAACGGGCAGTGGCTTGCGGCGGCGCTCGCCTATTTTACGATGTCCGCGATCGCACCGCTCATCATCATCGTCGTGTCGATTGCCAGCTTGGTCGTCACCAATCGCGGCGAAATGCTTTCGGTCACGTTCGGTTACCTGCAGCACAACGCCGGCTCGGGCGCAAACGCCGTCAAGCAAATCGTCAGCACGACGTTCAACGAGCCGCACAAAGGCATCATCGCGCAAATCATCGGTTGGGTCGTTCTGGTGCTTGCCTCGGTCGGGTTATTTAACGCCGTGCAGTTTGCGCTCAATACGGCGTGGGAAGTCTCGCCGCCGGCAAGCGGCATCTGGCGCATGGTAAAACAGCGCATCTCCGGATTTGCCGTTCTTATCGCCGTTGCGCTCATCTTTCTGCTGTCAATCGGTCTGAATACCGGAATCACGCTTGCGGGCGGTTATTTGACGCACATCTTTCCCGGCTTTGCAACGTTGTTGAAAACTATCGACTTTGCCGTTTCGTTCGGCGTCATCTGGCTCGGATTTGCCGTACTGTTCGAATACCTGCCGGAGTGCCGCATCGAATGGCGCGATGTATGGGTCGGTTCTGCCGCGACGGCACTGCTGTTCGTCATCGGTCAATTCTTGTTGGGCTGGTATCTCGGCCGCGCGGGCGTCAGTTCAGGATACGGCGCTTTCGGGTCGCTGGTCGTTTTCCTCATTTGGGTAAACTACTCGGCGCAGATTTTGCTCCTTGGCGCCGAGTTCACACACGTGTACGCGCAACGGCATGGATCGAAAGCATACGCGCCGACCACGCGCGGTGAAGTAGCGTCGCAAACGGCAGCGGTGAGGCCGTAGGAACGGCCTCATCATCCTTACTTCAGTAAACCAACCTCTTTGCCGACCGATTCGAACGCCGCAAGCGCGCGATCCATTTCGTCCTTCGTCAGTTTCGCGCTCATCTGCACGCGAATGCGCGCCGTGCCTTCCGGCACAACCGGGTAGCCAAAGCCGGTAACGAAAACGCCTTTGCCGAGCAGCTTGTCGCTCATCGCAATCGCAAACGCCGTATCGCCGACGATGATCGGGATGATGGCGCTCTCACCTTCGAGCGGTTTGAAGCCGAGCCGTTTGAGGCCCTCGCGGAAGTAGCGAATGTTCTCGCGCAGGCGCTCCATGAGTTCGGGATGCGCCTCCAAATACTCAATCGCTTCCAGCGCGCTGCACGCGACCGTTGCGGGCAGCGCGTTCGAAAATAGTTGCGGACGCGATTTTTGAATGAGCGTGTCGACGAGCGCGTGGCTGCCGGCAACGAAGCCGCCCGCGGCGCCCCCGAGCGCTTTGCCCAGCGTGCCGGTGATAATGTCGACTTGGCCTTCCAGGCCGAAGTGTTCGATCGTGCCGCGTCCGGTTTTGCCCATCACGCCGGTTCCGTGCGAATCGTCGACGACCGTAACGGCGTTATATTTCTTCGCTAATTCGACGATCTCGGGCAGGTTCGCAACGCTGCCTTCCATCGAAAAGACGCCGTCGGTCACGATGACGATCGGCGCGGTACCTTGCGCGTCCTTGAGTTTCTCTTCAAGGTCTCGCATATCGCTGTGCTTGTACCGTTCGCGCTTGGCTTTGCTGAGGCGCACGCCGTCGATGATTGAGGCGTGATTGAGCTCGTCGGAAATGATCGTCGAGCCTTCTTCGCAGATCGTCGGAAACAGCCCGGTGTTTGCGTTCCAGCACGAGACGTACGTAAGCGAAGCCTCTGTGCTCAGAAATTCGGCAAGGCGATCCTCGAGCGTCCGATGGATATCGAAGGTGCCGCAAATGAACCGCACCGACGCAGTGCCGGCGCCGTATTTTTCGAGCCCTCTTTTACCGGCTTCAATGACCGAGGGCTCGTCGGAAAGCCCCAAGTAATTATTGCTGGACAGCACGATAACGTCGCCGGCTTCTTCCATGTGCACTTCCGCCGCCATGGGCGTCGTCAGGTGACGCAGCGACTTGTACGTGCCGGCGGCTTTGAGTTTATCGATGTCCGCTTGCAGCTTTTGCTCGAACGTCGCGTTCACTTCCTCGATCTCCCTTGATGTCCAAAACGATTTTAGCGGCTTCGCCCGTACGCATCAGTTCGAACGCGCGATCGAACTGCTCGAAGGGCAGCACATGCGTAATAATGGGTCGCAGATCGACGCGGCCGCTGCGCACGAGCGCCTGCGTTTGATACCAGGTTTCGAACATGCGCCGTCCGTTGATGCCGAGCACCGTCAGGCCCTTGAAGATGATGCGCTCGGCCAAATTGATGCTGATGTTGTCGCTCGGAATACCCAGAAGCGCCGCGCGCCCGCCGTTGCGAACCATCCGAAGGCCGTTGTCGATCGCGTGACCGCTGCCGGACATCTCCAGCAGCACGTCGACGCCGTCGCCGTCCGTGCGATGCAAAATCTTGCTGACGAGCTCCGGATCAGTCGCTGAAAAGGTTTCATCTGCGCCGAGTTTTCTTGCAAGGTCCAGCTTCGCCGGATTTACGTCAATAGCGTACACCGCGGACGCTCCTGCTGCGCGCGCAACCGGAATCGCCATGAGCCCAATCGAGCCGACGCCGGTGATCACCACCGACTTCACGCTTACGCCCGCGGCCATGACCGTATGAACGGCATTACCGAGCGGATCGAAAATCGCGGCGAACTCGTCGGGAATGGAGGGATCCAACTTCCAAACGTTGGTTTCCGGCATCGCGATGTAATCCGCAAACGCGCCGTCGCGATCGACGCCGATAATTTGGACCTTCTCGCAAATGTGCGCTTCGCCGGTGCGACATAAGAAGCAGGTCTCGTCCGCAATGTGCCCTTCGGCTGATACGCGATCTCCGGCCGCGACCATACGAACGGCCGGGCCGACGGCCGCAACCGTGCCCATGAATTCATGGCCGATCGTCAGCGGCGGGTGAATGCGGTTTTGCGCCCACTTGTCCCACGAATAAATATGTGCGTCGGTGCCGCACACGCCGGCTTTTTCCACGCGTATCAAAACGTCGGAAGGGCCGAGTTCGGGCACCGGAATCTCTTGCAGGACAAAGCCCGCCTCAGGCTTCGTCTTGCGAAGCGCTCGCATCGTCTTCGGTAACATGACGGGCCCGTCTATTCTAGACGAGCCCGTCCGGGTCATGCGCGCTAGCCGGGAATTAGCGGTTCGACTCCTTGACCTTCATCGAAGAGATCGGGAGATAACCGAGTTTCACGAGGACGTCGTTATTGGTCGCGATGTAGTGGATGAACGCCTCCACCTCGGGCTTGGCTTGCCCTTTGGTGAAAATATGCTCGTACGACCAGATCGGATATTTACCGGTTTGAATGTTTGCATCCGATGCCGCGACGCCGTTGATCTTCACAACCGTGACCGGTTTGTCTTTGGTGTACCCGCGCGCAACGTAGGTCACTGCGCCCGGAGTCGTTTCGACCATCGTAATGACGGCGCCGGAGCTGTCTTCGGTCAAGCCGGTCTCGGCGATCCTCGAGATACCCATGATCGTCGCATTGAACACTGCACGCGTTCCCGACGTCCGAGGACGGTTGATGACGACGATCTGCTGGTCCTTACCGCCGACCTGATTCCAGTTGGTGATGCGGCCCGCGAAGATGTCGCGGATTTGCTTGGCGGACAGATTGCTGACGCCGGCCGACGGATTGACCGCAATGACGAACGGAACGACGGCGACTTTGTGGTCGACCAGGCCCGCGTTGCCGGGAGCAACGACGTCGGAGTCGCCCATGTCTGCTGCGCCCGACGAAGCCTGCGCGATGCCCACGTACGAACCGCCGCCGGAAACGCTGATCTTCACGTCACCGTGCGCCGACGAATAGTCCGTCGCGGACTGCTTGACGAGCGGCAGAAGCGCAGTCGATCCGACCGCAGTAATCTGCGTATCGGCAAGCGCCGCGATGGGGAGTGCGAAAGCGCTGAGCGCAATCGCTGCAATGATGCGTTTCATTAGAAATCGTACTCCAATTGGGTGCGGTTGTATTTGAAGTCCGGGGCGCCCCCAAACACGCTGGTGTAGTACTGGGTGCGTTCGGCGTAGCGGTGGCGCAGCGAGAATCCGTGATACGCGCCTTTGCCGACTTTGCTGAAGTAGTAGGTTGCATCGACGTTCGTCTCTTGCGTCGGCGAAACGCCGGCGATGCCGCTTCCGTACGACCACCACGCGTGTGCGACGATGAGTTTGACGCGCTTCTGGAACGTGTACAACGTGCCGGAAACCTTCACGCCGTCACCGGCGCTGCGGCGATCCACCATGCCCTGGCTGATCATCGTGTCGAACAGCGGATCGGTGGCGTACGAATCCGTGTACGGGCTGGCCCAGCCGCCGTAGTAAACGTCCGTCGTGCCGTTGGCGTTGTTGAAGCAGTTCGTCGTACCGCCGCCGGGCAAGAAGTACGGCAGCAGGCCTTTGATTTGGTTATTGGCGCCGCATGTCGTTCCATTGGGCAGCGTGATCGTGTCGGTCTTCATCGGAATGTGGTCGTAGCCCACGCTGAGGTCGAAGTTGGACCACGGCGAGTAGCCGGCTTGAACGCCGACGACTTGGCTGTTGATTTTGCCGATGATGGCCGAGCCGGCGTCCGTTTCCGTGCCGCCTTGCAGCGCGATGAACGGTTTGCCGTAGGCCTTCCAGCTGTATTTGAAGTCGCCCCAGAACGCGTTTGCGATATTGTTGAACGCATAGTAATACGCGTTGGCCGAGAGCGCACCGGCCGTATAGCCGACGCGTCCCATGTAGAAGCCGTTGTTCGTGATGTACGTGAACGGCGTGGGAATGATGTTGCTGCCTGCGCCGCCGTAGTTTGCGGACGGAAGCGACGTTCCCGTCAGCAGCGTCACGTTGGTGAAATCGGACGTGGCGCGATCTTCCCAGCGCGGCATGTACATGCCCTCGATCAGCAGATTCGGGCTCAGCTTGTACGTCAAGTCGCCGCCCTGGAATGCAACCGGCTTCAGACGCGAGTCCGATGCGTTAGCCCACGGCGTATTGATGACCTGATTACCGATCTTCGCGTACAGATTGTTATCCTTGTACTGAAGGTATGCTTCGTACAGCGTGCTCAAGCGGTAGTCCGGAAGCGTGTCGTCCTCGTTGGTGCCGCCGTTGGCCCCAAGGAATTTGCGCGAGCGATAGCACGAGCTCGACGGGTCGACGTGCGACTGCGGATCGCCGCAGCTCGTGAACGGGTTGGCGTACAGATACGTGCCGCCGACGCTCCAATTGCGGAACTTGTATTCGGCATGCACATTGAACGCCGGATTCAACGCAGCCTGGTTAAACTGCGAGTTGGTCTTGGCGAAGCTCGTCGCGTTTTGACGAGTGAAGTAATACGACCGAATATAGCCGCCGTAGGTAATCGGCGATGTTGCCGTATTCGATGAGGTGACTGCCGTTTTGGGAGCCGGCGTTGCTTGAGCAACGGCCGATGGCGCCGGTGTAGCCTTTGTTTCCGCCGGTGCGTTCGCGCCCGTTGACAGCACGAAGGCCGCGCCCAATAACAGGGCACGGGTAATGTGTTTGTGCATGCTCAAATTGTACGGAGCGACTATTAAGACGCGTTTAACGCGGCATTATGGAGTCCTAACCACGGATTTGGTCAGAAGTCATACTCCAATTGTGCACGGTTGTATTTGAAGTCGGGATTGTTTGTAAAAAAGTTTTGGTTACGCTCGTAAACGATAGCACAGGGACAGCCCCTTGTACGCGCCTTTCCCAACCGGATTGAAGAAAAAGGTTCGTCAAGGTTCGTCTCTTGCGAGGTAAGCGATAGTACCGTCGCCGTTGTCATGACACTGCGGCGTACCGACGGAAGGCAAAAAGTATGGGAACGCGGCAGTGCCGCCGATAGTCGTAGCGCCGGCAGGGCACGTTACACCTGGTGGAAGGACGACGGTATCGGTCTTACGCGGAAGGTCGTCGTACTCTACGGTAAATGTGATGTTGTTCCAAGGCGTGATCGCGCCCTGAACGTCCAGAACCTGGCTTTCGTTACCGAACTGCCACGCCAGCGTCGGTTTGGCGGCGCCGGGGAAGACGTACTCGCCGGTAAGCCAAATCGCATTGACGATGTTGTAGTACATGCCCGGCGTCAAAATGCGCGAAAACGGCGGTATGTGGAGATCGCTTCCCGATCCGGGTGCGTCGGCTTCGTTCGTCGCTGTAGATTGCTGCCGGCTTTAAGCGCGAATCGGAACTCGGCGTCCACCGCTCGGTAAGCACCCGGTTACCGAATTTCACGTAGCCGCGCCGTTGAACGGAAACGCATACAAATACGTGCCGCCGATTGAAATTTGCGGATATACATTCACGCCAACCATGCAGCGCGCATCATCTTTATCTGCAACATGCGGGCATTGTAGCCCCGGCTTTAGCCGTAGCGGCCGGTGATATAGTCTTCCGTACGCTTATCTTGCGGCTTGAAGAAAATGTCGCGCGTGTTGCCCGTTTCAACGAGTTCGCCCATCAAAAAGAACGCCGTATAGTCCGAGATGCGAGCGGCCTGTTGCATCGAGTGCGTAACGATGACGACCGTATACTCTTTTTTCAGGTCTCCGATCAAGTCTTCGATCTTGCTGGTTGCAATCGGATCGAGCGCGGACGCCGGCTCGTCCATGAGAATCACTTCAGGCTCGACAGCCAAAACGCGTGCAATACAAAGACGCTGCTGCTGGCCGCCCGATAGCTCGAGCGCAGACTTGTCGAGACGGTCTTTTACTTCATCCCAAAGCGCGGCGTGGTGAAGACTGCGCTCGGCAATCTCCATCAAATTTTTGCGACCACGCACGCCGTGAATCTTCGGACCGTACACGACGTTCTCGAAGATCGTTTTAGGAAACGGGTTGGGCCGCTGGAACACCATGCCGATGCGATGCCGGACTGTGACGGGATCGACGTCTTTTGCGTAAATGTCCTCGCCGTCCAGCGTGACCTGACCCTCGACCTTTACACCGGGCACCAAATCATGCATGCGGTTGAGGGCGCGCAGAAACGTCGTCTTACCGCACCCGGAAGGTCCGATAAGCGCCATGACGTTGTTTTCCGGTACGCGCAGCGATGCTTGCTTGATGGCCTGAAAGCTTCCGTAAAAGACGTTCAAGTCATCAACGCACATCTTGACGTCGGCCTGCTGCTCTGCGGCCGGTGCGGTCGGGGGCGATTGCATCGTGGTTGTCATTTTCCTGTAAGCCGTCTACTCAGCGTGTGCCCCAGAAGGCGCGCTCCGATATTGAACGCGAGCACCATTATAAGTAAGACCAGTGCGGAGCCGTTGCCTACTTGCGCGGCGTCGGGAACCAGGCCTTCGGAGTGCGTATACCACAAATGCACGGAAAGCGTTTCGGCTTGATGGAACGGACTGAAGTCGTACGCCGAACGTCCCGCGCTCACGCTGGTACCTGCGGTAAAGATCAGCGCCGCCGTTTCACCGAAGATGCGCCCGGCGATGAGGACGATTCCGGTCGTCAGCGGGGCAATGGCGCTGGGAAGAACGACGCGGCGAATCGTCTGCCACTTCGTCGCACCGAGCGCCATCGAGCCTTCACGGAAGGCGTTGGGAACGCTCTGCAGCGCTTCTTGCGTCACGCGCATGAGCGCCGGCAGATTCAAAATGGTGAGCGTGAGCGCGCCGCCGAGCGCCGTAAAGCTCCAGTGCAGATACGTCACGAAAATCAGCAGACCGAACAGCCCCATGACGATCGACGGAATCGTCGCGAGCGACTCTGCGCAGAACTGCACCAAAGTCGTGAACGCGCCCGGACGCGCGTACTCCTGCAAATAAATGCCGCCCGCCGTAGCGATTGGCGTCGTGAAGAGCAGCGTCAGAATTAAGATGTAGAACGAATTGAAGATCTCCGGACCGACGCCGCCGCCCGCCGTCACCTCGCTCGGCGGTGCCGTCAAGAAATGCCACGACATCACCGGCGCGCCTAAATACAGCAGATAGCCGATGAAAAACCCGAGCAGCACGATGATCGCAAGCGCGGCAGCCCAGAGTACGCCAGTCATTAAGCCGTCGAAGGCGCGGCGCTTAGCAGCCGTTTCCGGACGCCCGCGCGCCGGCGCGGCGGCAGGGCTCAGTGACGCCATCATGCCGCCCGCCGCAACGCAAAGCGCACGCCCAAAATGAGCGCCATCGCAATCAATAACAAGAAAAACGCCAACGAAAACAACGAGTGATAGAGCACCGTGCCCGGCTGCGCACTGCCCATGTCGGTCACGATCTCGGTCGTCAGCGTTGCCGTCGGCGAAAGCAAGCCTTTCGGTAGAATCGCGCTGTTCCCGATGACCATTTGAACGGCGAGCGCCTCACCGATTGCTCGCGCGATCCCCAAAATGACGGCCACCATTAAACCGCTGCGCGCGGCAGGAAGCAACACGTGCCAAATCGTTTGCCAGCGCGTTGCGCCCAGCGCCATCGATCCTTCCTTTAATGACACGTGCACCGCGTACAGCGCATCTTCGGAAAGCGAGATGATCGTCGGCAGAATCATGATCGAGAGCACGATGCCGGCGGTCAGCAATCCAAAGCCGGTAAGGCTGTGGGTGTAATGACGAATCAGCGGCGTGAGCAGCGTGAGTCCGAGCCACCCGTAGACGACCGACGGAATGCCGACGAGAATCTCAATCGCCGGCTTGAGCAACTGCGCCATCCTTTTCGGCGCGAGCTGTGAGAGAAAAATGCCGACGGCAACGCCGAACGGTCCGCCCACGCAAACCGCGAAGAGCGTAACGGCAAGCGACCCCACGATAAAAACGAGGGCACCGGGATGGTTCGGATCGGACGTCCAGTCTGCTGAAAACAAAAAATGCAGCGGATTGAGGTGATCCACAAAAAACAGCTGCAAGCCCATGTAGGCCAAATAAACGATAAGAGCACCCATCGCTACAATGACGAAGGCGCTCGCCGAAAACAGGATGCCGGAGGCGGCACGCTCTTGCGCGTGAGCCAGAGTTGGTTGACGTGTCGCTATCAAGACTTCCTCATCGTACGGAAGCCCAATGTAAGCCTTCCTTAAGTCGACATTAAGGAAGATTAAGACGGCACGGAACGGCCGCCGGTAAACGCGTCATCGAACCACTCTCGCGCCTGCGCGAGCGTCATGTCAGCGCAAAAAACATCGATGAATGCAAGCAAGTCCCTGCGCAGACCCGGGCACTTTTCGAAACCGTCAAACTCGATGCGCACGCGCGCCCCATCATTGACCGTTTGCATACTTTCATAGAAGCATGCGGCCATTAGGACGAGATTATCGTCAGTTTAAGGCTGCACGGCGACGACCGGAATCCGCACGGTAAACGTCGCTCCGCGTCCGAGCGTCGATTTGACTGCCACGTTTCCGCCGTGCGCTTCGGCGATCTGTTTGACGATCGAAAGGCCGAGGCCGGCTCCTCCGGAACGCTCGCTGCCGCGCGTGCGCGAACGGTCGACGACGTAAAAACGCTCGAACACGAACGGGATGTCTTTGTACGGAATGCCGATGCCCGTATCCGTCACACTCATGACCGCGTGCCCGTCCTCAACGTCGATCGTCACCGTAACGCTGCCGCCTTCAGGCGTGTACCGAAGCGCATTGTCGATCAGATTGACGAAAATTTGCGAGAGGCGGTGCTCGTCGGCTTCTATCACAGCCGGCCGTAACGTGCGCATCTCCAAATTCACTTCCGCAGCGACGGCCTGCGGCTGAAACGACGCGACGATGGGCCGGGCGACTTCTTCGAGATCTATTTCGGAGATCTGCAGCACCATTTCGCCCGATTCGGCTTTCGCTTGTTCGAGCAGCCGCTGCACGAGCGTCGTGAGACGATCGACTTGGCCGAGCACTTGCGGTAAGAACATGCGGCGCGCTTCTTCATCTCCCGCTTCAGTCACGGTTTCCAGCATGAGCTTGATTGAAGAGAGCGGCGTGCGTAATTCGTGAGACACGTTCGTGAGAAACTCTTGGCGAGCGCGCTCGAGCTTCAGCAGTTCCGTCTGATCTTCGGCCACTATCAACACGCCGTGTGGCGGACTCGGCGCCGCATCGTCCTCATCCGATGACGACGCGAGCGGATACACCGATACCGCGTACGAACGGTTTACGCTCTTGCCGCTAACGATAAGAGGCGTCGTTGCCGACTTTCCACCCAGCGCATCCTGTGCGCGCTGCTCCAGTTCAATCGAGGGGACCGCGGCGATCAGATGCGCCCCTCGGGCTCGCGAACGCTCGAAGCCGAAGATTGCCGCAGCGGCGCGGTTCGCAAACCGCACCCGTAAATCGCGATTGAGCATTACCACGCCGAGCGGCAGCGCGCGCACTAGCGCGTCGAACCGGTCGTCGGCGGGCTGGCGCGTTTCGCGATCCGGCGGTTCTTCGCGCGACGCGTTGCGAGTCTGGCTTGAGCGGCGTAACAAAAAGCCGCCGGCGACGCCTACGGCGAACGTCCCGACGGCAATAACTTCAACTGTCATCCTGAGTCCCGTCGAAGGGCATTTACTCCTTGAACATATATCCGCGGCTGCGCACCGTGATGATGTGCCGCGGATCGCGCGAATCTTCTTCGATTTTCTCGCGCAGCCAGCGAATGTGCACGCTGACCGTTTGCTGCTCGCCCTCGAAGTCGTACCCCCAGACTTTATCCAGGAGCGTTTGACGTGTGACGACGCGGCCGGCATTTTCCATCAACACGCGCAGCAGCGCAAATTCCTTCGGCGCGAGCGAAACCTCTTTGGTGCGAACCGTCAGATGCTGACGCGAAGGATCGAGCACGATCCCGCCGAGCGAAATCGCCTGATCGTGGTCGTGCGACGGAATCGGCAGCGGGCGGCGCAAGCGCGCTTTGACGCGCGCCAGAAACTCGTGCAGCGCAAAGGGTTTCGTAACGTAATCGTCAGCTCCCAGCTCGAGCGCTAATACCTTGTCGATCTCCTGATCCTTCGCCGTCAGCATGATGATCGGCACGGAACTGGTCTTGCGAATCTCTTTGCACGCTTCGATGCCGTCGAGCACCGGGAGCATGATATCGAGGATAATGAGATCGGGCTGCTCGCGCTGGGCCATGGCGACGGCGCTGCGCCCGTCACTCGCAGTTACAACCGTGTAACCGCTTCGCTCCAAATTGTACCGCAGGGTTTGCAGTATCGCGGCCTCGTCGTCAACCACCAGAATCTTCTTGTTGAAGTCCGGATGTTTGTTGAACGAACCTCGCTGCTTGCTAATTTCCGGTGACGTGCTCATAGAATTTCGCAACTGCACTGTAGTCCAATGCTCCGTCGCCTTCTGCGGACCTCAAGGTGTAAAGTTGGTATGCGAATGCAGATGCCGGCATAGGCATCTTCATAGCGCGAGCCGCATCCAGAGCCGCTCCCAAGTCCTTGCGAAGCAGATCCAAAGCAAAGCCTCCCTCAAACGTACCTGCAAACCAGGTTTTGGGCAACCACTGCTCCAGCAAATAATTCGACGCGGTCGCAGTAGAAAGAACGCTGCGAACGGCATCCAGATCCGCGCCCGCTTTGCGCGCGAAGGTGAGCGCCTCCGTGTTTGCGATCATCACGCTCGCGATAATGAGCTGATTGACGAGTTTGACCGTTTCGCCCAAGCCGACCGCGCCGACGTGATACGGCTTGCCCATCGCTTTGAGGACAGGCTCGACGTGCGCGAAGTCTTCCGCGGAAGCACCGGCCATGATGGTGAGAGTTCCTGATGCGGCGCGCACCGGCCCGCCGCTGACGGGCGCGTCGACAAAGCGGCAACCGCTTGCTTGCAGACGATCGGCAAAACTGCGGCTCGCAACGGGCGAAATGGTCGACATGTCGATGAACGTCGTCCCGGGCTTTGCGCCGGCCGCGGCGCCGCGCGGTGCAAAGAGCGCTTCTTCAACCTGCGGCGCGTCGGGGACGCACGTGATGATGATGTCACTCCGTTCGGCGACGCCGGCAGGATCGGCAGCCTCCGTCGCGCCCGCTTCGAGCACGCGTTCCAAACGCGTGCGGCTGCGGTGCGCGCAGGCGGCGAGCTCGTAGCCCGCGCGCATGAGTGCGAGCGCCATCGGCTCGCCCATCGCGCCGATTCCGATAAAGCCGATAGCGGGGGAACTCACGTTCGCCTCATTATCCGGCAGAGCGCCTTTGTCATGCCAGCAAGGACCAACACCATGTCGAAGGGTAGCTTCGGTCCAGCACCGTTAAAAGGAGAGAAACCGTAATGCTAGCACCCGTGCGCCGCCCTACGTTCGACGAGCTGAATCTCTCAACAGGAAAGCGCGTGCGTCTGCACCGGATGATGTACGAACACGGGCCGGCCAACGGCACGCTGATGTTCTTACCGATCGATCAGGGGCTCGAGCACGGCCCGGTCGACTTCTTTTCGAATCCGGACTCGATCGATACCGATTGGATCTATCGCCTTGCGGTCGAGGGCAATTTCTCGGGCATTGCGCTTCACATCGGTTTGGCAGAAAAGTATCACAAGGCGTACGCCGGCAAAGTGCCCCTGATTTTGAAAATCAACGGTAAGACCAACGTGCCGAACGACGATGAGGCATTCAGCTCGCTGACGTCGTCGGTCGAAGACGCAGTGCGCGTTGGGGCCGATGCCGTCGGCTACACGCTGTACGTCGGAAGCCCGGCGCAAGACGTCGACATCGCGCAGTGCAACGAAGTTCGCCGCGAGTGCGACAAGTACGGAATGCCGCTCATCATTTGGGCGTATCCGCGCGGCGCTGCAATAAAGGCCAAAGGCGGAATCGACTCGCTTTACGCCGTCGACTACGCGGCGCGCGTCGCGTGCGAAGTTGGCGCGGACATCATTAAACTCAACGTTCCGAAGTGGGATGCCGAAAGCGCCGGCAAAATGCCGAAACCTTATAACACGCTCGAGCTGTCGGAGCTGGATGGGCTACGCAAAGTCGTGAAATCCGCTGGACGCTCGCTCGTGCTGGTTTCCGGCGGAAGCAAAATCAGCGACGAAGACACGATTCACAAAGCGCAAATCGCCATGGAAGCGGGCTGCGTCGGCTTAATCTTCGGACGCAACATGTGGCAGCGCGATTGGGACGACGCGCTGCAAGTCGCGGGCCGCATGCACGAACTTATGAAGGGTTATGGACAGTAAAATTCGTCATCCCGAGCTATCGAAGGACGAGTCCATCGAGGCGCGCGTAAACGCCGCCCTCGATAAAGTCCGTCCCGGCATTCAAATGGACGGCGGCGAAGTGTGGCTCATCAAAGTCGAGAACGGTACCGCATTCGTACAGATGCTCGGTGCGTGCGGAGGCTGTCCCGCCTCAAATATGACGCTGAAGGGCGCAATCGAACAGATCGTTTGCGCCGACGTCCCCGAAATCAAAGAGGTCGTTCAAATCTGAACGGCCTCCTTAATTTACCTGTCATGGTTCCAATACTTTCCGCGCCCCCTGATCGTCGTTCGGGCTGGCAATAACGTACGCCTTAATCGGTGCGCTGCCGATCGCAGTAATCTGAAACGCCGTATTCCTCGGAATCGCAAGCACCGATCCCGGCTTCAAATCGTACGAAGGATATCCGACGCTCGCCGTTCCGTGTCCGCTGATCACAAACAGCAGCTCGTCTTGCTTCGTATAGACTTGGCGCGGAGCGCGACCGATGTACACTGCCAACACGTCGCCGGCCGCCGCATGCATGATCGGCTGCGATACCGTGCCGTTGCGATCGGGCTGTATCTGGGCAAACGCGCTCGACGCATCGGCATAAGGCGTGGCTTCCTGCGCTCGGCCGGCAGCGTAAGCGAGAACCAGCGCGGCTAGCGCGACAACAAGCGTAGTGATTTTCTTCATTACCGAATATACGTTCTCGCGCTCCGCGGGGTTCCTTTTCGCCTGACCGGAAGCGGCGCGCCCCCGGCGTCTTGCTCGGCCGGAATTGAAATCGTAATGTCGGCCTGCCCGCCGGCATTTGCGATCGTTGGGTTTTGCGCCGTGGTCTGCTCGATGAGGCTGTGCGCGGCTTCAAATGCCGGATAATCGAACCCGATCATCTGCACGACGTAATCGTCCGCAGGCGTTGCAGTTCCGCCGTTTGCCGCGGTATTCTGCGCGGCCGTGCAAAGCGTCGGACTTGGCTCAATATTTCCGGCGCCGCCGGTGGTAGCAAGGCTCGGCCCGATCGTAGACGGCACTTGATACGCCGACATCGCGGCCGTCGTGATATGGAACGTATAATATACCGGCGCGAACGCGGTGCCCCGCGCGCCCTGGCAGTTCGTCGGATTCGATGCGGGGCTCGCTTCATTTGGGCCGCCGCCGGGTCCGTAATCGACAATCTGCACGTATGCCTCGGTTACGCCCGCAGGCAACGACGTTGTGAACGATGCCCCGCCGTCGCCGTTTGCATTCGGCGTAACGGCGGGCGCGGAAATCGTCGGCAAAAGCGCGAGCGATCGCAAATTCGCGGCTTTATTGACCGACGAGGTTGAAATAGCGCCGCCGTTGCCAACCGTTGCGATCGCAACGGTGAGCGTGTACGTACCTACGCGCGGAGTGACGCCGTCGAAAACCGTTACGCCCTCACCAACTCCCAGAAAATACGGATCGCCGAAACTGTCGACGCCCGCATTGATCGCCAGTCCGTCGCGCTCGCCCAGGCCCGTACCGTCCGGATCGAATGCCGGCGGCCCGCCCCACGGAATAAACGGTACGTGCGTCGTGCTCGCATAAAACGGTTGTGCGTATGGCTGATAGCTCCACGATTGTCCGGTAAAGCCCTGATGATTGTACGGCGCAAGGCCCATCGCAAAAACGCCGCCGCTCTGGCCGAACGTCGTCGTGTTCGGCGGAATTCCACCCTGGCACACGACGGGCGCGGGCGGCGCGTTGCCGTCGCAAAACGGCGTACCGGGCGCCACGGTTTGCGGCGTGCCGGTAATCGCCGGTGACGCCGCAGTCGTTTCGGTAAAACTCGGCCCGCCGTTGAGTAGCGTGCTGTACGGATCGGTGCTGCCGCCCGAAGCGAACGGCGCGGTAAACGTAAACGGTCCCGTAATCGCCGGCGTATTTACGCCCGTCGCGCTTGCACCATCCTTTTGGCGAAACGTCGACACGACGTTCAATCCGAGCGTACCGTTATACAAGTTCGCGGTTCCGACGGCAAATTGCAGCGACGAATAGCTCGGGCTCGTTGGATTCACCGATGAAATCGCCGGCCCGCCCGTACCGCCGCCCGAACACGATGCGAGCACGATGAGCAGCAATAAACAGAGCGCGCGCTTCGTCATCGCGTCACTGCCCCCGTCCGAGACGGAACTGCACGTACACCCGCACCGTTCGGCCGGGAACGTACAGATGCTGATACGGCAGCCAGTACTGATCGTACACGCTCAAGTTGCGCGAACCAACCAGATAGAACGGATTCGGAACCAGCGCGCCGCTGCTGTCGATGATCGAAGGATACGTGCCCGGAAACTGCCCGCTTTGCGCGCCGCCGACACCCGTCGCAACCGGCTGCCACACTTGATTGATGCTCGGCTGCGCACGATAATTATCGAACAAATTGCCGACGTACGCGCCGTAGGTAATGCCGTTGTGCTCGTATTCGAGATCTAAATCGGTGTACAGCCGCGGCTGTGTGAATGCTTGGCCCGCAAGCGCAGGCTCGTTGTCGCCGCGGCACGCGAAGTATTTGGGATGGAAGTACGTTCCCGCAAATGCCGGATCGTCGAAGCACACAGCGTTGAACGACTGTCCCGGGAACGGATTGCCGACGAACGGCGTGGAGATGCCGATATTGCCCGTCGGTATCGCGTACAGCACGCCGTTGATGAACCCGAACGACGTCTTTCCGACGCCGAACGGCTCGCCGCCGTCGAAGGAAAAGATCGGATTGATGCGCCATCCGCCCCGCGTCTTATACTCGATGCCGGCAACAGCCGAAACGGGCGGCAAATAGCTCGCGTGAAACAGCGTTCCCGTTTCGTAAAGGTATTGCGGCGCAATGCCGAGGTTATCCGATCCAAACACAGGCGGGGTGTTCGTGAGCGCGTTGACGTAATTCGCGGTCAAGAATCCGCTAAAGCCGTACGGCCGATCGGGCGTCGTGAGGAAGAATTCGAGACCGAACGTTTTCGTCACGCCGGTTTCGCGCACTTGGAACGAGCCCGCGTTGACTTGACCGGTTACGGGGTCCGGCAATCCCGCATTGAGCAGCGTCGTTTGATACGTGTTGTATCCACGGCGCGCATACGCGGTCAGCTTCGCGCCCCAGCCGTTTTTGAATTCATGGCTGTACGCAATGTCCCAATTGTTGTACGTCGCAACGCCTTGGCCGCCGATATCCGGCGCCGCAAACGACTGGTCGAACAGCCAGTACAGCGATTGCGCGTAGTTGGCGCATTGAAAATAGTTTCCGGGAATGCCGAGCACGCCCACGCCGGAAAAGACATTGTTTGGATTCGGAACGTACGCGCCGTTTGCGCCGGTCCCCCCGGGATGCCAGCCGCTTCCGCACGCCGGTCCCTGGCCCGTAGCGAGATTAAACGTCGGGAAGTTGCTGTCTTTTGCCGGAATCGTCCAAAGCAGCGGATCGACGCCTGTAATGTTCGTCGGCGTTCCGGCCGTTTGCGCGAAAAAGAAACTGGCGGATCGGCCGTAACTCATGCGCACGCTGTCGCGCGGACTCAATACGTAACTCAGCGCAATTCGCGGCTCGAAGATCTTGGGATGCAGATAGCTGTCGGGAAGCGTCGCATATCCCATACCGATGTCGGCCGTATTGCTCAAGTCTTTGTTGAGCGCAGTAATGCCCGCCCACTTCAGATTCTGTCCGTCCAGACGAATGCCGTAGTCGACGCTTAGACGCGAGTTCGGCGTCCACTGATCCCGAAGTCCTATCCCGTACTGTTGAAAATCCGCCTTGTTATAGTCGAATCCGGACGATGGGATCGGCGGAAGTTTTCCCGTCCACTTTCCGTGCGCGAGCAGCCACGAATACAGATAGCAGCCTTCATTCGTGGCGACATTGGGCGTGTAGCCGTTGTCGAGCGCGGGTCCAATGCATGGATTGCTCGCGCTTACGGGCTGTCCGACGTTAAGCGGCAGATACCAATCTTCGATGCGCGGCCCGGTGGGAGCGTAACATGCGGATGTCGCAGGATAGACGCACGGAGCGCCGCACGGCGTCGTCTGATCCGCCGAAAGACACGGCGCGCCCACGGATTGATCCATGCTGCGTCCGCCGAGGAAGCCTTGCCACGTGTTGCCGTAGCTCGGCTGCGTCCAATATGGAAAACCATTCTCGAATTTTCCGACGAGCGTCAGCGTGTGTTTTTCACTGGCAACCGTCGTAATCTGCGATTGGAAGCCGATCTTACGGCCGCCGGCGTTGTCGTAATATGGGAATCCCGACCCGAGCGTCAGATCGGACGACGGTCCGGTGATGTTGTTTGCAACCAGACCGCCCCAATTATAGAAAAACGTGTTCCACGAGGTCGCGTTTCCAAGCGGCCGCGTGTAACCGACTTTCAAAAAGTTCGTCGGCCCGTACACCCACTGTTCCGGCTGCGTGGGCGGCCGCTGGGTCGTGGGAACGTTCTGCAAATACGGAATGACCGACCGATACCAAGCCAATCCGTCCGCATCTCCCGGCCTGCTCGGAAACATCGGCAAGCCGTTGAAGTCGGTTTGGAAATTCGCTATCGAGAGCGGATCGTACGGATAGAAGTTCACGTTTTGCAGTCCGCCGTAATTCGCCCAGGAGCGATGGTCGAGCCAATCGACGAGCACTTGAATCTGCTGGCTTTGGTTCTTGCCGAAGCGGTAATAAAAGTTGTTCAAAACGTCGTCATCGTAGGTAAACGACGTCCCCAAATACTGCCCCGCATCCGATGCGTCTCGTCCGTACGGCGCAATTTGCGGCGCGGATCGCGTGGAACGGAATGAAAAGAAATCGGAGAAGCGTCCGTCGGGCGTCGCGGTTCCATACTGCCCCGCCATTGCGTGGTAATACCAAGGGCCGCCGACGTCGAAGCTGATGAAACCGCTTCCCGGATAGCTGCCGCGCCCCGGCACGATGTTCACAACGCCCGCGCCGATACCGCCTTGCGTCGCATCGCCGGCGCCGCTCACGACCTGCAGACCGCCTTTACCGCCGCCCACGCCGTTCAAGTACGATTGGCTTGGATTCTCGTCGAAGAACGAACCGCGGTAATCCACGCCGTCGAATTGGTAGCCGATTTCAACGCTGGCGGACCCGCGAATCGTAAACGTGTTGCTGCTCTCGCCTGGCCCGGGGACAAACTGCGTGTTCTTGATAACGCCCGGCGCCGACAGAACGAGCTGATTCATGTTCGTGCTGCCTTTTTCGCCGAGTGCCTGCTCGACGCGCGCTCCTTGAAACGTGGTTACATCGATGGTTTGGTGCGGTTGAAATGCCGACGTTGTGCTGCGCGACTGCACCTGCGCGATCGTTTTCAATCCTTTGATCAGACGCGCCACGCCGATCGTTTGAATTTGATCGCCGTACACCGTTACGCCGTTGATCGTCGCCGGTTCGTAACCGTTTGCGGAGATGTGCACGGTGTAGGTATCCGGCGGCAGATCGAGCACGGTAAAAAATCCATGCGCGTCGGTCTTGGCGTGAAACGTTCCGGAGCCGGCGCTCACGTCGACGCTTGCGGCGGCTATCGGCTTTCCGTCGGCTTGATCCACAACGGTTCCTCGTAAGGATCCGGTCACGCCGCCGGCAGCAAAGGCTTGTGCGGTGGTGGAGATAAACAACGCGGCGACGAGCGCGAATACACGACTGACCATAATGCATACCTCCTGAATCAATTTCCAGAAAGCATCGCTATGGCGTGACGGAAATCACGTGAACGCTAGCGGATTGGCCCGCGTTATCGACTAACTTTTATTAGCCTTTTTCGTGCTCCTAGGGACGATAGACCTAACGCATGGGTACGGAGGTTGCTATGCTCCCATTGATCTTCGCAATTGCTACGGGAACGGTAGCAATCCACGTCGATACGGCACATCGCGTCCAAACGCTACGGCCCGTTCGCGCCATGGGAACGTCGGTGGACTCGGATCCCAAGGGCAAAATTCCGCTGCTTTACTCGCCCTCCCGGACGAACCTCATGACCGGAACCGGGCTCGGCACGCTCACATACCGTCTTTACACCGAACTCTCTATTGAAGATTGGCATTGGAATCCGGCGGGCCGGTACAGCGACGCAGCGCACCTTCAGGGTTATTGGACGAGCAGCGCGGATACCGCCATGCCGCCGATTGTCGATTCCTTCGGGTATCGATTGAGTCATCGCGGGAATTCGCGCGATCAAGGACAGGACGACGATTACTCGCGGATCGACGACGGCGATTCGTCGACGTATTGGAAGAGCAATCCCTATTTATCACACGTCTTTACGCACGAAGCGGACGCATCGCTTCCGCAGTGGGTCGTCGTGCAGTTCCTTGCGCCTGCGCGCATCGATGCAATCCGGATCGCGTGGGGCAACCCGTACGCAACGCGCTACGCCGTGCAGTATTGGAGCGGCACGGCAGACGCAATCCAAGAGCAAGACCGCGGCACGTGGCACACGTTTCCGCAAGGCGAAGTTCGCCGCCGCAACGGCTCGACGCCGGTTTTGCGCTTGAGTTCGACGCCCGTATCGACCACGGCCGTGCGCATTCTCATGTCGCAGTCGTCCGATACGTGCGACTCGCACGGCGGCAGCGACGTCCGCAACTGCGTGGGCTATGCAGTTCAGGATATCGGCGTGGGCACGCTACGCAACGGCGCCTTTCACGACCTGGTCGTGCGTTCGAAAACCGGTTCGTGCGGCGGCTTGGTAAAGTGTACGCCGGATCCGCATCGCCAAACGCTGATGTGGACGTCATCGCAAGATCCGTGGCACACCGAGAGCGACAAGGTCAAGAACGACCAGGACCAGCCCGGTCTGGACACGATCGCTCGCAGCCCGATAACGCGCGGGTTGCCGGCGATTTACCCTGTCGCGCTTTTTTACAGCACGCCGCAGAACGCCGCAAACGAACTGCGATACATGGAGGCGCGCCGTTACCCTATTGCCTACGTCGAGATGGGTGAAGAGGTTGACGGTCAGTACGCACAGCCCGAAGACTCCGCCGCGCTTTATCTGCAATTCGCAAGCGCGATCCATGGCGTCGATCCACGATTAAAACTCGGCGGACCCGTTTTTGAAGGCGTGCCCAAAGACGTGCCCGCCTGGAGAAACGCAAGCGGCGATGCCTCTTGGCTGCACCGCTTCGTTCAATATCTCGCGCGGCGCGGCCGCTTACGCGACTTTGCGTTCATGTCGTACGAGCACTACCCGTACTTCAATTGCGATCGCGGCGCCGTGCTTCGCGCCGATTTGCTCGACGAGCCTTCGTTCGTGCGCCGGATAGCGCGTCAATGGCGGACCGACGGCGTACCGCAAAACGTGCCGCTGCTTGAAACAGAAGACAATTTTTCGGCCGACGGTACCGGCGCGCCGCAGCGTATTTACGGTGCGTTGTGGCTGGGCGATTTTTTCGGTTCTTCTTTCGCGTCCGGCATATCGTACGCGACGTATTATCAGGCGGAGCCCGAGCCGCTCGACCTGAAAAGGCGCTGCAACTCGTGGGGCGCGTATAATCCGTACCTCGTCGACCGGAATTTCAACGTGCGCGCAAAAGCGGCAGCGTATTATGGACTGCAGCTGCTCACCCAACACTGGATGCTTCCCGGCGATAGGCCGCACGGGGTCTATCCTGTTACGACCAGCCTGGGCGAGCGCAACCCGCCCGTAACCGCTTACAGCCTGAAGCGGCCGGACGGAACGTGGTCCGTTCTGGTTGTAAATAAGGATCCCGCGCCGCATCGCGTTGCAATCGATTTCGGGCAATCGCGATTGAAGTTCGCCGGTACCGTTTCCGTCACGACGTTCGGCACGCAGCAGTATCGTTGGAACGGCGATGCGCGCAGCGTTCCCAATCCGGACCGCGGGCTTAAAGTATTCAACATGCGCGCGCAAAGCACGTATACCGTTGCGCCGCTCTCACTCACCGTCTTCCGGGGGTCACTGGATCCGCCGGACCAAATGCCCGCCGATACGCTCGGAATCGTCCCGCAGCCGCGCTCGGTTACGGCCTATTCGGCAACGTATCCGCTGCCGGCTTCTATTGCCATCAGCGCATCGAACGCCGACGAACGCAACGTCGCCGGTTTTGCCGCGCAATTCTTGCACGAGCGCGGCATAACCGCAAGTATCGTCGCTGCGGGCGCCCCGGCAATACTGCGCTTAGAACAAATCGCGCAAGCCGTGTATCCCGCCGCACCGGTCCGCGGCGCATATACGTTGCACATCGGCAGCGACGGAATCACCATCCGCGCGAACGACGGCGCCGGCCTTTTCTATGGCTTGCAAACGCTCGAGCAAATGTTTCCGGGGAACGGCACGAGCGCAATCCATTATGCAGAAATCGGCGATGCGCCGGCGTTCTCGTGGCGCGGCATTCATTTGGACGTGAGCCGGCACTTCTTCGGGGTTCCGGTTGTGGAACGGTATATCGACGTTGCAGCGCATTATAAGCTCAATGTCTTCCATTGGCATCTGACCGATGACCAAGGCTGGCGCATCGAGATTAAACGGTATCCGCGCCTAACGCAAATCGCTTCGTGCCGCGCCGGCACGCAAATCGACAAAGACCCGACCGACCTCGACGGCAAGCGCTATTGCGGCTATTACACGCAGCAGCAAATACGCGGCGTCGTTGCATACGCAAAACGCCGGTACGTGACGATCGTTCCGGAAATCGAGATGCCGGGGCACTCGACCGCTGCGCTCGCCGCATATCCGCAATACGCGTGCAGTCCCGGTCCGTTTCAGGTCGCGCAAACATGGGGCGTACTCAGCGAAATCTATTGTCCAACCGAACAGACGTTTACGTTCCTGTCCGGAGTTCTCGCGGAAGTTGCGCAACTATTTCCCGGAACGTACGTGCACGCCGGCGGCGATGAAGTGCCCAAAAACGCATGGCGCAAAAGCGCGTTCGTGCATGCCCTGATGCAGCGCGAACGTTTGCAAACGTACGATGCGGTGCAAGGCTATTTCGAACGCCGCATCGAGCGATCGCTGCGCGCGCTGGACCGTCGCATGGTGGGCTGGGATGAAATCCTCGACGCCGGCGTGACGCAAACCGCGACCGTGATGTCGTGGCGCGGCGATGTAGGCGGCATTCGAGCGGCCAAGCGCGGCAACGACGTGGTGATGTCGCCGGACAGGCCGCTATACTTCGATGCGTATCAAGGCGACGAGAACGACGAACCCGAGGCGATCGGCAATCTTTCGACGCCGCAGATGATTTACGACTACGATCCGACTCCGCGGACGCTCGACGCCGAGCAAGCCAAACACGTTCTCGGCGTGCAAGGCAATTTGTGGACCGAATACATCGGGACGGAATCTTATTTGTTCTACATGCTTCTTCCACGGGAGCTCGCGCTTAGCGAGATCGCCTGGACGCCGCGAGCGCTGCACAATTGGGATTCATTCGTGACACGAACCCGAACGCAGTACGCCTGGCTCGACGCGCATCATTACAATTACCGCATACCGAACCCAACGTTTTCGACGAACGCCACGCTGCGCATGAGCAACGTGTCGCCTAGCGTGCGAACCGTATCGGCGCAGACCGATGCATCAAGCGTCGATGTCTCGATCGACGACGAGGTTGCCGGAGCGGCGATCCGTTACACGACCGACGGTTCGACGCCGACCGCCGCGTCCGCGGGCTACACCGGGCCGCTGCATTACGCTCTGCAGCCCGGCGAGAGAATCACGGTGACCGCCATTGCGGTTCTGCCCGGCGGCCGCACGAGCACGCCGAGCGAACTCATTCTACGCCGCGCTCAGCCTTAGAGCGGCGGAATGCTGCGCAGCCAAGCCGGGTCGTTGCGCTCGCGTGCGACGCGGGTGCGCACGGTTTCGATCAGCGGCGGACCCGCAAGCGACTGCCGAAGCGCAACGAGCCGTTCAACGTCGGCGGCATCGGCGTCGCGCCAAACGCGCGCCGCGAGCCGCGGCCACAAACAGACGCTTCCGGAGATGCAGCCCGCAAATCCGTCGCTGCGCGCGTCGGCAAGGAGCACTTCTGAGCCCGGAAACAGTTCAAGATCCGGATGGCGCCGATGAATCTCCCGTTCCAAATCGAGCGTGTTGGAACTGTCTTTGATGCCGCGGATGATGCCGGGAAAGGCGTTGAGGAGCCGGTCGACGAGATCCGCGTGAAACGTTATGCCGCTCATGCGCGGAAAATTGTAGAGCAGGATGCTGCGCGGCGGAGGCGCGGCGCGTTCGAATAGGGCTGTGAAAAACGCCAGGATACCTTCATCGCTCGCGTCACGGTAGTAAAACGGCGGAATGACGAGCGCAGCGGAAAAGCCCAGATCGAACGCGGCGTGCGTTAGTCGAACGGCGTCGGAAAGTGCCGCTGCCCCAGTGCCCGTCATCATCCGATCCGTGGGCAACTGCGCAGCAACAGCCTCCATAAATTGCAGGCGATGTTCGAGTCCGACGGACGCCGCTTCGCCGGTGGTGCCCAGCACGTTGAGACCGTCGCATCCACCGGCAAGCAGATCGCGATAATACGGAATCGCTTTGGCCGGATCCGGGCGAAAATCCGCGTCGAACGGTGTGAGGACCGCGGCAAAAACGCCGCGCAATTGCGTGGCCGCTTTCACTTGCGTGCCAGCGCGCCCTTGAGGAAAAAGGCAAGGTTCGCCGGGCGCTCCGCAAGCCGCCGCATGAGATACGGAAACCAATAGCCGCCGAACGGCACGGCGAGCCGGACGCGGTAGCCCGCGCGCACCAGCTCTTGCGCCAATGCAGCCGAAATGCCGTACAGCATTTGAAATTCAAAGCGGCCGCGCTTGGGAATTCCCGTCCGGTCGGCCAAAGCGATCACTCGCTCGATGATGCGGCGATCGTGCGTGGCAACCGCGGTATATCCGTCACCGGCAAGCGCTGCTTCGACCAAGCGCACATAGTTGGCGTCGACGTCCGCTTTATTCGCAAAGGCAATTGACGGCGGCTCGAGGTACGCGCCTTTGACGATACGCACGTTCGGATGCAACCCGGCAAGCGCGCGCAAATCGTTCAGACTTCGAAAAAGATATGCCTGCAGCACGAAGCCCACGCAGTCAAACCGCTCGCGCAGCGCGCGGTAAATCTCCAGCGTGCGATCGACGTAACGCGACTGCTCCATGTCCAGCCGCATCGTATTTCCGGTATCACGCGCGGTTTGCGCGATGCGCTCCGCGTTGCCGAGGGCGAGATCGCGGTCTACGTCCAGGCCGACGTGGGTAATTTTGAAAGCGACGTTCGCATCGATGCCTTGCTGCGCAAACGTATGAAGCAGCGCGCAGTATTGCTCCGTCGCCGTTTCTGCTTCTTCGGCAGTGCTCACGCCTTCGCCCAAAATGCCGCAGGCGACGGCGAAGCCCTGCGTATTGAGCGCCTTGGCGACCGTTAGAAAATCCTCGGCGGTTTCGCCGGCGACAAACCGCTTCGCCCCCAGAGAAAAACCGTAGCGGCTGACCATGCGCTGCACGAGCGCATTATCAGCCGCCGCCAGAATTGCCGCCCTCAGCGGTCTATCGAGAATCTCCACCCGTCATGGATACAACCCGCGCAGTTTCGTTGCCTCCGCGACCCGGCTTACGGCAACGACATATGCTCCGCGCCGCATATCGATACGCAGGCGCTGCGCCTTGTCGTAGGTCTCTCTGAATGCGCGCTGCATCTTGCGTTTGAGGCGCTCGTTGATCTCGTCTTCTTCCCAGAAGTTTTCTTGCAGGTCTTGCACCCACTCGAGATACGAAACCGTTACGCCGCCGGCATTCGCCAGAATATCGGGCAAAACCGTGATGCCGCGGTCGAACAGAATCTTATCGGCTTCAGGCAGTGTCGGACCGTTTGCCGCTTCGGCGATAATCTTGGCTTTTATTCGCGGCGCGTTTTCCGCCGTGATAACCTTTTCGAGCGCCGCCGGAACGAGGACGTCGCAGTCGTATTCGAGCAAGCTGCGATTGTCGATGCGCTCTCCGCCCGTGAATCCAACCACCGAGCCCGTCTCGGTTTTATGTGCGATGACGCCGGAAACGTCGAGGCCCATTGGATTGGCGACGCCGCCCCGCGAATCGGAAACCGCGACGATGCGGTACCCGCGTTCCGCCATCAATTCAGCCGCATACATGCCCGCGTTTCCGAATCCTTGAATTGCGATGCGCGCATCTTCGATCGGCAAATCCAGCACTTGCATCGCTTCGTCGACCACATACAAACAGCCGCGCGCGGTCGCTTTGTCCCGTCCGAGCGATCCGCCGATGGCGACCGGTTTTCCCGTGACGACCCCCGGGACCGAATAGCCTTTCTGCATCGAATAGGTGTCCATAATCCACGCCATGATCTGCGGCGTCGTATAGACGTCGGGCGCGGGGATGTCTTTCTCCGGGCCGATGATGATCGAAATTTCGCTCGTAAAACGGCGCGTGAGGTTTTCGAGTTCTTGCGCGGACATGTTCTTGGGATCGCAGATGACGCCGCCTTTCGCGCCGCCGAACGGAATGTTGACGAGCGCGCACTTCCAGGTCATCCACATCGCCAGCGCTTTGACTTCATCCAAAGTCACATCCGGGTGAAAACGGATGCCTCCTTTGGTCGGTCCGCGCGACATGTTGTGCTGCACGCGGTAGCCTTTGAATAATTCAAAAACGCCGTCGTCCATACGGACGGGAACCGAGACTTCTAGGACGCGTTTTGGTTCACGCAAGAACCGGTGGATCGACTCGTTCAGGCCTATCAAGCGCGCGACGTCGTCGAGCTGCTGCTGAGCCATTTCCCATACGTTGAGCGTTGCTTGAGCCGCGGACACATCGAGGGTCATAGAGGGAGACCTCCGCAGAAAATTCGGGAGCGCGATGCTTCATTTATAGCAAAAAATTCCACTTGGTATTAGCGGGATTTTGCACTATAGGTTGTCATCATGAGGTATCGAACGACCCAGAGGCTATCGAGGGGTTGCCTGCTATTTAGCAGCGTGCGCGCAATGGCCGCAGTACCACACCACCGCACCCTCACGCGTGATCGGCACCATGTGTTCGTGTTTGCCGCGGCGTCCGCATTGCGCACACGCGTACGTCTTGGTATGCGGTGCGGCGACACCGGGCTCGCTG
>Ga0070739_10001338_pt1 | contig 37868 bp, 30 predicted proteins | sample Coa_R1_7_FD_66445 | JGI IMG/M metagenome (GOLD analysis project Ga0070739, IMG submission 66445) | Surface soil microbial communities from Centralia Pennsylvania, which are recovering from an underground coalmine fire - Coalmine... | ecosystem: Environmental > Terrestrial > Soil > Unclassified ...
GCCGCGCAAATGCGGCGATGAGCTGCGCGGCGGCCTCGATGTCGCTCAGCTGCACCATCTCCACGGGCGAGTGCATGTAGCGAAGCGGCACCGACACGAGCCCGGTCGGGACACCCGCGCGCGAGACGTGGATCGCGTCGGCGTCCGTCCCCGTGGAGCGCCCGTGCGACTCGACGGTGAACGCGATCCCCGCATCGGTCCCGGCGTCGTAGAGCAACTCGAAGACGCGCGGGTTCAGAGTCGTCCCCCGTGACACGGTCGCCCCCGACCCCAGCTCGTGCTTGGTCATCTCCCCCAGCGTGACGCCGGGTTGATCGGTCGCGAACGTCACATCGACCGCGATCGCGACGGCGGGATCGTGGCGATAGGCGCTCGTTCGCGCCCCCCCGAACGACGTCTCCTCCTGCGCGACCGCCATCGCCACCACGTCACCGGGTGAGCCGCCGGCCTCGGCGACGAGCTGAGCGGCGCGCGCGGCCACGTAGCAGCCGACTCGGTTGTCCAGCGAGCGCGAGACGACTCGACCCCCCGGGAACTCGAGCGGATCGACGTCGATCACGCCCATGTCGCCGATCCGCACCAGCGAGCGCGCCTCGTCACCATCCGCGGCGCCGATGTCGATGTGGAGGTCCTTCAGCTCCGGCGCCTTCTTGCGATCGTCGTCCTTGAGGAGATGGATCGGCTTGCGGGCGATCACCCCGCGCACGGGCCCCTCCCGCGTGTCGAGCACGACCCGCTGGCCGACCAGCACGATCGCATCCCAGCCGCCGACCTGTCCGAAGCGCAGGAACCCCTCGTCGTCGATGTGCGTGACGTGCAGGCCGATCTCGTCGATGTGGCCGACGACGATCAGCTTCGGGCCGTCCGATCTGCCGGCCACGCGTGCCCACGACGAACCGACGTCGTCGACCCCGACCTCGGTCGCCCACGGCTCGCACCAGTCCCGCCACGCCTGCGCAGGGCGCGTCTCCTGGCCGGACGGCCCAGGCGCGCGAAGCAGCCGGTCGAGCAGCTCGGGGATCGCCATCAGGCGTCCAGCAGCTGGCGCAGGACGAACTGGAGGATCCCGCCGTGGCGGTAGTACTGCTGCTCCTTCGGCGTGTCGATCCGCACGCGCACGGTGAACTCCGCCTCGTCGGCCTTGACGGTCAGCTCGCGCGGCAGGTCCCCCTCGCCCGACAGCCCGGTCACGCTGAACGTCTCGTGCCCGCTCAGGCCGAGCGACTCGACCGACTCGCCCTCGCGGAACTGGAGCGGCAGCACCCCCATCCCGACGAGGTTCGAGCGGTGGATGCGCTCGAACGACTCCGCGATCACCGCCCGCACGCCGAGCAGCAGCGTGCCCTTGGCCGCCCAGTCGCGCGAGGATCCCGAGCCGTACTCCTTGCCCGCCAGCACGATCAGCGGCACGCCTGACTCGATGTACTTCATCGCGGCGTCGTAGATCGACATCTCGTCCTCGCCCCCATCTCCAAGATAGAGGGTGACCCCGCCCTCCGTCCCGGGCGCGAGCAGATTCCGCAACCGGATGTTGGCGAATGTCCCCCGCATCATCACCTCGTGGTTGCCGCGCCGCGACCCGTACGAGTTGAAGTCGCGCGGCTCGACGCCGTGCTCCTTCAGATACGCGGCCGCCGGACCGTCGCGCTTGATCGACCCCGCCGGTGAGATGTGGTCGGTCGTGACGCTGTCGCCGAGCACGGCCAGCACCCGGGCCCCCTCGATGTCGTCCACCGGCGCCGGCTCGCGGTCGAGCTCCTCGAAGAACGGCGGCCGGCGCACGTACGTCGATTCGGGATCCCACTCGAACAGGTCCCCGCTCGGCACCTCGAGCGAGTTCCAGCGCTCGTCGCCGTCGAACACCTCGCCGTAGCTCTTGCGGAACATGTCCGACTGCACGGCGTCCTCGATCGTCTCGGCGACCTCCTGCGAGCTCGGCCAGATGTCCTTCAGGTAGACCTCCTCGCCATTCGAGTCGGCACCGATCGGCTCCTCGTAGAGGTCGACGTTCATCGACCCGGCCAGCGCGTAGGCGACGACGAGCGGCGGCGAGGCGAGGTAGTTCATCTTCACGTCGGGGTTGATCCGCCCCTCGAAGTTACGGTTGCCGCTGAGCACCGATACGACGGCCAGGTCGGCCTCGTTCACGACTTCGGATATCTCCTCGGGCAGCGGGCCGCTGTTCCCGATGCACGTCGTGCAGCCGTAGCCGACGAGGTTGAAGCCGAGCTCGTCGAGGTACTCGGTCAGCCCGGCGCGCTCGAGGTACTCGGTCACGACCTTCGAGCCCGGCGCCAGCGATGTCTTCACCCACGGCTTGACGTGAAGACCCTTCTGGACGGCGTTGCGCGCGAGGATCCCGGCCCCGAGCATCACGCTCGGATTCGACGTGTTCGTGCACGAGGTGATCGCCGCGATCACCACGTGACCGTGCTCGAGCTCGGTCTCGGTGCCGTCGGCGAGCGTGATCGGCGCGCCCGGCCGCTCGAGCTCCGCCACCTGCCCGCGGCCGGTCTGCCCCGGCGTCGTTGGCCCGTGGCCTTCGCCGTTGGGGACGTGCGTCGAGACGGGGTCCGAGGCCGGGAACGAGTCGGCGATCGCCTCGTCCTCGTCGTTCTCGTCGGGCAGGAAGCCGGACAGCGCCTCGTGGAACGCGTCCTTTGCGCCGGTCAGCGCGATCCGGTCCTGCGGGCGCTTCGGCCCCGCGATGCTCGGCACGACCTCGCTCAAGTCGAGTTCCAAGGTGTCGGTGAAGGTCGGCTCCTCCGAGCTCTCGTCGTGCCAGAGCCCCTGCTCGCGCGCGTACGCCTCGACGATCTCGATCTGCTCGTGCGGGCGCCCTGAGAACTCGAGATACCGCAGCGTCTCTGCGTCGATCGGGAAGATCGCGCAGGTCGAGCCGAACTCGGGCGACATGTTGCCGATCGTCGCCCGGTCGGCGAGCGGCAGGTTGGCCAGCCCGGCGCCGTAGAACTCGACGAACTTGCCGACGACGCCCTTGCGCCGCAGCATCTCGGTGACGGTCAGCACGAGGTCGGTCGCCGTCGCCCCCTCCTGAAGCTCGCCCGAGAGCTTGAAGCCGATCACCTGCGGGATCAGCATCGACATCGGCTGACCCAGCATCGCCGCCTCGGCCTCGATGCCGCCGACGCCCCAGCCGAGCACGCCGAGGCCGTTGATCATCGTCGTGTGCGAGTCGGTTCCGACGAGCGTGTCGGGATAGGCCAGTCCCCGCTCCTCGTCGAGGAACACGACCCGGGACAGGTACTCGAGGTTCACCTGGTGGACTATCCCCGTGTCCGGCGGCACGACCTTGAAGTTGTGGAACGCGCCCTGGCCCCAGCGCAGGAACGCGTAGCGCTCCTGGTTTCGCTCGAACTCGAGATCGGCGTTCTTCTGGAATGCGCTGGGCGAGCCGAACGCGTCGACCTGCACCGAGTGGTCGATCACCAGCTCGGCAGGCACCAGCGGGTTGATCTTGTTCGGGTCGCCGCCCATCTCGCGCATCGCGTCGCGCATCGCCGCGAGGTCGACGATCGCGGGCACGCCCGTGAAGTCCTGCATGACCACGCGCGCGGGCGTGAACGAGATCTCCTTGCTCGGCTCCTCGCCGGCGTTCCACGACGCCAGCGCCTCGATGTCCTCGGAGCGGATCGCCTCGCCGTCCTCGTTGCGGAGCAGGTTCTCGAGCAGGATCTTCAGCGAGAAGGGCAGCCGCGCGACGTCGTACTGGGACTGGAGCGCGTCGATCCGGAAGATGTCGTATGAGCGCCCGCCGACCTCGAGCGGGCCTTTGGCTTCGAAGCTGTTGGTGGGCATACGTCCACACTAGCTCTCCGGTCCTACTTTCGTCTTAGGACAGTCTTCGGGCCGACTTCGCGCAGGGGCGGATGCTGGCGCTCATGCACATCCTCGCCGCCCTCACCGTCTCCCTCATCGGCCTGATCGCCGCCCTCGGCGTCTACGCCGAGACCCACCGCGTCCCCGACCAGCCATGAGCACCGAGTCGCTTCCCATTCGCGCCGCCGAGTTGCAATTTCGGCGGCGCTCACCCGACCTGACGCGCCGTCTGCTCGGGCGCCCGGAGCTGCTCGGTGTCCTCGCCGTGGCCGCGGCGCTGAACCTCTGGCGGCTTCAGGTCAACGGCTACGCCAACACCTTCTACGCCGCCGCGGTCAAGTCGATGGCCTCGAGCTGGCACGACTTCCTCTACGCCTCGATGGACAGGGCGGGGCTTCAGACGATCGACAAGCCGCCGCTCGCCTACTGGGTCCAGGCGCTCGACGTGCGCGTGTTCGGCTACAGCTCGTGGTCGCTGCTCGTCCCGCAGGCGGTGATGGGGGTGGTCGCAGTCGGGCTCATGTACGACCTCGTGCGCCGGCGCTTTGGCCGGGCCGCCGGCTTCGTCGCCGCGCTCGTCCTCGCGACGACGCCGACGATCGTCGCGGTCTCGCGCCACAACAACCCGGACGAGCTGCTCGTGCTGCTGTCGGTTGCCGCCGTGTGGTTCGCCGCGCGGGCGATCGAGAGCGGCCGTACGCGCCACCTCGTCTGGGCCGGGGTGATGGTCGGGCTCGGCTTCGAGACGAAGATGGGCGTCGCGCTGCTCGTCGTCCCAGCGACCTGTGCTGCGTGGCTGTGGATGCGCCCCGGTCTGCGGTCGTTCGTTCAGCTCCTGTGGGGTGGGCTGGCGATGGCCGCCGTCGGCCTCGCCTGGCCGCTCCTCGTCACGCTGACCCCGGCCGCCGACCGCCCCTGGATCTCGGGGACGTCGGACAACAGCGTCTGGTCGCTGATCGTCGGCTACAACGGGCTCGGGCGGATCGCCGGGCAGACCGGGGGGCCGCCCGGAGGCCAGTCCAACTCGCTGTTCGGTGGCGCCACCGGTCCGTTCCGGCTTCTCCAGAGTGGGCTAGGCGACCAGGCGGGCTGGCTGCTCGGCGGCGCGCTCGCGGTTCTCGCCGGGCTCGTCGTGATCACCCGCCTGCGCCGCCGCGACCCGCGCACCGGCTTCGCGATCCTGCTCGGCGGCACCCTGCTCACCGTCGCGGCCGTGTTCAGCTTCGCCTCCGGGATCTTCCATCCCTACTACGTCTCGATGCTCGCGCCGTGGATCGCCGCGCTCGTCGGCGCCGGCGTGGGCGGCCGGGCCCCGCGCTGGCTCGCCCCCGCCGCCCTGGCCGGCGGCGCCGTCACAGAGCTGATCGTCCTCGGCGAGCTGAACGGACAGCTCGGCTGGGCGGTGCCGCTCGTGATCGTGCTCGGGCTCGGCGGCGCGGTCGCGCTCCTCCCCGGCCTCGAGCGCCGAGCGCGCGCGCTCGTGCTCGCCGTGGCGGGCGCGGCACTCATCGCCGCGCCCGCCGTCTGGGCCGCCGAGACCGACGGCCATGCGACCAACGGCACCTTCCCGACCGGCGGCCCCGCCAGTGCCCAGGTCGGCGGTCCGCCCGGCGCCCGGCCGCTGCGCCCGGCCGGTCCGTTCGGTCCGCCGCCGGGTGGGGGTGGGTTCGGCCCGCCGCCAGGCGCGGCACTGCGCCCGCCGGGCGGCCCCGGCGGCTTCGGCGCCGGCAGCGGCGAGCTCGTCGCGGCCGCCCGCTACGCCGCCGCGCACGGCGGCGGCACGGTGGCCACCGAGAGCCAGAGCTCGGCGGCCTCGGCGATCATGGCCGGCGCCACGAACGTCGCGGGGATCGGCGGGTTCTCGGGGCGTGAGAGCTCGGTCAGCCTGAGCTGGCTCATCGCCGAGGTCAGGGCCGGCCGGCTGCGCTGGCTGCTCGCCGACAGCGGTCCCGGCCGTCGCGTCACGTTCACCTACGACGGCCAGACCGTCACGATGTACGACCTGAGCGGTCTGGCCCCCTGACCGACGCTCCCTACGTTTGGTGGTCTCTCGCCACCAAACGTCAAGTTCAGTAATTCGATCGAATTGCTAGAGCGGCGATCAGAGCCCGGGGGGGTGGCGGACGACGAAGCCGGCGAACTCGCCGCCACCCCGCGACCAGCGCGACCCGCCGTAGGACAGCGCGACCGTGTCGAAGCGCCACCCGGCGATCTCCATCCACACGTGCCCGGCGTTGGCGTAGATCGTCACCCACTGACCGGGTCCCGGGTCGCCGTAGGACTCGAAGTCCCCGGAAACCATCGGCGAGCTCAGGAGACCCGCCGCCGCGAGCACGTAGGACACCGAGCCCGAGCAGTCGTACCCGGCCGCCTGGAAGGACCCGTGGCCGCCACCCCAGATGTAGGGGAGCGTGGCGATCGCGTTGCCGGCCGCGATCATCTCGCGCACCGCCGCGGGGGCGCCCGGCGGCGGCTGCACCATGCCGCCGGTGTCGATCGCGATCCCGCCGACGGACCGGTTGACCTGGAGCGCGTTCTGGCGCGCCTCGGCGGCCGCACGGGCCTCGATCGCGGCCAGCCGAGAGCGCAGCGAGTTGAGCTGCGAGTTGACGCTCGCCAGCCGGGCGCGGGCGCCGTTGCGGATGCCGATCTCGTGGATCTGCTGCTGGACGAGCGCCGCCTGCAGCGCGGCCACCTGGTTTCGCTGGGCGAGGATCTGGTTGGTCAGGGTGCGGTCGCGCTCCTCGAGCTTCCCGAGCCGCACCGCCTCGCGGAACACCTCCTGGCGAGCGGTTCGCGTCGCGGAGATGATCTGCGCGTCCTGGTGGCCGATCCGCTGGATGAAGTTCACCTGCTCGAGGAGGTCGTTGAACCCGCTCGAGTTGAGGATCACCGTCATCAGATTGGGCTTGCCGTCCTCGTACGCCGAGCGCAGGTTCTCCGACAGGAGCTGCGAGGCGAGCCTCAGGCGGTTCTCGAGCTCGACGAGCCGGTCGCGCGCGGCGAGCAGCTGCGTCTGCACCTGGCGGAGCTCGGCGACGCGCTGGTCGAGCTGGGACTGAAGGCCGCTGAGGCGGGCCCGGGCGGCGGCGATCCCGCCCGCCGTACGGCCGATCTGGACGTTGGCGGCCGCGATCTGCGACTGCAGCGAGGAGGCGGCGGACTGGTGGGCGGCGATCTGGCTCCGGAGGTCGCCCGAGCTGGTCGGCACGAGGCCGCTGGCCAGCAGGGCGCCCGTTGCGAGCGCGGCCGCGCCGTAGCGACTGCGCAGCCGGCGAACGCGCGACGGCTGCTTCGAGGTGCGGAGGGGCATCAGGTGATGGGCAGTCGGTCCAGGCTGTGATGAACCGATACGCAAGGCGGCGAGGGGTGCCTTTCGCATCGGAGATCGCCAGGGGAGGGCGTTGGCGAGGAGCACCGTAACACGCCCCGTCGACAGGCGGCCCGCTCCTCCTGCCCTGCAATAAATCCTGCAAACGAGCGGTTTGGATGGTTCGCGAGCACCACACGCGCTCGCTGCCGGATGGTGCCCCAAGCCCGATCTGGGCTACGCCACCGCCCGTTTGCGGGCGCGGGCCGCCTTCCCCCGCGCCCCTGCGTCGAGCACCACCTTGCGCAGGCGCACCGCGCGCGGCGTCACCTCGACGCACTCGTCCTCGCGGAGGAACTCGAGCGCCTGATCGAGTGACAGCTCCCGCTTGGGAACGAGGCGGACCAGCTCGTCGGCGGTGGAGGAGCGCATGTTCGTGAGGTGCTTCTCCTTGCCCGCGTTGACGTCGAGGTCCTCGGCGCGGGAGTTCTCACCGACGATCATGCCCTCGTAGACCTCCTGCCCCGGCTCGATGAAGAGGGTCCCGCGCTCTTGGAGGTTGTAGAGGGCGAACGGGCTGACCCGGCCACGCCGGTCGGCCACCAATGCGCCCGTCGGGCGCGTGCGCAGCTCGCCGTGCCACGGCTCCCATCCGTCGAACACGTGGTGGACGATCCCGGTCCCTCGCGTCTCGGTGAGGAACTCGGTCCGGAACCCGATCAGGCCACGGGCCGGGACGAGGTACTCCATCCGCACCCAGCCCTTCTGGTGGTTGACCATCTGCTCCAGGCGCCCCTTGCGCAGGGCGAGGAGCTGGGTGACGACGCCGACGTAGTCCTCCGGGACGTCGATGCTCATCCGCTCCACGGGCTCGCATCGGCGGCCGTCGATCTCACGCAGAACGACCTGCGGCTTGCCGACGGTCAGCTCGTACCCTTCGCGGCGCATCAGCTCGACGAGTACGGCCAGCGCCAGCTCGCCGCGCCCCTGGACCTCCCACACGTCGGGGCGCTCGGTCGCCAGCACCCGGAGTGAGACGTTGCCGACGAGCTCGCGATCCAGCCGAGCCTTGAGCTGGCGAGCCGTGAGCTTGTCCCCGTCCTGCCCGGCGAGCGGCGAGTCGTTGGTCCCAATCGTCACGCTCAGCGAGGGTTCGTCCACGGATATGACCGGCAGCGGGCGGGGGTCGCCCGGGTCAGCCAGCGTCTCGCCGATGCTGATGTCCGGGATCCCCGCCACCGAGATGATCTCGCCCGGCCCCGCCTCCTGCGCCTCGACGCGCTCGAGCGCCTCGGTCACGTAGAGCTCGGTCACCGTGACCCGCTCGATCGTGCCGTCGGCGCGACACCACGCCACCGTTTCGCCCCGGCGGATCGTGCCCTGGCGGACCCGGCAGATCGCGATCCGCCCGACATACGGCGAGGCATCCAGGTTCGTGACCTGCGCCTGCAGAGGCGCATCCTCCTCGTAGGACGGCGCGGGGATGTGCGAGACGAGCAGCTCGAGCAGCGGCTCCAGATCGCGGCCGGCCGCACCGGGCTCCAGCGAGGCCTGCCCCGCCTTCGCGTCGCAGTAGACGATCGGGAAATCGATCTGCGACTCGTCGGCGTCGAGATCGAGGAACAGCTCATAGACCTCGTCGACGACCTCGTCGATGCGCGCGTCCGGGCGGTCGACCTTGTTGACCACGAGGATCACCGGAAGTCGCGCGTCAAGTGCCTTGCGCAGGACGAAGCGCGTCTGGGGCAGCGGCCCCTCGCTTGCGTCGACCAGCAGAAGGACGCCGTCCACCATCGTCAGTCCGCGCTCGACCTCGCCGCCGAAGTCGGCGTGTCCCGGGGTGTCGACGATGTTCAGCTTCACGTCGCCGTAGCGCACCGCGGTGTTCTTGGCGAGGATCGTGATCCCCTTCTCGCGCTCGAGGTCCATGGAATCGAGGACGCGGTCGGCGATCTCCTGGTGGGCGCCGAATGCGCCCGACTGCCAGAGCAGGGCGTCGACCAGCGTTGTCTTGCCGTGGTCGACGTGCGCCACGATCGCGATGTTGCGGATGTCCGCGCGAACCTCCATCCGCTGCGTCACGATAGACCGCTTGAGCCCTCCACCCGCTCGAGCGCGCGCGACGCCGCCACGGACCCGGAACTATCATCCGACACAGGTGTCGGTTCGCCGCCGGACCGGCCGAAACTCCGAAGGAGCCCCCTCAATGCCTGCAACAGAAGCACTGGTCTTTGACGCGATTCGCACCCCGCGCGGCAAGGGCAAGGTGAACGGATCGCTGCACACGACCAAGCCGGTCGACCTCGTGGTCGGTCTCATGCACGAGATGCTGAGCCGCAACGCCGACCTCGACCCGCAGCGGGTCGACGACGTCGTGCTGGGCTGCGTGTCCCCGATCGGCGATCAGGGCGCCGACATCGCGAAGACGGCCGCGATCAAGGCCGGACTCCCCCACACGGTCGCCGGCGTCCAGCTCAACCGCTTCTGCGCGAGCGGTCTCGAGGCGGTCAACATCGGAGCCCAGAAGGTCGCCTCCGGCTGGGAGGACCTCGTGTTCACCGGCGGCGTCGAGTCGATGAGCCGCGTGCCGATGGGCTCGGACGGCGGCGCATGGGCGATGGATCCGGAGACGAGCTACGACACGAGCTTCGTGCCGCAGGGGATCAGCGCCGACCTGATCGCCACCGTCGAGGGCTTCTCGCGCGAGGATGTCGACGAGTACGCGGCGCGCTCGCAGGAGCGCGCGGCCGCCGCCCGCGACGAGGGCCGCTTCTCGAATTCGGTGATCCCGGTGCAGGACATCAACGGCCATGTCGTGCTCGACAACGACGAGTTCATCCGCCCGGGCACGACCGTCGAGACACTGGGCGGCCTCAAGCCGAGCTTCGCGGCGATCGGCGAGATGGGCGGCTTCGACGCCGTGGCGCTCCAGAAGTACCACTGGGTCGAGAAGATCAACCACGTCCACACGCCCGGAAACTCGAGCGGGATCGTCGACGGCGCCGCGCTCGTGGCGATCGGCAACGAGACGATCGCTTCCGAGCTGAACCTCGAGCCGCGGGCGCGGATCCTCGCCACCGCGCTGTCGGGCGCCGATCCGACGATCATGCTGACCGGCCCTGCTCCCGCCTCCAAGAAGGCCCTCGCCAAGGCCGGGCTGACCGTCGATGACCTCGACCTCGTCGAGATCAACGAGGCTTTCGCGGCCGTCGTGCTGCGCTTCGTCCGTGACATGGGCCTGCCGATGGAGAAGGTCAACGTCAACGGCGGGGCGATCGCGATGGGCCACCCGCTCGGGGCGACCGGCGCGATGATCCTCGGGACCCTGATCGACGAGCTGCACCGCACGGGCGGCCGCTACGGCCTGGCGACGTTGTGCGTCGGCGGCGGGATGGGCATCGCGACGGTCGTGGAGGCGATCCGATGAGCGCCTCCAGCGAGAGCACGATCCGCTACGAGAAGGGCGACGACGGGATCGTCATCCTCACGCTCGACGACCCGAACCAGTCCGCCAACACGATGAACCAGGCGTACCTCGAGTCGATGAAGGCGACGGTCGAGCGCCTCGAGTCGGAGAAGGACGAGATCAAGGGCGTCGTCATCACGAGCGCCAAGAAGACGTTCTTCGCGGGCGGCGACCTCAACGACCTGCGCCGTGTCCGTCCCGAGGACGCCGAGCAGTTCGCCGAGTTCGTCCGCGAGGGCAAGGCGCTCCTGCGCAAGCTGGAGACGCTCGGCAAGCCGGTCGTCGCCGCGATCAACGGCGCCGCCCTGGGTGGCGGCCTCGAGATCGCCCTCGCCACTCACCACCGTGTGATCGTCGATGACCCCAAGGCGGTGATCGGCTTCCCCGAGGTCCAGCTCGGCCTGCTCCCCGGCGCCGGGGGGGTCGTGCGGACCGTGCGGATGATCGGGATCGTCCAGGCGCTGATGGGCGTTCTCCTCCAGGGCCAGCGCCTGCGGCCCGACAAGGCCAAGGAGCTCGGCCTGATCGACGAGATCGTCGGCGGCCGCGACGACCTGGTCCCGGCCGCCAAGAAGTGGATCTCCGAGAACGCAGAAGCCCAGCAGCCGTGGGACGCCGACCCCAAGTACAAGATCCCGGGCGGCACCCCGTCGACGCCTTCGCTCGCGCAGAACCTGCCGGCCTTCCCGGCCAACCTGCGCAAGCAGCTCAAGGGCGCCAACTACCCGGCCCCTCACCACATCATGGCGGCGGCCGTCGAGGGAGCGCAGGTCGACTTCGACAACGCGCTCGAGATCGAGGGCCGCTACTTCGTCGACCTCGCGACCGGCCAGGTGGCGAAGAACATGATCCAAGCGTTCTTCTTCGACCTGAACCGCGTCAGCGGCAGCCGCGGCCGCCCCGAGGACGCCGAGACCTACACGGCTAAGAAGGTCGTCGTGCTCGGCGCCGGGATGATGGGGGCCGCGATCGCCTACGTCTGCGCCAAGGCGGGCATCGAGGTAGTGCTGAAGGACGTCGACCAGGCGGCCGCCGAGCGCGGCAAGGGCTACAGCGAGAAGCTCGTCGCCAAGGCCGTCGAGCGCGGGCGCTCCTCCCAGGAGGACGGTGACGCGCTGCTGTCCCGCATCCATCCGACCGACCAGGCGCAGGATGCCGACGGCGCCGACCTCGTGATCGAGGCCGTGTTCGAGGACCCGAAGGTCAAGGAGCAGGTCTGGAAGGAGATCGAGCCGCACGTCGCCCCCGACGCGCTGCTCGGCTCGAACACGAGCACCCTGCCGATCACCGGGCTGGCCGAGAACGTCACCCGCCCCGAGGACTTCATCGGAGTCCACTTCTTCTCGCCCGTCGACAAGATGCCGCTGGTCGAGCTGATCAAGGGCGAGAAGACGACGGATGAGACCGCCTACCGCGCGCTCGACTTCGTCAAGCAGATCAAGAAGACCCCGATCCTCGTCAACGACAGCCGCGGCTTCTTCACGAGCCGGGTGATCGGGACGTTCATCAACGAGGGGATCGCGATGCTCGCCGAGGGCGTCCCCGCGCCGTCGATCGAGCAGGCCTCCTCGCAGGCCGGCTACCCGGCGCCGGTGCTCCAGCTCTCAGACGAGCTGAACATGAAGCTGATGCGCAAGATCCGCAACGCCGCCAAGGAGGCGGTCCAGAGCGGGTCGAACGGCACGAGCGGCTGGGACGCCCACCCGTCCGAGAACGTGATCGACCGCATGCTCGACGAGTTCGACCGCCCCGGCCGGCTCGAGGGCAAGGGCTTCTACGAGTACGACGAATCGGGCAAGCGGGTGGGCCTCTGGCCGGGCCTGCGCGACGCCTTCCCGTCCGTCGAGGACCCGTCCACGATCAGCCTTCGCGACCTCGAGGAGCGGATGCTGTTCATCGAGGCGATCGAGACCGTCAAGTGCCTCGACGAGGGCGTGATCGAGTCCGTCGCCGACGCCAACATCGGCTCGATCATGGGGATCGGCTTCCCCGGCTGGACCGGAGGCGTGTTGCAATACATCAACGGCTACGACGGCGGTGTGGCCGGCTTCGTCGAGCGCGCCCGTGAGCTCGCGGCGAAGTACGGGGAGCGCTTCGAGCCGCCCGCCTCGCTGGCCGAGCGCGCCGAGCGCGGCGAGCAGTACTCCGACGAGCCGGAGCTGGTCGCCGCTTCCTGAGACGTCGGTGGTCCCGGGGGTGGCATTGCGCGCCACCCCCGGGATCGGTGCGCTCGCTACCCTCGGCGGCCGTGCGCTGCCTGGGTCCGATCCTCGCCGCCGCGCTGCTGCTGGCCGCCTGCGGGGGCTCCGCCCCGCGCCCCGCCACGCACCCTCGCCCGGCCGCCGCCAAGTCGCCCCGGCACGCGGCGGTCGTCTCTGCGAAGGTCGCCAACGCCACGCCCCAGGCGAGCTGGAGGCCCTACGCCGGACAGAAGGTCCCGATCCTCGTCTACCACGACCTCGGCACCCCGCCGCCGGGTCAGGACTACCCCGGGCTGTACGTCTCGGATGCGGACTTCGAGACCGAGATGGCGTGGCTGCACGCGGCGGGCTACGAGGCGGTCACGCTCGACGAGATGATGAACGCGTTCTTCCACCACGGGACGCTGCCGGCCAAGCCGATCGTGATCACCTTCGACAACGGCTACATCCCGCAGGCCACCTTCGCGCCCAGCGTGATGTCGAAGTACGGGTGGCCCGGGGTGCTGAACGAGATCACGGTCGACCATCTCTCGAATGCGCGCCTCGCTGGTCTGATCCGCCTCGGTTGGGAGATCGACTCCCACTCGCTCACCCACCCCGACCTGACGACCGCGACGGCCGCCGAGCTGCAGAGCCAGGTGGCGGATTCGCGCACGTTCCTCCAGCGCACCTTCCACATCCCGGTGAACAGCTTCTGCTACCCGTCCAACCGCTACAACGCGGCGGTGGTGGCCGCGGTCAAGGCGGCGGGCTACACGAACGCGGTCACCGAGAACCCCGGATTCGCAACCCCGCAGACCGACCCATACGTGCTGCCCCGGTTCGAGATCGAGGGCGGCCTCTCGGAGCTGCAGGCCGACCTCTCGTCGTGACCTGAGTTCCGCGAGCGCGCCTAGAGGATCGCGATCTCGGACTGGTCGCCTACCAGGAACCGGTAGGCCCGCGGCTGGCGCCGGTCGCGGCGGATCGTGACGCCGCGGCCGAGCAGCGATGACTCCATCCGCCCGGCCAGGTCCCGGACCGCGGCGCCCGCGAGCAGGATCGAGTGCTCGACCTCGGCGTTCTCGATCGTGCAGCCCTCGCCGATCGCCGTGTATGGCCCGATGTAGCAGTCGGTCAGCTGCGCCCCGGCCCCGATGATCGCCGGCCCGCGGACCGTGCACCGGTGCAGCCGGGCGCCCTCGCCGATGATCACGCGCCCGTCGACCTGGGACTCGGTCAGCTCCCCGGCCACGTCGGCTTCGATCGTGTCGAGCACGAGGCGGTTGGCGGCGAGCATGTCCTCGAGCTGCCCGGTGTCCTTCCACCAGCCCCTGACGATGTGGGGCTCGACGCGCCCCCCGTTGTCGACCAGGTGCTGGATCGCGTCGGTGATCTCGAGCTCGCCCCGGCCCGAGGGCGTGATCGCGCGGGCGGCGTCGTGCACGCCGGAGGTGAACATGTAGACGCCGACCAGGGCGAGGTTGGAGCGGGGCTCGCGCGGCTTCTCGACGAGGCGCACGACGGCGCCCCGCTCGTCGAGCTCGGCGATCCCGTAGCTCTGCGGGTCGCTGACGGGCGTGAGCAGGATCAGGGCGTCCGGGCGGCTCGAGCGGAACGCTGCGACGAGCTCCTCGATGCCGCCCTGGAGCAGGTTGTCGCCGAGGTACATCACGAATGGCTGGTCCTTCAGGAACGGCTCGGCGGTCAGCACCGCGTGGGCCAGGCCGCTGGGCGCGTCCTGGACGATGTAGGTGAGCTCGACGCCGAACCGCGAGCCGTCGCCCGCCGCGGCGCGGATCTCCTCCCCGGTCTCCGGCGCGATGATGATGCCGACGTCGGTGATGCCGGCGGCGGCCATCGCCTCGATCCCGTAGAAGAGGACGGGCTTGTTGGCGACCGGGACGAGCTGCTTGGCGCTCGTGTGCGTGATCGGGCGCAGGCGCGTGCCCTTGCCCCCGGACAGGATCAGCCCCTTCAGGTCGTCCACCGCGCAGAGGTTATCCGCGCCGCGCCCCAGGCCTCAGTAGACGCCGCTCGCCAGCTTGCGGTGGTCCCAGCTCGCCGTTCGCTGGGCGACGAACTGGAGCACGACCCGCTTCGCCGCCTGGGCGCGGACGGCTTCCTCGAAACCCTGTCCGAGGTCGCCCGTGTAGCGCTCGAACATCCGGAGCCCGAACTCCGTGCAGACCTCGAGATCCCGGTGGATGACGGCGTCGGCCTCGATCATCACCCCGCGCAGCTCGTGGTACTCCTCGCCGGCCTCGACCTGGAGCGTTGCCCGCTTGTCGCGCTCGAGGTTGCGCACCTTCTGGGACTTCGCGTAGGTCCACGACCAGATCTCCCCCTCGCGGACCAGGTACCAGAGCGGCATCAGGTGCGGCCAGCCGCCGCGGCCGTTGGTCGCACAGATCACGACCCGCTCCCCGGCGAGAAATGCGCTGACCTCGTCCGGGGTCATCGCGATCAGCTCTCGCCGGCTCATCGCGCGGGACTGTAGCTAGCCCGCCGATCAGCCGATAACAGCTCGTACTTTCACCGGAGCTGGGGAACTTTTGTCTGATTGTCATGTCTGAGCGCGGAAGCCACCAGGGCAGCGCAGCGCGGCCGTCCCGCACCGACGAGCCGTCCTTCCGCGCGCTGATCGAGAACACCTCCGAGCTGGTCAGCCTCCTTGCTCCCGACCTCACGGTCATCTTCCAGGCCGGGTCGGTGCTCAGGCAGCTCGGCTACGAGCCGGGGGAGCTCGCCGGGACCAAGTTCACGCAGCTGGTCGACCCGGCGGACCTGACCCGGCTGCGTGCGAGGTGCGCAGACGCCGCGGACGGCGTCGCCCACCCGCCGCTCGAGCTCCGGCTCAAATACCACGACGGACGCTGGCTCGATGCCGAGACGCTCGTCCGCTTCGACGGCGGGGAGGGATACCTCGTCCTGACGACCCGCGACATCAGCGAACGCAAGCGCGCCGAGCAGGCGCTCGCCCGCCGCGCGGCGCAACAGTCGACGGTCGCACAGCTCGGGACCGAGGCGCTCGCCGGCGAGGAGCTGACCGAGCTGCTCGACCACGTCTGCCGGGAGGTCGCGCGGACCCTGCATGCGGACCATGTCGAGGTGTTCGAGTACCTGTCGGTGCGCGACAGCTTCGTGCTGCTCGCCGGCCTCGGCGACGGCGAGTCTCTGCCTCGCGGCACCAGCCTCCCGGCCCGTGGCACGGCGCCGGCTCTCGCTCTGCGCTCGAGCCACCCCGTCATCGTGCGCGACTGGAGCGCGGAGCCCCGCTTCGAGGAGGCGGCTTCGGTCAGTGAGCGCGGGCTGCGCAGCGGCGTCAGCGTGCCGATCCCCGGAGCGGCAGAGCCCTTCGGCGTGATCAGCGTGTGCGCCCGCGAGCCCCACCTCCTGACCTACGAAGACGGAATCTTCCTGCGGGCGATCGCGAACACGCTCGCCGCGGCGATTGGCCGCTTCGCCGACGAGGAGAAGATCCGCCACCAGGCCCTCCACGACCACGTGACGGGAACGCCCAACCGGACGCTGTTCGAGGACCGCCTCACGCAGGCGCTCGCGACCGTCTCGCGTCACGGCGGCCAGGCGGCCGTCCTGTTCCTCGACCTCGACAACTTCAAGCGCCTCAACGACAGCCTCGGGCACGAGATCGGCGACGGCGTGCTGAAGGCGGTCGTCGGGCGGATCTCGGGCTGCCTGCGCGCCGAGGACACGCTCGCCAGGTTCGGCGGGGACGAGTTCGCGGTCCTGCTCCCCAGGGTCGACCGGGACGAGGACGCGATCGCCGTCGTCGAGCGGATCGGCGCGGCGCTGAAGGCGCCGCTGACCGTCGAGGGCCGCCAGATCGTGATCACCGCGAGCGTCGGGATCGCGCTCAGCCGTTCGCTCGAGCCGGGCCAGGAGGCGCGCGTGCTCGTCCGCGCCGCGGATCTGGCCATGTACGCCGCCAAGCAGCGCGGGCGCGGTGGGTGGGAGTTCTTCGCCGACCACATGCACGAGTCGGCGGTCCAGCGCTTCGACCTCACCGGAGAGCTCTACCAGGCGCTCGAGCGCTCAGAGCTGGAGGTCCACTACCAGCCGATCGTGACGCTCCGGAACGAGGAGATCGTCGGCCTCGAGGCCCTGGTGCGCTGGAACCACCCCCGCCACGGCTTCCTCTCGCCGGCGGTGTTCCTGCCGCTGGCCGTCGAGACGGGCCTGATCGTCCCGCTCGGGCGCTTCGTCCTGCGGACGGCGTGCGAGAGCCTCCAGCGCTGGCAGCACGCCCAGCCGCGGCATCGAGGCCTGTACATGACGGTCAACCTGACGACCCAGGAGCTGCGCGCCCCGGATCTCGTGACCGATCTGCGCGCGATCCTGTCGGACACCGGCGTCGATCCCGGCAGCCTGGTCCTCGAGATCACCGAGGAGGCGCTGCTCGAGACCGGCGACGACGTCGTCTCGCGCCTCGACGAGCTGAAGGGCCTCGGGATCCGTCTTGCGATCGACGACTTCGGGACCGGTTACTCGGCGCTCAGCTACCTGCAGAACTTCCCGATGGACATCCTCAAGCTCGACAAGAGCTTCGTGGACCGGCTCGGTGGCTCGAGCGACCAGGAGCGCCTAGTCAAGGGCATCATCGAGCTCGCCCACGACCTCGGCCTCGAAACGGTCGCCGAAGGGATCGAGCGAGCCGACCAGGCCGCTGCCCTGCGGGCGATGGACTCAGAGCTCGGGCAGGGGTTCCACTTCGCCAGGCCGCTGACGCGGTCCGACATCGAGCTGATCCTCGCGCCCGTCGCCGACCCGAACGCGGTGGGAGCTCAGTCCTTCTCGATCGGGACTCCGACGAGGCTGCCCCACTCGGTCCACGATCCGTCGTAGTTCTTGACGTCGTCGCGGCCGAGCAGCTCGTGGAGCACGAACCAGGTGTGGGCGGAGCGCTCGCCGATCCGGCAGTAGGCGATGATCGGATCGCCGTCGAGGACGCCCTTGCTGCCGTAGAGCTCGGCCAGCTCGTCGGCTGACTTGAAGGTCCCGTCCTCCCGCACCGCCTGAGCCCACGGGATCGACTTCGCGCCCGGGATGTGGCCGGCGCGCTGCGCCCCCTCGCTCTCGTAGCCGGCCGGCGCCATCAACTCGCCGCTGAACTCCTGCGGCGAGCGCACGTCGACCAGCTGGTGCTTGTCATCGATCGCCCTGAGCACCTCGTCGCGCACGGCGCGGATCGCCGCGTTGCCGGGCTTGGCCGTGAACGTCGCCGGCGGATGGCTCGGGGCCTCGGTGGTCGTCGGGCGGCCCTCCGAGATCCACCGCTCGCGGGGCCCGTTGAGGAGCTTGACGTCGTCGTGGCCGTAGTACTTCAGATACCAGTAGGTGTAGGCGGCGAACCAGTTGTTGCGGTCGCCGTAGAGGATCACCTGATGGTCGTTCGAGACCCCGCGGCTGCCGAACAGCCGCCCGAAGTCCTCGGGCCCGAGGAAGTCGCGCCGGACCTGATCCTGGAGGTCCTTGCGCCAGTCGAAGCCGATCGCCCCCGGAATGTGCGCCTCCTGGTAGAGCGCCGGGTTCTCGTCCACCTCGACGATCCGGATACCGTCGTCGTCGAGATGCTGCTCGAGCCACTCGGGCTCGACCAGGACGTCCTTCGCGTAGTCAGCCACCCCACATCTCCCCGCTTGTTTCCCAAAAGCCTATCGGCTTTCAGGAGTTTCCTCTAGAAGTCTAGTTCGTTTGATCCGAGGGCAGTGGAATCTAGTGGTTCCGGTTTGGGGCCACTAGCCGACGCTCAGCGCCGCCTCGAGCTTGCCCGCCGCCGCGAGCACCGCCTCCCGCGCGTCGGCAGGCTCGAGCACGATGGCGTCGCCGGCCTCCTTGAGCACCTCGCGGACGAGCCAGTCGAGGCCGGCGAAGCCGATCTCCACGACCAGCGAGCCGTCTGGGCGCTCGGCGATCACGGTGCGCTCCTCGCGGGCCCAGCGCGCCCGCTCGGGCGAGATCCACAGCTGTGCCCGGCGGGACGCCGGGACCTCCCCGGTGCGCGGCCAGCCCTCGACGTCCGCCGACGGATCGATGTCCGCCCGCGGCTCGAACTGCTCGTCGGTCACGCTCGCCGACTTGATCCGGTCGAGCCGGAAATGGCGGACGTCGTCGCGAGCCGGGTCGAAGCTGGCCATGTACCAGCCCTCGCGACCGTTGATCAGCGCATAGGGCTCGACCGTGCGAGTCGTGAACTCGTCCTCGTTCTCCTTGTAGTACTCGAAGGACAGCAGCCGCCGAGAGGCGATCGCCTGCGAGACGACGGCCGCGATCTCCTCGTCGTCGCCGCCCGGCGCGGCGATCTGTAGCCCCTCCTGCGCCGGGTCCTCGCCGAGCGCCTCGACGACCTTCTGCCGGATCGAGGCGAGCGATCCGGAGGGAATGTGCTCCCCGATCAGATCGATCGCGGCGACGAGCGCCTTCGCCTCCACGGGAAGGAGGCGCGCGGGCCGGGCGAACGAGTCGCCGTAGGGCTCGGGATCCACCTCGATCATCCCGTCATCGCCGATCTCCGCATAGAGGACGTAGGTGCCGGCCCCGAAGTTGACGACGTTCAGAACCGAGATGTCCTCGCGCAGCTCCTGGTCTGAGACCTTCAGGCGCCGGCACACTTCGGCCGCCTCGAGCGGGTGTCCGGCCCGGCCCGCATCGATCAGGATGCTCGCGAGCGTCACGAGCCGCGCGAAGCGCTCGGGCCGGATCGCGCCCTCGCCGGCGAGCCCCCCGGCGTCGGGCGAATCGCCGCTGGCGTCCTCGGACGCCTCGGCACGCCGAGTGACCCGCCGATTGCCGTTGGAAGCGATGGGCGTGCTCGCGGCTTCGGGCTCGCCGCGGTGGCGCTCGACGAGCATCGTCACGCGCTCCTGCATCTCGGCGGCCAGCTCCGGGGGCCCGACGACCCTCGCGTGCTCGCCGAGCCCCAGCACCCAGGCGATCAGCTGGCGGGCGTTGGCGTACGGGGTCTCGAACAGCCGGTCACGCTCGTCGCCCGTGGCGTCGGCTCGGAATTCCCCATAGCGGCCGAAGTGGCGCTCGATCTGCCATGCGATCCGGGAGCTGATCCAGACCTCGGCGCTGCCGACGGGCTCGCCGAACTGCCACTGGATGCGATTCGCGTAGGCGCGTGGATCGAAGTCGGCCGGGCGCTGGAAGTCGTGCTCGGCCTTGGTCGCGTACCCGATCTTGCCGAGGATCCGCGACAGCCGGAAGACGCGGATCGCCTCGCGCTCGTGGGAGCGGCCGACGACGTAGAACTGGCCGCCCTGGAAGAGGAGCTGGTAGGGATCGACGCGGCGAGTGCCGGTGTCGTCGCGCTCCATCGTGTAGTAGTCGAAGACGATCGTCTTGCGGCGGAAGATCGCGGTCTCGATCTTTGCCAGGCGCTGGGAGATCTCGTGGCCGCCGGCCGACCCGGTGATGCCGAGCGCCACCGTTCGCTGCTCGGGCGAGCTGAGGGGACTCGGCCGTCCCCACGAGATCTGCTGGAGCGCAAGGCGCAGCGGCTCGGCGTATGCAAATTCCCCATCGAGCAGGTGAAGGGCTGTGCCCAGCGCCGCCAGCTCGTCGTCTGAGAACTCGATCGCCGGCAGGTGGAAGTTCTCGGGCGGGAGCGAGTAGTTCTCCTGCTCGACCTGGCCGTCCTGGGGCTTCTCGACCGCGAGCACGATTCCGAGGTCGGCCAGCTCAGAGCGATCGGCGTAGAAGCGCCGCGCGAACGCGTCCTCGTTCATGACGCTGTAGCCCTCGACATCGCGGCGGATCTCCGGCGCTGTCACCGGGCGCCGCTCCGCCATCAGGTAGGAGATCAGAGACAGCTGGCGGATCAGCTTTTCGGTGTCCTTGGCCACGGGCCACTGACTTTAAAGCCGCCCGGAGGCCTCCCGCGACGCCGCACCGGGCCGTCGTTCGCTATTTGCGGCTTTCCAGGGTCGCGGTCCGATCTCAGGATCGCGGCGGTCCGATCTCTGGATCGCGGACCAGCCGCGCGAATGTCAGGCCGCTGCCCGGTCGATTTGCGGGGTCGCGCCTCCGGGGGTCCCGTTCTCGGGGGTCCCGTCCCCGAGCGTTCCGTCCCCGACGGTCCCGTCCCCGAGGGGCCCGCCCCCGAGGGTTCCGTCCCCGACGGTCCCGTCCCCCAGGGACCCGCCCCCGAGGGTTCCGTCCCCGACGGTCCCGTTCTCGGGGGTCCCGCCCCCGAGGGCCCCGCCCCCGAAGTAGGCGCCCGCGCCGATGCCCTTGTCGAACTCCGACCACAGCTCGCCCTCGGCCAGATCACGTTCGACGCGGTCGAAGCTGCCGAGCTTCGAGCCGAGGTTGTCGATCATGTGGACGAGCGTGGCCTCGCGTGTGCACGGCACCACCGGGCTGCCGTGGCGCAGGGAACCGTGATGGCTGAGGATGATGTGGAGGATCGCCTGCTCGAGCTCGGCCGGGAAGCCCTCGAGCGTCTCGATGGCTCGGCGTACCCGGAAGTAGCCGAGCGCGATCTCCCCATGGAGCCGCCCGGCATCCGACATCCGGATGCCGGTGTCGGACAGCTCGTAGGCCTCGATCTTCCCGATGTCGTGCAGGAGCGCGCCGGTGACCGCCACGTCGCGGTCGATCCCCGCGAAGGTGGCGGCGGTGGCGCTGACCGCCTGCGCCACGCTGAGGCTGTGTTCGAACAATCCGTGTCGGTAGGCCTGGTGGTAGTGCTTGGCGGCGGGCGCCTCACGGTAGGCCGGCCAGGTCGGCGCGCCCTCGCCCAGCATCACGGCGAGCAGGCGACGCAGGTGGGGGCTCTGCACGGTCTGGATGAGCTCGCGCAGGTCGGACTCCATCTGCTCCGGGGATCGGCTGGGTCCGGGTGCCATCGCCTGCGCGAAGATAGAGTGGGCAGCGGACGTAGCCCACGTCCGCCGACCCCTTGAAATGACCGGCACGGCGATCGTCACCGGCGGAACTGGCGGCCTCGGAGCCGGCGTCGTCACGCGGCTCCTCGACGACGGCTGGCGCGTGGTGGTGCCGTGGGTGGTGGAGGCGGAGCTCGAGCGCGCACCGGAGCACGAGGCGCTGACGCTGGTCGAGGCCGACCTGTTCGACCCCGGCGCCGTGGCGGGCGTGGCCGCCGCGGCGAGCTCGGCTGGGGCGCCGCTGCGCGGGCTCGTCAACCTGGTCGGGGGCTTCGCGGCTGGCGGCAAGGTTCACGAGACCCCGGTCGAGGAGTTCGAGCGCCAGTTCCGCCTCAACCTGCGCCCGACCTATCTGATGACGGCCGCGGTCGTCCCGCACCTTCTCGCGGGCGAGCCTCCGGGGGGCTCGATCGTCTGCGTCGGCACCCGCGCGGCGCTGCAGCCCTTCCCGGGAGCAGCCGGCTACATAGCGTCCAAGGCGGGCGTGATCGCGTTCGCCCAGGCCGTGGCGGCTGAGTACAAGGCTGATGGGATCCGCTGCAACGCGATCCTCCCGAGCGTCATCGACACGCCCGGCAACCGCGCCTCGATGCCGAACGCCGATCACTCCAAGTGGGTGCAGCCGGCCGAGATCGCCGGTGTGGTCGCGCACCTGCTCTCCGAGGACTCCGCGCCGACCAGCGGGGCGGCGATCCCCGTCTACGGTCGCGCCTGACGAGGCCCTCGAGTCGCCGAGTCCGCCGGCCGCGAGCACTACCATCCGCCCCGTGGTCCAGCCGCTGTTCGAGCACCGGCAGACCTTTGCCGGCTACTCCACGCGCGTCCTCGAGCTCGAAGGCGAGGGGCCGCCGCTCCTGATGTTCCACGGCTACGCCGACAGCGCCGACACCTGGCGCCTGGCGCTCGCTCGCCTCGCCGAGCGCGGGCAGCGCGCGGTGGCCGTCGACCTGCCGGGATTCGGCGGCGCCGACGATCTCGACTCAGGCGCGATCCTGCCCCAGCTCGATGCCTTCGCCGCCGATGCGCTGCGCTACGCGGCGGGCCGCCCGCGTCGCCCCGCGATCGCGGTCGGCAACTCGCTGGGCGGTTGCCTTGCGCTGCGGCTCGCCGAGCGCGACGGCGCCCGGCTCGCCGGCGTGCTGGCCGCGGCCCCCGCCGGCCTTCAGATGAGCCGGCTCCTGTTCCTGGTCGAGCGCGATCCGCTGCTGCGCTCGCTGCTGGCGCTCCCGGCGCCGGTCCCCGCCGCCGTGCTGCGCGCGGCGGTCGCCCGGCTCTACGTGCAGCTCGCCTTCGCCTCGACCCGCAACGTCGACCCGCGTGTGATCTCGACCTTCACCTCGCATCACAGGCGCCGCGCCAAGGTCGCGAGCTACCTCGCGATCGCGCACCGGCTGCTGCCGGAGCTCCGGGATGCGCTCGAACTGGAGCGGATCCGCACACCGCTGCTGCTCGTCTGGGGAGACCGCGACCGCCTGCTCTTCCACCGCGGCGCGCAGCGGATCCTCGACGCCGTCCCGGGCTCCCGCCTCGAGCTCCTCGCCGGTATCGGGCATTGCCCGCAGGTCGAGGCCGCCGACCGCTTTACCGAGCTGCTGCTCGCGTTCGCCGCCGAGCGCGAGCCCTCCGGCGTCGCGGCCGCTCGAGCTACAGGCCGGGCGGGTGCCTGACGGCGAACCGCTTGAGGTCCGGCTCGTCGGCTGAGCGGTTCGACCAGCGCGAGCCGGTCTCGGCCAGCGCCACCGTGTCGAAGCGCAGCCCGGCGATGTAGGCGAACGTGTGACCGGCCGTGGCGAAGATCGTGATCCACTTGCCCGGACCCGGGGCGCCGTAGCTCATCAGCTCGCCGGAGGTCTCGGTGTGATTCAGCAGCCCGGCGGCTGCGAGGATGAAGCTGAGCGAGCCCGAGCAGTCATAGCCGGTGTCCTCGAAGCGCATGTGGCCCCCGCCCCACACGTACGGGAGCCGGGCGATCTCGTTGCCGGCATTGATCACCGCCTGGACCGCCGCCGGGGCATTGACCGGCGGGATCGCCAGACCGCCGGGCGTGAGCGTCGCCTGGTTCGGGTTGGCCGAGATGCCGCTGGCCGCGAGGGCGGCGCGGACCTGGGCGTCTGAGATCGGCTGGGGAAGGGCGCCGCCCGCAGCCGGGCCGACGCTGACCTCGCCCGCACCGGCGCCACTCGCACCAGCACCCGCGCTTCCGGCGCTCGCTCCTGCGCCCGGCCCGAGCGGCGAGGCCTGGCCGGCGACCGGCGTGACCGCCTGAGGGCGACCGTGCAGGGCGATCCCCGCCGGAGAAGCGGAGGAGCGCGAACCGGATTGCCCGGCCACCCCGCACGCCCCCAGGCTGACGGCAGCCAGGACGCCGATCAACGCGCTGAGCACGGCTCGCGTCACGGCCTCAGTATGCCCCCGAGACTGGGTCAGTCGTCGAAGTGGCCGGCGTAGAGCCCAAACCTGGCGCCCTGGGCGTCGGTCACCAAGGCGATCTGTCCGGGGCCGACCGACATCGAGCCCACCACCGTCCGCCCGCCCAGCTCTTCGACCTTCGCCAGCGACGCCGCCACGTCATCGACGCCGAAGTACACGAGCCAGCTCGTCGGCATGCCCTGCATCGTCGTGATCCCGCCGTTGCTGCCGCCGTCGGGCCGCTTGATCACGCGGTAGGGCATCGGCGCGGCCTCGAGGTCCTCGTAGGTCCAGCCGAACATCTCGGCGTAGAAGCCGGCGCTGGCCTCGACGTCGTCGGTGTACAGCTCGTTCCAGGTCAGCGCGCCGGCGCGATTGACGACGCCGGCGCCGATGTGGCGCCGGGGCTGCCAGACCTCGAAGTAGGCGCCCTGCGGATCCTGGACGACCCCCATCCGCCCTGCCTCGAACACGTCGAAGGCGGGCGAATGCACGTCGGCGCCCAGCGCCCGGGCCCGCTCCAGGGCGGCGTCGGCGCTCTCGACGGTCAGGTAGGAGTTCCACATCGGCGGTACGCCCGCCTCGCGCTGCTGCTCAGGCTGCGGGGAGATGGCGGCGACGTACTGCCCATCCAGGCGCATCATCGAATAGACGACGCCCTCACCGGCTGGCATGTCCTCGGCCTCCCACCCGAAAAGGGCCTCGTAGAATCCCTTCGCGGCGGGCTGGTCGGGGGTCGTGAGGTCGGTCCAGCTGAACGTCCCAGCGTGGTATTGCGCTCGTTCGCCCATCAGCAGGCGACCCTACCATTCGCTCTACCCTTGCGGACGTGCAGATCTTGATCACGGGCGCGGCGGGGATGCTCGGCCAGGACGTGCAGGCGGCCGCCGCCGCCGCCGGCCACACGCCGCTCGCGCTCGACCGCGCCGCGCTCGACATCACCGACCACGACGCCGCGCGCGACGCCGTGGCGCGCCTGCAGCCGGACGTTGTGATCAACTGCGCCGCCTTCACCGATGTCGACGGCGCCGAGGCGGCGCCCGATGCCGCCCATGCCGTGAATGCGGACGGTGCCGGCCACGTCGCCCAGGCGGCGGCGCGTCAGGGCGCGTGGACGATCCACGTCTCGAGCGACTACGTCTTCGACGGAGACAAGCGCACGCCGTACGTGGAGTCCGACACCACGAGGCCGCTGTCCGTTTACGGTGCCTCCAAGCTCGCCGGTGAGCACGAGGTGCGCCGTGGCGCTCGGGGAGACTGCACCGTCGTGCGCACCTCCTGGCTGTTCGGTGCCGGCGGCCGGTGCTTCCCTGACACGATGCTGCGGTTGGCCGGCCAGCGCGACGAACTGCGCGTCGTCGACGACCAGATCGGCTGTCCGACGTTCACCGGCCACCTCGCCCGGGCGCTCGTCGCGTTGGCCGAGCCCGACGGGCGGCTCGCCGGCCTCGTCCACCTGGCGGCCGCAGGTCAGTGCTCCTGGTATGAGTTCGCGCGCGAGACCCTCGCCGAGACGGGCGCCACGGCGGCCGTCAAGCCGGTCCCCACGAGCGACTTCCCGCGCCCCGCGCCCCGCCCCGCCTATAGCGTCCTTCGCAGCGAGCGCGCCGAGCGCCTCCCCGTCCTGCCCGATTGGCGGGAGGGCCTGCGCGACTACCTTCAGACGCGGGTGGCGGTCCGATGAGGCTGCTCGTGTGCGGCGGAGCCGGGTTCATCGGATCCAACTTCGTCCGGATCCGAGTGCGCGACCACGGCGACGAGGTGACCGTGCTCGACAAGCTCACCTACGCCGGCCGGCGCGAGAACCTCCACGACCTCGAAAGCGAGATCGGATTCGTGCTTGGAGCGATCGAGGACCCGGCCGCGGTCGCCCGAGCGCTCGCCGACGCCGGCTGCTGCGACGCGATCGTCAACTTCGCAGCCGAGACGCACGTCGACCGATCGATCTCGGGGCCCGCCGCGTTCCTCGTCACGAACATGCAGGGCACCCACGTGCTCCTCGAGGCTGCGCGCGAGCACGGGCTGCGCTACCTGCAGGTCTCAACCGACGAGGTCTACGGCTCGATCGAGGAGGGCTCGTTCAGCGAGCGTTCGCCGCTCCAGCCGTCGAGCCCGTACAGCGCCACCAAGACCGGGGCCGACCTGCTCGTCTCGAGCTACTTCCACACCTACGGGCTCGCCACGCTGATCTGCCGCGGCTCCAACAACTACGGGCCCTACCAGTACCCCGAGAAGCTGATCCCGCTGATGATCCTGAACGCCCTCGCCGGGGACCACCTGCCCGTCTACGGCGACGGCCGCCAGGTCCGCAACTGGCTGTTCGTCGAGGACTTCGCGCGCGGAATCGGCCACGTCCTCGAGCACGGGCAGCCGGGCGAGGTCTACAACTGCGGCGGCCCGGACGAATGCGAGAACATCGAGGTCGTGAGGCGGATCGTCGAGCTGACCGGAGCCGACCCGGCCCAGGTGGAGTTCGTCACCGACCGGCCGGGCCACGACCGCCGCTACTCGCTCTCGTCGCAGAAGCTGCAAGCCCTCGGCTGGGAGGCCCGGTGCCGCTTCGACGACGGCCTCGAGCGGACCGTCACGTGGTACCGGGAGAACGCCTGGTGGTGGGAGCCGATCCGCTCCGGCGAGTACCGCGACTACTACGAGCGCCACTACGGAAGGGCTCTGAAGGCGTGAGCGATCGCGCGCTGGACCCGCCCGACCCGCTCGTTCCCGCCGCCCGGGGCCGCCACGCGCCCCCGCCCGAGGTTCGCCTGCCGCTCCAGCGCGAGCGCCTGCTGCGGGCCGCCGCCGCCGACTTCGCCGAACACGGCTACGGCAACACGGGCTCCGAGTCGATCAGCCGCCGCGCCGGCATGTCCAAGGCGACGTTCTACGAGCATTTCGCCAACAAGGAGGAGTGCATCACGGCGCTGTTCGATCGGGCGGCGGAGGTCGTGGCCAGGGCGATGGCCGATGCCGCGCGCGGGACGGGCGGCGCCGACCCGCACGAGCGGATGCGCGCGGGGACCCGCGCCTTTCTCCAGGCCGTCGCCGAGCACCCGGACTACGCGCGCACGCTCCTGGTCGAGATCATCGCCGCCGGCCCCGGTCCCGCCGCCCGCCGCGATCAGGTGCTGAGCGCCTTCGCCGACATCCTCGACCAGGAGAACGCCCGTGCCGCCGAGCGGGGTCTGGGACCCCGTTTTGCCTCGCGTCTCGACGCGCTGGCGGTCGTCGGAGCGATCACCGAGCTCGTCTCCCGCCAGGTCCGGCTCGGCGAGCCGGCCGACGCCCTCGATCTGGCGCCGGTCATCGACCGGATGATCGACGGGATGCTGCTGGCCGCGTCGCCGTGAGCGCCGCCGAGCTGACCCGGCTCGAGGCGGAGGTCACGGAGTGCCGGCGCTGTCCGAGGCTCGTCGCCTGGCGCGAGGAGGTCGCTCGCGTCAAGCGACGCTCGTTCGCCGGCGAGGAGTACTGGGGTAGGCCCGTGCCCGGCTTCGGCGACCCGCGCGCTCGGATCCTGATCCTCGGGCTCGCGCCCGCCGCGCACGGCGGCAACCGCACGGGACGGATCTTCACGGGCGACCGCTCCGGCGACTGGCTGTTCGCTGCGCTGTGGCGAGCGGGGCTGGCCAACCAGCCCGCCTCGGTCTCCCGCGACGACGGCCTCGCCCTGCGCGACTGCTTCGTGACCGCGTCGGTGCGCTGCGCGCCTCCCGCGAACCGGCCGACGCCCGCCGAGCGCGACAACTGCCTTCCATGGCTGCTGCGCGAGCGCGAACTGCTGACGCGCGTCCGGGTGATCGTGTGCCTCGGCGGCTTCGCGTGGGACGTAGCGCATCGAGCGTTACAGGCGCCGCGGCCTCGTCACGGCTTCGGCCACGGCGCCGAGGCGCCCGTGGGCGACCTCGTGCTCCTCGGCAGCTACCACGTCTCCCAGCAGAACACGTTCACGGGGCGGCTGACCGAGCCGATGCTCGACGCCGTGTTCGCCCGGGCGAAGGAGCTGGCGGCAGGCTCGGCGAAAATCTGACGCGAGTGTCGGCGACGCGGGAACCGGAGCTGGCCGAGCTGGCCATCGCTGACCCACCCGAGGCGTGGGCCGCGCTCGGCTTCGACGTCGACGGCGAGAACCTCGATCTGGGCGGCGTGCGGGTGCGGCTGGGCGGCTGCGACCCGGACGACGGCGCCCGGCGCGGGATCACTTCCTGGTCGCTCCGCGGTGTCAACGCGATGGGGCAGATCGACGGCCTGCCCTCGCCGGTGCCGCGGGTGCTGCGACCGCCGCCGTTCGCCACCCACCCCAACGGCGCGACCGGCATCGATCACGTCGTCGTCCTCACATCGGACTTCAACCGAACCGCGGCGGCGCTCAAGCGCGCGGGCATGCCGCTGAAGCGGACCCGCGAGGTGGGCAACCTGCGCCAGGGCTTCCGCCGTCTCGGGCCCGCGATCCTCGAGATCGTCCACTCCCCCGAGATGAGCGATTCGGAGACGAGCTTCTGGGGGCTCACCGTCGTCGTGATCAGCCTCGAGGCGCTGGCCGAGCGCCTCGGCGACCGTCTCGGTGAAATCAAGCCCGCCGTCCAGCCCGGCCGGCGGATCGCCACGCTTCGCGCCGACGCCGGCGTGTCCCCGGCCGTCGCGTTCATGAGCCCCGAGCCGCCGTAAGCCTCGGCGCTACGCTCGGAACCGGAATGGCCGGCGCGCTCGACACCTTCTCCGCCGCGACCCGCGAGTGGTTCGAGCGCGCCTTCGAGGCGCCGACCGAGGCGCAGACGCGGGCGTGGCCGGCGATCGCATCCGGCGAGCACGTGCTGCTGTCGGCACCGACCGGTTCCGGCAAGACGCTCGCCGCGTTCCTGTGGGCGATCGACGAGCTCGCCTTCTCGCAGCCGCGAAGCGACGGCGCGATCAGCCTCGTGTACATCTCGCCGCTCAAGGCGCTCTCCTACGACATCGATCGCAACCTCCACGTGCCCCTGCGCGGCATCGGCGCCGATCTGACGGTGGCGGTGCGAACGGGCGACACCCCGCAGAAGGAGCGCGCGGCGATGCTTCGCACGCCGCCCGACATCCTCATCACCACGCCCGAGTCGCTCTACCTGATGCTGACCGGCCGGGCGCAGGCGCTGTTCGCCGGCACCCGGTGGTGCATCGTCGACGAGATCCACGCGGTCGCGGGCACCAAGCGCGGCGCGCATCTGGCCCTGACCCTCGAGCGTCTGACCGCCGCCGCGGGTCATGAGGTCCAGCGGGTCGGCCTGTCCGCGACCCAGAACCCGCTCGAGGAGGTCGCGCGCTTCATGGTCGGTCCGGCCCGCGAGTGCCGAGTGATCGACACCGGCGCGCGCAAGCCGCTCGACCTGCGCATCGAGGTCCCGGTCGAGTCGATGGTCGAGCCCGACGCAACGCCCGCCCCCGAGTTCGATCCGCTGCAAGGCGGAACCGAGGCAACGCGCCGATCGATCTGGCCGGCCATCTACCCAGAGCTCCTGAAGCTCGTCCGGGAGCACCGCTCGACGATCATCTTCGTCAACAACCGCCGCGGCGCCGAGCGCCTCGCGCTGCGCCTCAACGAGCTCGCCGCTGCCGACGCGGGCGGAGCGGGCCCCGACATCGCCCGCGCGCACCACGGCTCGCTGGCTCGCGAGGAGCGCACCATCGTCGAGGAGATGCTCAAGGCCGGCGAGCTGCCCTGTCTGGTCGCCACCTCCTCGCTCGAGCTCGGCATCGACATGGGCGCGGTCGACCTCGTCATCCAGGTCGAGTCGCCGAAGTCCGTGGCGGCCGGCCTCCAGCGGATCGGCCGCGCCGGCCACAGCGTCGGCGAGGTCTCGCGTGGCCGGATCTTCCCGAAGTTTCGCGCCGACCTGCTCGAGTGCGCGGTCGTCGCACGGCGCATGCGCGAGGGCACGATCGAGAGGACGGTCGTGCCGCGCAACCCGCTCGACGTGCTCGCCCAGCAGATCGTCGCCGTCGCCGCGGCGGCCGGGGAGGAGGCGAGCGTTTCGGTAGAGGAGCTCTATGGGCTCGTCACGCGCACCTACTCCTACGCTGAGCTGACCCGTCAGGTGTTCGAGAACGTCCTCGACATGCTCGACGGCCGCTACCCGAATTCGTCGTTAGCCGAGCTGCGCCCGCGGATCGTGTGGGACCGGATCGCGGGCACGATCCGCGCCCGGCCGGGGGCGCGACAGCTGGCCGTCACGAACGCGGGCACGATCCCCGACCGCGGTCTGTATGCCGTCACGCTTCCCGACGGTCGTCGCGTCGGCGAGCTCGACGAGGAGATGGTCTACGAGGCCCGCCCGGGCCAGACGTTCCTGCTCGGGGCGACCACGTGGCGGATCGAGGAGATCGGCCGCGACCGCGTGATCGTCACGCCCGCCCCCGGCCTGCCCGGCGCGGTTCCGTTCTGGAAGGGCGACACCGTCGGGAGGCCGACCGAGCTCGGAGAGGCGATCGGCGCGTTCGCCCGCTGGGCCGTGGAGCAGTCCCCGGAGGCGCTGCTCGCCGCCGGATACGACCTCGACGAGCGCGCGGCGCGAAACCTCGTTCAGTTCCTGCGCGAGCAGCAGGACGCGACGCGGGTCGTCCCGAGCGACCGGGCGATCGTCGTCGAGCGCTTCCGCGACGAGATCGGTGACTGGCGCCTGTGCCTGCTGTCGCCGTTCGGCGGCCGGGTGCATGCGGCGTGGGGCCTGGCGGTGAGCGCTCGGATCCGGGACGAGCTCGGCCTCGAATCGGACGCGATCTGGTCGGACGACGGGATCATCGTCCACCTTCCCGACGCCGAGGAGCCGCCGTCCGCCGACCTGCTGGCGCTCGAGCCCGACGAGGTCGAGGATCTGATCGTCGCCGAGCTGTCCGCGAGCGCCCTGTTCGGTGCCCGCTTTCGCGAGAACGCCGCCCGGGCCCTGCTCATTCCCCGCGCCAGGCCCGGTAAGCGCACGCCCCTCTGGCAGCAGCGGCTGAAGTCACAGGCGCTGCTCGAGGTGGCGCGGGGGTACGCGGACTTCCCGATCGTGCTCGAGACATACCGCGAATGCCTGCGCGACGTGCTCGACCTCCCCGGCCTCGTCGAGCTGCTGACCAAGCTCGAGCGCCGCGAGATCTCGCTCGTCGAGGTCGAGACGCCGACCGCCTCGCCGTTCGCCTCCTCGCTGCTGTTCGACTACGTCGCGACGTACATGTACGAAGGCGACACGCCCAACGCCGAGCGTCGCGCGGCAGCGCTGTCGCTCGATCGCGAGCTGCTGCGCGAGCTGCTCGGACAGGAGGAGCTCCGCGACCTGATCGACCCGGCGGCGCTGGCCGGCGTCGAGGCCGACCTGCAGTGGCTCTCCGAGCACCGGCGCGTGGCCACGCGCGACGAGCTGCACGACATGCTTCGCTCCCTCGGCGACTTGTACGTCGCCGAGGTCGGCGCGCGGGTGGTCGAGGGGGTCGACGGCGAGTCGATGCTGCTCGACCTGGAGCGTGAGCGGCGCGCGGTGCGCGTTCGAGTGGCCCGCGAGGAGCGCTGGATCGACGCGGCCGACGCCGGGCTCTACCGCGACGCGCTCGGGGCGCCGCCGCCGGGCGGGCTTCCCGAAGCGTTCCTCGAGGACGTGCCCGACGCGCTCGTGCGTGTGCTTCGGCGGTATGCGGCGACCCACGGACCGTTCACCAGCGAGGATGTGCGCGAGCGCTACAGGGTCGACGCGAGCACGGCGCTCGGTGCTCTGGAGCGCGAGGGAGAGCTCGTTCGCGGCGAGCTGCGCCCCGGCGGCAGCTCGCGCGAGTGGTGCCATCCGGAGGTTCTCCGCCGCCTGCGCCGGGCATCTCTGGCGGCGCTGCGCAAGGAGGTCGAACCGGTCGACCAGCGTGCGCTCGCCCGCTTCCTGCCCGGCTGGCAGGGCGTCGACCGTCATCCGGCGAGCGGCGCCGGCATCGACCGCCTGCGCGACGTGCTCGTCTCGCTCCAGGGGGTGGCGCTGCCGCCTGAGGTGTGGGAGCGCGACGTGCTCCCCCGGCGCGTCGGCGCCTATTCGCCGGTGTGGATGGACCAGCTCTGCGCGGCGGGCGAGGTCGTCTGGATCGGCGCCGGTGCGCTCGGCCGCTCTAGCGGCCGCGTCGCGCTCTACTTCCGCGAGGACCTCGCGCTGCTCGGCGGACCGACCGTCCGCGGCGAGCTGGCCGAGGCTGATGCCCACGGGTTGGTGCGCGAGCGGCTCGCTCGCGGCGCTTGCTTCTTCACCGACCTGCTCGCCGAGCTGCCGCTCGCGCCCGAGGAGATCCAGGAGGCGCTCTGGGATCTGGCCTGGGCGGGGCTCGTCACCAACGACGCCTTCGCGCCGCTTCGGGCCCCGAGGCTGACCCTTGCTCGCGCCCAGCGAGCCCAGCGAGCGACGCGCTCACGGCGCTTCGCGGGGCGCCGGTCGACGGGCGCATCGGGACAGGTGCAGGGGCGCTGGTCACTCACCGCGCCACTCCTCGGCGAGGGTGTCGACCCGGCGGCGCGCCGTCGCGCGCGTGCCGAGCTCTTGCTCGAGCGCTACGGGATCCTGACTCGCGAGCAGGTGCTGGCGGAGGGGCTTCCGGGCGGCTTCAGCGCCGTCTACTCGGAGCTGACCCAGCTCGAGACGCTCGGCATCGCGCGCCGGGGATACTTCGTCGAGGGGCTCGGCGGCGCCCAGTTCGCGCTCGCGGGCGCGGTCGAGCGGCTGCGGGATTGCGGTCGAGAGCGCAGCGCCGGCGAACCACCGCTCGTGCTGTCCGCAGTCGATCCTGCTCAACCCTACGGCGCAGCCCTGAGCTGGCCGTCGCGCTCCGAGGGGCGCTCTCCCGCGCGCACCGTTGGCGCGTACGTCGTATCGACGGGCGGCGAACCGATCGTGTATCTGGAGCGGGGCGGACGCGCGCTCCAGACGCTTGTTCCGGCGAGCGACGAGCGGCTTGCGCCGGCCCTTGGCGCCCTCGTCGAGCAGGTGCGTACCGGGCGGATCAAGCGCCTCGCCCTCGAGAAGGTGGACGGAGGCTCGGCGCTGACCTCTCCGCTGGGCCCGCTGTTGCTCGAGCTGGGCTTCCAGGAGGGGCCGAGGCGGCTCACGCTCAGTGCCTGAGGGCGACACGATCCTGTGGGCGGCCACGCGGATGCGCCCGGTGATGGAGGGGCGCGTACCCGACGAGATCCTCGCGCCTCAGCTTCGCCACCGCCTCGACCGCTGGTCTGAGCGGCTCGCCGGACGCGCGATACGCGCGGTCGATACGCATGGCAAGCACCTGTTCGTGCACTTCGACGGTGACCTCGTCCTGCACTCGCACCTCGGGATGAGCGGCGCGTGGAGCGTCGCCGCGGAGCGACGGCGCTGGCCCGGCGCGTGGCTGCTGCTGCGCTGCGGCGAGCGCTGGGTGGCCCAGCTCCGGGGCCCGCGACTCGAGCTCCTCACCGAGGGGCGCCGGCGCTTCGACCAGCGGCTGGCCGCGCTCGGTCCGGACGTCCTCGCCGAGGAGTTCGACACCGAGCGATTCCTGGCCCGGCTGCGCTCCGACGATCCCACCCGCGGGATCGGCGAGGCCCTGCTCGACCAGCGCAACCTCGCCGGGATCGGGAACATCTGGAAGTCCGAGGGCTGCTGGGACGCCGGAATCGATCCCCGCCGGCCGCTGAGCGAGGCGTCCGACGCGGAGGTGCTACGGGTGATTGAGGCGGTGCGCCCGCGAATGCTGCGATCCGGCCTGGGCGGCCCGCGCGCCGCCGAGATCCGCGTCTACGGAAAGGCGGGCCGGCCATGCCCGCGCTGCGGCGAGACACTGCTTGTCCGACGGCAGGGCGACGACAACCGCGCAACGTACTGGTGCTCGAGATGTCAGAGCTAGCAACGCCGAAGCTGCGCCGGGTCGGGCACAAGGGCGCCGACCTGATCGTGCCCGGCAACACGCTTGCGAGCTTCGAGGCCGCACTCGCCGCGGGCGTCGACATGATCGAGTTCGACGTCCTGATCGAGCAGCACGGCCAGCGGCTGCTGCTGGCGCACGACTGGATCGACGCTGCGCGCCGGGCGGACGCGGCGACGCTCGAGGAGGGGCTCGACCACCTCGCCGCCGAGGCCTATGCGGGTGTCGAGCTCGACATTGACCTGAAGCTGCCCGGCTACGAGCTGCGCGTGGTCGATGCGCTCCGTGAGCGGGGGATGCTGGAACGGACGCTGGTTTCGAGCCAGTACCGCGAGAGCCTTTTCCTGATGCGGCGTGCCGAGCCCAGGCTGCGCCTCGGCTGGTCGGTGCCGAAAGTGCGGCGTGACCCCTTCCGGCACCGGGTGATGCTGCCCGCCGCCCTGGCCGCCGTGCAGGCGGCGCGCGCCGTCATGCCGGGGCGCGCGGCGGCGGCGATCCGGGACGGATGGTGTGACGCGCTGATGGCCCACTGGCGGCTCGTCACGCCGCGCCTCGTGCGCGCCATCGAGCGAGCCGGCGGCGAGCTCTACGCCTGGACGGTGGATGACGTGCCGCTGATCAGATCACTCGAGGCGCTCGGGGTGACCGGCGTGATTACGAACGACCCGCGCCTGTTCACGGCGCTGGGCTGAGCCGTAGAGGTGCTCGCCGGCACGCTGGGCAGCGGCCACCCGCGAGCTGACCCCGAGGCGGCGGTAGATGTGCTCGAGGTGGTGACCGACGGTGTGGGGACTGATCGCAAGCGCGCCCGCGATCTGGAGGTTCCCGAGGCCCTGCCAGGCAACGTGACGGCCGGCACCGGCAACACCACGGGCAGCTGCACCGGACCGTGCGGCGCCGGCGGCGGGATCAGCAACGACTCGACTTCGACGACCACCCTGACGAACGTCACCGTCCACGGCAATGAGACCGACGCGACCGAGGTCTGCGGCGGCGTCGCCGACGAGGGCACCGGCGCGCTGGTGATCGACGACAGCCTGATCAGCGGCAATCAGTCCGGCTGGGGCGGGGCGTCTGCACCGAGGGTGGCGGCAACTTGGCAACGGAGGGCGGCGGGGCGATCGCCGAGGACGGCCGGCCGTAGTGACCCGGCGAACCGTCAAGTTGCGATAGGCCTACTCAGGCAGTTCTCGCCGCGCCACAATCGCGCCGTGATGGATCGGGGGCGATGACGTAGTAAGGGCGTGGTGCAGTTGCTGCGAGGGCCGGAGAGCGATACGGGGACGGACCGGGAGCGGTTCGAGACGCTCTACCGGTCGTGCCGTGACGACGTGTACGCGTATGTGATGACCCTCCTCCGAGAACCGGCTGCCGCCGAGGACGTGACCGCGCTTGCGTTCGAGCGCGCATATCGCCGGCGTCGCAGCTTCGACCGGCGTCGCGGGGAGGAGCGGGCGTGGCTGTTCGGGATCGCGCGCAATGCCGCGCTCGATGAGCTGCGCCGCCGCCGGCGTCTGGCGCCGCTGGTCGTGGAGCCCGAGGCCGCGGCTCTCGAGACGGCCGACGAGGAGGACGTCCTGCTGCGCCGGACCGCAGTCCGCGGAGCGCTCGCCGAGCTGCGCGGGCGCGACCGCGAGCTGATCGCGCTGAAGTTCCACGCAGGCCTCGGCAATGCCGAGATCGGGCGGGTGCTCGGGGTGAGCGAGTCGAACGCGGGAACGATGCTGCACCGCGCGGTGCAGAAGCTGAGAGAGGCGTGCAATGCAGCCGTCTGAGGAGATCCTGGCCGAGCTCGATGCGATCGACGCGACGCTGCGCGGTGAGGCAGTCGACCCGTTCTACGCCGAGCTCGCGGAGCTGTCGCTGCTGCTCGCCGCCGATCGTCCGGCGCCCGATGAGGAGGCCGCGCGACGTCTCGACGAGCGGGTCCTCGCCGCCGCCGTGCCCACAAGCCGGCGGCGGCGCATCGGATGGCGGCCCGCGCTCGCGGTCGGGCTGCCCGCGCTCGCCGCGCTGGTGGTGGCGGTCGTGGTGGTCCAGAGTCACGGCCCGGCCGTGCGCGACCTGAACGCAGCGAGTGCCGGGACGGCGGGGACCGCCACGAGCGCCGCGAGCGAGGCGGTGAAGAGGGCCCCGGCCCCGCCGCACGCGTTTCGCTTGGACTCCTCGGCGAAGTCCGGCGCGATCTACGCGCCGAACGGGACGCGGGCGCTGCTGCCTGCCATGGGCACACCCGCCCCCGCCACCAACGGCCGGGCGATCATCCAGTCCGCCCAGCTGGCGCTCGCCACGCGCGCGGGCCGCATCGACGCTGTCGCCCAGGAGGTGTTCGACGTCGTCGGGCGCGAGAACGGGATCGTCAAGAACTCGCAGGTCACTGCCGGCGGTCCCGGTGGCGGCTACGCCAACTTCTCGCTCAGCATCCCGAGCGCGAAGCTGTCCGACACGATCAACCAGCTGTCCGGGCTGCCCTATGCGCGCGTCGCCTCGCGGACCGACTCGACCCAGGACGTCAACGGCCAGTACCTGAGCGACCGCCGCCGCCTCCAGGACGCGCGTGCGCTCCGGACCTCGCTGCTGAGGCAACTCGCCAACGCCGTCACGACCGAGCAGGTCGACAGCCTCACCGCGCAGATCCACGACGCCGAGGCGTCGATCGCGAGCGACGAGGCGACGCTGCGCGGCCTGCAGAGCCGGATCGACTACAGCTCGCTGAACGTCACGATCAACCAGGGTGGGCCCGTCCCGGTCGGCCAATCCTCGAGCGGTGGCTCGGGCGGTTTCACGCTCGGCCGCGCGGCGCACGACGCGCTCCGTGTCCTGACGGTCGCCGCGGGCGTGATCCTGATCGCGCTCGCCGCGCTCGTGCCGCTCGCTCTGCTCGTCGCGCTGGCGCTGTGGCTGGCCGCGGCGGCGCGCCGGCGCCGGCGCGAGCACGCGCTCGACGCCGCCTGAAGTGCCTGCGCGGCATAGGCTCCCCGGGCATGGAGCCGATCACGATCCGCGAGCGCCCCGCCGAAGGCGACCCGCAGGGTCTGCTGATCCTCCACCACGGCCGCGGCACCGACGAGAACGACCTGCTCGGCCTCGCCGACGTTCTCGACCCCGAGCGCCGCCTGCACGTCGTCACGCCGCGCGGCATCCTCCGCCTCCCGGGATGGGGCGGCTTTCACTGGTACGTGGTCTCGCGCGTCGGCTATCCCGACCCGGACACGTTTCGCGCCTCGGTCAAGGCGCTGTCTGACCTGCACGATCAGCTCATGCGGTCGACCGGGATCGGGCCGGCGAGGACGGTGCTCGGAGGCTTCTCGATGGGCTGCGTGATGAGCTACGCGCTCGGGCTCGATCCGGGTCGCCCGGCGCCGGCCGGGATCCTCGGCTTCTCCGGGTTCATCCCCACCGTCGAGGGCTGGGAGCCGGACCTGGTGACGCGTCCCGGCCTGCCAGTGTTCATCTCCCACGGCCGCGCCGATCCCGTGATCGGCGTGCAGTTCGCGCACGATGCTCGGGACCGGCTCGCGGCCGGCGGGCTCGCCGTCGAATACCACGAGGCCGAAGGAGGTCACCAGATCGAGCCGGGCCCGCTGCGAGCCGCCGTGCGCTGGCTCGCGGGTGTGCTATGACCTGCCGCGGTGCCCGCCACCGGTGAGGAGACGATTGCGGCGCTGCGCCGCGTGCCCGTGTTCGCGACCCTGGGCGAGGATGAGCTCGCCCGGGTGGCCGAGGTCGCAGTGCCGCGCAGCTACGGCGCCGGTGACGTCGTGTTCCGCGAGGGCGATGAGAGCAACACCTGCTACATCGTCCGGGCCGGGTGCGCCCGCGCGGTGCGAGAGCACTACGATGGCCGCACGATCACGCTCGCCAACTTCGGGCCG
>Ga0070739_10001341_pt1 | contig 37832 bp, 32 predicted proteins | sample Coa_R1_7_FD_66445 | JGI IMG/M metagenome (GOLD analysis project Ga0070739, IMG submission 66445) | Surface soil microbial communities from Centralia Pennsylvania, which are recovering from an underground coalmine fire - Coalmine... | ecosystem: Environmental > Terrestrial > Soil > Unclassified ...
CGAGTCTTCGTATTATGACGAGACCGCGCCGAACGTGCCCGAATACATTAAGCGGCTCTTCAAAGAAGGCGCGCCGGCCGACTTTATTCTCATCGGCGCCACGACGCGTGAGCCCGAGGATATCGACCCCGCTATTCGTTCGCGCTGCGCTGCGGTGTATTTCGAGCCGCTCACGCAACATCAAATCGTCACTATCGTGAACGGCGCGATTAAACGGCTGAGCGCGAAGGCCGCGCGAGGCGTCGCGGCGCTCATCGCTTCGTACACGATCGAGGGCCGCAAAGCGGTGCAAATAGTTGCGGACGCGTACGGACACGCGCTGTACCGCATACACGGAACGCGCGCGACGGTTGAAGAGAAAAAGCCGGTGATGATTGCCGAGGACGACGTGCGCGATGTCGTGCAGTCGAGCCGCTTGGTTCAGCACACCATCGTGCGCGGGCGAGCGACGCGCGAAGTCGGCAAGACGTTCGGCCTGGGCGTGCTGCATTATTTAGGCAGCATTATCGAGATCGAAGCGGTCGCGTTCGGCGCAAGCGCGCAAGGCAAAGGCAGCGTCCGCTTCAACGACGCCGCAGGCGCGATGGCGAAAGACAGCGTCTTCAACGCAGCGGCGGTCCTGCGTGCGGTTACGGGTTTGGATACTGCGAACTACGATTTGCACATCAACGTGATCGGCGGCGGAAACATCGACGGACCGTCCGCGGGCCTAGCGATTTTCCTCGCTTTGTATTCGGCGTTAACAAGAACGCCGCTCCCGCAAGACGTTGCGATAACGGGCGAACTGTCGATTCAAGGCAAAGTTCGTCCGGTCGGCGGCATCGTTGAAAAAATGTACGCTGCCCGACAAGCCGGCATGCGCGCAATTCTCGTGCCGAAGGAAAATATGCGCGAAATTGACCGTTCTCTCGCAGGGATCGACGTTATTCCGATCTCGTCGGTCGAACAGGCATTCCGCGTTCTAACTCTCCACAAGAAATCCACAAGGCGGTCCACGCGCGGGCGGCGGAATACATCCGCCCGCCCATGAGCATATCCAACCTTCAAGTCGTCGATCGCATTCCGCCGCAGAACCTCGAGGCGGAAATGGCGCTTCTCGGCTCGATTCTCGTCGATCGCGAGATCATGGGCATCGTCAGCGAGATCGTTCGCGCGGAAGATTTTTACGCGCACGTGCACGAGTCGATCTACGGCGTTCTCAATCATCTGTACGAACGCGGCGAACCGCTCGATAAAATAACGGTTGCCGAAGAACTGCGCCGTCGCGGCGATCTGGAAAAAGTCGGCGGCCTCTCGTATCTGAGTTCGCTCATGGACACCGTGCAGACCGCGGCGTCCGCGGCGTATTACGGCAAGATCGTGCGCGAGAAAGCCGTGCTGCGCGGCTTGATTCATGCCGGCACGCGCATCACGCAGCTCGGCTATGAAAACGAAGAAGACGTTGAAGGCGCGCTCGATCAAAGCGAGCAGATGGTCTACGAGATCGGCATGCGCCAGGCGCACGGCGACTTTACGCCGGTAAGCCGTCTGCTCAAGCCGGCGTTCGAGCACATCGACAAACTGTTTCACAGCCGCGGCGATCGCACGGGCCTGACTGCCGGTTTCCGCGATATCGATGAGATGACGACGGGATTTCAGCCGGGCAACTTCATCATTCTGGCTGCGCGCCCGGGTATGGGCAAGACGTCCTTCGCCCTCAATATGGCCGTCGCTGCGTCTCGCGAGGAAACGGATCCCGTCGCGTTCTTCTCGCTTGAAATGTCGAACGACGAACTCGTGCAGCGTCTGATCTGCGCCGAAGCGCACATCAGCATGCACGACATGAGGCGCGGAAATATCAAACCGCATCATTGGGAGAAAATCTCCGATGCGATGGGCGTGCTGAACGAGTTGCCGATCTATTTGGATGATGCCGGCGGTCTTTCGGTTTCCGAGATTCGCAGCCGCTGCCGGCGCCTGAAATCTTCCACCGGATTGTCCGCCGTATTCGTCGATTATCTGCAGCTCCTGCGCCCTGGCGTGCTCAGCAAAGGCGCGAACCGCAACGAAGAGCTCTCGGACATCTGCCGCACGCTGAAAACGACCGCAAAAGACCTCGGTGTCCCGATTATCGCGCTCGCGCAGCTCAACCGCGGCGTGGAAGCGCGCACCGACAAGCGTCCGATGCTCAGCGATCTGCGCGACAGCGGCTCCCTCGAGCAGGAAGCCGACATGGTGGCCTTCTTATACCGTGAAGGTTACTATCACAACGACGTCCCGGAACCCGATCTCACCGAGTTTATCGTGGCCAAGCACCGCAACGGCCCGACCGGAACGGTCAAACTGCGCTTCCAGCGCGAATACACGCTCTTTGTTCCCTATGGCGACGAATCGCACTATCCGGCACCACTCTAACGGCAGATGAAGATTTCGCATTTGAGTTTGGGCGTGAACGATCTCGCCGCATCCGAAAAGTTTTACCGCGACGTTCTAGGTTTGGCGGCGCAGCGCAACGGCGAGGAGGTTTTCGTTCGCTGGCCGGATTTCTTACTTGTGCTGAGCGAGAAGCCGCCGGCAGCGCGCGGTAAGTTTCACTTTGGTTTCCGCGTAACGAGCGCGGCCGAAGTCGACGCTTGGGCGGAGCGTCTGCGGGGCCACGGCGTGCAAATTATCTCCGGGCCTGCGACCGATGGGGCGCTTCGGCAATTGTTTTTCTTGGATCCGGATAGTTACGAAGTAGAAATTTTTTCCGAGTAAATCGGGCGTTACTGCGCGAAGACGGCAGTGGGGGCCGAAAAGACCGAGCTCTGCAAAAAGTGATTCGGTACGCTGCTGCTCGACAGCGGCGGCGTATAGACGGCAACCCCGTGTGTGTTGTCGGACGCACCGGTGTAAAGATTGCCTGCGCTATCGAACACCATCTGTCCGTTGATGCTGAAGCCGCCGAACGTTGCAACCGGCGCAACGTCGCCGCTCGCGCCGGGTGCGTACTCGGTGACAATTCCTCCGGCGTTCAGCGTAAACACGTCGCCTGCGTGGTCGACGGCAACGTATGACGGCGCGTTCAAGTGCGTATTGAAAACGCCTTTGATAACGCGAACCGGCGGCACGTTTCCGTTTGCGCCCGCAGCGAACTCTAAAATCGCATTCGACCCCATACTGGCCGTGTAGATGTTACCGGCGGAATCGAGTGCGATGCCTTCCGCATCGTTGATCTGCGTGTTCAGGCCGCTGATATCCGCAATCGGTGTGGGCGCGCCGTTCGCACCTCCCGAATAAATCAAGATGTGCTCGTTGGTGCCGGTCGCCACGTAAAGCTTTCCGTTCGAACCGAACTCAAGTCCCGTAGCGCCCAACGTGCCGGGCGTCAGCGTGCTGCTCACGGTCATGATTGCGACCGGCGCCGAATTGCCGACCGCATCGGGGCGGAATTCTAGCAGCTGCGGCGGAGAGGCGTGATTACCGGTCCAAATATTTCCCGACGGATCTACCGCAACGGGATAGGGACTGCTAAGCAGCGTCGCACCTCCGGCGATCGTGATTTGCGGCAATGCCACGCCGCTCGCGTCGCGAGCGAAGATGAAGATCGAGTTGTTGCCCGCGTCGGCTACGAACAGATGCGGGCCGGCCGGAGTCGTCGTCGGCGTCGGCGTGGGCGCGGGCGAAGCGGAACCGCCGCCGCAGCCCGCGAGCATCAGAACTGCGAAGCCGGCGGCGAGCGCGCGCATGTTACACGAAGGACTCCATCAGTTTCGACCAATCCTCGCGGCCGATTCGTAAATCGTTCTCGTCCATGTGCGCCAGCGGTTTTTCGGGAAGCCGCTCGCGAGCTCCGAGGTCGCGAGCGTGCGGGTCGACGTACAACAGGCCGGTCACCAGCTCTCCGCGTTCGCGAGACTCGTGCATCACCCGCAGCGCGTCGATACGACTCGTTGCGTCGTAGTCCCGTTCGAGTTTACGCAGCAGCACGCGGCTGCCGTTTTCAAATTCGATCTCTTGCACGGTTCCCGGCTCGTAGTCGACGGTAATCTCTTTGCCGCCCATGATGAAGTCGGGCGTGTGAAGAATCGCGTGGTGCTCCTTGACGTAGTTATAGCTCTTCGTCGACCCCTCATGGTCGTTGAACGTCACGCATGGGCTGATGACGTCGAGCACGGCTACCCCGCGATGCGAGAACGCCGCCTGCAAAAGCGGAATGAGCTGTTTGCCGTCGCCCGAAAACGAACGCGCGACGAACGTGGCTCCGAGCTCGACTGCAACGCCGCACACGTCGATCGTTTCGAATTCGTTGACTTGACCTTTCTTCAGCACGGAGCCGCGGTCGGCGGTTGCGGAGAACTGGCCCTTCGTCAAACCGTAGCAGCCGTTGTCTTCGATGATGTACGTGCAGTCGACGTTGCGGCGGATTAAGTGGCAAAATTGCCCCAGGCCGATGCTCGCGGTATCGCCGTCGCCGCTGATGCCCAGCACCATCAGCTCGTGATTGGCAAGCTTCGCGCCCGTCGCGATCGACGGCATGCGCCCGTGCACGCCGTTGAACCCGTGGGCGCGATCCACAAAGTATGCCGGTGTTTTGGACGAGCATCCGATGCCGCTCATCTTTGCCAGACGGTATGGGTCGACTCCGTACTCGTACAGCGCTTTGATCAGGTTGTTCGTAATGGAGTTATGGCCGCAGCCCGCGCACAGCGTGCTCGCCGCGCCTTTGTAAACGTCACGCGTAAGGCCGATGAGGTTGACGTTGCCCGTAGTTTCAGTACTCATGCGGTTAACGTCCGTCTCCGTATTTGCGGCAACGCCTTTGGCGCCGGCCGTTTTCGTGTTTAATCATGCAAAGACCGGTTCTTGAGTTGGAAGTAATGGTTCGATGATGACGTTCGCATCGATGGGCTCGCCGTTGTAGTGGCGGATCGATTGCAAACGCCCGATGAGGTGTGATGGAAGGTCCGCGCGCAGCAGCGAGAGCAGTTGCCCGTCGCGGTTTTGTTCGACGACGTAAATACGTTCGTGTCGCTGAATGAATGCGGTAACCTCGGCGGAGAACGGCAGCGCCCGAACGCGCAGGTAATCGGTTTCGACGCCTTTAGTCCGCAGCCGTTCGCGCGCTTCGACGACCGCGTGATGCGTCGTTCCGTACGCGATGATGCCGATCTGATGTCCCGCCTCGTCCGAAGCCGGTTGCGGAACCGCACCCCGCGCCGTGTCGTGCTTGCGCGCGAGGCGATCCAAATTCTTGCGGAACACGTCCGGATTTTCCGAATAGCGCGCTTCTTCGTCGTGGCCGGATCCGCGCGTAAAGTAGGCCGCCAGCGGATGTTCGGTTCCCGGGATAGTGCGATACGGAATGCCGTCGCCTTCTGCGTCGCGGTAACGTCCCCACGATTCTACTTTTGCGAGATCGTCGGCGCTTAGAACTTTGCCCCGGTCGAACGGTTTTTCCGGATACTGCAGCGGCTGGGTCATCCACAGATTCATCCCGAGGTCCAGATCGCTCAAAACGAAGACCGGCGTTTGAAAACGGTCCGCCAGATCGAACGCGTACATTGAAAATTCGTACGATTCCGCGACGGTTGCCGGGAGCAGCACGATATGTTTCGTATCGCCGTGCGAGAGCGTGTACGCGAATTGAACGTCGCCTTGCAGCGTACGCGTCGGCAAGCCCGTCGACGGGCCCGCGCGCTGTATGTCGAAGATGACGCCGGGCAGTTCGGCATAGTATCCCAACCCGGCAAACTCCGCCATCAGCGAAATCCCCGGACCGGAGGTCGACGTCATGGCGCGCGCGCCGGCCCACGTTGCGCCGAAGACCATGCCGATTGCCGCCAGCTCGTCTTCCGCTTGAATGATCGCCGCTTTGCGGGTCTGCGTTTGCGCATCGGTGCGGAAGCGATCGCAATACGCAATGAATGACTCGCATAACGACGACGACGGCGTAATCGGATACCATGCGGCAACCGTACATCCGCCCATCACGCAGCCCAGAGCCGCAGAGCTGTTGCCGTCCATCAAAATTAGACCTTCCGTCTTGCCGCTCATGCGCTCCAAGCGGTACGGATCGCTCTTCGTCAAATTCTCTGCAGCGTATTCCATGCCGATGCGAATCGCATCCATGTTGGTTTCGACGGCTTTGGGCTTTCGTTTGAATTGCGTGCGCAGAGCCGCCTCGAGCGCCTCCATCGGAATCTGCAGCAAATGGGCAAGCACGCCAACGTACAGCATGTTCGTCAGATACTTGCGCATCGCGCCGTCGGAGACGTGCTCTTTTGAGATCTTCGCAAACGGGACTGGATAATACGTGACGTCGTCGCGCTGCGCGGTTCCGGTGACCGGATACGCCGCTTCATGAATGATGACGCCGCCGGTTTTGACGCCCGTAACGTCCGTTTGCCACGTCGCGACGTTGAGCGCGACGAGCACGTCGACGTCCCGGCTGCGGCACTGAAAGCCTTGCGGCGAACAGCGCACGTCAAACCAAGTGGGCAAGCCTTCAATATTCGATGGAAAAACGTTCTTGGGCGCGACGGGAATGCCCATACGAAAGATCGCGTTGGTCAAGACGAGATTTGCGGACTGGCTGCCCGATCCGTTTACCGTCGCCGCCCGAATCGTCAGATCGTTGACGCTGCTCACGAAGCAGTTGTTCGGGACGCACGAGCTATTTCATCGCGGCCCAGACCGTCGGCGAGATACGAACGAGAGAGCTTGACGTACTCGTCCGCGCTTATATCGATCCACTTGGCGGCCTCGCCCTCAATCGTCTTTTTTACCTTTGCAGGCGCACCGGCGGCCAGCACGCCGTCGGGAATCATAACGCCCTCGCCGACGACGCTTCCAGCGGCGATGAGCGAGCCCTCACCGACCGTCGCGCCGCCCAAAACGACGGCGTTGCTTCCGATCAACGCCTTCCGCTTGATCTGGCAGTCCTCCATGACCGCGCAGTGCCCCACCGTGACGTCGTCACCGATAACGGTGCGGCCGTGCTCGCTTACGTGGAGCACCGCGTTATCTTGAATCGAGGTCCGGGCGCCGATTCGAATGGGACCGTTGTCGCCGCGAAGCACCGCGCCGAACCAAATGCTCGATTCGGGACCGACCTCGACGTCGCCGATCAGCACGGCCGTGGGCGCAATAAAGGCGGACGGATCGACCTTTGGGGCGCGCCCGCGATACTCAATGAACATTAAAAGCTCCCGCCGAAGCCGTTTCGCATGCATCGCCACAACACCCCGCTGCGCGGCGTCAAGGCAACGCCGCATCCTAAGGAAGGCGACCCCAACTACACTGCGGTGAACTACGAGTACGCCGGCCGCACCGGCCACGTTCATGAGGTCGTGACCGTCAATGGCAGGGACCTGGCGAAGGTCGGCTTTGACGACCGCCGCATCGTCTATTACTTCCTGGACGATCTCGAACTGGACGACTCGGCAAAGCGCGGAACCTTTCACGACAGTGACAACGCGCCATAATGCCAACTTTACAGAGGCTTTACTAGACCAGCCTTGCAATTGAGTCCTTTTGACTAGTTTTCGTCTATCTTTCCACGTTCTGTAAAGCGTATAATTGCCTGCAGAGGCGGGCATGCAAGGATGTACGGGCATCGCTCGCACGCAGTTGATGCAGCGCCACCGGAAGGCGCAAGGGGAGCTACGCTTTCGATGAGACGCTTTAGAGCAGCGTTGGTTTTGGTCTTATCTGCAAGCCTCACTGCCTGCGCCGGCCACGGTGGACAGGGCGCCTCGCCGAACGGCATATTGCCGCAGCCGAACACAGGGCCATCTTCGCACGTGCGTCCGCTCGACACGATCGGCGGCGGTTCATCGTACTCTTCGCTCAAAATCCTGATGGGCGATTCCGCGCCGCAACTCGGCGGCAAGACGCTCGCGCATCTGTATGTCGGCGTATGGCGTGTCGACGTGACGTCGAACGGGCAAACCGCAACGCTCGCATCGTACACCTCACCTAACGTCATTGACGTGCTGGCCTATCAAGGCAACACCGCGGCGGCTGCCGGTACGAATAATGTGCCGACGCAGACGTACAACGGATTGACGTTCGTCGTCGATTTGGCGAGCAGCCAGGCCGTATTTACCGACGGGACGACGATGCCGCTCGGATTTCTAACGAACACGACGGCGCACAGCTCCGCAGGTTCGTCGACGACCACGGTTGCAGACGGCCCCAACGCGGTCGATATTGTGAGCAACCGTTCGTTCACGGTTCCCGCAGGACAGCCGCAAGCCGTGCGCGTCGATTTCAACGCGTTCGAATCGCTCGCGATGAATGCGTACGGCTCGCTCGTTACGCAGCCCGTGCTGTTCCTCGCCCCTATCGGCAACGACGGCGATATTCAAGGAACCGTTGTGAACAAGTGGGGCATTCCGGTTCGCGGGGCCACGGTCGTTGCGACCGATGCATACGGCAACGTCGGCAATACCGCGCTAACTGACGCAAATGGAAATTTTGACGTAACGACGCTCAACACGGGCCCGTACAAACTGACGATCTACAACTACTACACAAACGCCGCCGGTCAGCAGTATCAAGCATCGGGCCAAAGCAACAACGGCTGGGCCGGTGTCTACGGGCCCACGGTTAACGTAACGGGAGGCACAGCCACCGCCGGAAACATTGCTGATTAACCCACTGTCATCACTTACCGTCTAAATGAAGGTGTGTAGATAAATGTATGAGACAGTGGCCGGCGGCGAACCGGTAACGACTCGACTCGATCGAGCGTTGGAATCGCACCGGCGTGCGCGTCGGGATGAAGCCCTCGAACAGCTCGCAGGTTGTGAAGAGTGGCCCCATCCCTACAACGAAAAAGCTTTGGCGTTACGTGCGGAAGTGCTGACGGGCCGCGACGCAATCCTCGCTCTCCAGGAACTTGCAGCCCATCAAGACCTCTTCACGACGGCCGAGGGACGGTTCGATTACCTCATCGCTTCGGCGCGGGCGTATACGAACAGCCGTAACTTCGACTTCGCGCATGAAATGCTCGATGCAGCGCGCGCGCTGGTCGAAGGAGAGAACGATCCGCGAATTTCGCGGCTGGCGTTTCATCGCGCACGTTTGCAGTGCATCATGCGCGAGTTCGATCCGAACAGCAACGACTTCGCGCTCGCACTGCGCGATAGCGATCCGGCCGTACAGTTCGCGGCGCTCGAGTGGCGTTCGTGGATGCACGCCGGCCTGGAAGACTACCGCGCGCAGCTGCAGGACTTTCAGGCCGCGTTCCGCCTGTTCGAAAAAGAAGGCTATCGCTGCAACTACGCGACGGTTGCGACGGCGCTGCACGCGATGCTTCGCCTGGCGTTCGAAGTGGGTGATGCCGATGCGTTGTCCGCCGGTGAAGCGGCGTACGAGGCGATAGAGTGGACGCCGGATATTCAAGAGTACCGGTTCCTCTGCTCGCGGGCTCTTGCGTGGGATGCGTACCTGCGCGGCGAGCCGGCGCGGGCGCAGTGGCTCTTCAAGGACTCAAAAGAGATCGCTCCCACGACGGCTTGGAAAGTCATGGCGCACGTCGATCGTGCGTACGTTGCGCGCACGAACAACAATGAAGCGTGGGCGACCGAAGAGCTCTATCAGGCGCACTCGCTGGCGGGCCGCGTTACGTGGAGCGCGACGAGCGGTGAAGAACGCATGGCGCTCATCACAATGGCCGTGCTGTTCGCGCCAATCGACATGGCTCAAGCGCAGCGCTACGTTTCCACGTACATTCAACTGGGTTCCGACGGCATGAAACCCATGCTCGCCGCCACGTACGATCGACGCGCAGTTGCGTTCGAGAAGTACGCGACGGGCCGCGTGCAGCAGGTGCTCGGCAATACGAAGCTCGCAGTCCGTTCGTACGAAACGGCATTCGAGATCTTCTCGCAGAGCGAGCATTACTACCGGGCGGCGCTTGCGGCAAGTGCTCTGTACGAACTGACGAGTGAATCGGCATGGCTGGAGGTAGCGCGCTCCAACGCGGCACGCTTCCCGCAAAGCGCGATTTACCAGCAGCTGCATCAGCAGGGCGGCACGAATGACAAGCCGGCGCTTGCAAATCTGAACCCGCTCCAGCGGCAGATTGCAATCGGCCTCGGGCAAGGGTTGGACATCGACCAGCTCTCGCAGCGGTTCAGCCGCAGTACGTTTACGATCGAAAACCAAATCGGCGCGATCTACAGCGCCCTAGGCGTAAAATCGCGTCACGGATTGCGCGGCGAACTACAGCGGCGAGGCGTGCTGTAAGTTGAGCGCGGCAACGATCGTGCTTGTGGCGTGTTTGAGCGCGGCAATGCTTGGCATCGCCGCGCTCGCCCGCACGCTGGTGATCGAACGCAAACGTTCTGTTCGCGCGCTCGAGGAGAAGCGCTACAACGTTCTGGAAAGCATTCCTGACGGCTTCTTCATCGTCGATCAGGAGTGGCGTTTCACGCACGTGAACGAACAGGCCGAAAAGATGCTTCGCCGGTCCGCATCCGAGCTGATCGGCGTACGCATTCAGGACGTTCTCGATCCGCTCGCTTCCGAGCTCGTTCCCGAAATGCAGACGGTTCGCACGCACGCGGTGCCGCTGGACCGGTTACAGCATTTCCAATCCACCAATTCGTGGATCGAAATCCGCATTCAGCCGGCGCGTGACGAACTGCTCGTCTATCTGCGCGACGTAACGGAGCGCAAGAAAGCCGAAGTGCTCTCGCGCGAGAGCGAACGGCGCTTGCGGCTTCTGCTTACCCAGTTGCCCGCCGTGCTCTGGACCGCGGACCGCGATCTGCGCATTACGTCGATCTCCGGAGCGGCGCTTGCCGATCGCGGACTGCGCGAAGACGAACTCGTGGGCCGGCCCTACGACTCGCTCATCGTCGAGCCGCATCAAAAAGACATGTGCACCGCTGCTCTGCGGCGCGCGCTCGAAGGCGAAGCCGTCCGCTACGAAACGCTCGAGCACGGGCGCTGGATGCAAAACGACGTCGAGCCGCTGCGCGATGCGGACGGCGAAGTAATTGGTGCGGTCGGAGTCAGCCTGGATGTGACGGAAGTGCGCGAAGCGGCAAACCGCTTTGCGGAACTCGCGCGTCAGGATGTGATGACGCAGCTGCCCAACCGCTTAGCGCTTGAAGAGCAGTTGCCGGCGAAACTCGAAAAAGCGGCCGCGAAACGCGAGGGCGTCGCGGTACTTTTCATAGACGTCGATCGCTTCAAAACCATTAACGATACGCTCGGGCACCGCACCGGCGACGAACTGCTGCGCTGCGTCACGCACCGCTTGCAAGAGCGTCTGAACGAGAACGCGACGATCTACCGGCCCGGCGGCGACGAGTTCGTGGTCGTCATGGACGGCATCAAACACAAGCGCACCGTCGCATCGCTTGCGATGGACGTGCTGGGCGCATTTCAAGAACCCTTCGCAATCGACGGGCGCGAATTGTTCGTCACCTCGAGTATCGGCGCCAGCGTGTTCCCGCAGAATGCGCAGACGGCTGACGAACTCATTGCGTACGCCGACTCGGCGATGTACCGCGCCAAAGAGTCCGGCCGCAACAATGCCAAATTCTACGACGGAACGATGCACGCGCACGTGCTCGAGCGCATGGGCTTGGAACAAGATTTGCGCCTCGCGCTCACGCGCGACGAATTGCGTCTGGTTTTCCAGCCGATCGTCGAAACTTCCAGCAAACGGATCGTCGGCGCCGAAGCGCTGGTTCGCTGGCAGCATCCGCTGCTAGGCGAACTTTCGCCGCAAGCGTTCATTGCGATTGCCGAAGAAACGGGTGCGATCGTCGAAATCGATCGCTGGATGCTCAAAGAGGCATGCCGCCGTGCGGCCGAGATTCGCCGGAACGAAGCGCCGGATTTCCGCGTCGCGGTTAACCTGTCGCCGCGCGATCTGTACCAGCAAGACTTCACCGAGATGCTCGCGGGGGTTCTTGCGGAGAGCGGGCTCTCTCCCGAGGCGCTGGATCTCGAGATCACCGAGAACGTCATGGTCAACGATGTATCGGTCGGGACGATCGCCCGGATTGCGGCGCTCGGCGTAAAGATCTCGGTCGACGATTTCGGGACCGGTTACAGCTCTCTGGGCTACATCAAGAAACTGCCGGTTCACGCGATCAAGATCGACAAGTCGTTCATCGACGACGTCGCGCGCGACTCGTACGACCAAGGCATCGTCAAAGCAATCTGCACGCTCGGACAAACGCTGGGCTTGCGGATTGTGGCAGAGGGCATCGAGTCCGAAGCGCAATGGGACTTCGTCCGTTCGCTCAATTGTCAGATGGCGCAGGGATATTACTTCCATCGCCCGCTGCCGTGGACGTCGCTCGTCGATACGATACGCCAGGCCAATGCGCGCCGCTCGGCGGTTCAAACGGGCGCGCGCGTTATTCCGCTGTACGGTTAACCGGCTCTTGGATTAACTTCCTAACCAAAAAGACTCGCAGAAGCCCGGACCCTGCACGGGGTGCGGGTTTTGCGTTAAGAGGGACGCCCTAAGCAGGTATGGTTCTTTACCGAATATTTACGAACACTCTCTTGCTTTTGGTTCCTTTAGCCCAACTTGGTTCGCCGTTAACGCGTATAATTGCTTGTACAGCGGGCATGCAGGGAAGCATGACGTCGCTCGCATTCATTACAGCCGCGTCACGGAGAGGCGCGAGGGGAGTACGCTTACGATGGGACGCCTGAAAACAGCCTTCACTTTCCTGTTGGCTTCTACACTCGCCGCATGCTCGGGACACGGCGGACCGGGCGTCTCACCGAACGGCGTACTGCCGCAGCCGAATACGGGACCGGCCTCGCACGTGCGGCCGCTCGACACGATCGGCGGCGGATCGTCGCTCGTCGGCGGTTTACTGAAGATCTTGCTCGGCGATTCGGCACCGCAACTCGGTGGCAAAACGCTGACCCATTTGTATCTCGGAATCTGGCGCATCGACGTCAGCTCGAACGGCCAAACCGGAACGCTCGCATCGTACACATCGCCGACTGTCATCGACGTACTCGCGTATCAAGGTAACGCCGCGGCAGCTGCCGGCTCCAACAACGTCCCGACGCAGACGTACAACGGTTTGACGTTTGTCGTCGACCTTGCCAGCAGTCAGGCAGTGTTCAGCGACGGCAGCACGATGCCGCTTGGATTCCTTACGAACACCACGACGCAGAGCACCTCGGGCGCCGGTTCGTCGACGACGACCGTCGCGGACGGACCCAATGCAGTTGATGTTATCAGCAACCGTTCTTTCACGGTTCCGGCCGGACAACCCGATGCCGTGCGCGTCGACTTCAACGCCTTTGAATCGCTCGCACTGAACGCCTCGGGAGGCCTGGTTACGCAGCCGGTACTCTTCCTCGCTCCGACAGCGGGCTTGAGCGACATCCAAGGAACGGTCGTTAACAGATGGGGCGCGCCCGTGCGCGGTGCAACGGTCGTCGCGAGCGATGCGAGCGGCAACGTCGGCAACACTGCTCAAACCGACGCGAACGGAAACTTCGATGTGACCACGCTCGGCGCGGGGACGTACAAGCTCACGATTTACAATGCGTACACCAACGCCGCAGGACAGCGATATCAAGCATCCGGCCAAAGCAACAACGGCTGGAGCGGCATCTACGGGCCCACGGTCAATGTAACTGGAGGCACAGCCAACGCCGGCACCATCGCAGACTAGCAACGCACTATTATCACTCACGATTTCTAAATAAGGTGTGTAGATAGAATGCATGAGATAGTAACAGGCGGCGAGCCTGTAACGACTCGACTCGATCGAGCGTTGGAATCGCATCGCCGCGCACGCCGGGAAGAGGCGCTGGAACACCTCTCCGGTTGTGAAGAATGGCCGCACCCGTACAACGAAAAAGCGTTGGCGCTTCGCGCGGAAGTGCTGGCCGGCCGCGACGCCATCCTCGCACTGCAGGAACTTGCGGCGCACCAGGATCTGTTCACGACAACCGATGGACGCTTTGATTACCTCATCGCGTCGGCGCGGGCGTACACGAACAGCCGCAACTTCGACTTCGCGCATGAAATGCTCGATGCAGCGCAGGCGCTCGTCGAAGGAGAGAGCGATCCGCGGATTTCACGGCTCGCGTTCCATCGCGCACGCTTGCAATGCATCATGCGCGACTTCGATCCAAAGAGTGACGATTTCGCGCTCGCTCTGCGCGACAGCGATCCCGCTCTGCAGTTCGCCGCGCTCGAGTGGCGTTCGTGGATGCATGCAGGCCTGGAAGACTACCGCGCACAGTTGCGGGATTTCCAAGCCGCTTTCCGGATCTTCGAGCGGGAAGGCTACCGCTGCAATTACTCGACGGTCGCTACGGCGCTGCATGCGATGCTTCGTCTGGCGTTCGAGGTGGGCGATACCGAAGCGCTCACGACCGGTGAATCGGCGTACGAGGCCATCGAATGGACGCCCGACATCCAGGACTATCGCTTCCTGTGTGCACGGGCGCTGGCATGGGATGCGTATCTGCGCGGCGAGCCGGCGCGCGCGCAGTGGCTCTTCAAGGACTCGAAAGAGATCGCTCCCACGACGGCGTGGAAGGTCATGGCGCACGTGGACCGCGCGTACGTCGCACGCATGAACGAAAACGAAGCGTGGGCCACCGAGGAACTGTATCAGGCGCACTCGCTTGCGAGCCGCGTAACGTGGAGCGCAACGAGCGGTGAAGAACGCATGGCGCTCATCACGATGGCGGTGCTTTTCGCACCGATCGACATGGCGCAAGCGCAGCGGTACGTTTCGACGTACATTCAGCTCGGCTCGGACGGCATGAAGCCGACCCTTGCCGCAACCTACGATCGCCGTGCGATCGCGTTCGAGAAGTACGCGACCGGACGCGTGCAGCAGGTGCTCGGCAATACGAAGCTGGCGGTGCGTTCGTACGAGACCGCGTTCGAGATCTTCTCGCAAAGCGAACACTACTACCGCGCCGCGCTGGCAGCCGGATCGCTCTACGAACTGACGAACGAACCGGCTTGGCTGGAAGTCGCGCGCTCCAACGCCGCGCGCTTCCCGCAAAGCGCAATCTACCGCCGGCTGCACCAAGACGGCGGCACGAAGCATCAGCACGTTCTCGCGGAACTCACGACGCTCCAGCGTCAGATAGCGATCGGCATCGGGCAAGGACTGGATATCGACCAACTCTCGCAGCGGTTCAGCCGCAGCACGTTTACGATCGAAAACCAGATGGACGCGATTTACACCGCGCTCGGCGTAAAATCGCGGCATGCATTACGCAGCGAGCTTCAACGCAGAGGCTTACTGTAATGATAGGGAGAGAAATGTACGTCAGACCAGTTCGCAAGTTCGCCGTTCTTGCCGTTGCAGCGCTGATGACGGCGTGCTCGGGAGGAGCGCACGGCGCGTCACCGGTGTTGCCGCAAGGCGACACCGGGCCGGCATCGCACGTGCGTCCGCTCGATACGATCGGCGGCGGTTCGTCGCTGGTCGGCGGCCTGCTCAAGATTCTGCTGGGCGATTCGGCGCCGCAACTGGGCGGCAAAACGCTGCAGCATCTGTACATCGGCGTCTCGCGCATCGACGTCACCGCGAACGGTCAAGTGACGACGATTGAATCGTACGATCAGCCGAAAGTGGTGGACGTGCTGCAGTTTCAAAAAGATGCAGCGCAGCAAATCGGCGACAGCAAGGTCGCGAAGCAGAAATACGATAGCCTTACGCTGGTCGTCGACGTGCCGAGCAGCCAAGCCGTTTTCTCCGATCACACGTCGATGCCGCTGACGTTCCTTACAAACACTCCGACGCAAAGTTCGGCGGGCGCAGGCGCGACGACGACGACCGTTCCGGACGGTGCGAACGCCGTCGACATCATCGCAGCGCAGCCGTTCAGCGTTCCGGAAGGGCAGACGCAAGAGATCCGCGCGGACTTCAACGCATTCGAGTCGCTCGCGCTGCAGTCGCAGGGGCTGATTGCAAACCCGGTGGTGTTCGTGGCCGAGCGTCCGAACTCGGCGCTGATCAATGGGACGCTGGTTAACGCGAACGGCGATCCGGTTGCGAACGCAACCGTGGTTGCGAGCGATGCGGACGGCAACGTGCGCAACACCGACATCACGGACGCGAAAGGCAACTTCACGCTCAGTACGCTCAACCGGGGTTCGTACACGCTAACGATCTACAATGCGTACACGAATGCTGCAGGTCAGCAGTACCAGGCCAGCGGTCAAACCAGCACCGCGACGGTCGTTCAAGGTCCCACCCTCAGTCTGAAAAACGGGCATACGAAAAAGATCACGATATCCGATTAGGCACTTCGATTTAGAGGCTCGAGCGTAGAACCCGCACGTTCCCGTAGCTGCACACTTGCCGGAGTAAACCGCGTTCTTCGCCGGCGCGGATCTTCGGCAGCAGCTGCGCGAAGTGCGGGTTTTGCCAATCTTGCGCAAAGAGCAGGTACCCATGGAACGCGATTGGGCGGTCCGGAATCACTGTAACGTTCGGATATGCCAGCGCCTCATGCGCGAACCACTCGTCGTGCGTGCCGATCGGCTCCCGGCCGTTCGTGCACGTAAATGCGCGAAGCGCATCGCTCGAGTGCTGATACGGCGCGGCGCGCAGATAATGCAGCGGATGCATCGGATTGAATGCGATGAGGAAAATCACGCACAAAACGATCGCGGTTCGCCACCACACGAGCGCCACGCGCTCCGAGCGGTCGCGCGCGAGTCCAATGAGTGCAAAGGAAGCCGCAACCAGCATCCACGGCGCCCATAGCAAGACGTAATGCATGCCCATGCGCCAGACGCTGGCATCGCTTGCGAGCAGGATCCCGGCAAAGGCGGGAAGTGCCAGCCAAGTCCACCGCGTAATCAACGGCAACAAGGCGAGCGGCACGAACGCCTCGAGCAAATAGGTCAGACGCCCGCGCGTCGCCGTTGCGTGCACGAGTTGCACCGGACGCGTGAAGATGCTCAGCGCCGTCTGAAGCGGCCCGTGCGCGAAAGGATATTGGTAGAAATGCGAAGGCGCCCAAGAACCCACGCGCGGCAGCACGACGACAGCGTAAAATGCAAGCGCGCCCGCTGAGACGATCGCGAGGCAAAAAAAAGCTGCGGTCGATGCGGTTTCGCGGCGCAGCAGTCCCGCGATCGCCATCGCCAGGCCGATGAAAATCAGATCTAAGCATGCATCTTCGCGGATCAGCACGAGCGCGACGGAAAAAACTGCGAACCACGGCCAGCGCCGGCGATCTGCTGCCCAGATGAGAGCGAGCGCGAGAACCGGGAAGAATGCCAACTCGTGAAATTCCGAAAACGCATTTGCGAGAAGCGGCGGATAAAGCAGCGCCAGCAGGGCGCAGCGAACGCCCCAGGCCTGGTCCGCATGCGCCGACACGATTGCGTACAGCGGGAGGGCGCACAGCGTGATAAGGAGCACCTGAACGATTTGAATGCTCAGCGGCGAGCGGGTCACGGCGACAACCGGCCAGAGCACCGCGAGAATCGGCGACCAGTGCGTACGGAAGTGCGTGCCGCCGAGTTCCAGGTTGTCGGTGAAGCCATACGGCACGTTGGCGATCGCCTGCGCGAACGTGCCCGTATCGCTGCCGTACGTCCACAGGGCCCAGCGTATGCAGCATAATGCAATCATCACCGCTGCGACGGCGGCAATAAAAAAAAGTAACGAGCCCGGAAGACGCGCCGCGCGCGATTGCATCGGCGCGTGGTTCATTACATTTTCGGCAGTTCCTTGAACGACTGTTTCACGCGGTACTCGCTGCCGGGATAGCGCGAGGTGAGATGATGCCACTGCGTGAGCAACTCGTTGCTGTCCGGATCGGCGCGGTACCGGGTGACGCCTAAGTAATATTGCGCTTCCGGCGCCGCATACGTGGTTGAGAAACGCGTGAGGACGTCGACGTAATGCGCTTCCGCATCTTTGAATTCACGCAGGCGCAAATGCGCGTACGCCAGAGCACACAATAATCGCGCTATATATTCGGGCGGCGGCAAGAATCCATCCCAGCGGTAGAGCTCGAAACCATCCGGCGAAAGAATGCGCACGTCCGGCGTCCAGATGTGGCGTATGCGTTCGAGAAGGTCTTTGTGCTGCGGCTGTGAGTTGTCAACCTGCACGGGAACGGCAAACTGCAGGATGGTTTCTTGGACTTGAGGCTGTGGATACGTCACGGTATCCAGCGCTTGGCATCCGCCTCAACCCGGATTGAAAATGTCCAGCAAGACGAACTTCGAGTTCTTGCGCGCTTCCTGCAAAGCGGCGTCCAAATCGTGCGTCCAATTCATGACTTGCGGCCTCCGGAACGTTTTTACACCAAGCGTTCGTCGACGTAACACCAGCGCCAATGCTCGCCGGGTTCGAACGATCGAATTATCGGATGATTCGTGTGATGATAATGCTTGGTGGCGTGGCGATTTTTCGAATCATCGCAGCAGCCGATGTGCCCGCAAACCAAACATTCCCGTAGACGCATCCAGGTATCGCCGGTCTTCAAGCAGTCTTCGCATCCGTCAGCCGAAGGACGGACGTCGTGAATCTGCGAGAGGTGTGGACAGGGTTCTACTTGCATAGTGCCTTCCAAGACCGCGGCAAAATCGCTGCAGTTTCGTTACCGAGAAACGGGCGCTCGCATGCTTTTTGCACAGGAATTATGACTGCTTTCGTCCGGCTTCCATGTGAGGACCGTGCGCGCGCAGGCCGTTGTCCCGAAAAAACCGCGGCTGCCGGCAGCTGGGTTTTGCTCGCCGCGATCCTTGCCTCTGCGATGCCGGGCATCGACGGAACGGCGGTAAACGTTGCCCTTCCGATTTTGCAGCGCGATTTGCACGCCGATTCGAGTTCGCTTCAATGGGTCATCGAGGGCTACTCGCTGTTCTTATCTGCGCTCATTCTCGTGGGCGGATCGCTCGGCGATCGCTTTGGGCGCCGGCGCATGTTTTTACTCGGCACCGTCATTTTTGCGCTCGCTTCTGCGGCGTGCGCGGTTTCTCAAGATATCGGCCAGCTCGTTGTCGCTCGCTGCATTCAAGGCGTCGGCGGAGCATTGCTCATTCCGGAAAGCCTCGCGCTTATCACCGCCGCATTCGACGAAGAGCACCGGGGACAAGCAATTGGGACGTGGTCAGGGTTTTCCGCAATCACGCTCGCGATTGGACCACTCTTGGGCGGATGGTTCGTGCAGGCATCATCGTGGAGGCTCGTTTTTCTAATCAATCTTCCGATCGCGGCGATCGTTTTTTTCGTTACGCGCTTTTGCATCCAAGAGAGCCGTGATGAAAACGATAATGCGCCGGTAGATTGGCTCGGGGCTGCGATCGCAACCGTTGCGCTCGGTTTACTCACGTTCGGATTTATCACCTTGCAAACCGCACGCCTCGACCCGGCGGGGATCGGCAGTGTGGCGGGCGGGCTCGTGCTCTTGGTGCTGTTCGCATATGTCGAGCGCCGTAGCCGGGCTCCGATGATTCCGCTGGGCATTTTTTCCTCGCGCGATTTCACGATCGCAAACGTTTATACGCTGCTGCTCTACGCCGGTTTGGGAGCGAGTTTCTTTTTCATTCCGTTCAATCTGATCAACGTGCAGGGATATACGCCCACTGCCGCCGGCGCCGCGCTGTTGCCGATGATCTTGCTCATGTTCGTCTCGTCGCGCTGGTCGGGCGGGCTCGTTGCGCGAGTAGGCGCGCGCATTCCGCTGACGATCGGTGCGGCGATTGCGGCGGCAGGTTTTGCGTTGTTCGCGTACACGGGCGTCGGCGGCAGCTATTGGGCGACGTTTTTTCCGGCGATCGTCGTGCTCGGTATTGGAACATCAACGTTTGTCGCGCCGCTCACCACCACGGTTATGAACTGTGCTCCCCGAGAGCATGCCGGGAGCGCGTCCGGCATCAACAATGCGGTGTCGAGGGTCGCCGGGCTTCTGGCAATCGCCCTGCTGGGCATTATCGTCGTAAGCTCCACCCATGCGGCGCTGGCGCATACGCGTCTAACGCTGTCGAGGGCGTCTCAACGAGCGATCGCATCGGACTCGTTGCTGACCGGACGTGTGCCGGACCGCGGCGTGCCGTCTGTAGAACGACGCGCTGCCCAGCGCGCTGTCGGAAACGCATACGCGCGCGCCGGATTCCGTGATGCGATGCTTGATTGCGCGGCGCTTGCGCTGTTGTCGGCAGGTATTGCGTTCCTGTTTTTGCATGGCCGCAGCGTTGGCGCCGGGCAGGCATACGGGCCGGCGGCCGACGTACCTTTACGGAAGGCGAACGCATAAAGAAAGGGCGCAGGCCGCGTTCGTTGAACCTCGGTCCGGCACGCCGACGTAGCTCAGTTGGTAGAGCAGCGCTTTCGTAAAGCGCAGGTCATCGGTTCGAGTCCGATCGTCGGCTCCATCTTCTTTAAAGAAAGATCGTGATTTCCAGCGGTCTTTCTTTTTTTCAAGTACCACAGTCTATCGCGTCGAACATATGTTTGCATGCGCGTAGCACAAAATGTCGGCAGACGTATCAGCGTGAGCAATATATTGCAAAAATGGATGGCTATGCCGCGCGCCGGTTCTTAAACAGACGGTCCGTAATGTCACGGACGATTCCATAACACGCGCACGAACAATCTTCGAGCCGTGCGCGGTCCAGCACCGTCAGTTGTCCGCGTGAATATTTGATCATCCCCATCTGCTGAAGCCCGCTGGCCGCCATCGACACCGAAGCGCGTCGCACGCCCAGCATGTACGCGAGAAATTCTTGGGTTAGCGCCATTTCATCTCGCGCGATGCGATCGTGCGTCATCAGGATCCATCTGGCGAGCCGTTCGTCTACGCTGTGCAGGCTGTTACACGCGGCGGTTTGCGCTATCATCGCCATGAAGGCGTCCGCATATTGCAGCAGAAGTTCGTAAAATTCGCCGCGCGGTTCGACGACGTACTCTTTAAAATCTTGCGCGCGCATTCGTGAAGCGGATCCGGCTACCTGGACGATGACGGTCGTGTTGCTGCGCGTTGCTCCAAGTAACAGCGAGAGTCCGACCAAACCGTCCAAACCCATGAGGCCTACTTCGATAGTGCCCCCTTCCGCCGTGTCTACGACAGTCGACGTAACGCAATCATGCGGGAACCACACGCATTCGATAGGCTCGCCGGCCTCGAGCAAACCCTGTCCGCTCTTGAGGTCCACTACCTCCAGCCTGGGAGCAATGCGCTTGCGCTCGTCGTGCGAAAGCGAGGTTAGCAACTTGCTCTCGCCCATGACGAGCTCATGCTACGCCTCGGGAGACATCGGCGCAAGTAGCAGTAAGCAAAATACGAGCAAGCGAGCTGAAAAGATGCTGTAGCAACGGGGAATGCGCGCTTTCGTACCGATGTCTGGTCTTGCGTGATGGTAGGCTCAGAGGACCACGATTTCAGCTAGAGCTTTCTCGAAGGCCCAATTTTTTGTATGTGTCAAACGTTCTTGAGCGATGCCGAACGGGTGTGGATCCGCATGAAGGAACTCGTGCGCGATTTGGCCGTTGAAGATGGAACGCTGCCCCTCTTGCGGGCAGTAGTCATCGTTTCCGAAATTATCCGGGAAGAACAGGCGCTTTCTGTTCCCGAGGAAGCCCGCGCGTATTTCGCGAGCGAGTTGCAGCGTATGGTCCAGGAGCGCGACACCGTCTAAGACTACGTTCCGGACGCGCCGCGGACGCTGCGGAGACGCGCGGTGTGTACCCTCGCAGCATGAACAGACCGCAACGAATTGCCGCTCGCTTGGCGGCGGCCATGCTGCTGACTCTCATCCCGCCGGCAGTTTGCGCACAACAAACAGCCTCGCCGGACGCGCACGCCGTCATCCGGCAAATCCTTGCGCGTAACCCGTTACTGAACAGCTTTCAAACGCGCGTGCACGTGCAAGTGCGCATGCTCAACTTCCCCTTTCTGTCGCTTGGCCTCGAGGGCACATCGTACTTCAAGCGCCCGGACGGTTACGAAGTCGTTTTCGATCGCGTACCGCGGTATGCGAGCGGTCTCAAGCGCGTCTTTGCGGACATTGCGGACCCCGCATCGTGGGAGCGCGATTGGAACGTCAAGAGCGCGGGGGTGCAAATCATCGACACGCGGTCACTGCTCGAATTGCAACTTACCAAGAAGATTCCGAGCGCGACCCTTCGTGAAGCGGATGCGTTTGTCGACCCGGGCTCCTTCGCGATTGCACGGATGGAATGGCATTACTGGAGCGGCGGCTCGATCGTCATGACGCAAACGTACAAGGACGAGGGCGGCTATTCCGTTATCGCATCGCAGCACGCCGACATTCATATTCCGCACGTCCGGGCGGTCGCCGACGCAACGTACGATACGTATCAAACGAACGTTGCGATCGACGACAGCCTCTTCGCGCAGCGTTAGACCAAGGCGGTACGACATGTTTGCACATCATTCGCATTCGTATCTCGTTCAGGTCGCAGCGCTGTGGGCTTCATTTCTTCCATCGATCTCGATCGTGGCGCTTATTGCGGCGGCGCAAATCGACCGCCTGCGCCGGCGGGGATCCCGGCGCGTGCGCAGAGCGCAGTCTTCCCAAGCCGTTCTTCGGAGTGTGCAACGCTAGGCCGACGGAGGTTTCGTTCTATGTCCGTTGCACGAATTACCGAGATCAGTTCCACCTCCACGCAAAGCTTGGAAGACGCGGTCAAGCAGGGCATCGAGCGCGCATCTAAGACGCTGCGCGGTATGCGCAGCGCTTGGATCAAAGAGCAGACGGTGGAGATCGACAACGGCAGAATCAGCAATTATCGCGTCAACATGCTGGTGACATTCGTTCTGGAGGACTAGTGGCTATTCCGCTGCAGATCTCCTACCGCGACGTTGCACAATCCGACGTGCTCGAGGCGATCATCGCGCAAGAAACCGCAAAACTCGAACGCTATTTTCCTCGTGTCGTACATTGCCGGGTGCTGATCGAACACACACGCGGCCGCCGTCCTATCGGAGCGCCGTATCGCGTTCGCATCGTGCTCACGGTACCGGGTCACGAGTTCGTCATCAATCAGTCCGCGGATGACGTTGCGGTGCGCACCGCGTTCAGGAAAGCGAAACGTCAGCTGCAAGAACACGCGCGACTGGTCGCGTCGTAAAACGAATCATTCAGAGGCCGGTGGGGAACGTTTCGACGACTTCCCCGGCCTCCCATTGTGCCGTTCGATCGAGCGGCTCGACCGCGCGGGTGCGATCGTAATGAAACACCGCATCGAACTGCTCGGCCATTCGTGCCTCGAAGTAATGGCTGTAAAATTCGCTTGCCGGCCGGTAGACCACGCCGATAGCGCGCTCGAGTAATCTGCCGCGCATCGGAGGATAGGCCGCTGCAGCGCGGTCGAGGCGGATGTAAAAATTTGCGACGCCGGTTTCGTGGAAGAGCGCTTCCCAACTACCGGGAAGCGGGACACGCACGATTTTTCGCTCCGGCTGCTCGTGCCAATGATTTGCGGCGGTTACCGTGCCGCTTGCCGTTGTAAATCCGATAAGGCGGCACGACGCCGGATGTGCTTGCCGTACGAGCTGCCCGATGTTCAATTCACGGCCGCCGCCGAGCGACGTTGCGCGCGCGTCACCGACGTGAGAGTTATGCGCCCACACGACGATCTTCGCCCGCGCCTCATGCTTGCGCTCCAAAAACGCGGCGAGCCGTTCGAGCGTTTCAAACATGAATCGATCGCGCAGATTCCACGACGACACCTCGCGATCGAGCATCGTACGGTAATACTCCTCCGCGCAGGCGACGACGCGCGCGTTCTGTTCCGCATAAAACGCGCTCGCATCCTCGAACGAACGGCGCTGCATTTCGAGCAGCTGTTGGAGCGCTTCTTCCTTGCACGAATCCGGGACGGCGCTGTAAGCGTACTCTTCCGCGTCGCGCCCAAAGCGGTCAAAGCATGAGTACCTGCTCCGTGCGCGATAGGCGGCCTCGGGATCCACCCGTTCCAAGTAGTCGATCACGGCTTGAATGCTGCCGTGCAAACTGTACAAGTCCAAGCCGAAGAAGCCGGCGCGGCTTCGAGCCGGCAGCATATCGTTGAAAGAGCGCAGCCAGCCGATGAAATCGAGCACGTCGGCATTACGCCACATCCAGGCCGGAAATCGTTTGAAGCCGCCCAGCGCGTCGACCGCAGTGCCGTGCTCCTCGCCGCGAATGTACCGATCGATGCGGTGAGCATCCGGAAAATCGCCTTCGACCGCAACCGCACAGAAGCCGTGCTCGCGAATCAGGCGTTTGGTGATCTCCGCACGTGCGCGATAGAATTCATGCGTTCCGTGCGTCGCTTCGCCGAGCAGCACGTACGGCTTCTGCGCGGCGTCCGCGATCAAATCATCGAAGTCGGTATGGTCGCCGCTAAGCGGGTGGACCAACGCCGCGATGCGCTGCGGATCGAACGTTTCGGCTCGTCTCATTGGAGCGTTTTACCCGTCCGCCAATCTGAAGGACAGGCATATGGCACAACTTCGCGCAATGCTATGGCAATGGCTCTGCTCCTCGACGACGCGGCGTATTCCCGTACGCTGCCGCCGCCGCTCAAGTGGGCCGGCGGAAAACGCTGGCTTGTGCCGCATTTGCTGGAGTACTGGCGCGGACACGAGCAGCGGCGCCTGGTCGAGCCCTTCGCCGGCGGCTTGGCCGTTACGCTCGGCCTCGCACCGCAGCGCGCGCTGCTCAACGATGCGAACCCGCACTTGATTGCTTTCTACCGTTGGCTGCAGCGCGGCCTGGACGTCCGAACAACCGGCGTGCGCCTCGCAAACGATCGCGCCGTGTACGCGCACAATCGCGCGCGCTTCAACGAATTGATCCGGGACGGCGAAGGCTCCGGCGCGGAAGCCGCAGCGCTATTCTATTACTTAAATCGAACGGGCTATAACGGGCTTTGTAGATTCAACGCGCGCGGATTCTTCAACGTGCCGTTCGGGCGGTACAAAAGCATTCCATATCGTGAAGAGTTTTCGCCGTATAAAGACGCGCTCGCGCACTGCGTTTTCAAGAACGGCGATTTCGCGAAGCTTCGCCTTCGCGCCGACGACTTCGTTTACGCGGATCCGCCATACGACGTCGAGTTCACATCGTATTCGGCCGGCGGATTTACCTGGGAAGATCAGGAGCGTCTGGCCGATTGGCTTGCAGCGCATCCGGGTCCGGTGGTTGCATCGAACCAGGCAACAAGGCGCGTGCTGCGCCTTTATCGCAACCTCGGCTTCCGCGTTCGTACCGTCCCCGCGCCACGCCGCATCAGCTGTGACGGCAACCGTGACGATGCGGAAGAAATGATCGCGGTGAGGAATCTCTAGGACCATGCTTTTTCCAGGCAGCATGGGAACGCGTACCGGCTCGACGCTCGAAGTGACCGTCGAAGCGGTTCTGCTCAATAACAGCTACGCGGTTCAGAAGCAGCAAATCGTGGGCACCAAACCCGGAGGCGGCCGCCACAAGGCCGATCTTGTCGGCATGCGTCCGAACGGTTCGAAATTCTTAGTCTCCCTGAAATGGCAGCAAACGGCCGGAAGCGCGGAAGAGAAGATCCCGTTTGAGGTTATCAAACTGCTGCACGCGCTTCGCGAGAATCCCGCGTACGACAAAGCATACATCGTCGTCGGCGGCGACGGTTTCAGTCCGGGACTTGTCGAGTTTTACTTGTCGGATGAGTTTCGTTCGTACATTCGCGAATCCGAAAAAATCGAGATTCTCACGCTAAACGACGTCATCACGCGCGCAAACCGCGGCGCCCTTTAGCCTGCGCAATCAAGCTGTGTCATCGTGAGGTATCGAACGACCCTGAGCTTTTCGAAGGGCCTTCTTTTTGTTCTCACCTCGATCTGGCCCATGTACCAATACTTCCCGCACCACAACGCAGTCTTTCCCGGACCGCGAGCGGTTGCGTGGACGCACCGCTTTGCGGCGAAGATCAACGGCGGTCTTGCACTTGCCGACGGAACGCTGTACGTCGAGTCATTCGATCGCCGCGTGACGGCGCTCGACGCGCGCACCGGCGCCCTTCGCTGGTCGACCGTCGTAGAGAACGTTGTGATGACGACGCCGATCATTGCGGGCGGCATCGTCGTCGTCGGCACCGGAACGAGCAACACGCTCACCGAGTCGCCGGAACGCGTCGTGTGGGGCCGTCCACAGGGCGATGCCGTTATCGGCCTGGATGCGCGCAGCGGCCGCGTCGTGTGGCGCCGGCGGACGATCGGCGAAGACATGCCGAGCCCGGCGCTCGTGCGGGTGCGCAACATCGATGTAATCGTCTTTGCCAACGGCGATAACCATCTATACGCGATTGCCGCGCGCAACGGCCGCATACTATGGCGTCGCGCCGTCAACGGCATTGCGACGATGAGTTCGGCGGCGGTGGACCGCGGCGTGGTGTTCGTCGTTATCGGCGGCCCTGCGTATTCAAAATACGGCGATAGCGTTCTTGCAATCGATCCGGCAAACGGGAGCGTTCTGTGGCGCGCGCCATACGGCAATGCAGATTGTTCGCCGACGGTCGCCTACGGACGGGTTTTCGTGGAAGGGTCGGCATCGCAAGCCGGTCTGCCGGCAAGTCGAAACGCCTTTAACGATGTCGCGGCCATTGATGAAGCAACGGGCAAACTGCATTGGCGCTGGTATTCAGGCTACGGAACTTTTACCGGCGCGGGTTCCGACGAAGAAGCCATTGCCGGCATGTCTTCGGGCGGCGCGTTTTATGAAAGCCTGCCGGCCACGAATGAATTTGCCGCATTCGATGTAAACAGCGGGCGCGCTCGATGGAAGATCCGTACGGACGCCGCCGTGAAAATGAGCGCGGTCGAGCGAAACGGTAGACTCTATTTTGGCGATACCGGACACACTTTGTACATCGTCGATGCGCGTACCGGGCGCGTCATCGAGCGTCGAAAATATCCGACGTATTTTACCGTTTCGTCGCCCCTAATTTACGGCGATACCCTGTACGTCGCAAACAACTACGTCGTCCGCGCGCTTGCGCTTGGGACGAAATGAAGCGCGAGACCGTCGATGCAATAGCGTAACCCGGTCGGCTGCGGCCCGTCGTTGAAGATGTGTCCCAAATGTCCGCCGCAGCGCCGGCAATGCACTTCGGTGCGCTCTTCGACCAAGTCGAAATCCGGCCGCGTGCGTATTGCGTTCGGCAGCGGCGCCCAGAAACTCGGCCAACCGTCTCCGCTATCGTACTTTGTTTTTGACGAAAACAGCGCCAGCGAGCAGGCTGCGCAATAATACGTGCCTGAACGATGTTCGCCGATGAGCGGACTGCTGTTCGGCGGTTCGGTGCCGTTTTCGCGAAGAATGTGGTACTGCGCGGGCGTGAGGATTTTGCGCCATTTGTCGTTCGCCGGCGAGGCTGCGCCGAGCAAAAGTGCCGCGCCCGTCACCGTAATGCCGCGTAGCCATGCGGCTCTCGTTGTACTCATGCACCTTTAGAACGCCGACGGCCGCCTTGCGGATGTATCTGCCAAAATTGCAAGCCCATGGGCAGGGCGGCCGGTGCGGTCGGATCGAGATCGTACCCGCTCAGGGTCGCCGGCACCACCGCTCCTAAACGGTTTGAATAAAGATAAAGCACCGGAAGATCGACGCTTGCCAGCTCCTGATAGCGGTCTAGAGCGGCGCGCGCCGACGATTCGCTGGGTGCCGTGCGAGCTGCCTCGATCGCGCGATCGATTTGCGGATTACGGTAAAATCCGTAATTATAGCCGCCGTTTGCACGCGTCTGCGACGAATCGTACCATTTGTAATCGTCGGGGTGCGGCAGCAGAATGACACCGCGCAGCGCAAGTTGGAAGCGGCTGGCGTGCAGATCTTCGAAAAACGTTTGAATCTCTTCGTTATCGAGCACGCAATCGATGCCCACTGCTTTGAAATTCGCTTGAATCAGTTCGGCAATGTTGCTTGCAACGGCGTCGGTAGCGCCGCCGGTCTTTAGCATGACGCGCATCGCCTTGCCGTCTTTCACTCGAATGCCGCCGCGCATGCGCCAGCCGGCCGCGTCGAGCATCGCGCGCGCGCGTGCCGGATCGTACGCGTACTTGCGTACGTTGCGATCGTAATACGGCGAAAAGCCCGGCACCGGGCCATTCAGGACGTCGGCTTGACCGCTCATGATGCCCTTGATGATAAACTCACGATCGATGGCGTAGAGCATCGCCTGTTTAATCCGCGGATCGCGCATCCACGCGATCTGCGGATCGTGGTAATTGGGCAGCAGTAAAAAGGTCACGTTCCACGGCCAGTTAATGAAACGGTGGTCGCCACGCAGCCGGTCGTGTACGCGCCAAAGATTCGGCGGAATGTCCGTTACGTCGATCTCGCCCGCGTCGACTGCGGCGTAAAGCGAGTCTTGTTGCGGATAAACTCGAAACGCGATTTGCTGCAGGTAGGGCTTGGTTCCCCAGTACCGCGGATTGCTTTCCAAAATGATGTACGAGTCCGGCACGTTGCGAGCGATGCGCCATGCTCCGCTGACGATTGGGTGCTGGTTGAAAGCAACGTTCGTGTTGATGAAGTTTGCTTCAGCCTGCGAGAGCGGCGGATATTTACCGAGGATATGCTGCGGCAGCGGTAACGTTTCACCGAGTGCGTTTACCAGAAAAGGTGGAGACGGGCTCGATAGGCGCAGTTCCACCGTATACGGGTCGATGGCGCGAACCGAATTGGTGCGCATCAAGCCGAAATCGCTGCTGTTTCCCGATATGAGCCCGGGATTGTCGCCCAACAGCAACGAGAAGACGACGTCTTTGGCAGTAAGCGGAGCACCGTCGGACCATCGCGCATTTCGGCGCAGATGCAGGACGTAGTGCTTGCCGCCATCGTTCGTATCCACTTTGTACGCCAGACTGGTTGACCATCGCGGCAGCAGGTTTGGGCCGATGTCGACCAGCGGCGTGTAAATTTGATCGTTGATCATGCGGGCCGCCGACCCGACGACAGTAAGCGGGTTGAATGAATCGGGGCCTGCGATCCAGCCTGCGACGATCATGCTCGTGTTGCGGGTCTCCGCCGCGCGCGCCCCGCACCCGGCCATTGCCAGCGCAACTGCAAGTGTCAATACTTTAACTACCGGCGACACTGCGTTCTCCCACTTCGCGCAACCAATCTCCCAAAAAGTTGAAAGCGCACGTCGTTGCAAGCAATACCAGACCCGGCGGAAGAATGAGCCACCACGCACCTGCAAAGATGTCGCTCTGCGCGCTCGAGAGCATGTTGCCCCACGACGGCATGGGCGCGCGAATTCCGATACCCAGGTACGACAGCGCCGTTTCCGACAGCATTGCGGTTGCGATCATGAACGTGCTCGCGGTGATGATCGTTCCGGCAGCGTTCGGAACGACATGCCGGAAGATAATGCGGCGATCGCCGGCTCCAACGGAACGCGCTGCTTCAACGTACAGGCGTTCTTTGAGCGTAAGCACTTCGCCGCGAACCAGCCGCGCCGGCCCGAGCCACGACGTGACGCCGATGACGATCATCAGCGTGAGCACGTTGCCATGGAACATCGAGGCAAGAAATAGCAACAAGAAGAGTGTCGGAATGCTGAGAAACACGTCGACGACGCGCATGAGCAGCGTGTCGATCGAGCCGCCATAATAGCCGCTGATTGCCCCGTAGACCGTCCCGATGAGCATTGCGACCAGCGCCGCAATCGCCCCAACCGAAAGCGTAATACGTCCGCCCGCAAGCAACCGCGTGAGCTCGTCGCGGCCTAGTCCGTCCGTTCCAAGCGGATGTCGCGCCTGCGGCGCCGCATATGCATGTGCGACGTCAACGGCGTACGGGTTCAGGTGCAATGCCGCGGGCACGATCCAGCACGCGAGCACAGCGGCAAGCACCCAAAACAAGCTGACCGCCGCAATGGCGCTAAGCTGTGCACGTCGCCGACGTGGTGGCTGCGCCTCTTCATCGATCGGAAGCGCAACTGCGGCGTCAATCATAGCGAACGCGCGGATCGACCACGCCGTACAGCACATCCGCCAGCAAATTTCCTAAAACGACCAATACCGCACTGATTACGGTCATGCCCAGCAGCGTTGCGTAATCGCGATTGATCGCCGACTGCCAAAACAGCTGCCCCATTCCGGGATAAGCGAAGATCTGCTCGGTGATCACGGCGCCGCCGAAGAACACGGGCAGCGTGCCGCCAAGCACGGTAATGAACGGGATCAGACCGTTGCGCAGCGTGTGGCGGAAAAGCACGGCGCGCGTCGGCAACCCTTTGGCAATGGCGGTTCGCGTATAGTCTTCTCGCAATTGATCCACCATGCTGCCGCGGATATAACGGCTCCAGCCGGCCATCGAGACGATTGCGAGCGTTGCGGCGGGCAGCACCAAATGTGCGATACGCGACGGCCAGTCGAATGCCGTCGTGTCGATGCTTTGCAAACCGCCGACGGGAAGCCAGCGCAATGTCACGGCGAAGACCGCGATGAGCAGCGTCCCGAACCAAAACGTCGGCATGGACCACGCAACAAATAATGCGACGCTTGCGCTGCGATCGAAGGCGCTGTTCCGGCGGTATGCCTGATAGACGCCAAGCGGCACGGCGATCGCAATAGAAACGATGAGCGCAAACCCCATCAGCAGCATCGTCTGCGGCAAGCGCTGCGCGATCAGCGTAGTGACGGGCTGCTGCTTGAGATACGAAAAACCAAGATCGCCGTGCAGCAACGCGTTGAGCCAAAGAACGTACTGCTCCGGCCAGGGCTTATCAAGGCCGAGCTGATGCGTGAGCGCTGCAGTTTGCGCCGCCGTTGCTTTTTCGCCGCCCAAAGCTGCTGCCGGCCCGCCGGGCGCGATATGGATCAGAATGAACGTTAGGATGGTAACGCCGAGCAGCGTTGGAATCGCAAGCAACAGGCGCCGCGCAATAAACGCCGTCATTTATGTTGTCATCGTGGGGTATCGAACGATCCTGAGGTATCGAAGGGTTACCAGCGGAATGACGACAGTGCCTCCCATTGATACGGCTGCGTCGCATCCCACGCAAAAAAACACTCACCGATTGCGCCGAGCTGCTTACTAATCTCCAGCGATGCCGTTATTTCGTCGGCAGGCGGAAACCCGTTGCGTCCTTCCGCATCGGTCTGGCCGCCCATGCTCACCGGCACTTGCCGCCCCGACAGGTAGAGGAGCCGGTCGTACGAGCCTTTGAGCAGCACTTTAACTTGGTCGGCGGTCGTCGGTTCGCGCCGCATCATCCGCCAGTATGCCATTGGCTGAAGGACGTCGCTGTAACGGGCAATTTGCGGATACGGGTACTTCCGGTTATCGAGATGCTCGAGATACGGATCTTCGACGGTCGAAACGATCAGATAGTTTGGTCCGAGCGCTTCGCGCAGATACGACGCGTACATCCAAAGCGCATCCAGACCGTTGGGATCGCCGCCCATGAACTCGTCACCGCGCTCCAGGTCGATCGCCAGGCCCGTCAGTGGCGTGCCTTTCGCGGTTCGATAGTACGCTGTACGGACGCTGGCCTGCAAATCCTCGAACGTAATATCGCGCGGGACGGTCCAACCGATCGTGCCGATTCCGTGTTCTGCCAAACCGTCGATGATGGCATCGATTGTTGGTTTAGCTTCCGGCGTGATCTCCCAATACGCCCCGTACGCCGTGCGCAGCTCGACATAGTGCAACCCGGCGCGAACGGCTTGATCGACAACCTGCTGCGGGTTCAGATGTTTATAGTAAATCGGGTCGATCGGATTTGCGGTGAAGTAGAGCCACATCGCTTTTCCGCCGGCGTTTGCTACGTTCGTCGGCGGCGGCTGCGGGAGCGCCGCAACGGGCGGAAGTTTCATGGGCTTGTATCCGGAGCGCTCTACGACATACCGGTAAGAAGCGCCGGGGCTGACCGTACCGTCGCGGTACGTTGAGCTGGCGCCGGCGATCACCGCAACGGTTTTGCGCGCGCCGTTCGCATCGACGCGAGTGATCCGCGCGAGCTTATTCTCTTGCGGAAACCAGCCGATCTGAATAGCGTGCGGCCCAAGCGCTTGAGCAACGACGCGCGGGCCTCGCCACGTACGCGTGTCGGTATGCAAGGTAATGGTGCCGAGTTTGGGTTGATTTGCCCGTACCAGCATAGTTAGCGGTCCATCGCGATGTGTTTTGAGAATTGCCGCCGGCTGACCATAGCGCAACCGGGTCTGCCACTGTACGTAGCCGTCCTGCGAGATCCAATCCAAATCACTGTTCGCCATGATCCGCGTCGGACGTCCCTGCGCGTCGAAGAACCTGCTAACGAGCAGCCAGCGCGCATTACCGTCGGCGTCAAATCCTAGCGGGCGCGCATCGACGGCCATTCGCACGGCAGGATTTCCGAAGTAAATAAGGCCGGTGGGCGTCGGCGATGGATTAGGAACGGGTGTGGGCGTCGCTTGTGCGAGGAGCGCGGCAAGCAGGAGAGGCAGTGCTGCAATCATCGGCGCCGTTCTTCGACAAAAACGCGGGCGATGCTTTTGCATCGCCCGTTTGCCGCTGTGCCGCGTTCGGCGCTAGAAGCGAATGTTTACGAAGCCTTCAACGCGCCGCGGATCTTGCGTAATAGGCTGGTAGACATACGTATTCGGCGCGCTGGTGAAGTGCGATTCCGGCCCGTTGAATGGGAAGCAGCCTGTACCGTCGGAAAAGCACGGCGTCGTTCCATGCTGGTTATTTGTCAGATTCGACACGCGGATTCCGACAGTGAAGCGCTTGTTCAGGTCTTTGAGGAACGTGGTGTTTACGTACCAATAGCCGGCGCCGGCTCCCTGAGGTGCGAGCACCGGAGGCGCGCCGGTATCTAATGCGGCCGTCTCGCAATCGCTTATCGGCGGGTTGCCTGCAAGCGGATCGACGCATGCACCGGTATTGTAAAAATTATCGTACGAGTAGTAGATGACCGGAAGCAAATGCCACCCGTGCGTGTGCAGATCCAAAGTGAGCGTTCCGCTGAAGAGCGGCACTTGATAGCCGCGCACGTAAATGCCTTTCGCAAGCAGATCATCCGTAAGTGGGAAGTTTACGAACGATATTTGGCCGCCGTTGACAGCCGAGACTTGCGTCCAGTAGTTGTTGTACGAACCCGACACCCAAACCGATGCGCCGGTATCTCGCGGATCGACATGGGAAAACCCAAGTTCGGCGCCGAGCGCGCGGATCTTCAAGCCACTGCGCAACTCGATGTCGCCGTACATTGGAACGGTCGTGCCGGGCTTGAACCCCAGGAACGGCGTAAAGAACCCGAGATAGTTATTCGTTGCGCGATAGTACGGACCGATCTTCAGCGATGTGTTCGCGTCGAATTGATGTTCCCATTGAAAATCCGTGACGTGATTGATTTGCGGCTGGAATGCATCCTCTCCGTTCACCGCGGGATTGTACGTGCCGGAGCCCAAGCGATAGACGAACTCGGTTCCGATGAATTGTCCGGACTCCGCATATGAGAAACGGAACGCGTTGGACGGATTCATTCGGTACGTACCCAGAACCGATGGGGCGAGGAACGAAACCGAATGAGGCGGGCCTCCTGTATTAGGCCCAAAGCCGTAAAACATGTCCGTTCGCCGGATTCCCGGCTCGAATGTGAAGCGTCCAAGATTGAACGACGCAGACATATAGTAGTAAGGCACGTGCGTCGGCGTGTCCGTGAACGCATTGTGGCATGGATAGATAAACGCAGCTCCCTTACACGAGCCGGTGGTCGCTCCCGCCAAATCGTATAGATTTAAGTAACGAACGTCGCGCTTGGAGACATCGTATTCCTGTCCGAAGCCGGCCTTGACCGTGACGTTCTGATTCGGCGTCGACGTGTAGTCGAACGAAGCATAGTACTGGTGAGCGCGCCGGCTTTGCCAATAATCGCCGAGGTCAAACGTACACTCGCTGCCCGCACTGGTGCCGTCGCTCGACGGCAGCGGCGAACCCATCGCGTACGGGTACTGCGGACATCCGGAGTCGATTGCCGTTCCGCCGCTCGGATCGTTGTTGATCGGCGAGTTCGGATCGCTGAACTTCTGATCGAAGATATATTCGTTGAAGTTTTCTGCAAGGCGAATTGAAAAGCTGGAGTGGTCGTTAATGATGTGATTCCATTGAATCTTTCCGATACCGGAATAGTGTCCCGTACGGTCGCCCTGTCCGGATCCGAGGCCGACGAGATACAGACCAAAGGGACACGCCGCGCCGTTTGGCGCCGTACCGCCGCTCGCATTCGAGGATGAATTAGCATCCGAGACGGCTCCCGGACATGGGGCGAGCGCGAACTGATTAGGATAATTGATGCTGTAATTCGATAGGCCGTCATACACGCCGTTTTGGTAAAAGAACTGAAAGTCGTTCTTCAGATCGGGACGATAGTGGAGATTCGCGATGACGTCGCGCGTGTAAATGTATGCAGGATTCGCGAGGGAAATGCCAAGCTGCGTGATTGGAAACGCCGCCTGATTGTCACCGGCCCAGTACCCGGTTTGCGTGTTCGCCGAGTCAAAAGCAAAGTACCACGAAAACCGTTTATCGGCCGTTGCGGATCCGTATTCAGCACGTGAGAAGTGTCCAAAATCCGGACCTGAAACCCCGAGCGATACCGTGCCGAAACCGGGATACGTTCCGGATTTAATGACGGAATTGATGATACCGAGGCCGTTTCCGGCGTTGTTCGCGCCGAGGCCGCCGGTGTACACTTCGACGTTCGAAATACCGAGGTCGGTCAGGTTCGTCGTAAAGAATCCCGTGACGCGTTCGGTGATGGGAATACCGTCGAGTTCATAGCCGTTGTCGACGTCATACCCGCCGCGGATCGACGGCTCTGCCGGATATGCGCCGCCGATCGGCGTGACGCCCGGAACTGTTTCCAAATATTCGTACACCGTGCGGTGAAGATTGTCGCCGCCGGTCGCGGCGTTCAGCTGCGCCCCGCTGACGTTGTAAACGTCGGTCCCGGTATAAGGCTTGAGCAAGTTGCCCGCTGAGGCAGCCCGCACGCTTGCGATCGTCTTGAGCTCTTTTTGTAAACGCTGATCCAACCGCGTCGTGAGGTCTTGCTGAACGGTAATACCGGGGCTGCTCGCAGCTTGATAGCCTTGGGCTTGGAATGACACCGTGTACGTGTCCGGTATCAGCTGCTGCAGTGAATAAAAACCTGACGCATTGGTCGTCGTGGTTTGCGTGCCGCTGGCAGCGGCCGCCGTCACTCGCACATTGGCGATGGGGGCGCCGGTTCCAACGTCTGTTACCGTTCCGGTAATCGTGCCGGTAGTGCCTGCAATTGCCGACGGTGTAACTAAAACGGCCGACAACATGAATGCCGCGACAATAAGCGCGGTCAGCGTGTGCCGCTTACGTAGTGCTGTGCTCATTTCTTGCTCGCTCCGTTTACGGAGGGCGCCGCACTCCGTTGCCCTGATGCATCCCGTCGTGGACGCCCTCGGGCCATATCGTAAATATGACATAAGCTACAAAACCGGCGTAGGGACGTTTTTCCTAAGCGAGAAGGGCGGTGCTCGCGCACCGCCCTTCTTTTTGTGTCAAGACAAACGCACGCTACATCTTGACGCCTGCAAAGAAGTAGAACGTCCGCGGAGATTGAGAGTAGTTTTGATAGATCCAATTGATGTTCGGATATGCGCTCGGAGTATCCACGATTCCGGAAAATGGTCCGTTGAACGGAAAGCATCCCGTCCCGTCGCTGGCGCACGGCGCCGTATCGTCGACTTGATCGAACAAGTTGTCGACTTTTAAGCCCAGAATGTAATTGTGCTTCGGCCCGAGTTCTTCGTATGCCGTGAGATTTGCCCGCCACCAGCCATGCGCGATTAGCCGGTTGGACGCAATGTACGGAGCGACTGGAACGGATCCAGGAAACGATGTCGTGCCGCAATCGGAGTCGAGTACGGTTGCGGGGATACATGAGTGGATGTCCGCGGTGTTGAAGAACGTGTCTCCCTGATAATAGAGAAGCGGATCGAGATGGAAGCGGCCCTCGTGGAAGTCTGCTAAGATTGTCCCACTCCATAATGGATTCGAGACTGACCGAATTCGAGTACCGTTTCTCGTAATGTTTTCGGGTAGCGGTATATTGATGTACGCCGCGGATATGTCTTCGGCGGATGACCAGAAGTTATTATAGGTTGCCGACACCCAATAGGAAGTTCCGCGTGGCCGCGAGCTGACGTCGTGATTTAAGCCAAACTCGGCTCCAAACGTCTGGTGCTCGTTGTTGTTGGTAAGGATGTTGTTGTGTGCGAAAATCGGGACACAGCCGGCTGCGCCCACGCTGCACGGCGTGCAGCCTGAGACCATCAGATTGTTGCAGCCGCTGATGAAGTAGCCGAGAAACGGCTTGAATTCAGCATAATAGTTGGTGGTTTTGTTGTAGTATGGCCCGACGCGCATCGTCGTGCTGTTGCCGAAGTTGTGCTCCCACAGCAGCTCTGCCGCATGGTTGAGCTGCGGCGAGAACGTTGTATTGGGGAGGAACGGATTCCGCGTGGTCGACACGCCGTCAAAGCCGGTATAGGCTGCCATCGAACTCGTGTAGATATAGGACGACGCGATGAAACTCGTCGTATCGCCCCAGGAGTACGTGAGCACGTCGTTCGGGCTAAACGTGTACGTACCGTTAAATGTGGGGTTGATCGTGTGAGCCGTGTATCCGCCGCTGTAAACGGTGCAAACCGTCGGAGCGGGCGGGCAGACTCCGTTGCCGGTAGCGTAGCCCTGATCCGCAGGGAAGGCGTAGTGCCGCTGCGCCCAAGTGAGGCCCGGATCGATCATGAATTTTCCGATGTGAAGCTGAGCATTAGCGTATGCCACGTCTTGCGTCGTCGGATAGGTCGCGTCTTCGTCTAAGCCCGGATATACCAATTGCCCGGAATCCGTACCATTCGGTATGATTGTAAAAACGTGGGTGTTGGCATAGTGAAAGAGGTTGCGATCGTATTCGTGGCTCACGCCGGCTTGGATGGTAACGCGGTCGCTTAAAGCATTCGTGTAATCGATCGCTCCAACGTAAATGTTCGAACGGCGGTCGCCTTGAAACACCTGGACGCCGTCGCCCTGCGCGCACATGTCAAACGGATCCGGAGCAGGCCCCGTCGGGGTGGAAAAAACGGGGAATGGGACGGGAGTTCCGGGGGTGTACGGATAGTTCGGACAGGCTGAACCCAAGAAGCTGTAAGGCTTACCGGGGTTCTCTATGCTCGGAAGATTCAGATCGGCCATTGGCTGATCGAAGATGTATTGGTTGAAATTTTCGGCGAGCCGCAGATTGAAGAATGAATGCTCGTTGATGTTGTGGTTCCATTGAATTTTTCCGAGGCCGCCGTAATGGTGCCAAAGGTTGCCTTGGCCGTTTCCCAGCGCACTCCACTGAATTCCGAGTGGACAAGGCTGACCGTTCGCCGCAGTACCGCCCATCCCGTACGTTCCGGTATTCGGACCGCCGTTGCCGGTAAAACCGCCCGTCCACGACGACGTAGCTCCCGGACAAGGTGAAATTGCCAGCGGCAGCGGTTCGCCCGGTGCGCGGCTAAGCAGATAGCTGAAATCAAAGTCGCCGATATCGTTGGTCAGCACGAATTGAATATCGTTCTTTTGATTCGGATGATAATGGAAGTTTCCGACCCAGTTGCGTTCCTTAACCGGCCCCGGTCCGTCGCAGAAGCATGGCCAAACAACGCCCGGATATGTGTGTTCGCCGTAGTCGTATTGGTTCGCCGAGTTGACGCCGGTGAAGCCGATATACGCGGAATAGCGTTTGTCCGGCGTGGCCGTACCGTACTCAAAAGTCAAATACTGGTTTTGCTCGGGACTGCTTGCCTGAAGCGAGAGCGTAGCGAAACCGGGATACGTGCCGGTCTTCAAAACGGAATTGAAGTAGCCGGTTCCG
>Ga0070739_10001342_pt1 | contig 37804 bp, 33 predicted proteins | sample Coa_R1_7_FD_66445 | JGI IMG/M metagenome (GOLD analysis project Ga0070739, IMG submission 66445) | Surface soil microbial communities from Centralia Pennsylvania, which are recovering from an underground coalmine fire - Coalmine... | ecosystem: Environmental > Terrestrial > Soil > Unclassified ...
CCCCAGGACGCGCGCCGCGCCGCGTTGCGCGCGATGGATGGCCTGACCCAGCGCAGCGAGGAGTGCCGGGACGCGCGCGGTGTTGGGCTGATTGACAACACCATTCAGGATCTTCGTTACAGCATCCGGATTCTCGCGAAGACCCCGGCATTCACAGCTGTCGCGATGGTGACGCTGGCCCTGGCTATCGGGGCCAATGCGGTGGTATTCGGCGCGCTCGATGCCCTGATCCTGCGTCCGTTGAACGTGCCTGAGCCCGACACCCTCTACACGATCGAGCACGGGAACGAGAAATGGACGACGCTGTCCTATCCCGATTACGTGGATCTGCGCGACCGCAACCGCAGTTTCGACGGGCTCGCCGCGTACAACAACAGCGAGGTCGCACTCGATACCGGCGATGGCGCCAACACCGCATTCGCCGATGAAGTGAGTGGCAACTACTTCGCCGTGTTTCGCGTTCACCCGTTTCTGGGCCGGTTCATCCAGCCCGGCGACGAAGGCTGTATCGTGCTCACGTACGCTTACTGGCACAGCCGCTTTCACGAAGATCGGGGCATCGTCGGCCGGACTGTGCGCTTGAACAAGCGCCCCTTCGCCATAATCGGCGTGGCGCCGCCTGGATTCCACGGACCCGTTTCGTTCTTCGGACAGGATTTCTTTATCCCGCTGATTAGGAAGAACAGCCTCGACGAGCGCTCGAACCTCTCGCTGCTGATGACGGTGGGACATTTGAAGCCAGGGATTTCTCCGCGGCAGGCGATCGGCGATCTGGACTCGATCGGCGCCTGGCTGCAAAGGACCTATCCGGGCAGCGAAGACAAATTGAAATTCAGGGTGGCCCACCCCAATCTGTTCGGCGACGTTTCCGGAAACGGAACACGCGGCTTTCTGGCCGCGTTGATGGTGCTCGCGGCGCTGATCCTGCTGGCCGCCTGCGCCAACCTGGGAAGCCTGTTTGCCGCGCGCGCAGCGGACCGCTCGCGGGATGTGGCTCTGCGGCTCGCTCTCGGCGCGCGGCGCGGCCGGATCGTCCGTACACTGTTCACCGAGGCGATCGTGATTTCGCTGCTCGGTGGCGCGGCCGGCGTGTGGGCCGGCGTCAATGTGTTGCGCGGACTGAGCGCGTGGCAGCCGTTTGCGAAGTACCCGGTCCGAATGAATTTCGATCCCGGCGCGAAGGTATACGCGGTCGCGGTTCTCCTGACGGTCGCAGCCGGGTTTCTGTTTGGCGCTGCGCCACTGAGGCAAGTATTTCAGACCGATCCGTATCACATCGTCAAATCGGGTTCCAGAGCAACGAGCGGCCGGCGGATCACGTTTCGCGAGGTGCTGGTGGTCGCACAGATTGCCATCTGCGCGGTGCTGGTCACCGCTTCCATGGTTGCGGTCCGCGGCATGAAGCGGTCGCTCGGCAGCGATTTCGGCTTCGAGCCGCGGGACGCCATGCTGATGGATACCGATCTGAACATGGCGGGGTATCGCGGCGAGGCCGCGACAGCCCTGGAAAAACGGATCCTGCGCGCGATGCAGGACATCCCCGGCGTGAAGGCGGCCGCCCTGATCAGTCTGCCGCCGGTGGCATCGGCCGGCGACACCGATGCACGGCCCGTCTTCAACGCCGGCACAGCCGATCTGCGGCCTGCGAACGCCGCATTCCTCGCCGCGACCTACAGTATCTCGCCGGAGTACTTCCGCGCGGCGGGTACAACTCTCGTGGCCGGAAGAGCGTTTACCTGGCGTGACGACGAGAGCGCCTCGCGCGTGGCGGTGGTCAACAACGAGTTCGCGCGCCGGCTTTACCGGTCGGCTTCGAAGGCCATCGGCGGTTCTTACAGGCTGAAGGATGGCGCGCGGGTGCAGGTGGTGGGCGTCGCGGAAGACGGAAAATACGGTCAACTGACCGAGAACCAGCTTCCGGCAATGTTTCTCCCAATACTGCAGGAGCAATCGAGCAGCGCGACCGTCGTGGTGCGCTCCGAACTGGATCCACACGAAGTTGCGGCGGCGATGAGGAGCAGACTGCGCGCGCTCGATCCCGGCATTCCCGCGTACATCCAAACCTGGCGTCAGGGGCTCGGGCCCATTCTGTTCGCGGCGCGCATGGCGACTCTCGCGCTGGGGGTGCTGGGAAGCATGGGCGCCATGCTGGCCATCACCGGCATCTTTGGCACTGCCGCCTACTCGGTCAGCCGGCGCCTGAAAGAACTGGGGATTCGGATGGCGCTCGGCGCACAGCGATGGGAGGTTCTGCGGGCCGCGCTCGGACGGCCTTTGAAGCTGCTGGTGTGGGGATCGGGGGCAGGGCTGCTGCTCGGTATCCTCGCCAGCCGTGTGGTTGGCGCGATCGTCTACACCGCGACTCCGCGCGATCCGATGGTTCTCGGCGGGGCGGTAGCGGCGATGGGCATGACCGGTCTGCTGGCGACCTGGATTCCGGCTCGCCGGGCGCTGTCGCTCGATCCTGTGAAGCTGCTGCGGGAGGAGTAACCATGCGTATCGAACACTGGCTTTACGCGCTGCCGCTGCGGTTCAGATCGTTGTTCCGGCGGCAGAACGTGGAACGGGATCTCCACGACGAGCTGCAGTATCATCTCGAGCGCAGACGCGAGGAATTCATGGCGCAGGGCCTCGCGCCCGAACAGGCGCGGCACGCGGCGCTGCGCGCCATGGACGGACTCACGCAGCGCAAAGAGGAATGCCGCGACACGCGCGGGCTGAATCCCCTGGACAATACCATCGGCGATATTCGCTACAGCCTGCGAGTTCTGGCGAAGTCGCCCGGTTTTGCCGCAGTCGCGGTGCTGACGCTGGCGCTTGCCATCGGCGCCAACGCGGTGGTGTTCAGCATCCTGAATGCATTCATCCTGAAGCCGATGCAGGTCCCACAGCCGGAGACGCTCTTCGGAATCGAGCACGGGCGCGAGTACAGCATGTACGAATCGTATCCGGATTACGCCGATTTACGGGACCGCAACCGCAGCTTTGACGCTCTGGCGGCGTTCACGATCATCCAGGCGGGGTTCGATGCAGGCGCGAATCCGGCGCGGCTCTGGGGCGATGCCGTGAGCGGAAACTACTTTGACGCTCTGCGGATTCAGCCGTATCTGGGGCGCTTCTTTCACGTCTCCGACGAGCACGGCGCGAACAGCGCCCCATATGTGGTCCTGAGCTACCGCTGCTGGCACACGCGTTTCCAGGATGACCGCAGCATCGTGGGACGGCGCCTCGAGCTGAACAAGCATCCGTACGTGATCATCGGCGTTACGCCGCCCGATTTCCACGGCATTCTCGTTTTTGAAGCGCCCGAGTTTTTTGTCCCGATGGTCAATGGAGAGCAGGTGGACGGGGACTTCAGCCTGACCGCGCGCAATCATCAGACGGTGTTTATGACGCTCGGCCATCTGAAGCCTGGCGTCGCTCCGGAGCAGGCCGCCGCGGACCTGAACTCCATCGGCTCCTGGCTGGAAAAGACCTATCCCAACGACCATGGCCAGACCCGTTTCAAGCTGGTGAAACCCAGCCTTTACGGGAACTACCTCGGCCGCCCGGCGCGGGCGTTCCTGACCGGTCTCATGCTGCTGACCGGACTAATTCTGCTGGGCGCGTGCGCCAACCTCGGCAGCCTCTTCGCGGCGCGCGCAACGGAGCGTTCGCGGGAAGTGGCCCTGCGGCTGGCGCTGGGAGCCACGCGCGGCCGGGTTCTGAGAACGCTGTTTACAGAAGCCGTACTGATCTCCATGGTTGGCGGGGCCGTTGGACTGTGGGGCAGCGCGATGCTCCTGCACGCGCTGAGCGCATGGCGCCCGTTCCCTCAGTTCCCCCTCAACATGACCGTTAATCCGGATGCGAGTGTTTATGCGGTGGCTCTCGCTCTCGCGCTGGCCAGCGGATTCCTTTTCGGTCTCGTTCCGGTGCGCCAGGTGCTCCGAGTGGATCCTTACCAGGTGGTGAAAGCAGGCCCCGGCGAGCGGCGCGGCAGGCGGCTCACTGCGCGCGATCTGCTGCTGGCCACACAGATCGCGATCTGCGCCGTGCTGGTTACGTCGTCTTTGGTGGCGTTGCGAGGACTGGAACGGTCGCTGCACAGCAATTTCGGGTTCGAGCCCCATAACGCCATGCTGGTGAATACCGACCTGGCCATGGCCGGCTACCACGGCGACGACGTGACGGCAATGCAGAAGCGCATGATGGACAATCTGCGGGCGATACCCGGGGTTGAGTCCGTCGGGCTGGTGGATTGGCCGCCTTTGTCCAACGGAAGCGCTCACGGGGCGATGGTGTTCACCGACCAGACGACTGACCTGAAACCCGCGAATGCCGCGGCGGAAGTCTACACTTATCGCATATCGCCCGATTACCTGACCGCTGCGCGGACGCCGCTGCTTGCCGGACGCGGGTTTTCATCGCACGATGACCGGAGCGCGCCGCGCGTCGCGGTCGTCAACCAGCGTTTTGCCGGCCGGGTATTCGGGTCGCCGAAACGAGCGATCGGTGCTCACTTCCGGCTGCGGAATGGCGACCGCGTACAGGTGGTGGGTGTCGTCGAGGACGGAAAGTACATCAGCCTCGCCGAAGATCCGCGGCCGGCGATGTTCGTGCCCATCTCGCAGTCGCCGCCCACGCCGGAGACGGACATGGTGCTGCGGTCGCGCCGCGATCCGCGGCAACTCGCCGGCGAAATCCGCGCAGTGCTGCACCGGCTCGATCCCGGACTGCCTGCCTACATCGAGACGTGGAGCCAGGCGCAGAACATTGCGCTCTTCCCCTCGCGCGTGGCCACCGTCGCCCTCGGCGTTCTGGGAATCATGGGAGCGATGCTGTCGATCACCGGGATCTTCGGAATGGCGGCGTCTTCGGTGGGCCGGTCTCTGAAGGAGCTGGGAATCCGGCTCGCGCTGGGCGCGCAGCGCCGGGAAGTGTTGCAGGCAGCTCTGGGACGGGCGTTCAGAGTGCTGGCGTTCGGATCGGCCGCGGGACTGGCTTTGGGCATCATGGCCAGCCGCCTCCTTGCCCATATCGTGTATCAGGCGACGCCCCGCGATCCGCTCGTGCTTTCCGGTGTGGTCGCTGCCATGGCTCTGCTGGGTCTGGCAGCGGTGTGGATCCCGGCGCAGCGTGCGCTGTCGCTCGATCCGTTGACACTCCTGCGTGAGGACTAAGCGGGAGCTTCAGCCGGTTGCTTTTCGGCGCGGCTTGCGCGTGCCGGCGGACGGAGCAGAGTCCTCGGCCGGCGCCTCCGCCGCGGCGGTGGTGGCGAGCGCGGCCGGCTTTTTCGCCGCGGCCAGGCTCTGCCGCAGCGCCTCCATGATGTCGATGACCTTGGCCGTGACCGGCTCCGGCGGAGCGACTATCTGTTTGCCGGCGACCTTGGCGTCGATCAGCGCCTGAATATTCTCGCGGTATGCATCCTTGTACTTATCCGGTTCGAACGAGGCCGCAAGGGACTCGATCAGCAGCGTCGCCAGCTGCATCTCCTTGTCGGAAGCCAGCCGCGTGTCGGTGCGGAACTCGTCGATCTTGCGCACCTCGTGCGAGTAGTACATCGTATGCATGATCAGCCCGGTCGGGCCGGGGCGGAAAATGACGATGTGCTCGCGGTTGTGCATGGCCACCTTCGCCACACCGACGTAGCCGGTGCGGCGCATAGCTTCGTAGAGCATCGCGTACGGCTTCTCGCCAGCCTCGTCGGGTGCGATGTAATAGGAGCTTTCGAAATAGAGCGGATCGACCTCGTCGGTTTTGACGAACTCGAGGATCTCCATGACCTTCGCCGTGGGCGGGGCCATTTTCTTGATCTCCTCGTCCTCGACAACGACCCAGCGGTCCTTCTCGTACTCGTAGCCTTTGACGATATCGCTCCTCGGGATGGGCTTGTCTTCGGCCGCGCAGTAAAGGACCTGCTTGACGCGGGAGTGGTCGGTCTTATGCAACTGATTGAAGCTGATCGATTCGCCGCGAGCGGCCGAATACAACCGGACCGGAAACGAGACGAGACCGAACGCGATGTGGCCTTTCCAGACTGTGCTCGCCATTACATTATTTTCGCGCGGCAGACCCGCAGCTTATACAGAATACAGGCGGGTTGAAACAGATTCAAGCGGTTTTGTAGTAGACGGGGCTCATTGGCAAGAGGCCTGATCCTTAACCGTCGCCCACCACTTTGATGAATCGCGCGTCCTGACGCAGGCGCGCCAGCTCCGGCTCGCGGCGGATCTGTTCCAGCGGATAGCCGGCGCGTACGGCAGCGCCGAGCGCATCGAAGGCCGCCGTCGTCCGCCCGGCAAGCGCATACACGATGGACGCCTGGAATTCGACCTCGGCGCTGCCGGGGTCGAGCGCCACCGCGCGTTTCAACAACGGCAACGCTGCCTGAGGATCTCCCAGCTTGGCGCGACAGATTGCGGCGGCGATGATCGCCGTGGCGTCCCGTGGATTCGCCGCCGCGGCGCGCTCGGCGAGCACCAAGGCATTCCGATAAGCGGCGCCGGCCTTATCGCCCTCGGCAGGGTCCCAGCGGTACGACTCCGCCAAATTCAGAGCGACGTGGTAATCGGAAGGCTCGATGCTCATGGCCCGCTCGTTCATACGCGCGGCATCGGCGTAGCGCGCCTGGTAAAACAGCGCCGTACCCTGATTGGAAAAGGCCTGGTGCGTGGGGCGAATGGAAATGGAGCGGCTCAGCGCCTGGCTGGCATCGGAATAGCGGCCCTGATACAGGTAGAAGCCGCCGAGGTTGCGCCACACAACCTCGTTGTCCGGGACCAGTTCGGTGGCGGCGCGAAATTGTTTCTCTGCATCGGCCGGTCGATTGCGAGCCAGGAAGAACATGCCGAGATCGGTCAGCCCGAGCCAGTCGTTCGGCCGCAGGGTGAGGGCCCGCAGATAGGTCCGTTCGGCATCCGCGGGACGATGCAGCGCCTGGTAAGCGTTGGCCAGCCCGCGCAGCGCCTCCGGGTTCGAGCTGTCCAGGCGCAGTGCGTTTTGATAATCGGCCAGAGCTTCCTCAGGGTTTCCGAGCAGCAGCGCCGATGCTCCCGCATTGATATAGCCGGCGGGAAGCGCATCGTTCAGCTCGATGGCGTGCAGCGCGTTGGAGCGCGCGGCATTGAGCCATTGGGGGTTGGAGGTCAGGTCATACCGGTAATGGCAGGCCTCGCTGAGACCCGCCCACGCCAGCGCATAGCGCGCGTCGTGCTCGATGGCCTTGTTCAACAGCGCGACCGCCGCGTCCAGATTCCCGGGCTTGTCATAGCGCTGGAGCAGACCGCGGGCCTCGAGGTAGTTCTGATAGGCGCTGGCTACCGGCGTGGTCCCGGCGGCCAGCATGGTTCGCGCCTGCGGCGCCAGTTTGAGGCGCAGCAGCCCGGCCGCGTCGGCGATGGCGCGGTCCTGAAGGGCATTCAGCGACTCCTGCGCCTGCTCGATGGTTTCCGAGCCGATCAAATGGGGCGGATCGCCGGCCGCGTTCACGAGATTCAAAGTGAGTCGAAGCTGGTCGGCAAGCCGCTGAACCGTGCCGGTGATCGCCAGGTCGGCGCGGAACAGGCGCCGCGCGCCGATCGGTTCGGTCACGCGTTGGCGCACCACCTCACTGGGCGGCACGACGAGAAACATGCTCTGGAACTGCTCCGTCTGCGCGAGCATGCTGGCGAGGCTCTCCATGAGCCCCTGGCAAAGCAGTTCGCCCGGACCGTGCTCTGCTCCGATGTAGCGAAACGGGAGCACAACGAGCCAGCGCTTCCCGCCGGGCGAGGCGAGATTGCGGCGCAATCCCCACCAGATGGCCGGAGCGGCAATCGATGCGGCGGCTGCGCCGATGGCGCTGAACATCAGCGTACGGCGGCGCGTGCCGGGCGGCGGCCGGACGGGGATCCCGGCGTGCAGCGAGGCGGTTGGCGTGTCGACAGCCGAGAGCGACGAGCCGCGCAGCGCGTGCAGCTCGGCCAGAGCCTCTTCGGCGCTCTGATAGCGCTCGTCCGGGTTCTTACGCAGGAGGCGGCTCAACACGGCATCGAGTGGCTCGGGCACGTCAGCCCGCAGGGTGCGCACTGGCGGGGCAGGCGCGGCGTCAATCAGCCGCGCGATGATCGCGGTCTCGGAGTTGGCGGCGAACGGTGCGCCCCCGGTGAGCGCCTGATAAATAACGGCCCCCGCGGAAAACAGGTCCGAACGTGGGTCGGCGTCGAGTCCGTGCGCCTGCTCGGGCGCCATGTACTGCACGGTGCCGACGCGCACGCCGGTCCGGGTGGCGGCCGGCGCATCGAGCATTTTCGAAATGCCGAAATCGGTGATCTTCAGAATGCCATCGCCGTTAAACATCACGTTGGCGGGCTTGATGTCGCGATGTACCACGCCGCGGCGGTGCGCGTGCGCCAGACCCTCGAGTAGCGGGATGGCGATATCCAGCGCTTCCTGGACGCTCATCTGAACCCCAAGCGCGCGCAGTCTGGCCACGCGATCATGAAGCGTGCCGCCTTCCAAATACTCGAGGGCCAGGAACGGAGCCTCCTGGCTTTCGCCGGCCTCGTATACGGTGGCTATGTGGGGATGACTCAGCGCGGAGATGGTGCGCGCTTCCTGGTAGAATCTCCCGCGGACCTCGGGCGAGGTCAGCAGGTGCGCGGCGATGAACTTGAGTGCGACCAGACGGCCGAGCGTGGTGTCGCGCGCCAGGTAGACGACGCCCATGCCTCCGGCCGCGAGCTGGCGCAGGACTTCATAATGCGAAACGGTCCGTCCGGTCATCGGCGAGTCGCTTCATCATAAAACGATGCCGCCGCGGCCCGCCGTTCGCGAGGAGTGATCCGCGACGCTATCGTCCCGTTGGAGTTGACTGCAGCTGGACTTCAGCGCTGTGCCAGTCTTCTTCGGGGGAGCCGATGGGGCATCCCCGAGCTTCCCAGAGCGCGTACGCGAGCTTTTCGATGTCGCCGTGCGATATGGCGGGGGCTTCCACCGGTTCTTCGGCGCGAGCCGCGGCAGCGGCTTCGTTTGGCATAGTTGCTCCTCCTTCCAGGGTCGTGATCTGACGCTTGCCAAGGCGGGCTGTTTCGCAGCGCGCTGGTACTTACGGTAACGAGTATAAAATTCGTTTACATGCGGTATTTCATGGCATCGCTGCTCCTTGGAACGGCGGTTATTTACGCCGCCCAGGAGAAGCGAACTCCGAATACCGGCAATCCGTCCACGATCGACGATTTCAAGGCCGGCGATGCGAATCGAGAGGCATATCAGCGGGCAACAGACATCGTCAGCGCGCTCCAGCTCAGCAACGGAGATTGGGCGGCCGATGTCGGCGCCGGCTCCGGGTACTATGCCATGCGGCTGTCGGACGTTGTCGGCCGATCGGGGAAGGTTTTCGCGGAAGACATCTCCGACCGTGCGATCGATTGGCTGAACAAACGGGTGAAAGCGTTCGGGCTTACGAATGTAACGGTGGTGGACGGCGATGCCGACAGCCCGAAGCTGCCGGCCAACGCACTGTCCGCGGTCCTGGTGGTCAACGCGTACCACCATTTCTCGAACCACCAGGCCATGTCGAAACAAATCGTGCGGGCGCTCAAGCCAGGCGGACGGCTGGTCATAGTGGACTACACGCTCGCGGAGCATCGCAGCCTGTCGCGCGCCGAGCAGGTGAACATTCACGAAATCGACCCGGCGCTGGTGCGCAGCGAACTGACGACAGTCGGCTTCAATGTCGACCACAGCGAGGATCCGTTCGTCAGGCGAAAGCCGGAGGTGAAAGACAACGGCATTGGCCGCGCCGATCTCTGGCTTCTCGTGGCTACGCGGCCGAAAGGCTGATGCGCGCGACCCGGCTAGAAAAGGCGGACGGCGGGACGCCGCTTGGCGCCAGTGACAGCGTTCCACCATGGCTGGAGCGTGTCGAAATGCCCGGCCGCGATCGCGGAAAGATCCACGCCCGGTGGTGGAGGTGAAATCTTCGCCAGTGTCGCGAGGACGGACGTTCGGTCAGGCGCACGCACAGTCTGAACGAGGTTCAGCAGGGTCATGGCGTCGCGCGGGCGGGCGGACGCCAGCACCTGCGGGAGCGCGGATTGCTGATGGGCGAAGTCGTAGGACTGGAGCGCTGCACGCAACCCAGGCGGCGCGTCGTCGAAAAACGGCGTACCAGGGCCCGCCCCAACCCTGGTAATCGCGACAGCGCCTGTGGGCACGAGGGCGCGGCGTGTTTTCCAGTCGAATTCGATGAGGCCGGAGGTGACCCGCAGCAGGCCATCTCCGGACGGGTCTACATGCAGCGTGTAGGAGCACCCGAGGTCGGTGGCGGTAGCGGATGGAGTGTTGACCACGAATACTCGCGGAGGCGCGCCGATGTGCGCATGAATCGTGCCGCTGAGGAGTTCGAGCCGCTGCTGGTCCGAGCGGGAGCTCAACACGCGGAGCGTGGTTTCGGGATCGACGTCGAGGCGGCCGACGTGAGCGAGGGTGAGATGCGCGACCTGCCCTGGCGCGGTGCGGAGCGTTTCTCCGGCCCGCAGATGCGCCGTGCGGATCGCGCGGTCGGCGCTTTCCAGCGACACGGACCACGGGTGCGAGCGCGGGCGGACGATGAACACGGCCACGACCACGGCGGCGGCGATGCCCACGGCGATGGCGTAGCGCAGGCGCGAGCGGCTTCTGCGGATGGGGACGACGCCGGGACGATAGCGCAACGGCTCCAGCAACTCCTCGAGGCGCTGGATCTCCGGATCGGGAATGCCGGTCTTATCCCAGAGATAGTCGCTCATGCGCGCCTCCGGGCGAGCGCGTCGCGTAGCATGTGCATACCGCGATGCAGGTTCACGCGCACGGAACCCTCGGTAAGGCCGGTGCGCTCGGAGATCTCGGGGCCGCTCATGCCTTCGACGAGGCGAAGGACGAGCGTCTCGCGGTACGCTTCGGGAAGCTTTTGAATCGTTTCGAGAATCAGCCACGCCTCGGTTTCGATGGGGCGGGGTGACGGGATCTGGTCGGGAAGAGCCGAGCCATGTGGAGAGCGGTGGTAGTCGGTGGCGCGGTTGCGGGCCACGGTGGCGATCCAGGCGCCGAAGGAGCGCGGATCGCGAAGGCCGCGGAGGCGCGTCATGGCGGTGAGGAATACGTCCTGCATCAAATCGTCCACCTCGTCGCGCGGCGCCCGGGCCAGCAGGATGCCATGGACCATAGGCGCGAAATCCTCGTAAAGGCGAGTGAACGCGGCGCGATCGCCGTCCTGGGCGGCGAGGACGAGGTCCTCGTCCACCTCAACGGGGACGCGTTTCGGCTGGGGAGCTGGCACGCAGGGTGACTCGGGGAATGGCAGAGCTGCTTCTTCGGCCAGCATAACAAGGCGCGCGGACGAGCCAGGCAAAACGCCCGCTCTACATGACTGACGGGGCTTTCGGGCGCATCGTTAACTGGCGGGGTTTGACGGGATGGCCGGCTACATTTCGCCGCGGATCAGATCTTCATACGTTTCCCGCCGCCGCACCACCCGCCACTCGGCGCCATCCACCAGGACCTCGCAGGCGCGCGGGCGGGAGTTGTAGTTGGACGACTGGACGAAGCCGTAGGCGCCGGCTGTGCAGATGGCCAGCAGGTCACCGGGCATGACGTTGTCCATTTCCCGGGCGCGCGCCAGGAAATCGCCGCTTTCGCAGACCGGGCCGACGACATCGGCGCGGATGCGCCCGCGATCGGACTTCCGCAGCGGGATGATCTCGTGATGCGACTGGTACAGCGCAGGGCGGATGAGATCGTTCATGGCGGCATCGACGATGACGAACTCCTTGGCGCCTGCGGTCTTGCGGTACAGCACGCGCGTAATGAGCACGCCCGCTTCGCCCACGATGGAGCGCCCGGGTTCAACCAGAACCGTGAGATCGCGCCCCGCGACGCGGCTGCAGACCGTTTCGAGAAACGGCGCGACGGCGGGGCGCTTCTCGCCCGGCTTGTATGGCACGCCGAGACCGCCTCCCAGATCGAGCGTGGTCAGCGGAACGCCGCGCGCGCGCAGTCGCTTGATGAGTTCCAGCATTTTGTCCAGCGACTCGAGCATCGGCGCGGGATCGAGAATCTGCGAGCCGATGTGGCAGCTGACCCCGTGCGGGATGAGGTTCGGCAGCGCGAGAGCACGCGCGTACAGCGCTTCCGCGTCGTGCATGTCCACGCCGAATTTGTGCTCGCGGAGACCAGTGGAGATGTAAGGATGCGTGGCGGCATCCACATCGGGGTTCACACGAAGAGCGATGTGCGCCCTCAGCGCTCGGCGCGCCGCGAGCGAATCAATGAGCCCCAGCTCGGTTTCCGATTCACAGTTGAAGCCGTGAATGCCAGCCTGGAGCGCGCAGTCGATCTCGTCGGCGGTCTTCCCGACGCCGCTGAAGACGATGGATTGTGGATCGCCGCCGGCCTTCAGCACACGGAACAATTCGCCGCCGGACACGATGTCGAAGCCCGCGCCTGCTTCGGCCAGCAGTCTCAGGATTGCCAGGTTGGAGTTGGCCTTGACGGCGTAGCAGACGCGATGAGGCTGCACCCCAAAGGCATCATCGTAAGCCCGGAAGCGATCGAGAATCGCGCTTTTCGAGTACACGTAAGCCGGCGTGCCGGTGCGGCGCGCGATGTCGGCCAGGGGCGTCTCGTCACAATACAGGGTGTTATCGCGATACGTGAACGGCTGCATCACACGACCTTGTAAACGACCAGCGTCTGGTCATCGAAGATCGGCGCCGCGCCGCGGAATTGGTCAAGATCCTCGAAGACCGCAGCGGCGATGGCCTTCGGGTCCTGGGCATAATGCTGCTTCAGAATGCGGGTGATGCGCGGACGGTCGTACTCTTCTTCCGCCTGGTTGATCTGGTCCTGAATGCCATCGGAGTAGAAGAGGATGACGTCGCCGGGCTGCGCTTCAAACGCGACTTCGTCGTATTCGCGATCGTCGAGCAGACCGAGTGGGACGCCCTCCACACGCAGCTTCAGGATCTCGCCCGCGCGGCAGATCATGGGCGGAATGCCGCCGGCGTTGGCCATCACGAGGCGGCAGTTGCGGCTTTCCCACAGCGCGAGCGTGAGCACGACATACTGCGCGTCGACCTTGCGCTCGAGCAGTACTTCGTTGATGGCCCGCATGAGCATCGCCGGTCCGCGGCGCCGTGGCGCAAGCGAGCGCAGCAGACCGGACACGAGGGCGCCGTACAGGGCCGCCGCGGCGCCTTTGCCGCTGACATCGCCGAACGCCAGCAGCGCATAGTCGTCACCGTGTTCGAAGAAGTCGTACAGGTCGCCGCTGATCTCGCGCGCGGGCCGGGCCTTGAGCGCGATCTCGAGGCCGCGAATGTCCGGCGCCTGGCGGGGCAGCAGCACGGACTGCAGCTTCCGCGCGGCGCGCAGGTCTTCTTCCATGCGCTTCTCGCGCAGGCCCAGCTCTTCATAAAGCCGGGCATTCTCCACCGAACTGGCGATCTGCGGCGCGAGCAGGCGAAGCAGACGCACGTGCTCGTCGGTGAAGAAGTTGATGCGCTCGCTTTCGAGATCGATGACGCCCACCACGCGGTCCTGAACCATCAGGGGCGCGGCGACCTCGGAGCGGATGTCCGGATGGGAGGCGATGTAGCGCGGATCAGCAAGCGTGTCGGCGACGCGCACCACTTCGCGCGATTCTGCCGCGGCGCCGGTGAGGCCTTTCCCGAGGGGGATGTTGTCCAGATCTACCCGCTTGTCGTAGCGCTGACTGAAACGGTGGCGGAGGACGCGATTCTCCGCATCCACGAGCAGGATGCTGAAGGCGTCGTAACTGATCATGGAGTGGATGGTCTTTGCGATGCGGTCGAGCAGCTCGTCCAGCGCCAGAATGGAGCTGAACTCCTGGGACAGGTGCGCCAGCGTGCGCAGGGTGCGGTTGTTTCGCTCCACCCGCCGGTAGAGGCGCGCGTTGTCGATGGAAACCGCAATCCGCATGGCGATGAGCGTGAGCAGCGAACGGTCCTGCTCGTTGTAGGCGTTGAGCGTGGTGGACTGTACGTCGATGACTCCCACCAGCTTGCCGCGGGCGATCATTGGAACCGCCAACTCCGCCCGTACGGCGTCCATCGCGCTCAGGTACCGGGGCTCCTGCCGCACGTCGGGTACGAGCACGGGCTGCCGACGCATGGCGGCGAGGCCGGTGATGCCCTCGTCCAGCGGGATTACGAGGTTGCGCACAATCTCTTCGCGATGCCCGATGGAGTAGCGGATGCGCAGGCCGTTCGCCTTCTCGCTGTAAAGCAGGATGGCAAAGAGATCGTAGGATATAACTTCTTTGACGAAGCCGGCTACGTTCGCGAGGATGCGGTCGAGGTCCAGTGTCTCCGCGGTTGCGGCGACAACCTCGAGGAGGAAATCCAGCAACTCGGCCCGTTCCTGAAAGGGAACATCAGGCCGGACAGGCGAGGAACTCACGCGTGCGCGCCTCCGGCGCGGGCAGCAGTAACGATAGCAACCCCGGCGCTCGTGCCGATGCGATCCGCGCCCGCTTCCACCATGGCGAGGAGATCGGTGAGGGTGCGAATACCGCCCGAGGCTTTCACGCGCACTTCGCTCCCCACGGATTCGCGCATCAGCCGCACGTCCGCAACCGTGGCGCCGGACGTGCCGAAACCTGTCGAGGTCTTCACAAAATCGGCATGCGCCGTTTTAGCTAACAGGCAGGCGCTGCGCTTCTCGGTGTCGGTCAGCAATGCGGTCTCGAGGATCACCTTCAGCAGCGCGTGCTGGCGATGGCAGACACAGACCAGCGCGTCGATATCGGAGCGCACCGTGGCGAAATCACCATCGCGGAGAGCGCCGATGTTGAGCATCATGTCGATCTCGCGCGCGCCGTCGCGCAGCGCGGCTTGCGTCTCGGCGAGCTTGGCTTCCGTCGACATGGCGCCGAGCGGGAAGCCTACCGCCGCGCAGGGACTGACGCTGGACCCGGCGAGTTCCGCCGTGACAACGGGAATCCAATAGGAGTTGACGCAGACCGATGCGAAGCCGTTCTCGAGGGCTTCGGCGCAGACGCGGACGACGTCACCCCGGGTCGCGTCGGCGCGCAGAATGGTGTGATCAATGAGGGCGGCAATGGCGTCGGGAGCGAGTTGTTGGAGCGCTGTCACGGTTCCGTAACTACCGCAGAATCAGGGAGGTACGCGGAATCGGCGGAGACTTGATTATAGCATGTCGCACGCCGCGCCCCGGCTTGTTAGAAATCGCGCGCCCCGCCGACTACCTCAGATGTGAGGCAAACTGAGGTCATCCAACCAGAGGAATCGACCCAGGATGATCGCTACACCGCCGCTGCCGCGGAGTTCGGCGCCGGGCTGGAACGTCTGGCCCGCGCCTATGAGGCGGATCCGGAGCGCCGCCGCGATTTGCTTCAGGATATCCATCTGCAGCTCTGGCGCAGTTTCGCCGCATTCGATGGCCGCTGCTCGACGCGCACATGGGTGTATCGGGTGGCCCATAACACGGCCGCCTCGTACGTTATTCGCGAGCGGAGGCAGCGGTCGCGGCTGATAACGTTCGAGGAACTCGAGAAAATTCCGACCGAACAGCCGGCCGAGCCAGCCGCGGATCGCCGGCGGGCCCTGGAGAAGCTGCACTTGTTGATTCAGCAACTCGCGCCCACTGACCGTCAGGTGATGATCTGCTACCTGGAGGATATGGACGCAGCATCTATCGGCGAGATTACCGGGCTGTCGCCGGGGAATGTCGCGATGAAGATTCACCGGCTCAGGAACGTGCTGAGCCGCCGCTTCCACGAAGGAGGCTGGCATGAGTGATCCCATGAAGGAAATCTGGCAGAACCAGGAATTGGAGGGTATGACGATGTCGTTGGAAGACATTCGCAGAAAAGCGGGAAAGCTTCGCAGGCGCATCCTGTGGAGAAACGCCCGTGAGTTCGCCGCCGCGGCGCTCGTCGTGCCGGTAATGAGTTATTTCGCCTGGCGTGTGGCGACCGGCCTGACCAGGGTTGCGGCGATCGTATGCATCGCTGGCGTCCTGTATGTCGTCGTTCAGCTTTATCGCCGCGGTTCGGCGCGGAATCTCCCGGCGGACCTCGCCGCCTCCGGCTGGGTAGCATTTTACCGTCGCGAACTCGAGCGCCAGCGCGATCTGCTCGCGAGTGTCTGGTCGTGGTATCTGGCTCCGCTCATACCCGGTCTCGCTTTGTTTATCGTGGGCGGGCTGCTGCAACCCGCCGCACACCTGCGTCATACTGGCTTGTTCATCGGCGGGTATGCGATTCTCGCTGCGCTGGCGTTCGCCGTCATCGGCTGGCTGAATCAACACGCCGCTCGCAGGCTGCAGCGGGCGATCGATGAATTGAATGCGCTGGAGAGGTAGATGAAGAAACCACTTGCGGTTGCGGCACTGAGCGCGGTCGCGATATGCGCTCTGCGGGCCCAGACGATTACGGGTGACTGGCTGGGCACGCTGCACGTCGGACCGGCGGAGCTCCGGCTGGTTCTTCATATCACCGCCGCCGATGCCGGTTTCAAAGGAACGATGGACAGCATCGATCAGCCTGCGGCCAACGGGACTCCACTCGACTCCATTTCATTGAAGGATTCAAAGCTAACCTTCGCCGTCGCCGCGGTGCACGGATCGTATGAAGGCACGGTGAACGCCGACGCGTCGGCGATTACCGGCACATGGACTCAGAAGCAAACGTTCCCGCTCGAATTCCGACGTCCCCCGGCGGGTTTCAAGGAAATGCACAAACCGGCCAAGCCCTCGGAGATCGACGGCGCCTGGATGGGCACGCTGGATATGAAGCTCATCAAGCTGCGTGTCATCTTTCACCTCATCAATACCGAGGACGGGCTCACCGCCACCCTCGACAGCCCGGACCAGGGCGCCATGGGCCTGCCAGCAACGAGCGTGGCGCGCGACGGGAAATCGGTGACGATCACGCTGAAGCAGATTGCCGGCGAGTTCACCGGCGAACTCAACCCCGTCCTTGATGCGATCGAGGGGTCATGGACGCAGGCAGGAAACACCACGCCGTTAAACCTCACACGGGTGAAAGACGCTGCTGCGCTGGAGCGCAAACGGCCACAGACCCCGGCCAGGCCGTACCCGTACCGATCCGAGGATGTGACTTACGAGAACAAATCCGCTGGGATCACGCTGGCCGCGACCTTCACCGTGCCGCAGGGAAAAGGCCCGTTTCCGGCCGTGGTGCTGATCACGGGATCGGGTCCGCAGGACCGCGATGAGAGTCTGCTGGGCCACAAGCCCTTTCTCGTTCTCGCCGATTATCTGACTCGCCACGGTATCGCGGTGCTGCGCGCGGACGACCGGGGCACGGCGAAATCCGGCGGCGATTTCACCTCCGCGACGACCGCCGATTTCGCCTCAGACGCTGAGGCCGGCGTTGCATGGCTGAAAACCCGCTCCGAAGGAGACCCGCAGAGAATCGGGCTTATCGGGCATAGCGAGGGCGGCATCGTGGCGCCTATGGTGGCCGCGCGGAATCCTGATGTCGCGTTCATCGTCCTCATGGCCGGTCCAGGCGTCTCGCTCGCGCAGATTCTCGTCGCGCAACAACGGCTGATTCTCCAGGCGTCGGGCATGAGTAAGGAGGAGGTCGACAAGAAAGCGGAGCAGCAGCGCGCCATGCTGAAGCTCGTTCGCGAGGAGAAGGACAACGCCGCGCTCGAGAAGAAGATGAAGCAGCAGTTCGCCGGCGTGGTCCCGGACGACCAGATGGGTGTTCAGGCGAAGATGATCGGCTCGCCCTGGTTCCGGTGGCTGCTGGACTACGATCCCGCGGCCACGCTGAGGAAACTTACGTGTCCCGTGCTCGCCATCAACGGCGAGAAGGATCTTCAGGTTCCGCCGCAGCAAAACCTGCCACCGATCCGCACTGCTCTGGAGCAGGGAGGCAATCGCGATTTCGAAGTGGATGAGCTGCCGGGTCTGAATCACCTGTTCCAGACTGCGAAGACGGGCGCGCTGAGTGAATACGCCGAAATCGAGGAGACGATCTCGCCCGTGGCCCTGGACAAGATCTCCAGCTGGATTCTGAAGCACTGAGGCGGTGTCAGCCCGCGAATCCGCCGGCGCGCTCGAACGCATCGGCGAGGCGGAACATGCCCGTTTCATCAAAGTGCTTCGTGAGGATCTGCATTCCCACGGGAAGTCCCTCGGCGGTGTTGCCGCAGGGGATGCTCATGCACGGAATTCCCGCCAGATCGCCCGTAATGGTGTAGATGTCGGAGAGATACATGGCCATGGGATCGTCAATCTTTTCGCCAATGCGGAACGCCGGGAACGGCGACACGGGCGCAACGATGGCGTCCACCTGGGCGAACGCATCGGTGTAATCGCGCGCGATCAGACTGCGCACCTTTTGCGCTTTGAGGTAGTAGGCCTCGTAGTAACCCGCGCTCAGCACATACGTGCCGAGCATGATCCGCCGCTTGCACTCCGCTCCGAAGCCCTCGCCGCGCGTGCTTCGATACATGTCGCTGAGCGTGCCGGCGTCGTCGGAACGCATGGTGTACCGAACGCCGTCATATCGCGCCAGATTCGAGCTGGCTTCAGCGGTGCAGATGATGTAGTAGCAGGAGATGGCGTACTTCGTGGTCGGCAGGCTGATCTCCCGAACCTCGCATCCCAGCTTTTTCAGCTTGTCGACTCCGCGCATGATCAGGTCGCCGGACTCGGCGGGAAGCTCGGTGAAGTACTCCCGCGGCAGCCCGATCCTGAGGCCGCGCACATTTCCGTCAAGTTGTGAGCCGTAGTCCGGCACGGGCGCAAACGCGGAAGTGGAGTCCAATGGATCGCGGCCGGCGATCACGCGCAGCAGCGTGGCGGCGTCTCGCACTGTACGCGCGAACGGACCGATATGATCGAGCGAGCTCGCGAAGGCGGTCAGACCATATCGCGACACGCGGCCGTAGGTCGGAGTGACGCCGACCACTCCGCAGAATGATGCGGGCTGGCGGATGGAACCGCCCGTATCGGAGCCGAGCGAGACCACCGCCGTGCCCTGCGCCACAGCCGCCGCCGAGCCGCCGCTGGAGCCGCCAGGAACGCGATCGAGCGCGCGCGGGTTGTGCACCGGACCGAACGCCGAGTTCTCGTTCGACGAGCCCATCGCGAACTCGTCGCAGTTGGTCTTGCCGATGATTACGCCACCCGCTTCCTCCAGCCGCTCCACGACCGTCGCATCGTACGGTGGGATATAGCTGGCCAGCAGTTTCGATCCGCAGGTGGTGCGTACGCCCTTCGTAAGGATGACGTCCTTCACGGCGATGGGCACGCCGGCCAGAGCACCGGGATCGATGCCGTCCGCCAGTTTCTGATCAACGCGCCGGGCGGCGGCGATGGCGCGCTCCGGCGAAAACTGCAGGAAGGCGTTGGTGGCGGAATTCTGCTTTTCGCCGTGCAGGAGCGCGGCTTCGGCCAACTCGACCGCGCTGTAGCGGCCGGATCGCAGGCCGGCGTGAACCTCAGCAATAGTGAGCGACGGTACGAGCGATTCGATCATCGCTCGATGACTTTCGGTACCTTGAAATATCCTGCGCCCGCCAGCGGCGCGTTCGCCAGTGCGGTCTCGGCGCCCACGCCGGGCCGTTCCACGTCCTCGCGCAGTGTCGCGGTCTCTCCGGCGTCATAAAGCACCTGGGCCATGGGCTCGACATCTTTCGTATCCAGCTCGTTCAACGTTTCTATATGTGTGAGAATCGCGCCCAGATCAGCCGACATGCGACGAACTTCGTCTTCTGTGAGCCGGAGGTTGGCCAAATCGGCGACGTAACGAACTTCGTCCTCGGTGAGCTTCACGAAACGGCCTTCTTCTTTGCGCGGTCGTAGAGCATGCGCAGGACAGGATCCTGAACCGACTCGGCCCCATCCCGCGTCGAGGCAGCCATCTGCGGCGGGCGTCGTGGCACGCCGATGCGGAACTCTACCTCGTCGATGACGTCGTCACCGAGGACCTGGCGGATGCGCGTCAGAATCTGTCCACGCATCTGGTGCAACTGCCTCTGCCACACCGCATCTTCCACTTCCACCAGGAGCGTGGAGCGCACCAGCCGCAGCGGGCGCGTGCGGTCGGCCAGGCGTTTCCCCACCGCGAGCGGCCATGCCGCGCGCGCCAGATCGTCGGGCGAGACGACACCTGTGGTCTTCAGCTTCGCAAGGGATTTCGCGGCCCGCTCCATCTGGTGAGAGAAGACTCGATTCTAGCATCCGCTGGTGAGAGCAGCGCCGCGGCAACTGCAGTAACTCGTTTCCGGACGATGTGGACTCGGTGTGTGGTGATCGAGAGCCGGCCATGGAGGCTCGAGACACCGAGGCCCGGTGTGATTAGCACCGGGCCCCAATCCACGTTTCGAGCCGGAAAGGAGGCAGTCATGCCCCTGGTACGACTGGTCCTGAAGGTTATCTTCAGAATCACCGTAACGCTGGTATCGCGAAACCGGTAGCCGGCGAAACCGCCGCAGCACACACCTGCGGCGGTTCCAAAAACAGCATACACCAGATTCGTTCGGATTTCGACAGAGCAAGGGTACTATCCCGGACCGTGGACGGCAGTATCTTGAAGTGTTCCCGCGGCGCGCCGACGTCGTCACTGCCGATGCGTTCGTACGGGCTTTGCACCCCGTGTGCGTCAAATGGTCAGCGCCATCTTGCCCACCCCGTCCGCGTAGCGCTCCAGCAGCTCGAACGCGCTTTGCGCCGCGGCCATGGAGCGCACGTGCGTCACGATGGGCGCGAACCGTTCCGGCTCATCGGCCAGCAGTTCCAGGGTCCTGTGCCCGTCACGATTGGAGCGGTGCGGGCTCACCAGCGTGATCTCTTTGCGGCGCATGGTGTGGAACTCCACCGGTGTTTGCACCTCGGACGGGATGCCCGTCACCAGCACGCGCCCGGCGCGCCGAACGACGTGCAGGCACTGGTTCACGGTCACGTTCCGCGCCGCGCAGTCGATGGCCAGGTCCACGCCGCGCCCGCTTGTCGCCCGAAGGATCTCCCGCACCGGATCGGCCTGCGCCGGGTCGATCGCCTCCTCGGCGCCGACATCGCGCGCCAGCTCGCGGCGATGTCCCACCGGCTCCACAGCCCAGATACGGCGGACGCCGGAGAGCTTCAGGACCGCGATTGTCAGCAGCCCGATCGGCCCTGCCCCGAACACAATCGCCGATTCGCCTGGCTCTGGCCGCGCGAATGTCATCGAATGCAGCACTACGGAAAGCGGCTCATGCAGGACGGCGGTGCGCTCGGCCATGCCCCTCGGCAGCGCAATGACGTTCGCCTCGGGAAGGTTGACCACCTCGCGGAAAAAGCCGGGCAGCACCGGCGAACCGTGAAACCCGACATTCGCGCAGACGTTGTGATGTCCGCTCATGCAGAACTCGCAGTGGTAGCAGTAGACCGCGGGCTCCAGCGCGACAGGATCACCTTCGTTCCACCCGCTCACGCCCGCGCCGGCGCGCAGCACCGATCCGATCGGCTCGTGCCCCAACACCATGGGGTAAACACACTTTGTTTCGCCGATGCCGCCTTCGGAAAAATAATGCAGATCGGAGCCGCAGATGCCGACCATGCGCACGGCTACCTGAACCTCTCCAGGCGCGGGATCGCGCACAGGAATCTCGGAAATGCGGAAATGGCGGGGCTCGAACAGTTCTGCGGCGAACATCAGCTCCAGTGTACCGATGCGCGCCGAATGGGGCGCCGGCTAGGCGGCGACCTTCTCGAAGGTCCGCTGCACCTTGTCGGTGACGGCGGATATCGAGGAGCCGCGAGGCATGGGCACACTAGCCGGCCATGGCTCCTCCACGCTGGCCAGAGCCACGGCCGCTCCAAGCAGCGCAATGTTCTTCATGAAGTGAATCATGTCGTTCTGCCGCTGGCCGGGATCCTGGGCATGCCAGAAGTCGTGGATCATGGGCGACACGCCGGCAAGGAAGCCAATGATCGCCGCCGCGCCCAGTTTGGGCTTGATGCCCAGAAGGATGCTGGTCCCCCCAATCAGCAGCGCAGCACCGGAAACCATGACGGCCGCTTCCGGCTGCGGGACGTGCTTGGCTCCGGCATACTGCGACAGCGGGCGGCGATTCCGGAAGTGATTGATGCCGTTGTACAGGAAGAAGCCGCCGAACACCAGCCGGCCGATCAGGAATGGGACTTTCATGGGCTCAGCCTCCGACCGTTGGATTCGACCCCGCCGCGAGTGTTTCAGCGCTACTCGGCGCCGAGCTCGGCTCGCAGCCGGTCGGCAATGAGGTTGGCCGCCTGCCGCACCTGGTCGTCGCTGCGGCCTTCCACCATGACGCGCGCCAGCGGCTCGGTGCCGGAGAAACGGACCAGGACCCGCCCAGCCCCGGCGAATTCGGCCTCCGTGTCGCGAATCGCTGCCTGGACCGAATCCAGCTCGCTCAGGGGACGCTTGTGCTTCACCCGCACGTTGACCAACAGCTGCGGAAAAACTTCGAGATCCGCGGTTAGATCGTCCAGCGTTCGCCCGCTGCGCTGAACCACATCCATGACCCGCAGCGCGGTGAGAATGCCGTCGCCGGTGGTAGCCGAGTCCAGAAAGATTACGTGGCCGGACTGCTCGCCGCCAAGCATCGCGCCTCGACGACGCATCTCTTCCAGAACGTATTTGTCGCCTACAGGTGTGCGCACCAGGGCGATGCCGTCCCGCTGCAGCGCGCGTTCCAGTCCCAGGTTGGACATCTGCGTCGCAACCACCACCGGCTGTCCGTTGCAGTCGCGCAGCCGGCCCTGGGCGTGCAAATCTCGTCCGTTTACCAGCAGCACGGCGTCACCGTCGATGATTCGCCCGGACGCCGATACGAACAGCGCCCGGTCGGCGTCGCCGTCAAACGCGACGCCCAGGCGCGCGCCGCGCTCCAGCACCGCCGCGCGAACGTGCTCCAGATGCAGCGACCCGCAACTTAGGTTGATGTTGCGCCCGTTCGGCGAGGCGGCGATGGTGTGCACCCTTGCGCCGAGGCGCGCGAACAGCGCGGGCGCGAGTTCGTACGAGCCGCCGTTGGCGCAGTCGGCGATGATATCGAAATCCGCCAGTCCCCCGGGAATCGTGGCCGCCAGATGATCGGCGTACACATCATCCAGATGGTGATCCACGGGAAGCTCGACGGCGCTGGTCGCGGCGCCGGACTCGAGCGCCCGGAAAATGTCCTTTTCGATCAATTCCTCAGTCGCGTCCGGCAGCTTGTAGCCGTCGTGGCCAATTACCTTGATGCCGTTGTCGCGATATGGATTGTGCGAGGCGGAGATCATCACTCCGGCCGCGAACGGGCCCGTCTTCGCCAGATACGCCACGCCCGGCGTTGTGGTCACGCCGGAGAACTGCGCGCTGACCCCCGAGCCGGCGAGTCCGCCCGCGATCTCGGCCGCGATCCACGGCCCGGACTCGCGCGTATCCATGCCGATAACTACGGCCGGGGGATGCTCGCCGGCGGAGGTGCGCACCCATTTCCCCAGCGCCGCGCCAACCGCGGCCGTCGTTTTCCGATCCAGCGGATATTCGCCCGCTACACCACGGATGCCATCCGTGCCAAACAGCTCACGACTCATTTCTGTACTTTGTCCTTTAACGCCTGCCCTTTTCCATGGTCAGTTCGTAATCGATGTATTCCTGTCCCACGACGCGCACCTGCGGATCGCCGACATAGGCGTGCACGCGTCCCACGTGCCTGCCGATGATATCGTGCAGGTCGATGGGGTCGGTCTGCACCTCGGTGATCGCGGCGACGTGGCTTTCCGGCCCGCGCAGGTGAATGACGGGAGGCTGGAGAATGCATTCGGCCACGTGGTAACCGTCCGGGGGCGAGCCATAGAACCGCGCGCGCAGCGGCACGTCGCGCGTTGCCGTGCGGTCGAAGCGGACGCGGATCTGCGAGGGAACGGCGCGGGTCAGCAGAATTCCCAGCGGGAGCCGCGTGTCGTGACTGTCGATGTTGAAAGTCCGCTCGCCGGGCGAGTGCATCGCTCCAAAATCCAGCTCCACGCTCGCGTTGGCCAGATATGCGGGTGTCAGCCGGTCGGCGGGTCCGCGAATATCCAGGCTGACATGCTCGGGTATTTCCGAGCTGATCTCCAAATCGTCGGGAATATTCTTGTACTGCACCGGCGCGGAAACGTTCATTTCCATTTCCGACTGCCGGCCCATGATGGCCCACAGCACGAAAGCCAGACCGACCGAAAGCAGTTTCCAGCCGAGGTTCGCGGTGAGAGCGCGTCTCATCGTCCCGGGACCGAAGTCTCGCGCAGCGCCTGCGCGCTGGGCTCGGCGGGCCGCGGTTGACGATGGCCGTCCGACAAACGCTCGCGGACGCGATCCAGGGTGACGTCCATCTCGATCTCACCGAACGCCGCAACCGAAATTCGGCCCGTCTCCTCGGAAACGATGATGGACAGGCAGTCGGTTTCCTCAGTCACTCCGATGCCGGCGCGATGCCGGGTGCCCAGATGGCTGGACAGGGCCGGGTTGGTGGTGAGGGGAAGGAAGCAGGCCGCCGCGGCCACCCGATCGCCGTGCACGATCACCGCGCCGTCGTGCAGCAGCGCCCCGGGATGGAAAATGGTCATGAGCAGATCGCGCGACAGTCGAGCATCCAGGGCCACTCCGCTTTCCACGAACGTGCGCAGTCCGATGTGCCGCTCCATCACAATAAGAGCGCCGGTGTTTTGCGCGGCAAGCTGTCCCACGGCGAGCAGGATTTCGTCCGTAACCTCGCGGCGCTGCAGTGGGGCGAATCCGAACATCCGCCGGCGGCCCAGACGGGCCAGCAGACGGCGAATCTCGGACTGAAACATCACGATAAGAGCGAACGCAGTGTACGGGGCCAGCGTGGCCAGGATGGTGCGCAACAGCTCGAGATGGGCCAGCAGCGCGACCACATAAACGGCCAGCACGAACGCGAGTCCGGTGAGAATATGAGCGGCGCGCCGGCCGCGGACAATGGAAATGAACTGATAAATCAGGAAGGCGACGCACAGGATATCGACCGCGGCCGTGAGGTTCAGCTTCGGCACGTTTGCCAGCAGGGATGTCCACCAGCGCGCCATGGGCAGACCTCAATTCTATCGCGGGCCTTTCGCTCCTGGGAAACGAAACCCCTTACGGCAGCAGGGGTTCGCCATCCAGTTTCCACGCAGCGATGGCCTTTCTTACCTCCTCCACCGCGCCCGCCTCTTCTCCCGAGTGCAACAGCAGGGACGCGCTCTGCAGCAGCGCCAGAACCGCGTCGCACCGCGTACCGTTCGGGTCGCCCTCGGCCGTAATCTGCGCCCGGACGCCTCCGACGTCGCGCAACACGCCTTCGAGGCACGCCGCCGCAGCCCCGCCACGCCCTTCGAGTTGCCGCAGAAGATCATCCAGATCGGCTTCAATACCGCTGTTGTCGAACAGCACCTGGCTCATCGCGGTCAGGCCGCGCGTGCTTCCGGTGGCGGCAGGTTTGTCGTCCGGCGGCCCCAGCCGCTCGTCCAGCATCGCGGAGAGATACGCCTCGAGGGACGCCTCGCCTCGCAGCCAGGGCCCTAACAACTGCATGATGCCCAGCAGACTCGGCAAATCCGGGACGCAGATCCACTCTTCGCGCGGAACGGGTACGGCGCCGATCCTCAGGGCGATACCGTAGGAGAACTCGGCCCCCGCGCGTCCCGTGTAGACCTTTACAGCGGCATCGGGTGCGAACGTCTGCGCAGCACGCGCCAGGCCAAGATTACCAGGAGGATTTCCTTCCGGCATCGGGCGCGATTCCCAGTCGCCGCGCCGAAACACCCACAAGTTCATGGGCGAGTGTAACATAGCATCTGAATTTCTTTACCGCAGGTCTTTTCCGAGACGCCGGGGCGCTCGAAACCTGCGTGCTAAAATGCAATTCAATGACCGCAGAAATCGAGCTGGTCACCCGCCTTCAGAACCTCGATTCACAGATTGCCGAGCTGGAAAAGGAAGTCGCGGCACTGCCCCGGCATATCGCCCAGATCGAGAAGGCGCTGGACGCCCATAACCGCCGGCTCGAAGCGGATCGCGCCGCGCTCAGCGCGAACCAGAAGGATCGCAAGCGGCTCGAGGACGACACGAAAGTCCACGACCAGAAGATCTCGAAGCTGAAAGATCAGATGCTGCAGGCCAAAACCAACGAGCAGTATCGGGCCTTTCAGAACGAGATCGACTACGCCGCGCGCGAGATTCGCAAGGCCGAGGACCGCATCCTCGACCTCATGGGGGAATCCGAGCCGCTGGAAGCCAACGTCAAACGCGCCGAGGCGGAGCTGAAGAAAGAGCGCGCCCAGGTGGAGGCCGAGAAGCAGCGCGCCCGCGAGCGTACCGCCGACGACGAGCAGCAGCTTACGGTCCTGCGGGGCGAACGCCGCGAACTGGCCGCCGGCATGGAGCCCAGGCTGGTGCGCGATTACGAGCGCATTCGCCGCAAATGGCACGGCGGATCCGCGGTGGCCGAAGCCGTGGAGGGACGTTGCTCCGCTTGCCAGATCGCCCTGCGCCCGCAGTTCTGGCAGGACCTGAGGCGCGGCGATCAGCTGATGTTCTGCGAAAGCTGCGGCCGTTTCCTCTTCTACAATCCGCCCGTCAGCTTCGAGAACGAAGTTGCTGCGGCGCCTCCCGCGGCCGGTTAACGGCCTGGTCCTCAATCATCCAGCCGGATCCACGCCGGTGCGTGGTCGCTCGCGTTCGGTTCCCCACGTACCCATCTGTCCACCCCGCCGTCGATCAGGCGAGGCGTGATCGCCGGTGACAGCAGGAAATGATCGAGCCGCATCCCTTTGTCAGCAGGCCATCGGCCGCGTTCGTAATCCCAGAAGGTCCACAGTGGTCCCTCCGGCTGCAGCCGCCGCAATGCATCCGTCCAGCCTTGCTGCAGCAGACGTGTGAACGCGGCCCGGCTCGCGGGCTGCACCAGTGCGTTGTTGTCGAGCGATCGCGTAGGGTAGATATCCTGCGCGGCCGGGACGACGTTGAAGTCGCCAGCTAACACTACCGGGGCGCCGCTTGCGAGGAGCGTCCTGGCATGCGAGATCAGACGCTCGAACCAGGCGAGCTTGTAGTCGAACTTCGGGCCGGGCTGCGGATTCCCGTTCGGGAGGTAGATGCACGCGATCAGAATCCCGTTGACCGCCGCTTCGATGTAGCGCGCCTGCCGGTCGTCAGCATCTCCCGGCAGGCCGACCCTGGTCAGTACGGGATCCGCGTTTCGCGCCAGGATGCCTACCCCATTCCAGGAGCGTTCGCCATGCCATACGGCGCCGTAACCGAGCTTCCTGATCTCGGCGTCCGGTAGCGCGCGCTGTTCGGCTCTGAGTTCCTGAAGGCAGGCTACGTCAGGTTTAGCTCGTTCCAGCCATTGGAGGAGATTCGTCAGGCGCTTGTTGATGTTGTTGATGTTGAACGTGGCGATCTTCACGCGGGTCCGGATGCAATCCTATTCTGCCCCAGGGCAACGATAGAATGTCGTCTTCGTGGAGGCATCAATGAACCGCAGGATCTTTCTGCTGGGGTCGGCAGCGGCGGCTGCCGCGGCGGGGCAAACCTCATCGCACGCAGTCGGTACGGGCATCATCGGCGTTGGCAACCGCGGCGCTTACCTTCTGGAAGGCGTGCTCGCGCAGCCGAACGCCAAAGTCGTCGCGCTCTGCGATGTCAAGCCCGACCGGCTGGATAAAGCCGCGACAGCCGCGGCTCGAGACAATCCGTCCACTTACGTGGACTGGCGAAAGCTTCTCGATCGCAGGGATGTCGATGCGGTGTTTATCGCCTCGCCGCCCGATCTGCACTCGCAAATGGCCGTCGCGGCGCTCCAGGCGGGCAAGAACGTCTATTGCGAGAAGCCGATCGGAATCACTCCGGAACAGGTGCGCGCCATCGTGGAGGCGGCGCGGAAATCGAACAAGGTGTTCGTGCCTGGCCAGCAGATGCGCTCCTTCAAACAATATGTCGAGGCGATCCGCAAAATCCGTGAAGGCGTGATCGGCGAGGTCGCCATGCTGAAGGCGCAGCGCCATGCCTCCGCTGACCTGCCCCACGATGGAACGTCGGCGGACTGGTATTTCGATGTGAAACGCTCAGGCGGATATCTGATCGAGCAGTCAGTCCATAACCTCGATCTGTGCAACTGGATCATTGGTTCGCACCCCGTGCGCGCATGCGGGTTCGGAGCCATCATGCTGCACAGGAACGATCCGCCGGGCAGAACGATCTTCGATTGCGGAACGTTGAGTTACGAATACCCCGGTGGCATCGAACTGTCATTCACTCAGAACGTATTTCACCCGCCCCACCTGCCCGGCGGCGGCCAGTACATTTACGTTTACGGCGCGAAGGGCGCGGTCGATTTCATAGGTACTCCGACCATGTATGGTCCTGCCGAGGACAGCAGCCCCGTTGTGCTCGCGGAAAAGCCGCAGCCGGACGATCCTCATGCCCATATAGCGGCGTTCTATGATTCGGTGATCAACGGCGCTAAACCTCCGGCGGATGTCACCATTGGGGCGACGGCCGCCCTGACCGCCATTCTGGGCCATCAGGCGATGACCCGCCGCCAGGTCGTGGAGTGGACCGGCATGGGCGTCGAATTGTGAGCTGATTCGTCGCCTTGTCCCGCCTTACCCCCGCGCGGGAACGGACCGCGCAAAGAACGCGCGCGCAGCGGCAATCGTCTTCTCGATGTCTTCATCGGTGTGCGCGGCGGAGATAAACGCGGCCTCGAACTGCGAGGGGGCCAGGTAAACGCCGCGCTCCAGCATCCAGTGGAAGAAGGCGCGAAAGCGGGCCAGATCGGACGTGCGCGCGGATTCGTAGTCCGTGACCGGCTGCGCGGTGAAGAAGAACGTGAACATCGAGCCGACGCGGTTCACCGTGATCCCGTCGGGCGCGCTGGCGGAAATGCGGCTCCCCATTTCTTCCAGCCTGCGATACACCTCGGGATGCGCTTTCAGATAGCGCAGCATGGCCAGCCCGGCCGCCACTGCCAGAGGATTGCCGGAGAGTGTGCCAGCCTGGTAGATCGGCCCCGTTGGCGCCACGCGGGTCATGATATCCGCGCGCCCGCCGTAGGCTGCGATCGGCAAGCCGCCGCCTACGATCTTCCCCAGGGTCGTGAGATCCGGACGAATGCCGTATAGCTGCTGCGCACCGCCCAGAGCCACGCGGAAACCGGTCATCACCTCGTCAATGATCAGCAGCGCGCCGTGTCGCGAGGTGAGTTCGCGCAGCGCTTGCAGGAAGCCCGGCCGCGGTGGCACGCAGCCCATGTTGCCGGCCACGGGCTCGACGATCACTGCCGCAATTTCGTCACCCCGCGCGGCGAAAACGGCCTCCACCGCGTCGATCGAGTTGTACCGCAGCGCCAGCGTCGTTTCCGCGAAGCTCCGGGGCACGCCCTGCGTATCGGCAATGCCCAGCGTGGCCATTCCCGAGCCGGCCTTCACCAGCAGGGAGTCGACGTGGCCGTGATAGCAGCCCTCGAACTTGACCGTAAGATCCCGGCCTGTATACCCGCGCGCCACGCGCAGCGCGCTCATGGTCGCCTCCGTGCCGGAGTTCACCAGCCGCACCATCTCGATGGAAGGCACGCATTCGCAGATCAGAGCGGCGAGGTCCACTTCGCGCTCCGTGGGAGCGCCAAAGCTGGTTCCGATGTCGAGCGTTTCCCGCAACGCGTCGAGAACCGGCGGCGCGCGATGGCCGAGGATCAGCGGTCCCCACGAGCCGACATAATCGATGTACTCGTTGCCATCGACGTCGTAAAGCTTCGAGCCTTCGCCGCGTGCGATGAACGGGGGCGTTCCGCCAACGCCGCGAAAGGCGCGCACCGGCGAGTTCACGCCGCCAGGGATCAGCGTCTGGGCGCGCGCAAAGATCTCCTGCGATCGCGAAAGGCGCATGGCTGCATTATCTTACACCGTATAATAGGGATCGCCGGCGGGGGGCCTGAATACGAATTCCAATTCGACATCGCACTACGACGCGATCGTGGTTGGCGGCGGTCCCGCGGGATCGCTGACAGCGTTCCATCTCGCAAAGGCCGGTCTGCGCGTGCTCGTGCTGGAAGCCAGGACATTCCCCCGCCCCAAGGCCTGCGGCGGCGGCCTTCAGGCGCGCATCATCCCCGAACTGCCGCTGGACATCAGGCCCGTGGTGCGCGGCAGCATCAGCGATATCACCCTGACCTTCGCCCTGGGAGGTCCGCACACCCGAACGAACTCCGAGACCATCGTTTATACCGTTCTCCGCTCGGAATTTGACGAACACCTCCTGCGGCGCGCTCAGGACGCCGGCGCACAAATTCGGGAGAGCGCGCGCGTTCGCAGTCTGACGATTGCCGCTGATGGCCGTGTGACCGTGGTCACCGACGATGGGCCTGTCACCGCCGATTGCCTGGTCGGCGCCGACGGGGCAAACAGCGTCGTGCGCAACCAACTGAACCCTCGCGAGGCGTACTTCTGGCAGGCCGCGGTCTATTGCGAGGTTCCGGAGCGGCTGGTAGCCCCCGATGTTCTGGAACAGCGGCGCATGTGCCTCGACTGGGGAACGCTGCCCAGCGGATACGCGTGGGCGTTTCCCAAGGACGGCTTCGTGAACGTGGGAGCGGGCGCGCCCGTGGCTCTGGCCAGGCATCTTCGCGAGTATGCGTCCGTGTTCGTGAGATCGCTCGGTATTTTGAAATCCGGATCGCTCGACCAGGTAACCTTCACCGGCCACCAACTCCCCACCCTGACCAGCCGATCGCGGGTGGCGAACCGGAGCGTGCTGCTGGTGGGCGATGCCGCCGGTTTAGTAGAACCGTTTACCGGCGAAGGCCTGTTCTTCGCCTGTCGCAGCGCAGCGATCGCGGCGAAATCCATAGTCCGGGCGCTCTCGTCGGGCGTACGGGATTTCAGCTCCTACTCCGCCGAGCTGCTGCCGCCGGTCCGGGCGGAGCTGGCCTGCTCGCGGGCCCTACTGCGCTTCTCGACCATTTTCCCGAAGCGCGTGTACCAGCTGTTCCGCAACAACGATCATGCCTGGCGGACACTTTGCCGCGTGCTGCGCGGCGAGGAGCGTTTCCAACAGCTCGCGGCCGAGATTCTCGGGCCGATGCGAGTGGCCTCGCGCGCGATCGATGCCGTGTCGCGGCTGGTGGAGCCCGTGGTCATGCGAACGCGGACGCCGTCCGCCAGCCTTTCGAACCCGCTATGAGGCGGTAAGAGCGGCTTTGGCGAGCTGCAGCGCCGAACAGGCGAAATCGCGGTAAACGCGGCGGCGCAGGGTGCGGTACTGCTGCGCGCCGGAAAAGAGCTGGTCCACCAGGTAATAAAATCGCGAACTCTGCCGAGCGAACTGGACCATCCGGCCGGGAATCGAGCCAAACAGAAACCGACCGAGATAAAACCGGCGCGAGATCGTGGCCGCGAATTCCAGATCCGCGCCAAAATCGCTGTGGAGCAGCGAGCGATAGAGCCGCCCGCGCTCGACCACCGGCCGCGCATCATCGAGCAGGGCCTGCGCCGCGAGGTCGCCGGAACGCATTGCGTAATACAAGCCCTCGCCGGTGATCGGATCCACCAGGCCAGCCGAGTCCCCGACCGCCATCCACCCGTCACCCGCAAGCCGATTCCGCTTCCAGGAGCCTGGCTCCAGCGAGGGCAGCATGTGCGCGTAGAACCGTGAGCCGCGCCAGGCGATCCCCCGATCGTCCATGTAGCGCTCCAGCATCGCGCGCATTTGCTGCGCGGGAACGCCTTTGCCGCAGATGCCCACCGACGCGTGCCCGCAGCGCGGAAAAACCCAGATATACCCTTCGAAGCCGTCAATGAACTGGACGTCGATGTGCGTCTGCGTACTTGATTCGACGTAATACCCGAGCGCGGTCATCGTGTCACGAGCCGCCCACTCCGTGCCCACCTCGCGCACCGGATTGCGGGCGCCCATGGCGACGATGCAGAAATCCGCCTCCATGGCGCCCGCTGTGGTGCGAATCGTCCACCCGCTCCCGCGGCGCACAAGTCCGGTGACCCGCGTCCTCTCGATGTGCGCGCCGGCGCGCTCGGCCCGCTGCAGAAGCATGCCGTTCAGATCGAATCGGGAATAGATCAACAGCGGCTCACTCAGGCGCAGCGTCGCCGCTCCCGCTCCTGGCGCGGTGAGCGAGGTCTCGGTGATGTAGCGCTTCGCCGCGCCGTTCTCTTTCAGGAACGGATACTCGCGCCATGCTTTGCAGGTGATCCCGCCCCCGCAGGGCTTCTCCCACGCCAGCTTCTCATCGATGAGGACGGTGTCCAGACCGCCGCGCGCGAGCCGCTCTGCGGCGAACGATCCGGCGGGACCTCCGCCGAGCACTGCGACGCGTTTCATTACTTGTTCGGGATCGCCGGATGTCCGGGAGGTAATGCCGGAGCAGCGCCGGCGCCTCCCATGTCCCCGTGCGGATTCGCGCCGCCCGCCCCCATGTCTCCATGCGGATTCGCGCCGGACGCGCCCATCCCGGAGCGGCCCTTCACCACCCACTCGTTACCGCTTCGCGTCAGGATGTACTTGATATCCAGGCCGGCGTTGCGAGCGTTATTGCTCTTCGATTGAAAATGGACCACCGCATCGGCTTCATCGCTGCGAAATGACACGGAGGAGATGCTGACGTCCATGGCGCCCAGGTCCTGCCGCTTCGCCAGGTACCGGAGCACGCCCTGGCGGACCGCTTCCGGGTTCTGAATGTCGCGATGGCAGCCGCAGAGCGCGACCGCGAGACCAGCGCAGACAATGCCGGCGGCAATTTTCATCAGGCCCATTATAACCATCGAGTTAGCGACGGATCGCGATAATGGAAAACAGATGTTGGCGGTATTACTTGCGCTCGTGGCGGCTGTTTCGCTCCTTGCCACGGAGATCCCGGCGGGCCAGAAAATCCAGATTCGGCTGACCACGGGCATTGACTCGACCACTGCGCGTCCCGGCGATCCGTTTTCGGCGGTGGTCATTGCCCCGGTGCTGGTCCACGGCCAACTGGCCGTTGCCCAGGGCGCGATCGTCACCGGCCATGTGGCCTCGATAACTCCGGCCAAGACCGCTGACGATCACATCGTGCTCGCGCTCGATTTCACGGGCATCAGAGATACTGCCGGGCATTCGGCGCGCCTCGCTGCCCGCCTCACCGAAGTGGACAATGCGCGCGAGGAAGTGGACGATCAGGGGCGGATCGTGGGCATCACCCCGAAGGACAGCATCAGCTCCCGCCTCGATCAGGGCATCAACAGGATCGCGCAGCAGAACGCCGACTTCGCGCAGTTGCTGGGGACGATTAAAGGCGCATTCGTCAAATCAGCCGATCCGAATATCGTGTACCCGGCCGGGGTCGAGATGACCATCGCGCTGACAAAGCCGCTCGATTGGAATGGCGCCGCCTCGGAGCCGGCCATTGCGCCCATCGAGCCGGCGGACCGTCTCGCTGCTCTGGCCGCCCACGAGCCCTTCCGCACCATTACCCAGACCGGCGTGCCCTCAGACATCACGAACCTGATGTTCATCGGCGCCCGAGAGGACCTGGAGCGCGCCTTTCGCGATGCGGGATGGAGCGCGGCGGCGAAGCTGAGCGGCGAGTCGAAACTGGAGACGTTTCGCGCCATTGCGGAGATGCGCGGTTATCAGGAAGCGCCCGTTTCCCTGCTCCTGCTGAACGGACACCCGCCGGATTTCGTCTTTCAGAAACAGAACAATACCTTCGCCGCGCGGCATCACCTGCGCATCTGGATGATGCCGGAGCGCTTCAACGGCCAGTCCGTGTGGGTCTGCGCGGCCACGCACGATATCGGCATCTCCTTCTCCGATGAGCAGCGCACCTTCATTCACAAGATCGACTCGGACATCGATCATGAGCGCGCCAAGGTAGTGAGTGACCTGGTCTTCACGCGCGACGTCAGGGGACTGGCGCTGGTGGATCGCGATAATGTGCCGCACACCGCTGTAAACGGCACCGGCGACGCCATTGAAACTGACGGGCGAATGGCGGTGGTCGAGTTTTGAAGCCCGCTGCACGGGCCCCGTTCCGGCATTACGACCTGCTGCTGGCCATTTTCGTCGTGGTGCTGCTCATCTCGAATCTGGTTGGCCAGAAAATCTGTGCCCTGGGACCGTTTCGCATCAGCGGAGCACAGCTTCTGTTCCCGATGACCTACATCTTCGGGGACGTCTTCACCGAAGTCTACGGCTACGCGGCTTCGCGGCGTGCCATCTGGATCGGTTTCTTTGCCTCCGGCCTGCTGGCCATCATGGGACTGATAGCCGTCGCGCTGCCGCCCGCGCCCGAATGGCATAACCAGGCGGCTTTCGCGACGGTCTTCGATTTCATCCCGCGCCTGATCGTCGCCAGCCTGCTGGCGTTCTGGTGCGGGGAGTTCGCCAATTCGTACGTTATGGCGAAGATGAAGATCCTGACCGGCGGCCGCAGGCTGTGGACGCGCACCGTGGGATCGACCGTTGTCGGGCAGGCCGTGGACACCATCGTTGTCATGTCGGTCGCGTTCGCGGGCAGCACCTCGACCAGCGCGATCCTGCGGCTGATCGCGTCCGCCTATCTGGGAAAGGTCGCCTACGAGGTGCTTGCGACGCCGCTCACCTATGCCGTCGTGAACGGGTTAAAACGCGCCGAGGGTCTTGACCCGTTCGACTACGACACCAACTTCAGCCCCTTCTCCGCCGGGAATGGCGTGTCAGTGGATGAGGTACGGCCGCAGAGCGAGGTTTACTACCACGATCAGCGCCGCCATGACCGGCAGCACCAGTAGCGCCTTCTTCAGGCGTTTCGGATCCCCGCCCGCAATGCCGCCGATGATCGGCGAACTCACCGCCAGACCAATCCAGCCCAGGGTTACGACAATGCCGGTCGCCGTAGCCTGAACCGCCGGCGAGAAATTGTCCTGCACCATGGCCAGCGTCGTCGGGAAGACCGGGGCCATCGCCAGGCCGGCGATGAACACCAGCACCCAGGCCACGCCCGGCGTTCGCGAGCGCAGCATGGCCCACGTGGTAATCAGCATGGCGATGCTCGACCCCAGCAGCACCGAGATTCCGGGCACGGTGATCAGCACCGGCGCGATGGCCACCCGCCCAACCAGCAGCCCCAGCGCGAATCCGAACGACAACACGTTCAGCGCGCGCTTCTCCGGTATCCCCTGCGCGATGAGGTGCTGAACCAGCCAGTTCCACACGCCGACCTCGGAAGCCACGTACAGAAACATCAACACACAGAACAGCCACAGCGCGGGATTATTGAACAACCCTCGCGGCTGGGCGGGAGTGCCGGGCGCTTCCCCGCCCGTGCTGCCCGGCGCGGCGGTCTCATGCTGGGTTGCCGCGGGGGTGGTCGGAACGGCTCGTGGCATCGGCGTCGCCGCGTTCACCGCGAGGGACACAACCGTCAATATGGCCACGCTGTAGCAAAGCCGCATGGAATTGCTCTTGAACAGATTCGCGGCGATGAACGGCGTCGCGAATCCGCCCAGCCCGAAGAACAGGTTCAGCAGGTTGAGCGTCATCGCCTTGTGCGCCGGGTTGACGTCTCCGGCCAGCGTGTTGGCGCCCACCACGATGATTCCTCCGCCCAGTCCCAGCAGGAACAGATACGCCGCGATGGTTCCGAAGCCGCTCGACCGCGGCAGGAGAAACAGCGCTGCCGAGATGAGCGCCAGTCCGATGACCAGCGCAATCTTCTTGCCGGACTGGTCGATCAACGGGCCGACCGCTATGGACGCGATCACCAGCCCCAGCGCCTGCGAAAAGGCAATGCGGCCGTTCTCGCGCGGCGTCAGCTTGAATCGCGCCGAGAGGTCCGGCAGAATGGTCCCCAGCATGGCGGCGATCATGCCATACACGAATGTCGCGAGAATCGCGGCGAAGATGATCATTGCCGATTAGCTTACGACACGTAGCTGACCTTGCGCGTGTTGTCGTCCCACAACACCTTCTTGCTGCTGCGATACGACAGTGTCGCCATGTGGCCCGAAATGGCCGCCTGCTGCCCGATTTCCGGAGGCGCGATCACCTTCGCGTTCCCCTTGATGGCCTCGAGGAAATTGTGGATGTGCGCCTCGACCGCCTTGTTGTCGTTCCCCGGCAGATCGATATGCTGCTCCCTGCGCGCGGCGATTGCCGGCGGCGTCGCGTCAACGCCTCCCTTGCCGCGGAACTTCTCGGGATAAAAGTTCAGGGTCTGCCGGTTCAGCACTTCAATCGTGCCCTCGTCGCCCATGAAGTTCTCGCCGTAGCCGTAGTGCGCGTTCCCGAGATAGCAGCTGTAGTTGATGTGGAACGGATCGCGATAATCGTAGATCGCGCTCAGCGTATCCGGCACTTCGCGATCATCATTCTGGGTCCAGCGATAGATGCCGCCGGACGCCATGCACGAAGCCGGCACGGTCTTTCCGCAGACGAAATTCGTAATGTCGGTCTGGTGCACCAGCAGGTCGGTGGAGATGCCGCCTGAGTAGTCCCAGTACAACCGCCACTGGAAATAGCGTTGTTTATCGAACGGACGTTGCGGGGCGGAGCCGAGAAACTTCTCCCAGTCGGTATTCTCGGGCGTGGTGTCGGCGGGGATGTCGTACCGCCATGCGGGCTGCGCCGGCAGCGCGTTGCGATACCAGAACGCGCGAACGTAGTGGATATTGCCGATCAGTCCGTCGGCCACCATCTTCTGGGCCTGGATGTACAGGGAATTGCTGCGGTTCTGTGTTCCGACCTGCACCACTTTCCCCGACTGCTCCGCCGCCTTGACCATTTCCTCGCCCTGCTCGATGGTGTGCGCCAGCGGCTTCTCGACATAAATGTTCTTGCCGGCCTTGATCGCCGCCATGAACATCGGGTAGTGCAGATGTTCCGGCGTGGAAATGAACACTGCGTCGATCGATGGGTCGGCCAGCAGGTCCATGTAGTTTTCGTAGGTCTTCGGAGTGTTGCCGCCCATCGTCTGCACGCGATCCTTCGCTTTGGCGAGGTTGCCGGTGTAAGTGTCGCAGACCGCGACCACGGTGGCCAGATCCGGACTGCCCTTGTACAGCCGCTCCATCAGGTAGTAGCCGCGCGTGCCGGTGCCGATCCAGCCGATGGTGATCCTGTCGCTGGCGGCAAGGACGGGCCGGGCGGCGGCGGCGAGCGCGGCGGCAGCGGAAGCCTTCAAAAGACTGCGGCGGGACAGTTCGTCGGAATGCATGGTGATTACTCCTGTAACTGGAGCATATCAATGTCACTGCCGCATGGCGCCGCGAGCCTGCGCCACCACTTCCAGATACTGCTTTGCGCGCTGCTCGAATACGCCGAAGTTTCCCGCCCGAAGGCTCGCCGCGTCCACCAGCTCAGCGCCGACCCCCACGGCGCAGGCGCCCGCTTTCAGGAACTCCGGGGTCGTCTCGAGGTTCACGCCTCCGGTGGGCACCAGTTCGACGTGCGGCAACGGCGCTTTGATGGCTTTGATGTACTTCGGTCCGCCGACCGCGCCGCAGGGAAACACCTTCACCGCGTCCGCGCCCGCATCCCACGCCGCCAGAATCTCGGTCGGCGTGAGCGCGCCGGGCATGATCGGCTTCGAATAGCGCTTGGCGATCTCGATGGTCTTCACGTTGAGAGCCGGCGTGACGAAAAACTGCGCCCCGGCCAGCATGCAGGCGCGTGCCGTTTCCGGGTCGAGCACGGTGCCGGCGCCGAGCACGATCTGGTCGCCGAACTGATCGGCCAGCTTCTCCAGCGCGCGGATGGCCCCGGGCACCGTCATCGTGATCTCGATCGCGCGGATACCCCCGCGATAAATCGCTTCGCAGG
>Ga0070739_10001344_pt1 | contig 37752 bp, 29 predicted proteins | sample Coa_R1_7_FD_66445 | JGI IMG/M metagenome (GOLD analysis project Ga0070739, IMG submission 66445) | Surface soil microbial communities from Centralia Pennsylvania, which are recovering from an underground coalmine fire - Coalmine... | ecosystem: Environmental > Terrestrial > Soil > Unclassified ...
TTGACGCCGGAGGGAATCGCCACCAGAAACGTCAGCGCGGAGAACACCACCGTAGCAAGCTGGGACTGGCCGGCCACGAACATGTGATGGCCCCACACGATGAAGCTCACCAGCGCGAGCGAGACGCTGGCGTAGGCGATGGCGCGATAGCCGAAGATCGTCTTGCGCGAGAACGTCGGGATGAGCTCGCTGATAATCGCCATGCCCGGCAGAATCATGATGTACACGGCCGGGTGCGAATAGAACCAGAAGAAGTGCTGGAACAGCACGGGATCGCCGCCGATGCGCGGATCGAAGATTCCGATTCCGAAGGACCGTTCGAGCGCCAGCAGAACCAGAGTGATTCCCAGCACGGGAGTCGCCAGCACCTGGATAATCGCGGTGGAGTAAATGCCCCAGATGAACAGCGGCATATCGAACCAGCCCATGCCGGGGGCTCGGAGCTTATGCACGGTGGCGATAAAATTCAAGCCGGTGAAGATGGACGAAAAGCCGAGCACAAAGGCCGCCATGACCATCAACGAAACCGGACCATCGGTGGTCGTCGAGTAGGGCGTGTAGAAGGTCCATCCCGTATCGACCGCTCCGAAGATCATGGCGCAAACCGCCATAAGCGCCCCGGTCAGCCACAGGTAGAAGCTCGCCAGGTTCAGCCGCGGGAAGGCGACGTCCTTGGCCCCCAGCATCAGGGGCAGGACGAAATTGCCGAGCGCCGCCGGGATTGCCGGGATGATAAACAGGAACACCATGATCACGCCGTGCAAAGTAAACAGGCGGTTATAGACTTCCGCCGTCACCAGGACCTTGCCGAACAGCTTGTGCGTGGGAGTCAGCAGCGTAAGCCGCACCAGCAGGGCGAAGATGCCGCCGAGCAGGAATGCGGTGAGCACTCCCACCAGGTACATGATGCCGATGCGCTTGTGGTCCAGCGTGCCAGCCCAGCTCATGAAACCCTTGGTTTCGTTGAGGTAATTTTTCTTGGGACGCGGACGGTCCCCGGTGCGCGGAACGGATGAAATCGCTTGATCCATATGAGTCAGCCCTATTTACAACTGCCCTACTGCAACGACTTGATAAACGCGATCAAGCCGCGAATTTGGTTTTCTTTGAGCAAGCCCTGAAACGTCGGCATGATCGGCTCGAACCCTTCAACGATCTTGGCCTGGGGATACAACATCGATTCGCGGACGTAATTTTCGTCGACCAAAACCAGTTGTCCGTTGTTTAACCTCTCCATTTTCCCCCAAATTCCCTTCCAACTGGGGCCCTTGCTGCGGGTGCCATCGATGGTGTGGCAGGAGTTGCAGCCCTTGGTTTCATACTGGATACGGCCCCAATCGGCCGGCGTCTTGTTGGGATCCTTGCCGCTGAAGTAATCCTCCCATTCCGTGCCGCCGGTTTCGAGGAACTTTGCGAACTCGGCGTCATTATCCACGGTGAGCTTGGCGCGCATGTCGGAGTGGCCCTTGCCGCAATATTCGGCGCAGGTGATGACGTGTTCGCCATGGGCGATCGGGGTAAACCAAACTTCCGTGTAGCGGCCGGGGATGATATCGTGTTTGACGCGCATATCCGGCACGAAGAAATCGTGGATGACGTCCTCGCTGGTCATCACGAACTTCACCGGTTTATTCATCGGCACGTGCAGATCGTTGATGGTCCGGGAGCCGTCCGGATATTCGAACTGCCACAGCCACTTCTTCGCGGTGATCTGGATCTCCATGGCGTCGCCGGGGGCCACGGCGTACTCCATCCAGTCCTTGAGCCCCCAGAAGAAGATGCCGACGCACATCAGCAGCGGGATCACGCTCCAGGTGATTTCCAGCGGGGTATTGTGGGTGTCGTGCGGCGTGACGCGGCCGGGCTTATAGCGGTACCGCCAGGCGAAGTACACCGGCGGCACGGTCACGATGATGAAGAGCACGACGCAGAGCCAGAACAGGCTCATGTATAGAAAGTCGATTTGTTTCGCGTATTCCGAGCCCTGTATGTCGGGCATCATTAATCTACGAACCCAGTCCATTATGTCGTTCCTTCCCGATGAATCCCGGGGGCGTGAGATTGAGCGGCGCGGAGGCGCTCGCCTTTAAAAAGACGCCAGATGAAAAATCCTAAGATCAGCACCGAGAGGGCGCCGCCGGTCCGCATGAGGTTCGCGGCAAACAGCACGTAACGGTTAGCCTGCGGATCGTAGTGATAGCAGAACAGGAGAATCTTATCGACGGTGAGCGTCATCCGCCCTTCCGAGGCCTCGGCCAGCGCGAACCGCAGATCGCGGGAGCGGAACCGCACGCCGTAGAGATAGCGTGCGATTTTGCCCTCGGGCGTCAGCACCATGATCGCGGACGGATGCGCGTACTGATCCTGGCGCGGATCGTAACGGTAGTGATAGCCGATCTCTTCGGCAAGCTGCTTGGCGTGATTCTGCGTGTCTGTCAGGAAATGCCAGCCCGGAGCTGGCTTATCGTAGTCGCTGAGATACACGGCCTTCTTCTGGCGCGCGACGTCGAAGGCTTCCTGCGGGTTAATGCTGATGGTGACAATCTCGTACTGATCCCCAGGCGTCCATGGGATTTCCTTCATTGCTTCCGTCTGCCCGTTCAGGATCAGCGTGCACAGCATCGGGCAGTTGTAATAGATCAGGTCGAGGATCACGGGGCGGCCCTGGTGAAAGAAACTCCTGAGCGGCACCGGATAACCATCCTCGCCGATGAAGGTGAGGTTCAGATCGATGTTGCGGCCCAGGTGCTCGTCGATGCCGACGCCTTCCAGTTCGCGGGGAATTACGCCAGGTGGCAGCACCGGGGGCTCGCCCGGCAGCGGTCCGCCCACGCGGCCCGGGTACTGCGCGAACGCACAGCTCGCCACCACCAGCAACAAGCTGAGGCGCAGACCAGCGGGACTGAACGGTCTTAACATCTAGGGATGCGTTTCTCCGGGCGTAGGCGTCGGGGCGGGTTCTTCCTTCTTGGGGACCGTCGGCTTGCCCGGATAGAACGGCTTGCCTTCGGCGACTTCCTTCATAAACAACTCCCGCGCGCGATCCAGGGGAATCCGCACCTGCCCGGTCTTCTTGTCCAGGTACATGGCATGCGTCAGATCCCAATCGTCGCGGCCGCGGACGAGCTGCAAGTCCGGGCTCGGCGCGGACAGAATCTTAGAGTACACCGCGTCGTTCCAGATCTTTTCGAAATACTGCTGAAGCGCCCAGATCACCAGAATCAACACGAGGACGCTGGTGATGGTGAAGCCCCAGATGGCGCCGGTTCTCGGTTCCGTGCGGTCGAAGCCTTCACTCGCCTCGTGGTGTTCGACCTTGCCGGTTTCTACGCTCATACATGACCTTTACGCATTTTCGAAGTGCAGGCTCTGCTCGAACCGCAGATTGCCCACAGGGACCATCTTGTTTTTCTTGAAGCGGCCCCAGAACTGGAGGCCGCAGACGCTCACCGTGAAGGCCAGCGTCGCGAAATCCAGCCAGTGAATCTGCGGGCCGTTGGGGTAATGCACCGGCATCACCACCCAGAACAGATCGATGACTACGACGATCAAACTCCAGGATGCCACCAGCCCAAGACTGGTGAGGCTCCGCTTGGCGGGCCGGCACAGCAGCCAGAAGAACGGAATGATAAACCGGATGAAGGGAAGCGAGAGGCTCAGCCACAGCCAGCCTCCCTGCGCGCGCAGCCGGAAGAACTGCGTTTCCTCGGGAAGATTGGCGTACCAGATCAGGAGATACTGCGCGAACGCGATGTAGGTGTAAAAGGCGGTCAGCGCGAACAACCACTTCCCGAGGTCGTGGTAATGCTCGATGGTGATCGAGTTACTCAGAATCCCGGCGCGCCGGAATCCGAGACACACCAGCGTGGTCACCGCCATGAACGCCAATGCGCCGTCGGCCAGATAATAGAGGCCGAAGATGGTGGAGAACCACGTCGGCTGGACCGACATCAGCCAATCATAGGCCGCCAGCGTGCCGACCACCACCACCAGGAACAGGCCGGGCGCGCTCCAGCGCGAGATGATGTGCATCTGCCTGACCGAGCGTGTGGTGTCCTGCTTGGTGCTCTGCCCGTAGATCGCGAAGACCCAGACCGACCACAGCAGGAAATAGCCGTAGGACCGCAGCACGAAGAAATTTTCCGTCAAATACGATCCTTTGGCCTTGATTTCGGGCGTCACGCTGGCGATCTCCGGATGCGCCCACGGATAGACCGGCTTCAGCCCGAAGGCCAGGGGCAAAAACAGGAGCGCCCCGATGGGCAGGGTCACCATCAGGTTTTCTTGAATCCGCCGCACGACCACCGTCGCGGCGTTGCCCGAGAGATGCTGCGCCATGACGAAGAAGAAGGCTCCCAGGCCGATCCCGCCGGTGAAGGTGAACGCCACCAGGTAGGACTGGAAAAAGCGGTCCCGGTTTTGGGTATAACCGAAGATGCACAGCACCAGCGAAACCAGCGCCACAAAGAGCAGCGCGTTGCGCCCCGCCGACCAGCGGCCAGCCTCGAGCTGGTAACTATCGGCGTGCGCCGGGCGTGAAAATTCGGCTTCGTGAGAAAAGGTTTGACTCATTGTAATGCGGCCCTCTGCGCTTCCGGAAGATCCTGCACCGTGCCGTGCGCGGCCCGTTGGAGCAGCCGGACATAGGCGATGATGGCCCAGCGGTCCGCCGTGACGATCTGGAACCGGTAGGGCGGCATCGTCCGGCGGCCGTTGGTAATCACGTTGAAAATGTCGCCATCGGCGAAATCCACCACCCGCTGCTCCGTCAGGTTGGAAGGCTGCCAAGCGGGCCAGCGTGTCGGGACGATGCCGCGTCCCGAGCCGGTCCGGTCGTGGCACGGCGAGCAATACGTGTTGAACCGCAGCTCGCCCTGATGCAGCAGTTCCGGGGTGATTTCGACCGGCATGCGGCCGATATACATTCCGTTATCGAGCAGGCCGGTGTAATACGGAGTGTTTTCAAATTGCGAGCCGCGCGCCACGGTGTCTTCCGGAATCGGGCGCGTGTTGCGGCCATCGGCAAACAGGCCCGTTTCCCCTTCCGTCCGGAATTTCGCCTGCCGCTTCATGTCCCACCAGATCTGAATGGGCGGATCGCGCTGGATCCCCGAACAGGCCGTTAAGATCGCCGCCAGCGGCACCAGGGCGGCGTATTTCCTCTTCATCTTGCCTTGACTGATCACCCTTCGACTACCTCCACATCGTGCGCGCCAACGCTGCGCAGGTCCTCCGCGGCCTTGGCGGGGCTGAACTGGGGATCGTCGGCCTCAATCAACAGCAGAAACCGGTCGTCGCTCGAACGGTGCATGTTTTTGTAATTCATCGAGGGGTGGTAAAAGCGCGGAAGGCCGTTGAGCGCGAACATGCCGAGGAACGTGGCGAACGCCGTAAACAGAATGGTCAGCTCGAAATCCACCGGGATCGAGTAGCTGAAATCGAAAAAGGGCTTTCCGCCGACCGTGACCGGATAACCGCTCAGGCCGAATTTCATCAGCAGCGGGATCATGAATCCGGCCCCGGCCCACCATTGCAGGAGCAGCGCGGCGGCGGTTCCCGTGAGAGAGAAAAAGATCACGATCCAGCCGAGTTTCGAGGGCGGCACGCCGATGGCTTCGTCGATGCCGTGGACCGGGAACGGCGTCATGGCGTCGATCTTGGTGTAGCCCATGGCGCGGATCTTGCGGCCGGCCTCGACCAGGTCATCGGCCTCGGCGAACTCGCCGATGGCGGCGTAAACCTTGTCGGCGCCGATACCCAGCTTGTCGCGGATCTGATCGATGTCGATGGGCCGCGGCATATTAGTAGACCACCTCTCCCGCGGTCTCGCCCGCCCCGGCGGGGAACGCGTGCTTCTCGTATGCCCGGACGCCCTTCACTTCCGAAATCGCAATCAGCGGCAGGAAGCGGGCGAACAACAGGAACAGCGTCAGGAACAGCCCGATGGTTCCTGCAAACGTACACATATCCACCCAGGTCGGATGGAAGAACCACCAGGAAGTCGGCAGGAAGTCGCGGGTCAGGCTGGTGGCGATGATGACGAACCGCTCGAACCACATGCCGATGTTGGTGGTGATGCTGATGATGAACATCACCCACAGATTGGTGCGCAATTTCTTGAACCAGTACAGCTGCGGGATGAACACGTTGCAGGTGTACATGGACCACGCCGCCCACCAGTAGGGTCCGAAGGCGCGGTTCAGAAAGGTGAACCGCTCATAGATATTGCCGCTGTACCAGGCGATGAAGAACTCCGTGCAGTAGGAGTAGCCGACGATCGAGCCGGTCACCAGGATGATCTTGTTCATGTTCTCCAGGTGCTTCATAGTGATCAGGTTCTGGAGATTCAGGGTCCAGCGGGCGATCAGCAGCAGCGTCATCACGCAGGCGAAGCCCGAAAAGATCGCGCCCGCGACGAAATACGGCGGGAAGATCGTGGTGTGCCAGCCGGGAATCACCGAGGTCGCGAAGTCGAAGCTGACCACCGAGTGGACCGACAGCACCAGCGGCGTCGAGATGCCGGCCAGGATCAGGTAGGCGGCTTCATAATTCCGCCAGTGGCGCGCCGAGCCGCGCCAGCCTAACGCCAGCAAGCCGAATACCCACTGGCGGACCTTGCTCACGGCGCGATCGCGCAGAGTCGCCAGATCCGGCACCAGTCCGGTGAACCAGAACAGCAGCGACACGGTGAAATACGTCGAAACGGCGAACACGTCCCAGATCAGGGGGCTGCGAAAGTTTTGCCAGACGTTGTGATCGGTGTTGGGCACCGGGAACAGCCAGTAAGCCCGCCAGGGACGGCCGGTATGGAACAGCGGGAAGATGCCGGCGCACATCACGGCGAATAACGTCATCGCCTCCGCCGAGCGGTTGATCGAGGTGCGCCACTTCTGCCGGAACAGGAACAGAATCGCCGAAATCAGGGTTCCGGCATGGCCGATACCGATCCAGAACACGAAGTTGGTGATGTCCCAAGCCCAGCCGATCGGGCGGTTGTTGCCCCACACGCCGATCCCGGTGACCACCAGATAGGTCAGCATGGCGCCGAGCAGCGCCGTAACCGACGCGGTGATGGCCAGCGTGATCCAGTATTTCAGCGGCGTCTTGAGGACATCGCCCTCGATGATCGTGCTGATCTCTTCAGTGATCTCGTGGTAATCCGGATTGCCCTGAACCAGCGGAGGATTGACCTCCAGCAGGGCCGGATTCTGCGCGACGACTTCACTCATACGCTAGGCTCCACTGCACTTAAGCTCCTAACTCCGGATTCGGATTCCGCAATCTCGCCAAATAAGAAGTGCGCGGCCGGAGATTCATTTCGGCCAGCATGGCGTAGTTGCGCTCTTGTTTTTTGAGCTTGGCGACCCTCGAATTGGGATCGTTGATGTTGCCGAACTGAATAGCGTCGGCCGGACAGGTCTGCTGGCACGCCGTGAGGATCTCGCCTTCATGAATCGGGCGGCGGCCTTCGGCTTTGGCCCGGATGCGGACTTCCTGAATCCGCTGCACGCAGTAGGTGCACTTTTCCATGACGCCGCGCATGCGCACGGTGACATCCGGATTGTGGACCATGGACCGGATCTCCGGATCGTTTTTATGGAAGTTCAGGAAGTTGAAGTGCCGGACCTTGAACGGGCAGTTGTTGGCGCAGTACCGGGTGCCGACGCAGCGGTTGTACACCATGTCATTCAGGCCCTCGCTCGAATGCGTGGTAGCCTGCACCGGGCAGACATTCTCGCAGGGAGCATTCTCGCACTGCATGCACGGCACGGGCTGCTCCACCGCGCGCGGCGCGTCTTCCGAGCCCACATAGTAGCGGTCCATGCGGATCCAGTGCATTTCGCGGCCGCGGATCACCTGTTCCTTGCCCACGATCGGAATGTTGTTTTCCGCCTGGCAGGCCACGACGCAGGCATTGCAGCCCGTGCACGCGCCCAGGTCGATGGCCATGCCCCACTGATAGCCCTGATCGTAGGAGCGCTCCGAGTAAACCGAGTGCAACTCCGCCGGGTTCACCTCGTTCATCTCCTCGATGACCTTGGGATTCTTCCGGTACTCCTCGACGGTAGTTTCGCGATAGATGGGACGCCCGTTTTGGTGCTCGGCGTCCTCTTTAATCATCCAGGTGTGGTAATTGGCGCGCTCCTGGGTCGTGGCGAACAGGAAAGTTTCGCCGGTCTTGGTCATTTCGAAGCCGGGAGCGTACCAGAAGGCGTCCGAGGTACGGATCTTGTTGGCGTTCCAGCCGACGTCCTTACCGACGCGGCCGATTTTTTCGCGGCCGTAGCCAAGCGCGATGGTGACGGCGTTATCGGCCTGGCCCGGCTGCAACAGCACGGCGGCTTCGAGCTTGTAGTTGCCGCGGGAAAGCGTGACCATGTCGCCGTCTTGCAGGCCCCTGGCTTTGGCGGTGGCGGGGCTGACGAGGACGGCATTGCCCCAGACCTGCTTCGAAACCGGATCGGGTGCTTCCTGCATCCAGCCGTTATTGGCGAAGCGGCCGTCCCAGACGGCGGCGCTCGGGACGAAGCCCACTTCGATGCCGGTGGTTGGGACTTTCGGTTCGGCTTGGACTGCGGCAGCGATCTTCTTGGCATCGGCCACCAGCTTTAGGGGCTCCGGAGCCTTGCCGGGGATCACACCGTCGTTCAGGGCCTTGCGCCAAATCTTATCGCGGTCGGCGGCGGGCCACTGTGCGGTCCAGTAGTTCTTAACGATGTCATGAGCCTTCTTATCTTTCGAGCCCACAAGGATCGCGACCACTTCGGACACGGTGCGGCCATTGAAGATCGGCTCGATCAGCGGCTGCTGGATCGACGCCACGCCGGTGGCGGTCACCCCGTCGCTCCAGGATTCAAGGTAATGCGCTTCGGGCAGATGCCATTTGGCCGCCACGGCGGTTTCGTTGACATCGTGGCCCAGATGAATCGTGTTGGCGACCTTGCCCATCGCGGAGGCGAATTGCAGATCCGCGGGGGCGGTGTAGGCGGGGTTGCCGCCCAGAATCGCCAGCGTCTGCACCTGCCCCGAGTTCATCTCCGCGGTCAGGTTCTTGAGGGCTTCGACACCCGACTCGACCCGTTCTTCCGGGGTGGCCTTGGTCAGCGTGGTGACATTCGCCAGCGATCCCAGGGTCTGATTGATCAGGAACGCCAGCGCGTGAACAATGGGAGGCTGGCGCGGGCTGGTAATGACCATCGCCTCCGGCCCGGCGGCCTTCAGGTCCTTCACGACAGCGTTCAGAAATTGCGCGCGGCGGTCATTGCCGTTGTTCAAAACGTTGAGGCCGGGCAGCGCGCCCAGAGCGGTGGCGACATCGATCGCAAACTGCTTGATCTCCAACCCGGGAAGGCGCAGCCGGTGGTCCGCGTTAACGCCGGTGATCGAGAACTGGCTTTCGACGGAGTAGAGCCGGTTGATTTTGTCCAGGTCCTCTTCGGATTCGACCCGGCGGCGCGAGGAGAACTGCTTGGTGGGCAGCGGCGTCTGCCAGTCCAAACCCAGAAAATCCGAATCGAGCGCCAGGATGACCTTGGCTTTGTCAAAATTGCTGTGCAGATGGACCGGCTGGCCGAAGGCGAGCAGCGCGCCGGCCGCGCCGTTCGTGCGCTGGAAGGATTCGTACTCGATCCACTTGGCCTTAGGGAATTTCTTGAGCGTCTCGGCGCGCAGCGCCATCAGCGAAGGCGAGGTGACCGATTCGCTCAGGAAGCGCAGGCCGGAGCCGTCGCCGAGAGGCAGGGTCTTGGCGAAATCCTCGAATTTTTCCCAGCTCGAATCCTTACCTCCGTCGAGCACGGTCGCCGAGCGGTCCGGGTCATAGAGATTCAGAAGCGATCCCTGCGCCAGCGCGGTTGCAGCGCCCAGGCTGAAGGGGTGGTCGGGATTCCCTTCGATCTTGGTGGGGCGCCCGTCGTGCGCCTCAACCACCAGGCCCGAAACCTGCCCGGCCAGCGACATGATCGTCGCGTAGTAGAACGCTTTTCCGGGAATGTAATCTTCGACGGCGTCGGTGCCGTGCGAAATCGGAAAGATGTGCTCGACCGGCCTGCGGCAGGCGGCCAGACCTGCAAGCCCGAACGAAGCCGCCATCAGCTTGAGCACGTTGCGGCGGCTGGAGCCTTCGAGCATCTCCGTGGCGTTTTCCGGAAACTCGCGCTCGACGAAGGCCCGGAACTCCGGCGTATCGGCGAGGGCGTGGAGGCTGGTCCAGTATTTGGGACCAGCGCCCGAGGGCCGTTTTTGGGTAAGGTTGATCAAACTCATCGGTGGCACCCCGAGCAATTCAGAGGGGGATTCAAATGCTTCTGGTCGATGATCTCCTGGCCGATCTGCCGGGGATCGCGATCCGGAACCCAATCGAGCTTGGTGACCAGTTCCACCGGCCGGAGGTTCGGCGCGGGATCGGTGTGGCACTGGATACAGAAGGCCATATTCAACGGCTTGGTCTGCTGTACCTCCTCCTCCTGGTCGATGCGGCCGTGGCAGGTCACGCAACTCACCCCCACCGTCACGTGCGATTGGTGATTGAAAAAAACGAAGTCGGGAAGGCGGTGAATGTGGACCCAGGGGATCGGCTGGCCAGTCCGGAAGCTCTCCCGCACCAGCTCCAGCCGCGGGCTCTGGTCCTTCACCTTGGCGTGGCAGTTCATGCAGGTCTGCGTGGGAGGGACCGCCGCAAACGCGGCCTTATACACGGTGGAGTGACAATAAAAACAGTCCAACCCGAGGTTGCCCGCGTGGAGTTTGTGGCTGTATGGAACCGGTTGCACTGGCTGATATCCTGTATCGATTACGTCAGGATAAGAGTAGTAGGCGTAGGCGGAGACCGCGGCCACGGCTCCCAGGCCGATCACGATGCCGGCGATTTTAACGATCAGGTCTGTCGACTTTGGAAAAATAGCAGCCATGCTTGACGTTTACATCCTTGGCTTCAGGGCTTGGGCGGCGCGCCAAATTCCCGAGCGGCGGCTTGAAGCAATGTTCGCTTGGGCTTCTTTAAGGTTCTATCATAACCGGATGAGTTCCGCAAGTGGAGCAACTATTCTTGTCCAGCAAGAGCAATTCTAGCATAACGAGAATATTTGGGGACTTGAAGGTCCGGCCGAAACTCATCGTCCTGCATAACCTCTTTTTCATGGTGCTCACCTGCGCGGCTTACTTCACGCTGATCCCACAATACGAAAAACAGGTGGCCGATGCGCAGACGCGCGAGCTCCAGATTCTGAACCGGGCGCGCGCCGCCGGCGGGGCGCAGAGCCCGGGGCAACTACTCCCCCCGGGCTCGTACGAACGCTCGGTCAAACGGGCGAAGATCACGCTGTTCGTGGTGCTCGGAAGCATTTATGTGCTGGCGGTGGCGTTGCTGGAGACCATCATCATGCCTTTGTACGTTTACCGTCCGCTGCGCAAGATGCTGGAAGCCGACGCGGCCACCCAGGCCGGGGACCGCGCTCGCGAGCTCATCCCCGAGCACGAGATTCTGGGCGATGAAATCGGATACCTGATGCGCTCCCGCAACAAAACCGTCGCCTCGCTGCGGCGCCATGAAGACGAGCTTGCCGCGGCCCTGCGGCGCCTGGAGGAGCAGGACCGGCTGGTCAGCCTCGGTTTGCTGTCCGCCAGCGTGGCGCACGAGTTGAACACTCCGCTAGCCGTGCTCGCCGGCTCGATCGAGAAGCTGTTGGAAACCTCTTCCGACGCCCACACGCTCGATCGCCTCCAGCGCATGCAGCGCGTCACGCAGCGGCTTCGCCGTATCAGTGAAAGCCTGGTGGATTTCGCGCGCGTGCGCAAGCAGAACATGGAGCCGCTGAAGCTGCGTGCGCTGATCGAGGAGGCCTGGTCCTTGGTGGCCATCGACGAGAAAGCTTCCACGGTCGAGTTCGTCAACGAGATCGGGCCGGAGGACCAGGCCATCGGAAACTCAGACCGTCTGGTGCAGGTGTTCGTGAACCTTCTGCGCAACGCGCTGAATGCCATCGAGCCGTCGCGGGGACGGATCGTGGTGCGCTCGCGGCATGCCGAGCGCGCGGGCGAAGCCGGCATCGCCGTGCGTGTGGAAGACAACGGACCAGGGATTCCCGCGCACATGCTGCCCGACATATTCAGCGCCTTCGTGACCACCCGCCTGGACGCGCGCGGCACGGGGCTCGGCCTCACGGTGGCGGAAGGAATCGTCACGCAGCACGGGGGGACGATCGCGGCGAGCAACCGGCCGGAAGGGGGCGCATGCCTCGAAGTCTGGCTCCCGGAGAGTAGGCCTGCGGCCGACGCGAGACAGGGCTGAAGCCGGGTTGCCGTGATTTCGATAGAATGACCGGGAACAGGGCCAAAATGTCCACGCCTCCGCGCGCCTTACCGTGGGTCGTATCCGCCGCGCTGTGCGCCGCTCAAACCCCGGCCAGCTCCGGACCGGAAATGAGCGCCAAGGACGCCCCGGCGATCTTCACCGCGCGCGTCAATCTGGTTTTGGTTCCGGTGGTGGTCCGCGACAAGAACGGCATTGCGGCCGGCTCGCTCCAAAAAGAAGACTTCATGCTCACCGATAAGGGCAAGCCGCAGGTGATTACGCGGTTCGGAGTAGAGAAGACGGGCCAGCCGTCGATTCCAGCGGCCGTGGCCATCGATGAAGCGGCGCCCGATAAACCCCAGCCTCCGGCCGAGCCGGTTCCGGAGCGGTTCGTCGCGCTGCTGTTCGACGATCTTCATCTCGATCTTCAGAATCTGATCTGGGCGCAGCAGGCGGCGATCAAGTTTTTGGACGAATCGCTGGAGCCGTCCACGCGGGTGGCGATTTTCACCACCTCCGGCGTGGGGACGCTGGACTTTACCAACGATCGCGAAACTTTGCGGGAAACGATTCAGAGGATCCGGTCGCGAACCGATACCGGCGGCGTGGCGACGGATTGCCCCTACGTCACCTACTTCATGGCGGACGCGCTGCTGAACCGCCAGGACGCGAATATCGCAGCGGCGTTAACGCAGGATACTTACGCTTGCGCCGCCCTGGACCCCAACCAGCCGACCAGTGCAGAGGCGGCGCAGTCGATGCTTCAGGCGGCCGCGTCCCGCGCGCTCTCCGTCGGGTTCGAGGAGTCCCGCCGGACGCTTATGGTGGCCAAGGATATCGTGCGGCGGCTCTCGGCAACGCCGGGGAACCGCACGATGGTGCTGGTCTCGATGGGCTTCTATCTGACCCCCGACCACCGCTTCGATGAAAACGACCTGCTCGATAAGGCGATTCGGGCCAATGTGACCATCAGCGCCCTGGACACTCGCGGTCTGTACACAGCCGGCGCGGATGCCAGCGTCCCTGCTCCGCCTTCCGCCGCATCCGCGGGCGTCGGCTTGTTGGCCGAGACGGAGGAAAAACAGGCGGACTCGGACGTCCTGGCCGAACTGCCCGCGGCCACCGGTGGCACGTTCTTTCAGAACGACAACGATCTGAAGGCCGGTTTCAAACAACTGGCCGCGCAGCCGGAATTTATCTACGTGCTGGGATTTTCCCCGCAGAATTTGAAGCTGGATGGGGCTTATCACGCGCTCAAAGTTACGCTGCGGAATCCCGCCGGCTTTACGATCCAGGCCCGCCGCGGCTACTACGCTCCCAAGCATCTGGCGGACCCCGAAGAGCAGGCTCGCGAAGAGTTACAGGAGGCAGTCTTCTCGAGGGACGAAATCGGCGACATTCCGGTGAATCTGAACATGCAGTTCTTCAAGGCCAGCGCGGCGAGCGCCAAGGTCACGGTGGTCGCCAAGGTGGATGTCCGGAATCTGCGCTACCGGAAAGCCGAAGGGCGCAACAATGACACGCTGACGATTGTCTCGGGCCTGTTCGATCGCAATGGCAACTGGGTGGCGGGCGTTCAGAAGATCGTGGATATGAAGCTGAAGGATGAGACGCTCCGGAATCTTCCGCCCGGAGGGATCAGCGTGCGGTCGGTTATCGATGTGGCGCCGGGCAGCTATATGGTCCGGCTGGTGGTCCGGGATTCCGAAGGACAAACCATGGCGGCGCGCAACGGAGCCGTCCAGATTCCTTGAGGAGGTCCGGGTGAAGCTCAGATATCTGGCTCTGTTTCTTCCCGTGCTCGCTTCCAACGCCCAGAACACGCCGCCCGTGGACTCCGGCGTGGTGATTCGCGCCGAGGCGCGCCAGGTGCTGGTGGACGCCGTCGTAACGGACAAGAAGGGCGGATACGTCCGGGACCTGGAAATCAAGGATTTCAAAGTCTGGGAAGACAACAAGGAACAAACCATCAAGAGCTTCTCCTACGAAGCCGATCCGAAGGCGCCCACGCACGGCCGGACGCATTATATGGTCCTGTTCTTCGACAATGCCGGGATGGAGGCGGCCGATCAGGTGCGGGCGCGGCAGGCCGCGGTGCGCTTCATCGATGCCAACGCCGGGCCGGATCGCATGATCGCGATTTTGAACTATGGCGGCGGGCCGCAGCTTAATTTCACTTCGAACGCCGAGCGACTAAAGAGCGTAGTGGGCGGCACAGCCCTTCCCGTAACGGGGCAAACCGAAGGTTCGACCGGGCCGGCGCTCAATCTCAGCGGCGGGTGCGGCTGGGATGTGGTGATGGAGCTGCGATGTGTCGCCAAGAGGTTGGCGAGCATACCGGGCCGCAAGTCGCTGATATGGATCACGGCGGGGTTCAAGGTAACGCCGGAGATCTTATCGGAATCGACCGCCACGATTGACGCCTGCAACAAGGCCAACGTGGCGATCTATGCCATCGATGTTCGAGGCCTGGTCGCGCCGGCCGCCTTGGTGCGTCCTCTCCCGTCGAGCCCGCTCAGCGCGTATCTGCGGCCGGCCTTCTTCGCGCCGCAGCGCGGGGGTGGAGGGGGAGGCGCCCCCGGCGGTTCGGGCGGCGCTGGAGCCGGAGGCGGCGCGGCGGGCGGCGGCGGTGGAGGCGGAAGAGGCGGTGGGGGCGGTCCCGTGGGCGGCCCTGTGGGCGGAGGCGCAGCCGGGGGGCGAGGAGCCGGCGGCTTCGGCAACGTAAATCCGGGCGCAAACGGAGGACGAGAAGCGGCCGGCGGCCGCGGGCCTGCCGGTCCGGGTGCGCCCAACGGCCCTGGAGGCCGCGGCGCAGCGGCTCCCGCGCCCATGATTCCCGGACTCAATCCCTATAATCAATCGCGGGAGCTGATCCCGAAGATTCCCGACAGCGCCACGGACAACCAGAACATCATGTTCATCCTCGCGGACGGCACCGGCGGCTTTGTCATCCACGATTCCAACGATCTGTTGGCCGGCTTGCAGAAAATTGGCAGCGAGCAGAACGAGTACTATCTGATCGGTTACACGCCGCCGATGTCCGCCGAAGGCAGTTGCCACGTGCTTCGGGTGAAGGTGGACCGCGGCGGAACCACCGTGCGCGCGCGGACCGGATACTGCAATGCGAAGCCGCAGGACCTGCTCTCAGGAAACCCCATCGAAAAGACGCTCGAAACCAGGGCCGCGGCCTCGCAGGCGGGGACGATCGCAGCCAACATGCAGCTTCCGTTCTTCTTCACCTCGCCGAACGTGGCCCGGGTGAACGTCGCGATGGAGATCGCCTCTGACCAGATCAAATTCGAGAAGGTCAAAGGCAAGCAGCATGGCGAGGTGCACGTGCTGGGAGTCGCCTATACGCCGGATGGGAGCGCCGGTGCACGCTTCAGCGACACCGTGAAGCTGGATTTCGACGACAAAAAAGAAGTGGAGGCCTTTCAAAAGAAGCCTTTCCATTACGAAAACCAGTTCGACGTGGCTTCCGGACAATACAATTTGAAAGTCGTGTTCAGCTCGGGCGGCGCGAGCTTCGGCAAGCTGGAAATGCCCCTCCAGGTGGACCCTTACGAACCCGCCGATTTCCTGATCAGCGGCCTGGCGCTGAGCAAGCAGGCGCGCAGAGCGGCCGACCTGGGCACTACGTTGGACGCATCGCTCCTGGAAGACAAGGTTCCGCTGATGTTCGGGAATCTGCAAATCGTGCCGTCGGGGAGCAACGAGTTCCAAAAGGGCGAGCAGCCGATCTTTTACGCCGAGATTTACGAGCCGCTGCTGGCCAACCCTGATGCGCAGACGACGCTCGCCGTGGCGATCGAGATGCGGATCCTCGACCGCAAGACCGGCGAGCAGAAGGAGGACACCGGGCTGATGAGGCTCGATCTTCCGAAGAACGCCGGAAGCCCGGTCATCCCGCTCGGCGAGAAGATCCCGGTAGAGAACTTGGCGCCGGGTTCGTATCAGCTCGAACTCTCGGCGCTTGATACGGCCAACAAGCAGTTCAAGCGGGTTGTGAACTTCGAACTGCGCTAAACGGCGGAAGCCGCCAGACGCCTGAGTTCCTTAGCGGCGAGCCGTCCCCAGCGCGCGATCTGCCTTCGCCGGTGGGAGGGCGAGGTGCGCACCGCTTCCACGGCAGCCTTGAACTGCTCGCGCGCCTGGGCCCGGTCGCCGAGCCGGGCCAGCGCGATCCCGTACCAGTACAGCCCTTCGGCATCGAAGGGGCGGCGCTGCACATAGACCCGCAGAACATCGCGGGCGTGCTCGTTCTGCTGCAAATCGAGCGAGGCCGCGCCGATCTCGCGCCAGACCTCGCTCGAGGAGAATTTGTCGTCGATGGCGGCGGCCTCTTCCAGGAGCTCGAGGGCGCGCGCGGGCTCTCCGGCGGCGCGCAAAAGGCACCCGAGCTGGTACTGCGCATCGGGCCCGGTGGGATCGATCGCCACGGCTTTTTCGAAGCACGCCCGGGCCCGCACGACATCGCGCCGCTGCTGGTAAATTAGCCCGAGCTGATAATGCGCGTCGGCGTCGCGGGGATTCACGGTGGCGGTCTCCAGCAACTGCCGCATCCGCTGGCGCGAGCTCAGTCCGCCCCCCAAGGTTTGCACTTCGGAGCCGAAGCGCAGGTAGAGATAATACAGAACCCACGGCGACGCGAGGAAGTAGGCGAGGCTGCCGAGCAGAGTGTAGGCCCACGCGGCGGCGGCCGCCACCGCCACGGCGCAGGCCGCCGCCAGGCTCGCGCGGACGGCGGAAGCGCCCGACACCGCGCGCAGGGACAACACGCTGAGCACGAGGAAATACACGGCCGCTGCGATCGCCACCGGCAGATCGGCCGGCGGCGGCAGGACCGCGTCCAGGGCGATCAGCAGGATCATCGCCGCGCTCCAGGCCATCAGATGGCAGACCAGCGCGGGGGTGAAATCGCGTTCGAGCGCGATGCCGGCCGAGACCCGGGCCTCCAGCTTGGCCGCAATCACCGCGGCAGCCGGCACGTAGGCCAACGCCAGCAGCAGCAGAACCGCGAACGGCGCGCGCGCCCCGACCATCACAGCAGCCGCGAGCGCTCCCGCGCTCCACACGCTGCCGTAGTCCAGGATCAGGCGGATGGCCTCAAGCGGGCGCACATAGAGCAGGGCGAAGGCTTTCAGCAGTTGAAGCACTCGCCGCTATGATACCGGGATCGCGCGTCCCTTCCGCATCGCCCGCGAGCCCGCGGCTCAGAACCGGTAATACAGCCCGAACTGAGTCACCCGCGGCCCCACGCCATCCTCGGAATAAAATTGCTGCGTGAAGCGTCCGAAGCCGTTGCTGTTCACGTTCTGATCGTTGATGAAGAAGTTCGGGTGGTTGAACACGTTGTAGAATTCGGCGTGGAGTTCCAGCGTGTTGCGCTCGTAAATTTTGAAAATCTTCGACACCGCGAAGTTGTAGTTCCGGTACCACGGCCCGTTCAGAACCCGCCGTTGCAGCGACCCGAGGCCGCCCGGCTGGGGGTTGAAAAACACCTGGCCGGAAAACGGCGCCGAGCCGTCCGGCGCCACGCCCTGCGTATTGGGCCCGATATTGGCGGGGTTGAACCAATACGGCCCGTCCCCGGTCATGAACACCCCGGTCAGATTGCTGAGCTGCCCGTGGGTGTCCGGCGTATCCACGGTGTTGTACGCCGAACGAGCCCCGCGGTTCAGGGTCCCGCGCGCGGAATAAATCGCCACCGGGTTGCCGCTGTACAGCGCGAGGAACCCGCTCAGCCCCCATCCGTCGATCAACTGCTTCACGGCCGGATTCGACGACCGCAGGCGGTGATTGCCGCCCAGCGGCAGCGGCACATAATGATTCAGCTTGAAGGCGTGCCGCTGATCGAAGTTCGCCGGCGCCCGCTCGATCCGCGGGTTATTGTTATCGAGCTGCGCTTCCAGCCCGCGCTGCAAAAACGAATCCGTCAGTGCCTTGCTGAAGGTGTAATTGGCCTGGAACTGCATACCGCTGCGGGTGCGCTTGCGGATCTCAAACTGCGCGCCCTGGTAGCTGGAGTTGCTCAAGTTGGTCAGCATGCTCGAATACAGCAGCAGCGGATTGGGGAAGAAGCTGAAGCCTGCCGGCGCCAGCCCGTTGGTTTGGTAGGTCTGCGCCAGCGTGCCGGCTTCGCCGCTGCGCAGGTAGGCGACCACGGTCGAGTTGTTGAGGAACCCGCCGCCCGGAAACTGCGAAATCACCGGGAGAGGCTGGCTGCCGGGAACGCTGGGATTGTAGGCTCCGTTGAACGCCAGTCCCGCAGCCTGCGCCAGGAATCCGTTGTTGCGCGCGCGGATGAAATCCTGAAGGAACCCGCCGGTGTTCACGTTGATCTGGTTGAAGTCGATCTGCCGCAGGATCTTCACGACGTGGTTGCCGATGTAGCGGCCCTCCACCACCCACCCGCTCCGGATCTCCCGCTGGATGGACAGATTCCACTGCTCGGCGTACGGCGTGGCGAGGTTGGGGTCCATGATCCCCTCCACCGGCGGGTTGGTCGGGCTCAGCGCATATTGGGCGGCCGTGGTGGTCGGAATCCCGAACGGCGGCACGGGGATCGGCGTGGGAGCGTCGGCGCGCGAGGTCAGGTTGCTGATGCCGCGGTTGGTGTTCAGGCCGCTGTTCACGATGGACACTGAATTGACCACGTCGTTCAGCGGATTGTCGCTCAGGAAGGCGATGTTGAACCCGCTCCGCAGCGAGGTCTTGCCGTCGCCGAACACGTCCCAGGCCAGCGAAACATTGGGCGCGAAATTGTTCAGGTCGCGCTTGTACAGCGGACGCCCCACCGCGTTGCCCATGAAGTCCAGCGACGCATTGCCCAGCAGCGTATTCACCGGATTGTTGTTGATCAGTTGCGGCTCGATAATCAGGCCGTTCGACTCGTCAACCGGCGGGAAGTAATCCCACCGCAGGCCCACCGTCAGCGTCAGCGTGGGCCGTAACTTGAAGTTGTCCAGCGCGTAGAAGGCGTAGTTGTCGTAGCGGAAATTGGTGATCTGCGGCGCTCCCGGCACGAAACCCGAGGTCCGGCTGGTGGGATTGAAGAGCTGGCTGCCCGATGTCAGCAGCCCGCCGAGCGTGGCCAGCAGCGCGTTGGCCCGCGTCACGTCCGTAGAACTGGCGCCCGGAATCAGCCCGGTGTTGAACCCGTAGTTGGCCGCCTGCGCCGTGGAAAGGCCGATGGTGTAGGTGGGAACCGTGCCGTTCAGGTTGGCCGCCTCGGCGCGGCTGTGAAAATACTGGAACCCGAACGCCACCGAGTGCCGCCCGCGCACCCAGTGCGCGTTATCCTCCAGGCGGTAATACTTCGTCTCGCGTCCCTCGCCGATCTCCGAAGTCTCCACCGGCGAGCTGAACATCATGCCCACCCCCGACGAAACCGAGGAGTTGATGGAATACGCGGGAAGGAAGTTACGATTCACGAACGTCGCGGGCTGGAGATTAAAGCCCCCGCGCAGCTCATTCGTGAGCGTGGCGGCGGGGGTCCAACGATGCGAAATCGAGAGCAGTTTGGCGTTATCGTCGTTGTAAACCGGCGGCACATACGAGTAAAAGGGCGTGATATCCGGACGGTCCAGAATGTCGCGGTTCCAGGCGAAGCTGGCGGCGAACACGTGCCGTGCGGACTGGTTGTAATCGAGTTTCCCGCTGACGTTATCGCGCGTGTCGTTGCCGCGCGCGTTGAAGCTGTAGCCGGTGGTGTTCAGGCCGTCGCCAATGGCGCTGTTGTTGCCGCTGGCGGGGACCTGCGATAGCAGGTTGGCCATATACTGGCTCGGCGCGAGCCCCGAGGCCGTCAGCACGTTGAACTGGCGGATCGCGCCGCCGGATTTGTATTGCAGGATTCCCTGCCGCGCCGTGGGCGTCAAAATGGTGCCGGTGACCGGCGTCCCCTCCTTCTGCCGGAACGCTTCGTACGCGCCGTAAAAGAACAGCTTGTCGTGGATCACCGGCCCGCCGGCCGTGCCTCCCAACTGGTTCAGGTTGAGTCCCGGCCGCGGGATGCGGTTTTGATTATTGAACCAGTCGTTCGCCGCGAAATCGCTGTTGCGGTTGAACCAGTACGCCGAGCCGTGCAGATCGTTGGTGCCGGAGGGAGTGACCAGCGCGATGGTGCTGGCCGAGCCGCCGGTGGAGGGCGCCGCGTTGGAAGTCGAAACCGTAAATTCATTGACCTGCGAAATGGTGATTTTATTGGGTATGTAATCCAGGTCGTTCAAGCGCACCGAATCCTGAATATTGATGCCGTCCAGCGTCAGATTCGTGTAAGTGGGCCGCATACCGTTGATCACAGTGTTGGCGCGGCCGTTCTGCGCCACGCCCGCCTCCAGCACGAACAGATTGTTGATCTGGCGGTCCAGAACCGGCAGATTTTGCACCTGGCTGGCCGTCACCGTGCCGGCGATTTCCGCCGTGGTGGTGTCCACCCCCTGAGTCGTGCTCACCACTTCCACTTCCGTTGCCGCGGTGGCCAGGCTCAGCTTGATGGGCGCGAGCGTCTGGTCGCGCGCAGGGTCGACTTTCAACTGCTGTTGGCTGTACTTGACAAAGCCGGCGGCTTCCACCACAAGCGTGTACACGCCGGGGCGCACCGCAGCGAAATCAAAGACTCCGGCCGAGTCCGTCTTGGCGCTCAGCAGCGCCGCGTCTCCGCCGTCGAGAACCAGATCCACCGTAGCGTTCGGCACAACGGCTCCGCTCGGATCGCTGACGGTTCCCGTTACGCGTCCATTCAACTGCGCGAATGCCGTAGCGGCAGCCAAAAGGCAGGCCGCGGCGGCGGTTTGGAAATGAAACATTTGCCCCCTCCAACGTTTTGGCCAGACTGGGCCGGGTTGGGATGTTGTTGATTGTACCGAGGATACAATCCGATGCCGCTAGTGTCAATAGCGTTTGACTATTTGACTAAGAGAGGGCCAGGAATGGGACGAAACAGGACAGGTAATCTACTCTCAGGAAGTTCAGGTCTTCTCCTGAGAAGAAGACACAGGCCGTTCCGCGCAAGCGTCCAACACCTCTTGATAGCTCTTGGGAAATTGGCCTCCGAACCGCTCGCGCAATTCAAGCGAAGCGGCCCAGTCCATGCGGCGCACGGTGGCCTCGGTCATCATCGGCTCGATGCCTAGCTCGCGCAGCGTGCCGGCCGCCTCTTCCATTTCGCGCGCGCGGCGTTCGCCGTGGATGGCCACGCGCCCGATCATATAGTCGGCGAGTTTCTCGAAATCGACGCCGGGAAAACTCTCATTCAGAGACGCGAACACGGCCGGTTCGGCCTCGAATCGGCTCGCGCCGAGTACACACTCGAACATCAGCGCCTCCAGGCCCTTATAGACGATGCTGCGGAACATTTTCACCGCCGCGGCGCGCCCGATCCGGTCCGTGGAGACCACTTCCATGCGTACGGAGAAGGGCCGCAGCATTTCGAGAAATTCGGGCGCCGCCGCGCCGCCGAGCAGCGTCGGGACCCGGTGCGCGTAGGGAGGCACGGGCGCCATCATGGCGGCCTCGACAAACCGCGCACCCGTAGACGACACCACATCGGCGATGGCCTGCTTGGTCTGCGGCGAGACCGAATTCAAGTCGGCATAATAATGCCGCGAGGAAAGGTATGGGGCCGTCTGCTTCGCGGCCGCCAGGGCCTGATCGGCGGTGACCGCGGATAGAATTACGCCGCAAGCGGCGGCGAGCGCCGCGTTCGACTCCAGCAACTCGGTGGAGGTTTCGCGGGCGCGCCCGCGAATCTTCGGGCCGAGCTTCGCGGAGCCCGAGTTAATATCGAAGCTGTATGTCCGCGAAAGCCCCGCTTCGCGCAGCCCTTTCGAAAGGTAATAGGCGGCCTCGCCGAAACCGACAAACCCGATCGCTTCAATCAATGCAGAACCCCGATGATTCTCCAGTACAACACGGCGACCGCCAGGGCCAGCAGCGACGCCACCGCGTAGAGCGTTCCGAGATAGAACAACTGCCCCTTGCTGAAGGCCTGCTTGGCGGTCATGCCATCGCCCATCGCCATCCAGAAGTTCGTGTATAACAGCCAGAACGGCGCCGAGGTGAGAAGGACGCCCGCCGCGAGAGCCAGCGGAGGAATGCCCGCCGCCGAAACCGGATCCACCAGCGGCGTCCAGATCAAAGGCATGGCGATGAATGCGGTGGGATCAATGAAGCGCAGCGCCAGCATCACCACGCCCACAAAGACCAGCAACAAGACCGGGACGCCGAGCAGCGGCTGCACATGCGGCACCAGGATCCCCGCAATCCAGTCCGTGATTTTGTATTGCGGAATGATATGCGTCAGGCTGAAAATGCCGCCGAGGAACAGCATCAGCGTCCAGGAAATGCCCGTGCCGATATCGGCGTCTTGCAGGATTCCGCACAGATTCAGGATCGCCAGGCCGAACATGCCAACTACGAACGTCGGCAAGCGGTGCAGCGAGCCCGCTGTCACCCACATGAAGATCGAGGCCAGAACGACCAGCGCCGTAATCATTTCGGCCCGCTTAATCGAGCCGAGCGCGCGCAGCTTGTTCAAGGCGAACTCGCGCCCCACCCGGATCGGCGCTTCGGGCTTGAACAACACCAGGTTCAGCGTCAGAATCAGGCCGCACAGGACCAGCGTGGGCACCGTCAGAAACTGCGCGTAGCCGCCCCAGCTTAACGGAACGCGTTTCGCGGCGAACATCGCCACCACCACGGGTCCGTTCAGCGATCCCAACTCCCAGGCAAGCCCCGGCACCACCGCCATTTCGATGACAGTAATCATGATGAGCGCCGAGCCGCGGCTGCGCGGCTTCAGTTCCAGCGTCTGCACCAGGCTCCAGGCGATGGGCGCCATGATCGCGGTGCGCACGGTCATCGACGGAATGCCCAACGACAGCAGCAGCCCGATCAGGAAGAAGGCGGAGACGATGCCGGCATAGGTTCCCGGAAACAGCGACAGGATGTAATACGAAATGCGCTCCGCCAGGCCGGTCTTCTTCATGATGAAGCCGTAGTAGACCACCACCAGCAGGGTCCACCACGCTCCGTCGGAGAAACCGCTGAGCGCGCCGCTGACGTCGCCCGAGCCCTGCACGGTCAGCAGCGGACGCACGCCCACCACCATCAGCATCGCCATCATGAGCAGCGAGGCGACGCCGTTGTTCATCACCTCCGCGGCCCACAGCACCACCGTCCCGCAGATGATCGCCAGCACGAGCTGGGCAGGCCGGCTCAGCCCCTGCGGCGTCGGAATAAGGGCGACGACCAATCCGACGGCAAGGGCGAGCGCCAACCATGCCCACTTAATCGTCGGCTTCGTGGCAGCAGCGGCAACCGGGGGTGCGGCGACGGGGGTGCTCATAAGACGCCTATGTTATCAGGCTGACTCCTTCCGGCCTATCGCGGCCGGGCTTTACCGCGCGGTCTTCAGCACCGCCTTGCCCTCGCGGCCCACGCACTGCTCCAGCCGGTCCAGCGTCCGCATCGCCGCCAGGCACTGCTGCACGCTGGCGTTGGGCTCGCGCTTTTCTTTGATGGCGGAAATGAATTCGCGGTCTTGAAGCTCGATGCCGTTCATCGATACGTCCACCTTCGACAGATCGATCTTGTTCTTGTCGCCGTCCTCCAGATCGTCATAATAGGCGACGTAGGTGCCGTTATCGCAGATGTAGCGGAAGAAAGTCCCCTGAGGACCCTTGTTGTTAAACGATAGCGAAAGCGTGCACACCGCGCCCGACGGCACCTTCAGCAGAATGCCCATGTCCATGGCGATGCCGAGTTCAGGATGCAGGGGCCCCTGCACGGCCTGGGCGATGGAGGCCGTCTCTCCGGTCTGGTATTGGAACAAATCCACGGTATGACAGGCGTGGTGCCAGAGCAGGTGGTCCGTCCAGCTCCGCGGCTTGCCCGCAGCATTCATATTGGTGCGGCGGAAAAAATACGTCTGCACGTTCATTTGCTGGATTTTCAGCTCACCGGCTTTGATTTTCTTGTGAATCCACTGATGGCTGGGGTTGAACCGCCGGGTGTGGCCCGCCATGGCGACAAGCCCGGTCTCTTTCTGCACTTGCACGATCCGTTCGGAGTCCTCAAGCGAATCCGCCATGGGGATTTCCACCATCACGTGCTTGCCCGCGCGCATGCACTGAATCGCCTGGGAGGCGTGCAGTTGCGTGGGCGTCGTAAGGATCGCCGCCTCGACGCCTGGCTGCTTCAGGCTCTCTGCCAGGTCCGAGGTCCAATGCGGAATCTTGAATCGTTTGGCGACTTCTTCAGTGCCCGCGGGATTGCCGCCAGCCAGCGAAACCACTTCCACATCCGGAATGTTGGCCAACGCTTCCAGGTGCTTGATGCCGAAAGCACCTTGGCCAGCCACGATGATCTTCATATTGCTCTCCTTCCAAAATGTCCAGAATATCGCAGCCCTTCCCGGCGCTCCCGCCGCCCAGCCCGCCGCCCCTTCGCCCACGCCTTATAGTGAAACTAGAAGATGAAACAGCCCGCTGCGGTCGCTGCTTCCCTGCCCGAGGTGCACTCGAGCGTCGCCACCGCGCGGCCGACCCTGCTTCGCCGCATGCTGGCTTTTGCCGGCCCCGCCTACCTCGTCAGCGTCGGCTACATGGATCCCGGCAACTGGGCCACAGATCTGGAAGGCGGCGCGCGGTTTGGCTACCAGCTTCTGTGGGTCATCGTGCTCTCCAACGCGATGGCGATTTTGTTGCAGACGCTGGCCGCACGGCTGGGGATCGCCGCCGGGCGCGACCTGGCGCAAGCCTGCCGCGAGGCGTACCCCAGGCCAATTTGCCATGCGCTGTGGGTGCTGTGCGAGATCGCCATCGCCGCCTGCGACCTGGCCGAGGTGCTGGGCGCGGCCATCGGATTGAAGCTTTTGTTCGGCCTTCCGCTGGTTGCGGGAGTGCTGCTGACCGCGCTCGATACGGTCCTGGTCCTGTGGCTGTCGCGCTTCGGAATCCGGGTGATCGAGGCCGTGATCCTTTCGCTGATCGCCATCATGACCGGGTGCTTTTTAGTGGAGCTGGGATTCGCGCACCCGTTGTTCCGGGATGTTTTCTCGGGTTTGGTTCCGCGGCTGAACAACGAAAGCATTTATATCGCGGTCGGCATTCTGGGGGCGACCGTCATGCCGCACAATCTGTACCTGCACTCGGCCCTGGTGCAGACGCGGCGCATCGGCCGGAGCGCGCAGGAACGGCGCGAGGCGTGCCGCTTCAACCTGATCGATTCGGTGGTCGCGCTCAACGGAGCGCTGATCGTCAACGGCGCGATCCTGGTGCTGGCCGCGGCCGTTTTCTTCCAGCGGTCGATCGTCGTGACGCAGATTGAGCAGGCCTACGAATTGCTTTCTCCCTTGCTGGGCACGGCGCTGGCCAGCGGGCTGTTCGCCGTCGCCCTGCTCGCCAGCGGGCAGTCGTCGACGCTGACGGGAACCTATGCGGGCCAGATCGTCATGGAAGGCTTCCTCGATCTTCGGATGCGCCCCTGGATCCGGAGGCTGATCACGCGTCTGATCGCCATTGTTCCGGCGGTGATCACGGTCTATTTTTATGGCGAAGGCGCGACGCTTCAATTGCTGATCTTGAGCCAGGTGGTTATCAGCATGCAGCTCCCCTTCGCAGTGATTCCTCTGATCCGTTTTACCAACGATCCGGCGCGCATGGGCGAGTTCGCCAACCGCCGCACCGTGAGGCTGCTCGCCGGCGGCTGCGCGGTGTTGATTGTAGTTCTCAACGCGTGGCTAGTATTCGAATCGGCCGGGCACTGGATCTCCGAGTCCGCCTGGCATGGCTGGCTGGCGCTACCGCCCACCGCCGCCATTATTTTCGTGCTCGGATGGATCACGTTCGGGGGCATCTCTCCGCAGCGGCGCAGCGAGCCCCACGCCGAACCCGTGGCCGCGGACCTTCCCGAGCAGGTGTACCGCAAGATTCTCGTGCCGCTCGATCACACCTCGCGCGACCGCGCCGCGATTGCGCATGCCGCCGGTCTGGCGCGGCCCCACCGCGCGACTCTGCACCTGCTGCACGTAGAAGAAGGAGCCACCAGCCGGCTCTTCGGGCCGCTGGCCTCGACGGCCGAGGTGTACGCCGGAGAAGAATATTTCAAGGGAATCGTCGCGGCGCTTGCGGCGCAGGGCGTGGATTCCGAACTGACCGTGGTTCACGGCCGCCAGCCGGCCGAAGAGATCGTGCGTCTCGCCCGAAAGCTCCAGCCGGACCTGATCGTGATGGGCGCGCATGGGCACCGCGGCCTGAAGGACTTGATTTTCGGCAACACCATCAACGCCGTGCGCCATGAAGTGCCGGTTCCCGTACTGGTGGTGGGAGATGAGCCAGCGTAAACTCTCATATATGCGAATCCTGGTGGTGGAAGACGAAAAACGGATCGCCGACTTTTTGTCGCGGGGCCTGGAGAGCGCGGGCTATGCCGTGGACGTGGCTCCCGACGGCGCGCGCGCGATCGATATGGTCCACGCCACCGAGTACGATCTTGTCATTCTCGATCTCGGCCTGCCGGATATCGACGGCCTGACGGTGCTCCAGAAGATCCGCAACCGCAAGGTCAGCCCGCCGGTTCTTATCCTGAGCGCGCGGGACGCTGTAGACGACCGGGTCAAAGGTCTGGAGGGCGGCGCCGACGACTATCTGGTCAAGCCCTTCGCCTTCGTGGAACTGCTGGCCCGCGTCCGGGTGCTCCTGCGGCGGGGCCAGCCCACGCCGGAGAGGCTCCAGGTGGGCGATCTGACGCTCGATTGCATCCGCCGCAAGGTCACCCGCTCGGGCGAAAACATCGAGCTGGCGCCCAAGGAGTTCAGCATTCTCGAATACCTGATGCGCAACCGCGGCCGGCCGCTCAGCCGCACTATGATCGTCGAGCACGTGTGGGACATGGATTACGACGGACTCACCAATATCGTGGATGTCTACATACGCCATCTGCGCAGCAAGATCGATGATAAATGGCCGCAGAAGATGATCCAGACCGTCCGGGGAATCGGCTACATGCTCGAAGCTCCGGAGGGCGACCTGGCCAAACACGCCCACTAATATGGCCCGATTCACACGCGTCTTCGGCATTCCCGACCTGCGCGTGAAATTTGTCCGCGGACTCCGCTTCCGCCTGATGCTGAGCTATGTCGTGTTCTTCAGCATCCTGCTGGTGGTGATCGGGCTCGTCTTCCGCCAGACGCTGCAATTTCAGCTCGAAAGCGATGTGCAGGCCGCGCTTGAGGAGGAGTGGGGCGCGGCCAAGGGATATCTTCAGATCGATAACCAGCGCCCGGAATGGATCGCCGATCTCATCGATCCGGAAGACGCTTATATCGTCTCGCGCCTGCAACACGTTTACCTCATCACGGATCAGAACGGCTATGTGCTGATGCACGACGATGGCGGCATCTACGAATCCATCGGCTTCGATTCGCCCGCCGAAGTGCGCCGCATCCTGAACCTGCCCACGAAAAGCGAAGTCCACGTGCGCTACACCCGCGACGGCGAGCCCTTCCTGATCAAGGCCGGCATGATCCCGGACACCCGGCGGCGGCCCTACTTCTTCGCCATTGGGCGGTCGCTGGCCGACAGCCAGCGCAACGTGCGCCTGTTCACGCGCCGCTATTTTCTGTTTCTTCCGGTTCTGATCGCGCTGTCGAGCGTGCTGGGCTGGGTGCTGGCCGGGCGGGCGATTCAGCCCGTCAACTCGGTCGCACAGGCCGCGCAGAACATCACCGGAGCCAACCTCTCGATGCAGATCCCCCTGCGCGGCGCCGGCGATGAGCTGGATCACCTGATCGACAGCTTCAACCGCATGACCGCGCGCCTGAACCAGTCCTTCGAGCAGATCCGCCGCTTTTCGACCGACGTGTCACATGAGCTCCGCACGCCGCTCACCGCGATTCGCGGCCAACTGGAAGTGGCGCTGTTCACCGCCGAAACGCCGGAGCAGTACCGCGACGCCATGGTCAATGCCCTGGAAGATGTCGAGCAGCTTTCCAGCATCGTGCGCGCGCTGCTGCTGCTCTCACAGGCCGAATCCGGGCAGTTGGCGCTCCAGAAGGCTCCTCTGGATTTGGGCAGCGTCGCCATGGAGGTGGTCGAGCAGTTCCAGATTCCCGCGCAGGAAAAAAATCTCCGCCTGAGCGCCCGGACGGTCCCGGGTTCGGTTGTTCCTGCGGACCGCGTGCAGATCGAGCGGCTGTTGTCGAACCTGCTCTCAAACGCGGTCAAGTACACGCCCGCCGGCGGGTCCGTCTGTGTGACGATCGGGCCGTCGGAATCGCTGGCTTTCGTCAGCCTTGAGGTCGAGGACAGCGGCGTCGGCATTCCGGCCGAAAATCTTCCCCACATTTTCGACCGGTTCTATCGCGTGCGCAGCCCGGAGACGAATAAAATCTCGGGCCTGGGGCTCGGCCTGAGCTTCGTTTCCTGGATCGTGGAGGCGCACGGCGGGCGCATCGAGGTGACTTCCAAGGTGGGCGAAGGCACGCGGTTCCGCGTTCTGCTGCCGCGCGACGCCGAACCGCCCGCGCCGCCGCAGCCGGTGGAGGCCGGAGCCACGCTCGCCCACTGAAAAACGCTAAACTGGGTCTTTCCCCCGATGAGTCTCGAGATCAGTGAGAGCATGCGCGAAGGGATCGTCATTCTTTCGCTCAAGGGCCGGTTGACCGTCGGCGAATCGAACAGCATCCGGGAAAAGATCAACCAGGAAGCCGCGGCCGGCCATGTGAACGTGATCCTGGATCTTTCCGGCGTCGACTACGTCGATTCCACCGGACTCGGCACGATGGTGATTTGCTTCACATCGCTTAAAAAACAGAATGGCGCGCTGAAGCTGGTCAACCCCAACAAGCGCAACGTGGAATTGCTGCTGCTTACCAAGCTGCACACCATCTTCCAGGTCTTCACCGACCTCCAGGATGCAGTCAACAGCTTCTTCCCGGATCGCGCGATCAAGCAGTTCGATATCCTCCAGTTCGTAAAAGACCACACCGCCGAAGAAACCGACTGATGTCCGACTCGATCACCCTGGAACAGCAACTTGAGAAGATGCGCCGCGATTGGGACGATCGCGCGCGCCAGAACGCCCGCTATTTCGTGGACACCAGCCGCACGGACTGGAGCGACCAGGAGTTTTTCCGCTCCGGCGAGAAGGCGATCGCCGAGGATATCCTCACCGACACCACCAACGTCTATCAGGGCAAGGACCCGAAACAGATGCGCGTGCTGGAGATCGGCTGCGGCGCCGGCCGGCTGACACGGGCCCTGTCGAATCTGTTCGGCGAGGTCCACGCGGTGGACGTGAGCGGCGAAATGATCGCGCGGGCCCGGACCGCGCTCGCCGGGCGGCCCAACGTGCATCTGTACCAGAACAACGGCTGCGATTTGTCGGTGATTCCCCCGCTGGAGTTCGATTTCGCGTATTCGGCGATCGTGTTCCAGCACATCCCGAGCCGGGAGATCATCGAGAACTACGTACGCGAGGTGGGACGCCTGCTGCGGCCGGGCGCGCTGTTCAAGTTTCAGGTGCAGGGCGACGTCAATGTGCAGAGCCACCCCGAGGACACCTGGGTCGGCGTGCCGTATTCGGAGGCGCAGGCACGGGCGCTGGCGGTCCGCTGCGGCTTCGAGCCGCGGTATTTCCACGGTGCAGGCCAGCAGTATTTCTGGCTCTGGTTCTTTAAGCGCTGACGCCGCCAGTCTTGCGGGTTGCACCCCTTTGCCCGCAGCCGAAGACGGCCCGCGCTACTTATGTAAGAACGGCCAGTGCCAGGTGAAGTGGTAGTTGTATTCCACCACTGCGACAACCATGGCCAACGCAATCACGCCCGCCACCACCGCCAGCCACCTCAGGAACGCGAGCCATGGGAACCTGCGGTTTTCGCGCCTCAGCACCAGCAGATAGCTTGCGAAGATGCCCAGGAAGAAGAGCAGGCTCATCGGCACCGCGAACAGCATGAGGTTGAAAACATCCGGGGTCGGTGTGATGATCGCGGCGATGATAACGATGGCCAGGATCGCGTAGCGCGAATGGGCCAGCAGAAACGACGGCGAGACGATTCGCAAGAGCGAAAGGAAGAAAATCAGCACCGGCAGCTCAAACACCACGCCGATGCCAAGCATCACGTCGACGAACTTGTCGAAATAGTTATCGATCGTAATCATGGGCGTGACCGCATTGCCGCCCATGCCGCCGATTCCGAACAGGAACGACATTCCGTAGGGGAACGCAACGAAGTAGCCGAAAACACCGCCCAGAACAAACAGTCCCGCCGTAAACAGCACGAAGGGAACGGCCCATTTCTTCTCGCGGCGGTAGAGGCCGGGCGAAATAAAGGCCCAGACCTGATACAAAATCCAGGGCGAGCCCAGAAACAGCGACGCCACCAGCGGCGTCCAGACCCAGATAATCGAGAACTGCTCCATCGGGTCGATGGCAATAAAGCGGGCGTTGGGATTCCCCGTTGCGGCCAGAGCTCTCAGGCCGGGCGCCAGGACCACTTTGAAGAGCTGGTTGCTGAAGACGATGCATGCCAGAAAGATGATGCCGAAGCCGTAGAGCGCTTTGAGGATCCGAGCGCGAAGCTCCTCCAGGTGCTCCAGGAACGACATGCGGAGCATGCCTTCCTCCTCGTCATCGTCTTCATCATCCTCGGAGGGCGGCGGAGGAACGCGCCCGCCTCCATTGCCGAAAGCCTTCTCTAACGCGGTAGGCGGCGGAGACACAACAGGCGGGGACGGCCCGAAGGGGTCGTCTGGGAATCCGCTGGTCTGATCTCCTGTTACCTCAGCAGGCGGCACTTCCCCGCCCGCCGAGGCGTTGGTTTCGTCCATTCCTGTTTTAACTACCGATCTTAACGATTAACTGTTCTGGGACGCGTTCGGAGCGGCTGACCGGGGCACGGTGCCCTCGACCCCCGCCTGCGCGGCCTTGCGATAAAAATCGGCCCACAGATCCTCGGAAACTGGCGCCGCGGAAGCGGCGTCGGCGGGAGCGGGCAGCTCGGCAACGGCCGTGGTGGTCCCATGTGATTCGGCGCCCGGTACTTCTGAAGCGCCTACCGTGGAGGGGTGAGTGGTCTCGGAAGAAACGTTCTCGCTGGCGTGGCCGTTATCGTCGTAGCCGTAACCGAAATTTACGTGATGATAAATTTCGTTGGCGGTCTGATGCGTCACTTCTTTAAGAGATTCGTCTTCCCGTTCCAGATTTTGCATTTCGCGCTCGAACGTGGATCGCAGATCGCTCGAAGCGCGGCGGAATTCGGTCAATGCTTTCCCGATGGTCCGCCCCAGTTCTGGAAGCTTTCTCGGGCCAAACAGAACGAGGGCGACGAGGAAGATGATAACCATCTCTTGTACGCCGAGCGTACCCAACATCGTGAGCCCTCCCTGGGAGTATCATAGCACTGCACACGTCAAATCGAAAAGAAAAGGGATTAAATCCAGGCGTCCGTCCAGCTTCCGGATCGTTCCGTGCACCGGAGAAATGTTGCCCCATTCGTTTCCGGCGCCCCGCATGCCGGGCGGCCCGAAATCGAGGGTCTGGCCGTAAAGACTCCCGAAACAAACGAACATCAAAAGAAAGAAATGTCTGGACAGCCTCCGTGAAGATTCGAGCTTTGGGCTGGAGACCGCCCCGGGGTGGAGTCGTAAACGAGGGATCCGGTCAGACAACGTGACCGGGCGCTACCCAGGCTCAGAATAGCCGAGAAGCTTATCGACTTCCAATTGATTCTGTTTATGCGCCTGATTTCAGGCGATCTGGCATGAGGTTACCTGACGTAAACCTTCGGTGTCACGGACATTCCGGGGCGCAACGCGTGGTCCTCATTCTGGCCCGGATCGATCGAGATGCGCACCGGAATGCGCTGCACCACCTTCACGTAATTGCCGGTGGCGTTTTCCGGGGGCAGCAGGCTGAAGCGAGCCCCGGAGGCGCCGGCGATGCGTTCCAGTTTGCCTGAATAGACACGGCCGTTGGCGTCCACCCGGATCTCCACCCTCTGCCCGATTTTCATATCCTTGAGCTGGGTCTCTTTGAAATTCGCCGTGACCCAGATGTCATCCAGGTTGACGATGGACATAAGCTGCTGGCCGGGGGCGATGTTTTGCCCCGGTTCCACCGCCTTGCGGCCCACGATTCCGCTGACCGGAGCCGTAATCGTCGTATAGCTCAAATTGAGCTGCGCCTGATCGAGTTCAGCCTTCTTCTGCGCGATCTGCGCGGCAGCCACGGCGACGCCCGCCTCGGCGGCTTTCACCTGCTCGGGGCCGACCGTGGCGGCTTTGACCGCGGCCTCGGCCTGAAGCAGTTTCGCGCGCGCCTGATCCACCGATTTTTCGGCGGCGGCAACGTTGTCTTGCGCTTCGGCGGCGGCAGCCTGCTGCGCTTCCACCGTGGCGCGCGCCACCGCTTCGGCGGCCACGGCCTGATCGTAGGTCTGGCGCGGGATCTCGTCTTTGTCCACCAGAGTCTTGTAGCGGGCGACATCTTGCGCCGCCTTGGCCTGATTTGCCTGGGCGGCCTTCACGTTCGCCTGCGCCACATTCAGCCGGGCCCGGGCCGCGCCTAATTGCTGCTGGGCCCAGCTCACGGCGATGGAGGCGTCTTCGCGCGAGGACTCGGCTCCGCTTAAAGCGCTGGAGGTGGAGATCGAAGCGACCGGGACGGTGTTGCGGGCCCCCTGAAGAGCGGCTTCGGCGTCTGCCAGATTCGCTTTGGCGCGCTCCACCGCCACCTCGTAGTCGCGCATATCGAGCTGAAGGAGGACCTGTCCCGCTTTCACGTATTGCTCGTCTCCCACGTTCACCGCGATCACATTGCCGGCGATTCGCGAGCTGATGGGCACAATCGTTCCATCGATCTGCGCATCATCGGTCGATTCCACGCGCGAAAGGTTCTGCCATACGATGTAAGCGGTCACGCCGATACCCGCCAGCACCAGGAGAGTGAGGAACCACTTCCCCACCCGCACGAGCGGCTGTTTCGCCCGCGCCAGGCTGTGCGTTTCTGTGTCGGCCAGTTGCGCCATCTATCGATTGCCTCCCAAGAACTGTTTCAGCGAAGTCTCTGCGCCGCCCACCGCGCGGGCCAGAGAAACCTTGGCCAGATTGTGCGCAAACAGACTGTTGATCAGATCCTGGTTCGCCCCAGCCAGAGCCTCCTGCGCTTGCACTACCTCTATGTTATCGGCGACCCCGGATGCAAAACGGTCGCGCGCCTGATCGAGCGTCTGCGCCGCCAGGTCCACATTGCTGCGCGCCAGCGCCACCTGATCGGCGGCAGTGCTCAGATCGAGCAGCGACGTGCGCACTTCATAGTCGATGCGGCCGCGCAGATCCGCCAGCTCGCTCCGCCTCCGCTCGATTTCAGCGGACGCAGCCTGCTGGTCGGCGCGAATACGCCCACCGTCGAAGAGGTTGATGTTTACCGAACCGATCACCGAAAAGGTGCCATGCGAATTGTTAGGGGATGGTCCGATGACGCCGTAGTTGGCGTCCAGATAAGCGGTGGGATAGCGCTCGGCGTCCGCAGCCTTGCGCGCCATCTCGGCGGCCCGAAGTTGGGCCCCGGCGCTGCGGTAGTCGGCCCGGTTCTCGAGCGCGCGCTTCACCAGGTCCTCGGCGCCGAGCCCCTCCAGGGGCACGTAGGGCGCTTCGTCGGTGGGATTGAAATCCTGCCCCGCCGGCAGGCCGATCGCGCGGCCCAGGGTCAGCTTGTCGCGCGCCAGCGCATTCTGCGCGGCCACCAGCCGCTCCTGCTGGGCTTTCAGCTCGACTTGCGCGCGCAACTCGTCGATCGCCGCGCTAACGCCGGCCACATGGCGATCGTGGGCGGCCGTATACAGGGCCTGCGCGGTGTCCACCTGGGTCCGCGTGGCGGCTACGCGGCCGATATCGGCCAGCACGGCGAAATAGCCCGCGGCGACCGCCTGCACCACCAGATCGCGCCCGTCCTGGATGCTCAACTCGGCGGCGCGGGCGCTTTCCGCAGCCGAGCGAAGATTCTTCAGGCTGGTAAAGTTCAACAGATAAGCGCTGGCGGCGGCGCGGGCGTCGATGTAGTGAAACGGCCCGACCACGCTGGGAAAACCAGGAACGCTGATGCCATAGACCGCCAGGTCGATCTGTGTCTCGGTTTCAGTCACCCCGGCATTCAGCGCCGGCAGCAGAGCGCTCAGCGCCCGGAGACGGTCGGCGCGGGCCATGCTGCCGAGGGCGCCGCGAACCAAAAGGCCAAGGTTGTTCTTGATCCCGCGGTCGATCGCCTCCTGAAGCGAAAGAGGGATCGGCGTGGCGGTCGCCTGCCCGGCCGGGACGCTGCCGGAAAACTGCGAACTCGAGGAAAACTGGAGCCCACCGGCCGGAATTCGGGGCGCCTGCGGAGCGGGAGCGCCATACTGGGCCGCCGCCTGGCCGGATCCAGCGACGGCGAAAGCAGTGATTGCAACCACAATGCGTAAGAGCTTCATTTTCGAAAATCGCCTGTTCGGCCCGAGGCCACGAAGGAGGGACGTATTCTCCGATTATAGACTTCGACCGCGCGGATTCCAGACGATCCGGCCGCGCAGTCAACGCGGGCGAAGCGCTCACCGGGACCTGAATGTTTCGGGCTCCGGTCCGCAGCGGCCGTTTGTGCGGCTTACTTCTTGCCGACGTAGTGAACCGCGTCCCGCTCTTCACACACGAACTCCATGAGTTCGGTGTCCGGCATCAAGCGGTGATTCACGCGAACGGTGAAGGGCTTCGTGTAGGCTTTGGGATCCTCGATCGTAATGTCGATTTGCATCAGTCCGTACTTCAATCGCCGCCAGCGCTCTATCATCTTTCCCGTACTGGTCAGCGGACTGCCTTCCACGTCGAGCCAGACGTCATCGCGGAACCCGATGGTTTCGACGACGAGTGTGTCGCCGTCCCAATGTCCCACCGAATATCCGTACCACCAGGGCGTCGGGTCGTTATTGGGCAGGCTCCGGCCATCGGTCAGGATCTGCCGGACATTCCCATTCGCCTCGTAAAGAATCACGATCTCATCCGGAGTCTGCACGATTTTCCGCGGCTGGGGATGCATGTGCAACTGGGTCAAACCCAGCGGCAGACAGCGGGCGTCGGGATTGTCCTTGTTGTTGTCGGCTTTGCGCTGCGCCCGTAAGGCCGCCGCCCACGGAGTGAAGGGCAGGCCCTCCTTGAACCCCGCGCCGATATTAAAAAATTGCGCGATCGGGGGATCGCCCGGCGCACTCGGGATCTCGAAGGGCAGCGGAGGCGTGTTGTTAAAGGAACGGCCGCGCCCCGGTCCGTTCGCGGGTTCCCATAACCCCGAAAAGTCGATCTTGCCGTCCGCAGTCCTGGGCGCAGGCGCGGCGAGGTCCACTTTTCCATCCGGCGTACGTGGAGCTTTCCTTTTGTAATCGGGCCACTGCGCGAAAAGCGGAAGGGAACCCATCGTGAGCGTGAGAGCGGCGGCAACCACCTGGATTGAGTTTTTCATGTTGCTGATCGCGGTCCGACCGGCAGCCGGCCCGTAAAGACATCATACGCGTTGCGGCGGCGGTTCGGCTAGTTGAAGCGCCGGCGTCACAGGCGCGAAGCTGAGCCGTAGCGTCCAACCTGAATCGCGGCTTATTCTGAATGGCTGAATCATCCCTTCCGCGCGGCACGGGCCGGAAACATTAACCGATCGGACAAGTGCCGGATCGAGCCGCCGCGGATTCGCGCCGGACGGCTGCCTGGTAGAGTGCATTCGCGAACGGGATTGTTCGATCCGTGCCTGGGCGCATGTCGACCCGCAAGCTGCGATTTCCGCCGGAACATGGCGGCGTCAGCGGGAGCCCGGCCGCCACGGTAAATCGGCGAACCCCACCGCGCGGGAAAGATCTCGCGTACCGATGGAATCCTTTGCGCCGAAGGGGATTCCACTGAATGTGATTCAGGATCTGCGCCGCCGCGACGCGCTACTCCTGGACAAAATGCATCCGGCGGCCTTCGGTGTCTTTATCGAGCGCGTCGGACAAGCGCACGACAACCCCGAATCCAAGGGGGCATACGTGCTCTAAGCCGCGCCGGGCAAGCAGAGGTAGAAAGAGCCATTGCTTGCGTTAACCGCCCCGGAAACCGAAACTGGAAATGGGCGGTCACGCGGCAGGAGTGCCTGCCGCTATCGCAAACCGGGCGGTCTGTGGACAATATTCTCGAAGTCGGGCATCTGTGCGTAACGTTCGGCCAGATCGAGGTACTCAAGGATCTGAGCTTCGCGGTCCCCAAGAGGAGTTCCCTGGCGGTGATCGGACCGAACGGCGCAGGCAAGACCGTTCTGTTCCGGGCGCTCATTGGATCGCTTCCCTACGAAGGAAGCATCCGGTGGGCGCCCCGCGTCAGAATCGGCTACGTTCCTCAGAAACTCGACCTGGAGCGCGATGTGCCGGTCACGGGAATGGACTTCCTTCGAGCCCGCGCGAGTCTGACGCGATGCTCGGATTCCGATATCGCGCGGGTTCTCGATCTGGCAGGAATCTCCAGAGACGTTGGCCTAAAAATGATCGGAAGGTTGTCGGGAGGGCAGTTTCAGCGGCTCCTCATAGCGTTCGCGCTGCTAGGCGAACCGGAAGTTCTCATGCTCGACGAACCCACGGCGGGCATCGACCAGCCCGGCCAGAGGCAATTGAACGAACTGATCCGGCATCTTCAGGAAGATCGCGGCTTGACGGTACTATTTATCTCGCATGAATTGTCGGTGGTCTACCAGTACGCGACCGAAGTACTTTGCCTGGGCCGCAAAGGTGCATGTTTCGGACCCCCACGGAAGATCCTGACGCCCGAGTCGCTCAGAGACATTTATGGAGCGCCCGTAGACTACCACGTGCATGACCATTGAAAATCTCACGCTGTCGATTATGATGGCCATCGCAGCCGGTTTGGTGGGCTGTTTCGCGGTGATGCGGCGGATGGCCCTTGCGGCCGATGCCCTTTCTCACGTCGCGTTGCCGGGCATCGGCGTGGCGCTTGCGCTGCAGATTAGCCCGATTTTCGGGGCCGCGGCGATGTTGTTTTTCGGAGGACTGCTGGTCTGGGCCGTCGAGGGAAAGGCGGGGGTTGGCACGGAAGCGGTCATCGGCGTTTTGTTTTCCTTGGCTCTGGCCATCGGCAGCCTGATGGCATCCGGAGAAGATCTGATCGAGGCGCTATTCGGAAGCGCCGGCAAGACGACGCGGGCGGAAATCGCCTTTGGCCTGGCAGGATCCGTCACGATTGTCGCCTTTGTCGTCATGCAGCGCAACAAACTGGTAGTCATGCTCGTATCGCGCGACGTTGCGCGCACTGCGGGGATCGATGTCCGGCGGCTCAACCTGCTGTTTCTCGAAACCTTCGCGCTTACCATCGCGCTCGGTTTGCGCTATCTGGGAGTGCTGCTCATGGGAGCGCTGATCATTATCCCCGCGGCCACGGCGAAGCGCCTGGCCC